>Ga0307376_10000280_pt1 | contig 68746 bp, 68 predicted proteins | sample TR2MG_FD_202536 | JGI IMG/M metagenome (GOLD analysis project Ga0307376, IMG submission 202536) | Soil microbial communities from Risofladan, Vaasa, Finland - TR-2 | ecosystem: Environmental > Terrestrial > Soil > Coastal area > Acid sulfate soil | place: Finland: Risofladan, Vaasa | collected...
GGCGGAGAAGGGCAACCACCATTGCGAACAGCCTCGAACGACTCATGACAACTTCGGCTTCAGACCCTTCTCCTAGCTCGTCTCGAATATCCTATTCAAAACGAGTTGGCGCAAGCATAGGATGACAGCTTAGACGACCGGCACTGTTTCCTTGAACGATGCACGCGTCGCCAGCCTGTCGGCGAGCCTGGCCAGATTGGGATGCGCGGTGCGCCAATCGATTCCAGGGGCGCGCAGTTCCAGATAGCCGAGCGTGCAGCCGCAGGCGACGTCGGCCAGCGTCATACTGCTGCCGAGGTACCAGGGCTTTTCGCCCAGGGCTTCCGACAGGGCTCCCAGCCCGCGGAACAGGGTTTTTTCCTGCAGCACCAGCCAGTCGCTGCTCTGCTGTTCGGGCGGGCGTTTCTTTTCCAGGTAAGCCGCCACCGTGGCGTCGGTGACGCCGTCGGCCAGGGCCTCGATACCGCGCACCACCATGCGGCTTCTCGGTTCGGGCGGGATCAGGTGCGCGACCGGGCTGACATGATCGAGGTATTCGACGATGACGCGTGAATCGAACACGCTGACACCGTCTTCCAGCACCAGCACCGGCACCTTGCCGAGTGGATTGAGGCCGGCAACAGGGCTGTCTGGCAACCAGGGATTTTCGACGTGAAGTTGAAAGGGAATTTTCTTTTCCAGCAGCACCACACGGACTTTGCGGCCGTAGGGACTGGTGAGCGAGGTGACGAGTTTCATGCGGGCCCCCTGAAATTCAATTTTGTTATTGATTCAGCCAGATGAAGTTTGAAGTGGCGTTAAGGTTCAGCTTAATCGAACTGTGTGCGATAGCGAGAAAGGCCAAATCAATAAGCATTAAAAACAGCGCTCTATTGAGACGGCTCAGCGAACCAATCAAGCAGAATGCCGTAAAAATACTTTATGACTTCGAACATCATCAGGCGGTCTCAATAGGCTTGGCTATTTGTGCCGCTATTATCGTCTGCCGGAAGCAGCGCTCCAACCCGCTCGCGCAGGGCCGGCAACACCTCCTGCCCGAACCAGGGATGGCGCGTGAACCATAGACGATTGCGCGGGCTGGGATGCGGCAGCGGAAAATAGTCGGGGCCGAAATCGCGCCAGGCCTGAACCGTGTCGGCCAGCGTGCGGCCACGGCGCTTGCCCAGGTAATACGCCTGGGCATAGGCGCCGATCAGCAGCGTCAGCCCGATCTGCGGCATGGCCTGGAGGAACTGCGGATGCCAAAGCGGCGCGCATTCGGGACGCGGCGGCAGATCGCTGCCCTTCACGGTGCCGGGGTAACACAGGCCGGTAGGGACGATGGCGATGTGCGAGGCGTCATAAAACTGCTCACGCGTCATCCCCAGCCACTGCCGCAACAGATCGCCCGAGGGGTCGTTCCAGGGGATGCCGGTTTCGTGCACCCGGCGTCCGGGCGCCTGGCCGACGATCAATAAACGCGAGGTGGGAGACGCAAGTATGACGGGGCGCGGCGGATGCGGCAGGTTGGCGGCGCAGACGGTACAGGCCTGCGCCCGTGCCAGCAGTTCGGTAAAGGCCCTGGGCGAGCGGATGTTGCGCGGTTTTTTCATCGCCACCCGGCGCGCCGGTCAGCCCGCGTGGTCGACGATGAACTGCTTGACCGCATTCACGTCGGCATCCAGCATGTGTTTTTTCTGCGGCTGCGCTTCGAGGCCAGCGAGTTCGGCCGGACGCACCGGCTCGATGCCGAGCGCTTCGTGGATCGCGTCATCGAATTTGGCGGGCTGCGCGGTTTCCATGCAGACCAGTGGTACGCCGGGCTCGCGGTGCTCCAGCCCTACTTTCAGACCGTCGGCGGTATGCGGGTCGATCATCGTGCCGTACACCTGGTACACGGTGCGGATGGTGTCGATGCGGTTGGCGTGGTTGCTCGATCCCGAGACCATGCCGAATTCGGCGACGCGGTCGAACAGGCGGCCTCCCCTGGAATCGGAATGGGCATTCAGATCGAAGTTGCCGCCCGACTCGACCGCACGCCACAAGCTCCGGACCGTAGCGGCATCGCGCCCGGCGAGGTCAAACACGAAACGCTCGAAGTTGGACGCCTTGGAGATGTCCATCGACGGGCTGGAGGTGTGTTTCGTTTCCGGACGTGGCCGGTAGACGCCGGTCGTGAAGAACTCGTCGAGCACGTCGTTCTCGTTGGTGGCGACGATCAGCTTCCTGATCGGAAGCCCCATCTGGCGCGCGATGTGGCCGGCGCAGACGTTACCGAAGTTGCCCGATGGCACCGAGAACGACACCTGCTGGTCGTTGCTCCGGGTTGCCGCGAAATAGGCCTTAAAGTAGTACACGCTCTGCGCCGCGACGCGCGCCCAGTTGATCGAGTTGACCGCGCCGATGTGATGTTCCGTCTTGAATTCGAGGTCGTTCGACACTGCCTTGACGATGTCCTGGCACTGGTCGAACACGCCGCGAATGACGAGATTGTAAATATTGGTGTCCGTGAGCGCATACATCTGCGCCTGCTGGAAGCGTGTCATGCCGTGCTCGGGCGACAACATGAAGACACGGATGCCGCGCTTGCCGCGCATCGCGTATTCGGCGGCGGAACCGGTGTCGCCGGAGGTGGCGCCGAGAATGTTCAATTCACCGCCAGTCTTCGCCAGCACGTACTCGAACAGGTTGCCCAGGAGCTGCATCGCCATGTCCTTGAACGCCAGTGTCGGGCCGTTCGACAGCGCCAGCACATGCAAACCGGGCTCCAGGGTTTTCAGCGGGGTGATGTCCTCGGCGTTCTCGCCCGGGTTGGTGTAGCGATAGACATCGGCGGTGTAGGTTTTGTCGATCAGCGTGCGCAGGTCGTCGTGCGGAATATCGTCGATCAGGCGCGACAGCACGGTGAAGGCCAGTTCGCGGTAATTCATGCCGCGCATCGCTTCGAGTTCGGCGGGCGTGAAGCACGGGTAGGTCTCCGGCACATAGAGGCCGCCGTCGCTGGCCAGCCCGCCGAGCAGGATTTCGGAGAAGCGGAGCTGCGGCGCGAGGCCGCGGGTGCTGAGGTAGTTCATGGCCTGACCTTTTTTACTTGGACGCCAGCTCTTCAAGGCGGATGCGCATCACCTGCCCCGCCACGGTATCCAGCGCCTCGATCCTGGCGATCGCGGCGTTGATGTTCTTCTCCACCGTGATATGGGTCAGCAGGATGATGCTGACCTGCTCCTCGCCTTCGGCAGGCTCCTTCTGCACCATGGCGTCGATGGAAATGTCGCCGTCGGCCAGGATGCGGGTGATGTCGGCCAGCACGCCGGGGCGGTCGAAGGCACGCAGACGCAGGTAGTACGCGGTGCGCACCTCGTCCATCGGCAGGATCGGCGTGTCGGCCAGCTGGTCCGGCTGGAACGCCAGATGCGGCACGCGGTGGTGCGGATCGGCGGTGTGCAGGCGGGTAACGTCGACCAGGTCGGCGACCACCGCGGAGGCGGTCGGCTCGGCACCGGCGCCGGCGCCGTAATACAGCGTCGGGCCGACGGCGTCGCCCAGGACCAGCACCGCGTTCATTGCGCCGTCGACGTTGGCGATGAGCCGCCGCTCGGGAATCAGTGTCGGATGCACGCGCAGTTCGATGCCGTTGTCGGCGCGGCGCGCGATGCCCAGCAGCTTGATGCGGTAACCCAGTTCCTCGGCGTACTGCACGTCCTCGCGCGTCAGCTTCGAGATGCCCTCGGTGTAGGCGCGGTCGAACTGCATCGGGATGCCGAAGGCGATCGCCGACAGGATGGTGAGCTTGTGCGCGGCGTCGATGCCCTCGATATCGAAGGTCGGGTCGGCCTCGGCATAGCCCAGGCGTTGCGCCTCCTTCAGCACATCGTCGAAGGCCGCGCCCTTGTCGCGCATTTCGGTGAGGATGAAGTTGCTGGTGCCGTTGATGATGCCGGCCAGCCACTCGATGCGGTTGGCGGTAAGGCCTTCGCGCAGCGCCTTGATGATGGGAATTCCGCCCGCTACCGCCGCCTCGAACGCCACCATCACGCCCCGCGCCTGCGCCGCCGCGAAGATTTCGTTGCCGTATTTGGCGACCAGATGCTTGTTGGCGGTGACCACGTGCTTGCCGTGGGCGATCGCCTGCATCACCAGTTCGCGTGCCGGCTCCAGGCCGCCGATCAGCTCGACCACGATATCGATCTCGGGATCGTCGACGACGTCGAACGGATTGGTCGTCAGCGGCAGGTCGCCGGCCAGCACCTTGGCTTTTTCAAGATTGCGCACCGCCGCGCGCACCACGCGAATTTCGCGCCCGGCGCGGCGGGTGATCTCTTCGGCATTGCGGCGCAGCACGGTGAGCGTGCCGCCCCCGACAGTTCCCAGGCCCAGCAGGCCGACGTTGATGGGTTTCATTGATTAATCTCGTTCAATTTAAATTCTTTACCGCAGAGGCACAGCGACACAGAGGGGGAACCGAATAACGACAGGGTGGGTTTCTCTGTGTCTCTGTGCCTCTGTGGTGAAAATGTTTTCTGCAATTGAAAATCAGCGATGCGCACGCTGGCGATCGAGGAACCGGCTCATGCGCGAGATCGCCTCGGTCAGTTCTTCCTCGTGCGGCAGGAACACCACCCGGATGTGGTCGGGATGCGGCCAGTTGAAGCCGCTGCCCTGCACCACCAGCACGCGCTCCTCTTCGAGCAGGTTGAGGATGAATTTCTGGTCGTCGTGAATGGGGTACTGCTTAGGGTCCAGTTTCGGGAACAGATACATCGCCGCCTTCGGCTTCACGCAGCTCACGCCGGGAATCAGGGTCAGCAACTCGTGCGCCAGGTCGCGCTGGCGCGTCAGCCGCCCGCTTGGCGCGACCAGATCGTTGATGCTCTGGTAGCCGCCCAGCGCGGTCTGGATCGCATACTGCCCCGGCACGTTGGAACACAGGCGCATCGACGCCAGCATGTTGAGTCCTTCCAGATAATCCCTGGCGTGGCGCTTGTCGCCCGACACGATCAGCCAGCCCGAGCGGTAGCCGCAGGAGCGGTAGTTCTTCGACAGGCCGTTAAAGGTGACGACCAGCACATCCTCGGCCAACGAGGCGATCGAGGTGTGGATCACGCCGTCGAACAGTACCTTGTCGTAGATCTCGTCGGCGTACACGATCAACTGGTGCTGACGCGCAATCTCCAGGATTTCCAGCAGCAACTCGTTCGGGTACAGCGCGCCGGTCGGATTATTCGGGTTGATGATGACAATGGCGCGCGTGTTCGGCGTGATCCTGGCACGGATGTCGTCCAGGTCGGGCAGCCAGCCGGCGCCCTCGTCGCACAGATAATGGCGCGGCTTACCACCACCCAGGCTTACCGCGGCGGTCCACAGGGGATAGTCGGGCGCCGGCACCAGCACCTCGTCACCGTTGTTCAGCAGCGCCTGCATCGCCATCACGATCAGTTCGGAGGCGCCGTTGCCGATGAAGATATCGTCGATCTGCACCCCGGGAATGCCCTTGCGCTGGGTCTCGTGCATGATCGCCTTACGCGCCGAGAAGAGCCCCTTCGAATCGCTGTAGCCCGAGGCGTTCGGCAGGTTGAGGATCACGTCCTGCACGATTTCTTCCGGCGCCTCGAAGCCGAACGGCGCCGGGTTGCCGATGTTCAGCTTGATGATGCGGTGGCCCTCTTCCTCCATCTGCCGCGCGCGCGCCATCACCGGCCCGCGGATGTCGTAGCAGACGTTGTCGAGCTTGGACGATTTATGGATGGTGCGTAAGCATGGCTTGTTGTCAGCCGTCACGATGAGCTTCCTGGTCAACCTGCGCAAAACCAAGGCAAAACAACGCCTTGGGAAACGCGCGATTTTACCGGAGGCGCCCTGCCCCGGCAAACGCCGTTGCAGTGGGCGACAGTACCCGGAATTTCACTGAATCTGCTATGGTTTCACCATGAAACTGCACCTCAACACCGACGCCAGCCAGTTACTGTTCACCGGCTATGCCGACGATCACGTTCTCATCAACGGTCAGCGTTTTGATAGCAGCCTGCTGCTGACCGCACGCGGTGTCGAGATCGCACCGTGGGTCGGACAGGGTTTTGAGGCGCTGACCGCCGACCATTTTGAATGGGCAGCCCGTCACGAACTGGATATCCTGCTGCTGGGTACCGGCCCCCGGCAACGCTTTCCCCACCCTTCGCTCACGCGCGCGCTGATGAATGCGCGCATCGGGCTGGAGGTGATGGACATCGGCGCGCTGTGCCGTACCTACAATATTCTTGCGGCAGAGGGACGAAGCGTGGGGGCGGCGGTGTTGATCGAGCCTGCAGCCGAGAACTGAGCCCGTCGTTGTGAGGCGCGTAGTGCTGAAGCAATCCAGTTGATCATGCGCGAAGCACGACCAAGTAGTAAGCACTTTTGCAGGACTGCTGACAGTAGGCCGGGGGTTGCCCGGCCTACGGCCACACGCCCAGGCACATCCCCGGCATCACCTCCCCAAAACTCGAAATCTCCATAAACCCCCCACAATCTTTATGCGGCTGCTTCGAATCCGGGTTACACACCGCCAGCAACTGCGCGATCCCATAAGCCTGCGCACTCTTCAACACCGGCAAGCTGTCATCCACAAATAGCGTCCGCTGTTTGTCAAACGGCTCAACCCCCTGCAGCCCCTGCCAGAAATCCAAATGCTCCTTGGGCACACCCACTTGATGCGACGAGATCAACGCATTGAAATAGGCGTCGATGCGGGTTTCGCGCATTTTGAGTTCGAGGCTCCTGGGATGCGCGTTGGTCACCATGACCATGCGGCGCCCCGATGCGCGCACCGCCTGCAGGAAGGCCGGCACGTCGGGGCGCACCGCGATCAGGTGGGCGACTTCTTCCTTCAACTGCATGATGTCGAGCGCGAGCTCGCTGCTCCAGAAATCCAGGCAGTACCAGTTGAGCGTGCCGCTGTGGCGCGCGTAATGCGCGGTGAGATGTGCATGCGCCACCTCCGGCGCGAGGCCGTGGTACTCGGCATAGCGGCGCGGCATGTGCTCAAGCCAGAAATAGTTGTCGAAATACAGGTCGAGCAGGGTGCCGTCCATGTCGAGGAAGACGGTATCGACCTGCGGCCAGTCGATCATTGCAGCGCCGCCGTCCGGCGCCCCCGTAACTCGTGACGGCACGTCAAAACAGCTCGTCTTTGGAGATGCCGCGCCGCCGCAGCGTCTGCCGCAGCATGCGCAGGGCTTCCATCTGAATCTGCCGCACGCGTTCGCGGGTGACCTGCAGTTCCAGCGCCAGATCTTCCAGGGTGCAGGCCTCGCAGCCGTTCAGGCCGAAGCGCCGCTCGATCACCCAGCGCTGCTTGTCATTGAGCTGCCCCAGCCATTCGCGGACGTGGTGTCCGATTTCCTCAAGCAGCAGCATTTCATCCGGCAGGTGGGCGTTTTCATCGGCGATGGCCTCGCCCAGCGACAGCGCGGGATCGATGTCGAGCGGCGCATCGAGCGAGGCCACCCGCTCGTTCAGCTGCATGATGCGGCGCACGTCCTCGACCGCATGACCGGTCAGGGCGGCGATGTCGTCCGAACTGGCGTCGGCGACGCCGTGCGTTTCCAGATGACGCCTGGCGCGCAGGTAGATGTTGAGTTCCTTGATGATGTGCACCGGCAGGCGGATGGTGCGTGACTGGTTCATGATCGCGCGCTCGATGTTCTGACGGATCCACCAGGTCGCGTAGGTCGAAAAGCGAAAGCCGCGCTCGGGGTCGAATTTTTCCAGCGCGTGGATGAGGCCGAGGTTGCCCTCCTCCACCAGGTCGAGCAGGGTCAGTCCGCGGTTGGCGTAGTGCTTGGCAATGTTGACCACCAGCCGCAGGTTGCGCTCGATCATGGTCTGGCGCGCCTCGAAGTCGCCCTCGACCACGCGCCGCGCCAGCACGACTTCCTCTGCCGGCGTCAGCAGCGGGGCCCGGCCGATTTCGTTGAGATAAAGCTGGGTGACGTCGACCTGCGGCTTGTCGAGGATGGCCGATGCCAGTTCCTCGCTGGTGTCCGCCGGCGCCTGCGGCTCTACTTCGGATTCTTCAGACGTCAGATCGTCCGATTCATCGCTGGGGTCGTGGCTCATGAGCGCTCCGGCAGATAGATCAGGGGATCGAGCGGCTTGCCATAGCGGCGGATTTCGAAATGCAGCTTAACCCGGTCGGCGTCGCTGTCGCCCATCAGGGCAATTTTCTGCCCGGCGGCCACCGTGTCGCCCTCCTTCACCAGAATCGTTTCGTTGTGCGCGTAGGCCGAAAGAAACTCGCCCGCATGCTTGACGATCAGCAACTGCCCGTAGCCGCGCAGGCCGCTGCCGCTGTACACGACCTTGCCGGGCGCCACCGCGACCACCGGCGTATTGCGCTGCCCGACGATGTCGATACCCTTGCCGCCCGCTGCGCCAAAGTGCCCGGCCAGCGTACCCTCGGCCGGCCACAGCCAGCTGTCGACCAGCCCGCTTGCGGCGGGTGCCGGAGGCGGCGGTATCGCTGCGACAGGCGCCGGCCTGGCCACGGCGGGCGCCACCACGGTCACCGGGGCGCCCGACACCTGCGCCCAGCCGGCCTCGGAATACGCCAGCAGTACCGCTTGCGGCTCGCGCAGCACCGGCGGCCCCGTCGGCGTTGCCTCGTCCAATGGACGCGCGCTCGGCACGGGTTCGTCGTCGAGCGGACGGATTTCGACCGCCCCCGGCGGCGGCGCCAGCCGCAGCACCTGGCCGACCAGAATACGGTCGGCCGACTCAAGCCGGTTCCAGATGGCGATCTCGCGGTAATCGAGGCCGTTGGCAAAGGCGATGGCATACAGTGTTTCGCCGCGCTGCACGGTATGCAGGCCATTGGCGGACGGCGCGATCTGCGGCGTAATGGGGCGCGACGCCCCGGATCTGACCGTGCGCCCGGACCGATCGCTTACCGGCGCGGGCCCGGGCGAGGTGCAGGCAGCAAGCCCCAACAGCAACAGGCCCAGCCAGGCGACGGATGCGCGCCCTGCGGCGGCCATTCCGATCGCACGATTCCGGGCAGCCATCCGCATCACGCCACCCCAGGCAGCAGAGGAACGAACTTCACCCTTTCCAGCAGGCGCTCGGTGTACGTATCTCCCTGGCGTTCCCTCACGCACAGCGTCTGCGTGGCATGGCCGAGCGGCATCACCAGACGCCCGTCATCGGCCAGCTGCGCCAGCAGTTCCTGCGGCACCTCGGCAAACGCCGCCGCGATCACGATGGCATCGAACGGTGCGAAATCCCTCACCCCGTGCATGCCGTCGCCGTGCTTGGGCTTGACGTTGTTGACCCTGAGTTCGCGCAGCCGCATACGCGTCCTGCCGACCAGCGCCGCGATGCGTTCCAGCGACACCACCTCGCGCGCCAGCTTGCCCAGCACCGCGGCCTGATAACCGCAGCCCAGACCGATTTCCAGCACGCGGCCGAGCGCACGACCCTGGCCGTTCTCGCCATGGCGCGCCAGTTCGGCCATGCGCGCCACGATGTAGGGGTTGGAAATAGTCTGCCCGAAGCCGATCGGCAACGCGGTGTCTTCGTAGGCGCGCGATTCCAGCGCCTGGTCGACAAACAGGTGGCGCGGCACGCTGCCCATCGCCGACAGCACCATTTCGTCCTTGATACCCTGCTCGCGCAGGCGCTCGACCATGCGGCCGCGCGTGCGCGCCGAGGTCATGCCGATGCCGGCGCGGGGGGTCAGCGTTTCAGCCATGCGTTCACGCTGTCCATCTGGCTGAAACGGGTCAAATCCATTTGCAGCGGAGTGATCGAAATGAAGCCGTTGGCGACGGCATGAAAATCGGTGCCTTCGCCGGCGTCCTGCGCCAGCCCGGCTGCGCCCACCCAGTACACGGTCTGGCCGCGCGGGTTGGTGGTTTTCACCACCGATTCGGCCTTGTGGCGCTTGCCCAGCCGGGTCACGGTGAGGCCTTTCAAATCGACCCAGGCGCGATCCGGCACGTTGACGTTGAGCAGCATCGGCTCGGTCGGCGGCTGCGCCTGGATGCGCTGCACCAGTTCGACCACCACGCGCGCGGCGGCGTCGAAGTGCAGCGCATTGTGGTTGGCGAGCGAGACCGCAATCGACGGAATCCCCAGCAGATAGCCTTCGGTGGCGGCGGCGACGGTGCCGGAGTAAATGGTGTCGTCGCCCATGTTGGCGCCGTGGTTGATGCCGGAAATCACCATGTCTGGCATGTGGTCGAGCATGCCGGTGACGGCCAGATGCACGCAATCGGTGGGAGTGCCGTTGACGTAATAAAAGCCGCTCGGCGCCTGGCGCAGCATCAACGGGCGGTCGAGGGTGAGCGAATTGGAGGCGCCGCTGCGGTCGCGCTCGGGCGCCACCACGGTGATGTCGGCCAGCGGCGCGAGCGCCTGCGCCAGCGCGGCCAGGCCGGGGGCAAAATAACCATCGTCGTTGGACAGCAGGATGCGCATCAGCGGTCGCCTCCGGACAGGGCAGGCAATCGGCGCAAGGAATTCATGGCAAGGATGCGGACGTCGAACATGCGCCCGATTCTAACATCCCGCCTTGATCGATTCAGCCGGGAAACCGCATATCATCCGCGAAGGGCGCGAAGAGGCGCGAAGTGAATGAAATCGTGCAGGGATGGCCCTGCCCCCGGCCTTGCGTTACAGACTTCGCGTCCTCCGCGTCCGCAGACAAGCCGTTTCAGTCGTATTCCCGCGTGTAGAACACGTCGAAACTGCTCTGCTGCCCGGCCTGCGTTTCAAGCCGCACACGCGGCGACAACTGGTACAGCACTTTTACCACCTGACTGAGCCCGTCCAGGCTCTGCTCGTAACTCAGCATCGTGCGCGAGGACAAACGTTTGCCGACGCTGACCACGGCGCTGGAGAGATCGTCGCCCTCGCCCGCATGCATGCCGAAGCTTTCGATGCGCAGGGCCTCGGCAAGTCGCGCCTGCATGCCCACCGATTCCGCCTGGCCCAGCAGTGCGCCGGCGGCAAGCTGAAGCAGCGCAAATTCCTCCTGCTTCCCCGTTTCCAGGCCATGTCCCAGCACCAGCCAGGAGAGCTTTTCGGTATCCGACAGCGCCGGATCGGAATACAGCGTCACCAGCGGGCGCTGCACCGTGCCCCTGACCTGCACCCCGGCCGTGACTGTGGACGTCTTGCGCACCGCCAGGACATCGATCCCCGGGTTGTCGATCGGGCCGATGAAGCTGAGCACGCCGCGCTCGATGTCGAGCGCCTGTCCATAGGCGGCATAGCGCCCTGCCTCCACCTGGATGCGGCCTTCGCCGCGTAACACGCCGTTCGTGGTGAACACGCGCAGGCGGCCGCCCAGGCGCGTGTCGAGCCCGCCGCCCTTGAACAGGAAATCGTCGCCCAGATTGAGTTTGAGATCGAGCAGCAGCGGGATGCGCCGCGCGGCAGATTTTTCGCGTGGCGGCCGGCCGACCACGACTACATCCTCCGACAGCTTGGGGCGGCTGGCTTCCGGGATTTCGAGACGGGCGCGGTCGGCGGTGAGTTCACCGGTCAGCTGCATGCGTTTCAGATCGAGATTGAGCTGGCTGACGCCGGAAATGACGATGCGCCGGTCGCTGCGATTGGTAACGGCAAATTTTTCGAAAGTGAGCACAAGGCCGGCCTGCGGATCCCGCAGTCGCGCCTCGCCGCTCACCAGAATGCGCCCACTCTGGCCTTTCAGCACGCCTTCCTGCACCCGCACGCGGTCGTCGTCCAGAATGAGTTTGAGCGTGCCGTCGGTAATCGCCACACCTTCCTCCGGTATGGAAAAACGGATCGCGTCGGCGGCAATCCGGCCGTCGATGCGCGGCGCAGCCAGTGTGCCGCTGCCCGTGAGCCGGGCGTTGAGGCGGGCATCGGCGCGAACGCCAACCGGAATGAAAGGCCTGACCAGACGCAGATCGGGAATATCGAGCTGGGCCGTCCACGCCAGCGGTGCCGTGCGCGGCAGGGTGAAGAAGGCGCCCTCGCGCAGCAGCGTCGCCTGTCCGTCGGCGCGCAGCTGGCCGGCGTCGCGGCTGGCCGCCTCGATGTGAGCGGTCACACGGCTGGCCACAGCGTCGAGATCGAGCACCAGCGTCGTCAGCCCCAGACTCTGCGCCGGCTCCTTCATCCGTATATCGCCCGACTGGCGACGCAGCCGCAGCTGACCGTCGAGGCTGTCGCCGGCACGCAGATTCCAGTCGCCATCGAGCCTGAGATCGGTGGTGAAAGGCGGCTCGGTTTCCAGCAGCGCCAGCAGCGGCGCCAGCGGCAGGTTGGCGAGCGCGCCGCGGCTGTCAAGCTGAGCGCCCTGGCGGCTGAACTGCTCGACGCTCAGGCGGCCGCCCGCCAGCGTCAGTGCAAGATCGCTCACCTGCTGCTGCTCGCGCGACAGCAGTAGGGTGGCGGGCGCCACCAGCTGCATCGGCCAGGGTCCCTGCGCCGCGGCCTGATTCAGTTTTCCGCGCCATATTTGTTGCTCGTCCAGCCCGCCTGCCAGGCTCGCCGTTACCTGCCAATCGGGCATGCGGGCGTCGAGCGTCAGGGTGTGGGCATTGCGGCGGCCCTGCAGCTTGGCGCCAATTGTGCTCAGGCGCTGCCCGGCCAGTTGCACACCACGCGCGTCGAGCTGGCCGTTGAAGGCGCCGCTGGTTGCGGCCTGCAGGTCGAGCTGCAGCTCCAGCGCATCGGCGGCGATGTCGCCCGGCAGACGCAGGCCGCTGGCAGAAAGCGCCGCCTCGATCTGCAGCGCAGCGGGGTCGCCGCTGACGCTGCCAGTGCTGGTCAGGCGCCCGGCCAGACCGAGCTTGAGGCGCGCCAGCGCGGGGGCGTCGATGTCCCAGGTGAGGCGGTCGCCGGCGCGGCCGAAGGCGCCCTTGAGCCTGGCCAGGTTGCCGGCCAGGTCGAGGTCGATGTCGGCGTCGGCCAGATGCCGGCTTTCGTAACGCAGCCGGCCCCGCCCGCTGACCGGGCGGCCTTCGAGCTCGCCCGGCGGCAGGGTGAACTGGCTTTGCAGGCGCAACTCGGGCAGCAGCGCGCCGCTCGCCTTGCCGCGCGCATTCAGCCGCCCGCGCGGAAACTTGCCGAAGCGCGCCGGATTGATCTGGGTGGCGTCGAATTCGGCGGAAAACGCACGGCCGGCGTCGAGCTGCAGTTCGCCCTGCGCGGTCAGGCGCCCGGCCTGGCCGCTGAAGTTCGCCGATTCCAGCCGCAGGGTCGCGTCGGCATGGCTGAGGGTAAAGCGGCCCTGGCCCCAGGTTTCGGTCACCTCGCCGCCGAGCGTCTGGCGCGCCGCATCGCCCGTCAGCTGCAACACGGTGCGCATGCGGGTGGCATTGAGGTCGCGGTGCAGCCCGGCAAGGTCCAGGCGCGGGCTTTCCAGGTTCACCGTAAAGCGCCCGTCGCGCCACTGGCCGTCGCCGGTGAATTGCCCGGCCGCGCCGAGGTCGATGACCAGGTCGCTGACGTCGGCGCGGGTGCTGTCGCCGAACACTGCGCCGGTCAGCTTGGTCAGCGGCAGGCGATCCTGGTCGAGGCGCCCGGCCAGCCGGTTGGAAAGGCTGAAGGTGCCGATCAGGCTCTCGCCCGGCTGGCCCTCGAATATCCCTGAAAACGCCAGATCGGCACTGGGCGCGCCCACCGCGAACCGGCGCGGGTCGATGCCCTCGCCGGCCACCAGCAGCCGGGGCAGGCGCACTTTCGCAAACGGCGCCGCCTCGCCGCTGGCGAAAAATCGCATGTCCTCCGCCGCTGCATTCAGCTGAAATTCCAGCATGGCCAGTTCCCCGCTCAGTTCGAGCCGTGCCGTCACCGGCAGCGGGTCGCGGCGCACCGCGTCGACCTGTCCCCGCAGCGCGAACGGTGCGTCCTTGCCGAGATCGAGCTGCCCGCCGATGTCCGCCCAGGGCGTCTCCAGCGTCGCCCCGCTCAGCCGGTAGCGCTCGCCGGTGCCGTCGAGGCGGGTCCTGAGATTACGGAACGTCATGCTCGCGCCCGCCTCGACGATGTCCAGCCGGGCCAGATCGATCGCGTGCACCTGCACGTCGAGCGGCAGGCGCAGGCTGGCGGGAAGCGCGGGCGGCGTCGGGTCTTTTTTCAGGATGCTGATCCGCATCGCCTGCGCCGCCAGCAGATCGATCTCGACGCGGCGCTGCCACAGCGCGCGCGGCTGCCATTCCAGGCGCAGGCGTTCGATCTCGATACGCTGGGTGTCGGTGACGAGGGTCAGTTTTCGAATGCCGAGCGGGGCAGCGAGGTGACCGTCGACGCCTTCGAATTTCAGCCGCTCGCCGCTGAGCGCCGTCACCGTTGCGGTCAGCCAGCGAAACCCGCTTGCGGTGGTCGTCAGGTACGCACCCGCCGCCGCCAGCCCCGCCAGCAAGACCAGCAGCGCGGCCAGGCTCCAGACAGCGCGTCTCAAAACGACACCCCGAGCGAGAAATGCAGGCGGAATTCGTCGGTGGCCTCGCCATACGCCAGATCGAGGTTGATCGGCCCCACCGGCGAACGGTAGCGCGCGCCGACGCCGTAGCCGAACACGGGCGATAGAGTGCCGGGGCTGTCGGCCGCATCGCCCGCATCGACGAACACCGCCATCCCCCAGTTGCCTTCGAAGAAATGGTTGTACTCGACGCTGCCGGTGGCCAGATAACGCACCGATTCCACCCCCCCCTCAAGCGTGCGCCCCAGGCTCTGGTAGGCATAGCCGCGCACCGAGTTGTCGCCGCCGGCACGAAACAGGAAATCGGTGGGAATGCCCTCGCGTGTCTGCGCCAGGACGCTGCCGAGCTCGCCGCGCAGGATCAGCCGTCCGTTGTCGCCGACGCGGAAATACTGGGTGTGGCGGCCGTACAGGCGAACAAAGCTGGTGTCGGACAACAACGCCTCGGCCGCGCCGCCACCCTGCAGCGTGAGCACATAGCCGCGCCGCGGATAGAAGTCGCGGCCGATCGTGCGCAGGGTCCACGCATAATTGGGGGTCAGCGCCTGATTGCTCGCGCCCACCACGTCGCCGATGTCCTGCTCTTCGGTCTGGTACTGCAGCGACAGCGTCGTCTCGATCTGTCCGCGCGTGCGGTTGCGCTTGGCCACCAGCACAGTGGAGCGCGTTTCCTGCCCCTCGATGTCTTCCTGCTTGAGCTGGAATCCCAGGCTGTTCTCGTAGCCCTTGGCATCGTGCGGCCAGGCCAGTTCCACTCCGCCGGTCTGCTGCGCTTCTTCCACACGCGCATCGAGCTTCAGGCGCAGGCCCCGATCCAGGATGTTTCGGTGCACCCACGACGTCGACACCCGTGCGCCGGTGTCGGTGCTGATGCCGACCCCCACGCTGAACAGCTTTTCCGGCCGCTCCACTACCTCCACCTGGATCGGCACCGCCGCCGCCAGCGCCGGATCGGGCTCGATGCGCACCGTGGCCTGCGCGAAATAGCCGCTGGCCTCCAGCGCCGCCTGGTAGTCCAGCAGATCCTGCTGGCGATACGGCTGGCCGGGCTTCAGCGGATTCAGGTTGCGGATGATCGACTCGGCATAACGCTGGTTGCCGCTGATCGCCGGCTGGCCGTAAAAAAACGCCGGCCCGCTGTCCACCGTCACGTTCAAATCCGCCGCTTGCGTTTCGGGGTCGATGTGCGCCTCGCTCGCCGCCAGCCGCGCCGTCGGATAACGCACCGTCAGCAACGGCCCCAGCAGGGCCAGCTTGGCCGCATCCCAGTCGGCCTGGCGAAACGGCATCTGCGGCTGCAGCATGAAATTGCGCTCGGTGCGTGCGCGCAACCGCGCCCCCGCCCCGTCCGCGTCGGCCAGCGCCCCGGCAAAGTCGATCTTCAGGGTGCGGACCCGTGTGCGTGGCCCCGGCGTCACCGCAAAACGCATCACCCAGTCGTTTTCCGACTGCGTCAGACTGCTGTCGATCTGCGGTGAGAAATACCCCTCGGTCGCCAGCAGTTCGCGCGCGGTTTCCTCGCTCACCCCGCGCAGCCGCGCCAGTTCCGCCTCATCCAGCGTCTCGCCCAGCCGCGCCGCCCGTGCCGCTTCCAGGTACTGGTCCAGCAGCGGCTTGAGCTCATCCGGCGCCGCTACCTCCACCGTCAGGGCGTGCGCCGGCGTCGCGCACAGCGCGGCAAGAAACAGCAGGGTTCTGAAAATGGGTGAAGGCAAAACAGTCCACGAGAACGAAGTCGTCGCTTCATTCTAGGGGGTGCGCGGGGATCGGGCAAAAAATACGGGAGAAGCAAACGGGATCGATGCTCAGGTCACGCGCATGTTCCTGAACTGCCACGGATCGTCGCTGTCCAGCAGCCTCGCGGAAGGGCCAGCCCCTGTCGCGCAGCGATGCCCAGTCGCCATGGACCCCCACCGTCTCACCCAGATACGGCTCGGCGATTTCCGGCACCAGCGTATGGTCGAGATCGTCGGGCGCCACCACGCCTGCCGCGGGATTGGCGGTGACCTACCAGCGTCTCGGCAGGCAGGGCGCGGCTGAGACCGCGCACAATCAGTTCACCCGGCCGGCCACGCCCGGCTGTAGCCCGGCGTGGCCAAACTCAACCGCAACGACAACCCTCAGCCCTTCCCCGCTTCCTCATCCAGCTTCTTCAGGTGCGCCAGTTTCTCGGCGATCTTGCCTTCCAGTCCGCGCGGGGTGGGCTGGTACCAGTTCTGTTCTTCGATGCCGTCGGGGAAGTAGCGTTCGCCGGCGGCGTAGGCTTCGGGCTCGTCGTGGGCGTAGCGGTAGGCGCGGCCGTAGCCCAGTTCCTTCATCAGCCTGGTGGGGGCGTTGCGCAGGTGGATGGGGACGTCGTTGGAAGGGTTGGACTGGACGAAGGCACGCGCGGCGTTGTAGGCGACGTAGGCGGCGTTGCTCTTGGGCGCGCAGGCCAGATACAGGCAGGCTTCGGCCAGCGCGAGTTCGCCTTCGGGGCTGCCGAGGCGTTCGTAGGTGGCGACGGCGTCGAGCGCGATGCCGAGCGCACGCGGGTCGGCCAGGCCGATGTCCTCGCTGGCCATGCGGATCAGCCGCCGGCCGAGGTAGCGCGGGTCGGCGCCGCCGTCGAGCATGCGCACCAGCCAGTAGAGCGAGGCGTCGGGGTCGCTGCCGCGCACGCTTTTGTGCAGCGCGGAAATCTGGTCGTAGAAGGCTTCGCCACCCTTGTCGAAGCGGCGCAGCGATTGCGCCAGCGCGTTCTCGACGAAGGCGGCGTCGACCTCCTTCACCTGCGAGGTGCGTGCGGCGATGTCGAGCTGCTCCAGCAGGTTCAAAAGCTTCCTGGCATCGCCGTCGGCGTAGGCGGCCAGCAGCTTGTCGACGCCCTCGCCCAGCTTCAGGTCCGGTAGCGCCTTCAGCGCGCGCTGCATCAGCTGGCCGAGCTCGTCGGCCGTCAACGATTTCAGCACGTAGACCTGGGCGCGCGACAGCAGCGCGCCGACGACTTCGAACGAGGGATTTTCGGTGGTGGCGCCGATGAAGGTGAACAGGCCGGATTCGACGTGCGGCAAAAACGCGTCCTGCTGCGCCTTGTTGAAGCGGTGGACTTCGTCGACGAACAAAATGGTGGTACGGGCCAGGGTCTGGTTCATGCGCGCGCGCTCGACCGCTTCGCGGATGTCCTTGACGCCGGAGAGCACAGCGGAGATGGCGATGAAGTCGGCGCCGAAGGCCTGCGCGGTCAGCCGCGCCAGCGTGGTCTTGCCGACGCCCGGCGGCCCCCACAGGATCATCGAATGCAGCCTGCCGGAATCGAAGGCCAGCCGCAGCGGCTTGCCGGGGCCCAATAGATGCGTCTGGCCGACGACGTCGGCGAGGGTGCGCGGGCGCAGGCGCTCGGCCAGCGGTGCGTGGGGATCGTCGCGCGCGGGCTCGGGGGTGTCGGTTTGGAAAAGGTCTTGGGTGGACATTGCCGCCAATTATCCGCTAGAACCGCTGTAGCAGCGGCGTACTGGGTGCACTCCGTGCACCGATTGACACCCGAAGATGCACGGAGTGCACCCTACGCGCCATAAATCGTCTAATAAACTATCTGGGTTTATTCAATCAAACTTGCACAGGAGGTTCGATGGCCGCACTAACCCAGTCCCAGCTAGATCAACTCGCCAAAAGGCTGAACGAGGACAATCAGGCGCTGTTGCGCGAAGTGCGCAATGAACTGGAAAATTCGGGCGATCGGCATCGTATCGACCTGCTCAACAGCGAGCCCGGCGACACTGGCGACGAGTCGATGGCCAACGCCCTGGCGGACTTCAACGTGGCGATTCTGGACCGCCATATCCGGAGCATGCGCGACATCGAGGCCGCGTTCCAGCGCATCGGTAATGGGGAATACGGCGTGTGCAGCGACTGCGGAAATGACATCGATTTCGCCCGCCTGCAAGTCTACCCGACCGCCAAGCGCTGCATCGTGTGTCAGGAAAAACATGAACGTGAATTTGCACAGGAAGGCCACCCCAAAATGTGATCCGGTCAGGCATGATCGACCAAAACGGAAATTACGCGATGCCGGAATTGAAAGAAGAGCTGCCTCAATTGGTCCGCAGTCTGCGTGATCCGGTCTGCTACGACCATGCGGCAGGCCCGGTCCGGGTGATCGAAACCCATATTTCCTGGGTCCTGCTCACCGGCGAATTCGCCTACAAGGTCAAGAAGCCGCTTAACCTCGGCTTCCTCGATTTCAGCAGCCTCGACAAGCGCCTGCACGCCTGCTGCGACGAAGTGCAGCTCAACCGGCGGCTCGCGCCGGCCATCTATCTCGACGTCGTCCCCATCACCGGCTCTCCGGCCGCCCCGCGCGTCAACGGCAGCGGCGAGACGTTCGAATACGCGGTGAAGATGCGTCAGTTTCCGCCCGACGCCACGCTCGACCGGATCGACGCCGAAGGCGGATTGACCGCGCACCACGTCGAAGCCATCGCCGCCACCCTCGCGCGCTTCCACCGCGAAGGCTGCGCACGCGCCGCGGCAGACAGCCCCTGGGGGAGCCCGGAGAAAGTCTGGCAGCCGGTGGCGCAGAACTTCGCGCAGATCGCGCCGCGCCTCGACGAGCCGGCCGACCGGCAGGGTCTCGACGCCCTGCAGCGCTGGAGCGAAGCCGAGCACGCCAGGCTCGCCCCGTTGATGGCCGCGCGCAAGCGCGACGGCTTTGTGCGCGAATGCCACGGCGACCTCCATCTCGGCAACCTCGCCTGGGTCGACGACCAGCTGCTGGTGTTCGATTGCATCGAATTCAATCCCGAACTACGCTGGATCGACATCCAGTCAGAAGTCGCATTCTGCTATATGGACCTGCTGCAACGCGGCCATGCTGGGTGGGCCTGGCTCTTCCTCAATGCCTGGCTGGAGCAGACCGGCGACTACCCAGGGCTCGCGCTGCTACGCTACTACGCGGTGTACCGCGCGCTGGTGCGCGCCAAGGTGGCGGCCATTCGCACCGCGCAGACCGCCGGCCCCGAACGCGACGCCGCGCTCGCCGGGGTGCGCACGCTGCTGGACCTGGCCACCGCGCTGACACGCCCCCGGCCCGTCCGGCTCGACATCACCCACGGTCTGTCGGGTTCCGGCAAGACCACCGTCACCCGCAAACTGATGCAGGCAGCGGGCGCCATCCGCCTGCGCTCCGACGTCGAACGCAAGCGCCTGGCCGGGCTCGACGCCCAGGAGAAAAGCGGTTCCGGCGTCGGGCAACAACTCTATGCGGCCGACGCCACCCGCCACACCTACAACCATCTGGCGCGCCTGGCAAACGGCATTCTCGACGCCGGCTGGCCGGTGATCGTCGATGCCACCTTCACTTCACGCTGGCAGCGCGACCTGCTGCGCGAAACGGCGCACACCCGCAAGGTCGAATTCCGCATTCTCGATTTCCCCGTCCCCGTCGCCACCTTGCGCAAACGCATCGTCCAGCGGTCACATGAAGGCAAGGATGCCTCGGAAGCCGATCTCGCGGTGCTGCAGCATCAGCTCGACACCGAGGAACCGCTCGGTGCCGACGAGCGGACCGATATCGCCAGCATCGACATGTAGTTGCGGCAGGCCGCAAACGGTGGGTGCTCGATTGCCAGCATGATGAAATATCCCGTGTGAATGGTTCTTGCGCGGACGACGGGGTGCGCCCACCCGGCGGCCTTGACGGCAATGCACGGGATAAGACACCATTTGCGATGGCCGGACGGCGCAATGTCATCCGGCACCGCACCCAATATAAAAATATCCTTCATGAGAAGAACGGGCATGCACAACGAAAACGGCGGGGAAGCATAAATGCAGAGAATCTTCTCCCCTGCCATTTTCATGCTGAATCGCCTGAACTACACCAAGAAATTCACACTGCTGTGGGGGGTGTCGCTGATTGCGATTGGCGTGGTGGTGTACAGCCTTTTTGTCAACCTGGACCGTGTCATTCAACCCTCGCAACAGCGGCTGGAAGGCCTCGCGCTGATCGAGCCGGTCACCCGCACCACGCAGGCCCTGCAATTGCACCGCGGGCTCTCGGCCGCCCTGTTGAGCGGCAACGCGTCCATGCGCGACCGGTGCGCTGCCCAGGAAAAGGAAGTCGCCAATGCCCTCGGGATGCTGGAAGAGAAGCTTCCCCCCGCCCTGACCGGGACCAAAGACTACCGCCGCATCCGCACCGACTGGGCACGACTGCAAAAGGAAGGCCTGTCATTGACCGTGGCCGACAATCTTGCCGCGCATACCGGGCTGATCGAGCATCTGCAATTCTTCGAACAGCTGGTTTCCGAGAAACACCTGCTGGGCATGGATACGGATATCGCTGCGTATTACCTGACCGACATCGCCACCAGCAGGCTGACACAGGTGCTGGAAAAGCTTGGCCGCCTGCGCGCCTACGGCACGGGCGCACTGACCCGATACGCGCTGACCGGAAAGCGGCTCAACGAGGACCAGCGCGTCGAGCTGCGGGTGATGATGGCCGGACTGGACGACGCGCTGCGGCATTTCAACCTCGGCATCGACAGTATCGGACGCCACAATCCGGCCATACATGGCGCGCTCCAAGCGGTATCCCGGGATATCGACAGTTCGGTCCAACTGGTGACCGGGCTTGTGACAACGGGCATTCTCTCCGGCCGCTTTGCCCTCCCGCCTGAAACCTTCCTCAATGCCGCCACGAAACAAATCGACCGCAGTTATGTGCAACTGTACGATGTCCTGCTGCCGATGGCCCGGAACCTGGCTCAGACGCATATCGACCGCGCCAGGCAGGAATTGTTCGCCAGCGTCGGCATCTCCCTGCTGGTGTTCCTGCTGGCGGTCTATCTGTCGGTCAGCTTTTACTACGCGATTGTCGGCAACATCCAGTCGATCGCCCACGGTGCGCGCGTCTTTGCCGGCGGCAACCTGGACACGCGCATCGAACTCGGCACGCGCGACGAACTCAGCCAGGTGGGCGACAGCTTCAACGAAATGGCCGACGGGTTCAAAGCCCTGCTTGAAACGCACCGTGAAGGTGAAGCACGCCTGCGCGCCATCATCGAGACCGCACTGGATGCCGTGGTGCAGATGAACAGCGAAGGAATCATCACCGGCTGGAACAGCCAGGCGGAAAATATTTTCGGCTGGACACACGGGAATGCGCTCGGGCGGCCACTCGGCGAAACCATCATTCCACCCCAGTATCGCGAGGCCCATGAGCAGGGGCTGAAGCATTTCCTGCGCTCGGGTGAGGGGCCTGTCCTGAATTCGCGGATCGAACTTGTCGGGCTGCATCGCGATGGCCATGAGTTCCCCGTCGAATTGGCCGTCGTGCCGATCAAGGCGAAGGGCACACACGAATTCAGCGCTTTCATCCGCGACATCACCAGCAAGAAGGAATCCGAGGAGCTGATCTGGAAGCAGGCCAATTTCGACACCTTGACCGGCCTGCCCAACCGCCACATGTTCCACGACCGGATGGAGCAGGAACTCAAGAAAGCAGATCGCGCCGAACTCGAAATAGCCCTGCTGTTCATCGACCTCGACAAATTCAAGGAGGTCAACGACACGCTGGGGCACACCATGGGCGACATCCTGCTGCAGGAAGCCGCGCGCCGCATTGGCGGCTGTGTGCGCGAGACCGACACCGTGGCACGCCTGGGCGGTGACGAGTTCACCGTCATCCTGGCCGAGCTTGGCGATCCAGGCAGTGTCGAGCGGGTCGCGGAAAATATCCGGCAAAGCCTGGCCATGCCGTTTCTGCTGAGAAATGAAATAGCCTACATATCGGCCAGCATCGGCATCACGCTCTATCCCAACGACGCCACCAATGTGGACGATCTGCTCAAGAACGCCGACCAGGCGATGTATGCCGCCAAGAACGAAGGGCGCAACCGCTTCAGTTATTTCACCCCGTCCATGCAGCAATCCGCACAGGCCCGGCTGCGTCTGACCAACGATTTACGCGGCGCCCTGGAAGCCAACCAGTTCAGGGTCTATTACCAGCCCATCGTCGACCTGGCTAGCGGCCGCATCCACAAGGCAGAAGCGCTGATCCGCTGGCAGCACCCGGAACTCGGTATGGTCAGCCCGGCGCAGCTTATCCCGCTGGCCGAAGAGAATGGCTTGATTGTCGAAATCGGCGACTGGGTATTCAAGGAATCGGCGCGCCAACTGAAACACTGGGAAGCGTTGTACAACAGCAGACTTCAGGTCAGCGTAAACCTGTCGCCCGCACAGTTCGGCGACGCCGGCTGCCTGTACAAGGCATGGCTCGTTTATTTGCAGGAGCTGGCGCTGCCGGCGCAAAGCCTGGTCGTTGAGATCACCGAAGGCTTGCTGCTCAATTCCGAAACCGGCGTCACCGACGAGTTGCTCGGATTCCATGACGCGGGCATTCAGATCGCAATCGACGACTTCGGAACAGGCTATTCGTCGCTGTCCTACCTGAAAAAATTCGATATCGATTATCTGAAGATCGACCAGTCGTTCGTGCGCGACCTGGTGACCGACCCGAATGACCGGGCATTGTCCGAGGCCATCATTGTGATGGCGCACAAGCTCGGCCTCAAGGTGATCGCCGAAGGAGTGGAAACGGAAGCGCAGCGGGCGCTGCTGACCCAGGCAGGCTGCGACTATGCGCAAGGATATCTATTCTCCAGGCCACTGCCTGCCGACGAATTCGAGGCCTTGCTGAAGCGGTAGCCGTCCAGCTGAATTGCTCAGGAAAACCGAACCTGATTCCCGTCCGAATCGTAGGCCAGATACTGGGAAACCGCGCCATTCAGGATGGAATCGACCATCTTTTTCAGGGGCGTCTGCGCATCTTCGGTACTCGGCATGACGCCTGCACGCCCGGCCAGGCAGGCGACAAACACGATTTTCCAGTCCAGCCCGGTTTTGCGTGATTCCTCGACCAGATCGGAAAAATCACCCAGCTCGTCCAGTGCTTTGTCGGTGCACATTTTGGGGGTCAACACCCCCCCCTTTCCGGCTTTGAAACGCTGCGTCTGGGCTTCGGTATAGCCTTCCGGCAGTTCGGATTGCGTAAAAACGAAAAGAAGCCGTTGCGGTTCCGGCTGCTGCCTGGCGGCGTTTAACAGATCCGGATAATTCGAGATGTTCATGTAGGTTACCTTGTTTCAGGACTACTGGAATATAAACGTCCCCGACAAAATTTGAAATCCATATTGGCGTCGATGAGCGAATCCGGAGCGAATGCAGGCAACGATCCCGCAAAACTTTACCTGACGGCTGGTCTGGTTACTCCTTCGCCCTGGGGGCTGCGCGGGACTCACCCCTACCACCACCCGATGATCCCGCACATGGCGCAGTTCCTGTTTGGTGCAGGCAGGACTGTTGGCGATGAACCCAGCAGCAGACGGAAGCGCTCCCCGCTTTCGCGCAGGGCCGCCAGCGACGCGCGATGGTCGATGGCAAGGCCAGGATCGGTGGCCGGTTTTTCCAGTCGCTGCGAACATCCACCCGCGCGGGATCGTCCCGAACAAAGCCGGCCTCGGCCGCCGGACGCACCGTTACACCGTCCTCATCGAGCATTTCGTTCATCGCCGCAATCGTCCGCAGGAACAGATTGCGCCGCTGCATGACCAGCGCCAGCGCGTGGGCCTGTTCATCCTCACCGGCGTGCAGCGTGCGACCGGCCTTGCCTGGCGGATTCGACGATCGGTGAGCGGGGCGGGAACACGGGCCATGACGGCTAAGTATCGGTATCGGAGTGACGGCATCCTACCCGGCAAGCGCGGTCACGCACACAGTCAATAATGTCCGGTACGGCCGGTGCGAATGGCTGAACAGGACCCCGTGATGGACAATGCTTTTATCTCGGGAAGCGACCGTTGGTAGAAGCGAACGGCGCGGCTGGTGCAAGCCGGCCTTCCACCACCGTGCCGCACTATTTATCGCGGTACCACGCGGGCGTTCTCGCCGCTGCCCTCGATACGTACATTCATGCCTTCCCGCAGGCGGCCATCCATCGGCTGCGTAATCGTTACGCGCCCCCCGGTCACCATGTTGACGGTGATCCGCTGCGCATCATTTTTGGCCATTTTGCTCTCGGCATAGGTGCCGGCCACACCGCCCAATACTGCACCCGCCATTGTGGCGGTGGTACTGTCGCCCACCCCGGCGCCAAGAAGGCCGCCTGCAACCGCGCCCACGGCCGTCCCCACCCCCAGCTTGTAGTTGCCGTCCACCTCGATGTTTTCCAACTGCGCGATGGTGCCATCGCGATCCGACTGGCGCGTCGCCGTGATATCCGTCTCGCCATATTTCGTTCCCCCCAGGCTGCCCGTTTCGGCGCAGCCCCCCACTAAGGTTGCACACAATATCAATGGCCATGCAATTCGATATTTCATGATCAAACTCCTTCTTGTTGATCTGGAGTGTTCAGTCTAGGAAATAATCCTATAAACCGCGAGTGTGCTCACCCAACAGGTGAATGTGATCGATGGCACTCAAGCAAGCATTCATGGGAAATTCCTGCGAGCAATAAGCGGTCAACTGCAGTTTTCAGGATAATTGAACAGAAAACGCTACAGCCAGGTTGCTGCGGCAAATTCATGTGGCCGTTCACGTGCGCGGCCCGGTAATATGGCAGGAAAGATTCACGGCTTTCAACTTGACATCCCCACAGACGCCCCGTCCCCTCAAGTCCACCCCGTACAGAAAACCCTGCTCATGAACGATCTGGCGCAACAATTCGGACTTTCCTTCCTGGCCGCATCCTGGCTTCCCCAGGTGTTGACGGTGATTGCCGCCGTTGCCACCATCAACATCGGTGCCTACTACCTGCTGCGCCACATCGAAAAGGTCGCCGCGCACACTCCGGTTGTTTGGGACGACGCCCTGATCAAGGCCACCCGCAAACCCCTGACCCTCATCATCTGGGTGATGGGTACAACTTACGCCATCCAGATCGTGCACCAGCATCTCGGTACCCCCGTCTTCGATTTCGTACTTCCTGCCCGCAACTCGCTCATCATCGCCGCACTGGCCTGGTTCCTGCTGCAGCTGATCAGCCAGGCTTCCCGCAATTTCCTCACCCGCAGCGCCGCAACGGGAAACAGGATGGACTTCACCACCGTCGACGCCCTCTCCAAGCTGGGCCGGGTCTCGGTCATCGTCGTGGCCACCTTGGTCATTCTGCAAACCATCGGATTCAGCATTTCCGGCGTGCTGGCCTTCGGCGGCATCGGCGGCATTGCCATGGGCTTTGCGGCCAAGGATATGCTCGCCAACTTCTTCGGCGGCCTCACCATCTACCTTGACCGACCGTTTACCGTGGGCGAATGGATCCGCTCGCCGGACCATCAGATCGAAGGCACGGTGGAATACATCGGCTGGCGCCACACCCGCGTGCGCGCCTTCAACAAGAATCCGATCTACGTGCCGAACGCCCTGTTCACCACCATCGTGGTGGAAAACCCCACCCGCATGACCAACCGGCGCATCAAGGAAACCATCGGCATCCGCTACGCCGACCTCGACAAAATGGCCGCCATCGTTGCCGACGTGAAAGCCATGCTGCAGGCCCACCCTGAAATCGACCCCAACGCCACCCTGATCGTCAATTTCAACGAATTTGCTGCGTCGTCACTGAATTTTTTCATCTACACCTTCACCAAAACCGTCCAGTGGGTGTACTTCCATGAGGTCAAACAGGATGTACTACTGAAAGTCGCGGCCATCATCCAGGCCCATGGCGCGGAAATCGCCTTCCCCACCCGCACCCTGCATATCGAACCCGGCCCGTGCCTGGAAACGCCCCCGCAACTGCCAGGCTGAGCTTGCAGGAACCCGATGCTGAGACCGTCATTGCGAGTACCCAGAGGGCATAAACTCGCGCGGCAATCCAGCGTATCGATCAAGAGGTTCATGGCGCGTGTCGTCAGCTTGATCGCCTCCCGACAGGTCTGGCAAGCCGCCGCCACAGCTAATCCCACAACAGGCGCATGCCACCGCCAGCCAGCATTAGACAAAGTCTAAATCAATGCGTATCATGTACAAATGCTCTACACACGAGACAATATGATCGGCCTTTTGCGTGGCCACGACATCAATCCGACCCACCAGCGGATCGAGATTGCATACGTACTGTTTTCGCGCCAGGAACACCTCTCGGCCGACCAGGTGATGGCGTTCGTCAACACGCACCATTCCGAGACGTCCAAGGCCACGGTCTACAACACGCTTAAGCTATTCGTCGAAAAAGGCCTGGTACGCGAACTCATCGTCGACCCCAGCAAGGTGTTTTACGACCCCAACACCCATCCGCATCATCATCTCTACGAGATCGACACCGGCAAGTTGTCCGACATCGGTGCCGAGTACATGCAGGTTTCCGGCCTGCCGCCATTGCCGGCAGGAACAGTGATCGAAGGCATCGACCTCATTGTGCGTGTCCGCCTCGCAAGCTGACATTCCTGCCCGTTGATGAAGCGGGTTCTCATCGCTCCCACCCTGCTCGACGCCCAGCTGGCTGTCGATACGCTATCCAGCCTCGGCATCGTCACCCATATTTTCAACGCCAACGCCGCCGGTGCACTGGGCGAGGTGCCCTTCATGCAGGTGCAGCCCGAAGTGTGGGTCGACGACGATGCGCAGGAAGCGCGTGCGCGTGGGGTATTGGCCGGCTTGCGCAACGCGCTGCCGCGCAACGAAAAAACCTGCGCCCATTGCGGTGAGCTCAATCCCGGGAATTTTCTGAGTTGTTGGAAGTGCGGGCGTGCGCTGCCTGATTGAGCCGCGCGAGGTCAGGGTGATAGCGGGTCTTGTTTCAGTGCTTCGAGGTGGTCCTGATACTGGCGCATAAAAATCCGCTCCAGTTCGTCGATCGCTTCTGCCGCTGCCACGCCATGAATCAGGTGGCGGGTCATCTGCGCCGATGCTTCGTGGAAAATCCGGTTGCGCTCCAGCATCGGATAGGTTTGCATCAAACGCTGAATCGCCTTGACCACGTTTTCCTGCTCGGGACGTGGAATCGGCAGCGGCTCCGAGGGGGGCGCCGCGGCGATCTCGCCGCCTTCCTTCTCAGCCAGAAATTCGGCGTATTCCAGCAAGGCCTGCTGCCGTGTTTCCGACAGCGCACGGAATATCGACAGCAGGCGCTTGCTGTCGCGCATCAGCGGCTGCGTCCCTTATTCGGGCGTTTCAGCGAAGTGATATCGAGATTGCACTGCTGGAACTTGTTGTCGACAAAGTTGATGAAGGCATCGAGCAGCTTGCTGCGGAATTTTTTCGGTGCGTAGACCATGGTCAGCTCGCGCGTCAAGCGGGGGGTCAGCGGCACCGCGACCAGCGTGCCGAGCTGGATTTCCTTGGTGACGGTGGAAGCCGACAATATGGCCACGCCGAGATTGGCCTCGACCGCGCCCTTGATCGCCTCGCGGCTGCCAAGCTCCATTTCGATGTGCAGGTCGTCGGGGTTGACGCCATGGTCCTTGAAGAAATCGTCCACCACCTCGCGCGTGCCCGAACCGTGCTCGCGCGACACGTAGGGCTGGTCGGCGATATCGCGGGCGTTCACGCTCGAACGCGAGGCCAGCACATGATTGGGTGAACAAATCATCACCAGCTCGTCCTCGCAGCACGCCAGCGTGGTCAGGTTGGGGTTATGCGACGGCGCTTCGATCAGGCCGACATCGAGCGAATGGTCACCCACTTTCGCCGCCACGGTTTCCGAGTTGGCTACGGTCAGACGCGCCTGCACCTGCGGAAAACGCTCCTTGAATTCCCCCAGGATGCGCGGCAGCAGGTATTCGGCAATGGTGGTGGAGGCGCCGATCATCAAGGGCCCTGTCACCTGTCCGGTCAGTTCGCCCACGCGCGCCTCCATCTCGGCGGTCAGGCCCAGAATACGCTCAGCGTAGCCTAACACCAGATCGCCTACCGGCGTCATCGAAATCTTGCCGTGACTGCGCTCGAACAAGCGGGTGTTGAAATGCTCCTCCAGCTGCTTGATCTGAAAGGTCACCGCAGGCTGGGTCATGTAAAGAACATCCGCAGCTTTGGTGAAGCTGAGCTGCTTGGCAACAGTGTAAAATACTTGAAGTCTGCGGTCAGCCATAAATCCCCGCCCCCGGGTCAGAAAAGCTTTTTATCTAACCACAAACCTGCCCGTGTTGAAACATTCCCATCACCAACCCACTGTATTTTATGGCCTTTTGCCAGCGCCTGGGCGCCTGCCCGACACCCCTCTCCGCCGTCCCTAAGTGAACCGCGCGTTTTACACCATCCTGCTGGCGCAGTTCCTATCCGCGCTGGCTGACAACGCCTTGCTCTTCGCGGCCATCGGGCTGCTGCTGTTCTTCTCGGCTCCGGAATGGTTTTCACCGCTGCTGCAGACGGTTTTCGTCGTTGCCTACATTTTGCTGGCGCCGCTGGTTGGGCCGTTTGCCGACGCCCTGCCCAAGGGCCGCGTCATGCTGATCGCCAACACGATCAAATTCGCGGGCTGCCTCATCATGCTGGCCGGCCTGCACCCGTTGCTGGCCTACGCCATTGTCGGCGTCGGCGCGGCCATGTATTCACCCGCCAAATACGGCATCCTCACCGAACTGCTGCCGCCCGAAAAGCTCATCGTCGCCAACAGCTGGATGGAGGGCACCACCGTTGCCGCCATCGTGCTCGGCGCCATCGTCGGCGGCGCGCTCATCAACCCGCAGCTGGCCGAAGGCATTCTGGTCAACATCGGCCTGGACAGCCGGCTGATCGCCCCAAAATTTGCCATCGCCGCCATCACCAGCCTGTATCTCGGCGCCGCCATCGTCAACCTGTTCATCCCGCACCTGCCGATCGACCACAAACTCCCCAGCCGGTTGCCGCTGTTCATCCTGCATGACTTCTGGCACAGCTTCAAACTGTTGTGGCGCGACCCGCTCGGGCAGGTTTCGCTCGCCGTCACCACCCTGTTCTGGGGCGTCGGCGCCACCCTGCGCCTGCTCATCATCGCCTGGGCCGCACTCAACCTGAAATACGGACTCGACCAGGCGACTCAGCTCACCGCCGCCACTGCGTTCGGCATCGCCATCGGTTCCGTGCTGGCCGGCAAATTCGTCAGCTTGCAGCGCGCCGTCAGCGTCCTGCCCGCCGGCATTCTGCTGGGCTTCGTGCCGATTGCGCTGATCTGGGTGGAAAGCCTGTTGCCCGCCGTGTTGCTGCTAACCCTGGCGGGGGTGCTGGTGGGCTATTTCGTGGTGCCGATGAACGCCCTGCTGCAGCATCGCGGCCATTTGCTGATGGGTGCCGGCCACTCCATCGCGCAGCAGAATTTCAACGAAAATATCAGCATCCTGCTGATGACCGGCGCCTACGCCCTGATGGTACGCGCCGACTGGCACATCCACACCATCATCTGGGTATTCGGCCTGTTTATCAGCAGCGTGATGAGCGCCATCTGGCTACGGCATCGCAATGATGTCGTACATTAACCCGCATTCTGCGACTTCACCACACTCATCGCCCCCGCAATCAGCGAGCTGATGTCCGCCATGTTGGATGGCACGATGAGAGTATTGCCGGTCCTGGCGATACCGGCGAAGGCATCGACGTATTTTTCCGCCACTTTCAGATTCACCGCATGCATGCCGCCGGGCAGTTCAACGGCACGTGCGACACGGGCAATGGCTTCGGCGTTGGCGGCGGCGATGGCCTTGATCGCCTCGGCCTCGCCCTGGGCGACGTTGATCGCCGCCTGCATCTCGCCTTCGGATTCCTGAATGGCGGCATTGCGCGCGCCAGTGGCGATATTGATCTGCTCCTGCATGCGGCCTTCGCTTGATGCAATCAGCGCGCGCTTTTCGCGCTCGGCGGTGATCTGCCGCTGCATGGCGTGAAGAATTTCCTTCGGCGGCGTGAGGTCCTTGATCTCGTAGCGCAGCACCTTGACGCCCCAGTTGGTGGAAGCCTCGTTCAGCGCCAGCACCACGCCGCGGTTGATGTCGTCGCGCTCTTCGAAGGTGCGGTCCATTTCCATGCGGCCGATCAGCGAGCGCAGGGTGGTTTGCGCCAGCTGCGAAATCGCATCGATATAGTCGCTCGACCCGTAGGATGCCATTTTCGGATCGGTGACCTGGAAGTACAGGATGCCGTCGACCGCCAGCTGGGTGTTGTCGCGCGTGATGCAGACCTGGCTCGGCACGTCGAGCGGGATTTCCTTCAGCGAATGCTTGTAGGCGACAGTGTCGATGAAAGGAATCACGAGGTTGAGGCCCGGCACGAGCACCGCGTGAAACTTGCCGAGGCGTTCGACCACCCAGGCGTTCTGCTGCGGCACCACGCGCACGCCCTTGGCGACGACGATAGCAATGACGGCAAGGATGACCAGTGCAACGATATCCATCTGTTATTTCTCCCTTTGTTTATCTGTTCCGCGACCCGTGCTTCAGTTGCCCAGAATCAGCGTATTGCCTCTTACTGCCCGAATGATCAGCGGACGCATAGTGTCGACGCCGGCCGACTCGGCCTCGGCGTCCCACAGCGCGCCGCGGTATTTGGCCTGGCCACGATCATCCTGCCAGAACTCGATCTGCACGCTCTGGCCGATGTCCATGTCCTGCACGGTGGATTCCGGGTGGCCGGTACTGCGTTTCCAGCGGCGCAGGGCCAGGGTGCCCAGCACGGCGATCGCACCTGCGGTCACCAGCTGCGCCAGCGTGCCGGCGCCTAACCAGGCGGCCACGCCTGCGGCGGCTGCGGCGAGACCGTACAGCAGCAGGTAAAACGTCCCACTGGTGAGTTCAACGCCCACCAGCACCGCCGCCAGGATCCACCACGCTACATAAGCCTGCATCTCATCTCCTCACAATCACGGGCCGATTCGCCAGCTCGTCCGGATTATGCCCGGACGGCGGAAAATGCGCTGCCAGCAGCGCACCAATCTGCTCGATCCCCGCCAGCGCACCGTGTTCGAACTCTCCCTGCCTGAATGCGGCCTCCATCGTTTGCGCCACCGCCTCCCAGGTTGCCTGGTCCACCCGCGCGGCGATGCCGCGGTCGACCACGATTTCGATATCGTGGTCGGCCAGCAGCAGATAGATCAGCACGCCGCTGTTGTGCTCGGTATCCCACACGCGCAGGTTGGAAAACATCCCGATCGCGCGTTCGCGGCTGCTCATGCCGCGCCAGGCCAGGGTGCCGGGCAGGCTGTTCTCGATGGCGAAGCGGATTTCGCCGCCGTGGCGGGTTTCGCTCACCCGTATCGCGGCCTCGATGGCATCGAGCGTGGCCCGCGGAAACGCGCGCCGCCACGCCCACGGCGGCATGAAAAAATGCCTCGCCAAACGTTTGATCCTAAGAACCATAGTTGGGCGTGCCCGATGGTGCGTTTGTGGGTGTGTCTGCCGCGAAGCAACGAGGCGGCAGGCCGGTGCCTGCAACGAGGCGCGAGAGCGGAGTCGTTGCCGCTTTAGCGGCTTTACGAATCCGGCCTACTCCTTGCGGGTACAAAGGCAGGCGCGCGCACAAACGTGCCAGCGGGTACGTAGCGTCATTACCTGATGGGTGAATCGTATCGAAGCGGAAAAGACAAATATTCATGAGAGCCTCATTTAAGGTAACAAGCGGTCAACTGTGGTTTTTAGGATCGTATTCACCATGAGCCCGATGCGCCCCCGCCGCCGAATCCGCCTCCACCGCCGCCCCAGGAACCGCCTCCCCTGCCGAATCCACCCCCGCCGCCGCTGCTCCAGCCGCCGCCGTGGCGGCCTCCACCGGCGACCCCGGCGAACACGAACACGGCGATGAACAGCAACAGCGGGGTGAATCCCAGCAGCATCGCCCCCACTGCCCCGCTGCCGAGCGCGGCGACCCCGCCCGCGACCGGACGGCTCATCAGCAGGGAGAGCAGCCAGCCGGCGACCATACCGCCAACGATGAGCATAACGAGGGCGCCATCGTCGCCGTTGCTGCCCGCCTCGCCGGGCGGCGGCAACGGCTCGCCCTCGATCACCCGCATCAGCTGCTGCACGCCGGCGTCGATGCCGCCATAGAAATCGCCCGCCTTGAAATACGGGGTAATGGTTTCGGCGATCACCCGCTTGGCGATGGCGTCGGGGATCGCGCCCTCCAGCCCGTAGCCGACTTCCAGCCGCAGCATGCGGTCGTCTTTGGCGACGATCAGGATCACGCCGTCGTCGATTTTCGCGCGGCCGATTTTCCACTGCTCGGCGACGCGGATACCGAACTGCGCGATGTCCTCGGGCTGGGTGGTGGGGACGATGAGGACGGCGATCTGGCTGCCCTGTTGTGCTTCGAACGCAGCCAGCTTGCCTTCCAGCGCCGCGATCTGGGCGGCGTCGAGCGTGGCGGTGAGGTCGGTGACCCGGCGCGACAGCTCGGGCACCGCCACCTGGGCCCAGGCGGACAGCGCACACAGCAGCAGAAAGAAACCGGCCGCGAACGTCCGGGCCGATCGGCTCATCCGGGGATCAGTTGCCGACTGCCGGTGCGGGCGCACCGAAATCGACCTTCGGCGGCACGGCGATGGCTGCCTCGTTTTCCACCGTGAAGCTCGGCTTGGTCTTGTAGCCGAACAGCATCGCGGTGAGGTTGGACGGGAAAGCGCGCACCGTGACGTTATAGGTTTTCACCGCGGCGATGTAGCGGTTGCGCGCGACGGTGATGCGGTTCTCGGTGCCTTCGAGCTGCGCCTGCAGGTCGCGGAACAGGCCGTCGGCCTTCAGCTGCGGGTAGTTTTCCGCCACCAGCAACAAGCGCGAAATCGCGCCGGTCAGCTCGCCCTGCGCGGCGATGAATTTCTGGAACGCGGCTTCGTCGTTGACCAGCTCGGGCGTTGCCTGAATCGCGCCGACGCGGGCGCGCGCCTCGGTCACCGAGATGAACACCTCCTGCTCGTGCGCCGCGTAGCCTTTCACTACGTTGACCAGGTTCGGCACCAGGTCGGCGCGGCGCTGATACTGGTTCAGCACCTCGGCCCAGGTGGCCTTGATGTCCTCGTCGGTGCTCTGCAGCGTATTGTAGCCGCAGCCGGAAAGGGCCAACACCATGAATGTTGCGAATAGCCATTGGGATACATTGCGCCACTTGAACATGTCAGCCTCCTGGGGGTGTTGTATGAGCTTAGTTTACGCCACGCCCCAGGTGGCAAACAGGGGGTCGGATTCGGCGAGACTGTCGGCGTAGCGGTCGTCTTTGGGGCGCTTGAGGCCGCGCTCGACATAGGTTTCCACCTTCCTGAAGCCGGCCTGCTTGATCAGCGTGCCGACCCAGGCCATGCGCTCCATCGGGTGCAACTGGGTCCACAGTTTGGTCACCTTGGGCGGGAAGTAGCGGTGCGACAGCGTCACCACCAACATCCCGCCCGGCTTCAACACCCGTTTCGCCTCCGCCACGATCTGATGCGGCTGCGTCAGGTATTCGAACGACACCGTGCACACCACCGCGTCGAAGCTGGCATCGGCAAACGGCAGTGTGGGGTCGGCGTTGATGTCCTTCACGATACGCTCGGCGAGTTGCGGATTGTCGGCCAGTTCCTCGGCGTTCAGACCCAGTCCCACGGCGGACTGCACCGTATCGGGCAGATGCGAGCGCCAACCCGCCATCAGGTCGAGCACCCGCGCGTTCTCGGGCAGCACGGTGCGGTACAGCGCCTGGATGCGGCGCGCGCAAACGGCGTCGACGTGGCTGACTTTTCTGGCAATCGAGTAGAACTCGGTGTCGGGGAACTCATCCTCGCGGCTGAACGAATCCGGCTCCTCGAAGTCGGTCGGCATCTGCATCTGCGTTTCCATGCCGCTCCATTCCAGCAGCTGCGTGACCTTGCCGACCGGCTCGGTCGAAACATCGGCCTTGCCGCTGTCGATGCTGAAGATGCGGCCCTGCAGCGGGTGGCTGAAGTTGGCGACGAAGCTGGATTCGTCGAGCTTCGTCACACGGAACATCGGGCCGGGCGCTTCGTCGGCGCGCAGCAGCAGCGACGGATAGAAGCGTCCCAGTTTCAGCGGCGCGATGTCGCTGCGGAACGCCTCGTTCGGCACCTCGTGCTCGATCTTCGGCCCGACATCCATCTGGGCGTCAACCGGCGGCGTGTCGCCCGACATCCAGATCACCACCTGATGGCGGCCGAGGTCGGAAAAATAATTGACGCGAAAGCGTAGTGCGGAATGCAGGAGTTTCATAGGGCTCAGTTATCCGGATACAAAAAATCTCACCACAGAGACACAGAGGGAATCTTCAAGGACGGGGCAGTTGATTTTTTTCTCTGTGCCTCTGTGCCTCTGTGGTGAAGGGTTTTACATGCGTTTCATCGTCCGCCGCGCCAGGCACAGGTCCTCCCACGCGCGGGCCTTTTCGGTCGGCTTGCGCAGCAGGTAGGCGGGGTGATAGCTCGCCACCAGTGGCACGCCCTGAAACGTGTGCACCCGACCGCGCAGGCTTCCGATCGCTTCGTCGGTGTCGAGCAGGCTTTGCGCGGCGAAACGCCCCAGCGCGAGGATGAGCTTGGGCTGGATGAGTTCGATCTGCGCCAGCAGATAAGGCCGGCAGGCGGCCACTTCGTCCGGCTCGGGATTGCGGTTGCCGGGCGGATGCGATTTCAGCACGTTGGTGAGGTAGACGTTATCGCCGCGTGCGAGGTCGATCGAGGCCAGCATGGCATCGAGCAGCTTGCCGGCCGGGCCGACGAAGGGCTCGCCCTGCGCGTCTTCCTCGGCGCCCGGCGCCTCGCCGACGATCAGCCAGTCGGCGTTGCGGTCGCCCGCGCCGAGCACACCCTGGGTGCGGGTGGCAGAGAGCTTGCAGGCGGTGCAATGGGCGACGGCATCGGCGAGCGTATCCCAGGTGTGGGGGGGAGCGGAAAGCGGCGAAGCGGGGGTTTCGCGCAGGCGCCAGACGGGGCCGATGCCGAGTTCGCCGAAGACGTCGTCGCGGCTCAGCATGTCAGGTCAGGTCTTTCTTCATGATCAGCGCATCCTCGCGGCCGCCGCGTGCGGGATAGTAGCCGCGCCGCACAGCCAGGTCGGCGAAACCGCTGCTGCGATACAGCGCAATGGCAGCCGTATTGGAGGTGCGCACTTCGAGAAACAGGCTTGCGGTCTTGTGATCGCGGGCGCGCGCCAGGCAGTGGTCGAGCAGATCGCGTCCGAGTCCGTGGCGCTGCCAGATCGGCGCGATGGTGAGGTTGAGCAGATGTGCTTCGCCCGCCGCCGCCATCATCGCGTAATAGCCGATCACCTCGCCCTCGGCTTCGCGCACCCACATGCTGTAGCCGGCGCTCATCGAATCGGCGAAATTGCCCAGGCTCCACGGGTATTCGTAACTCGCCAGTTCGATGCGGTGGATGCGCGGCAGGTCGGCCTCGGTCATCGGGCGCAGGCGGTGCGCGACCTCGTGGACCGGAATCTCTGGCAGGGCACTCATGCGGACTTTTTCCGGCGGCGTTCGTCCACCGTCAGCGCCACCTTGTCGCGCAGGTAAATCGGCGCGGCGAGCGCGGCATCCACACCTTCGCCACGTTCGAATGCCCGGACGGCAAGCGGCGCCATCGCCGCGGCGTCGGGCATCAGGGTGTCGTCGATATGCGCGAGCTGTGCCGCCAGGCGCGGGCGCAGCACCTCGCCCAGGACGGCAAAGCCGTTGCCGGCGCCGACCCACTCGCCGCCGGCCGGCACCGTCACCGACTCGGGCAGCGCCAGCTGCGGCTCGCTCACGGCACACCAGCCATTGGCATCCCGCCGATACGCCGCCCAGTAGACCTCGGCCATGCGCGCATCGAGCACGGTCAGTACGTGCTCCGCACCCGCCTGTTCGGCAATCGATTCCAGCGTGGAGACCCCCACCACCGGCAGGTCGGCGCCGAACGCCAGGCCTTGCGTCACCGCGCAGGCGATGCGCAGGCCGGTGAACGAGCCGGGGCCGGCGCCGTAGCCGATGCCGTCGAGCTGGCGCAGGCCGAGGTCCGACTCGCGCAGCAGTTCGTCCACCATCGGCAGCAGCAGGCTGCTGTGCCGCTGCCCGGCCAGCACGCGGCGCGCCTGGATCTGGCCGTCCAGCCACAGCGCGACCGAGCACCATTCGGTTGAGGTATCGAGGACAAGCAGTTCCATGCGTGTAATTTTACCGGCTACCGCGGTAGGTGACGCGGTAAATCGCGCCGGCATGGTCGTCCGACACCAGCAGACTGCCGTCGGGCATCACCAGCACATCGGCGGGACGGCCCCAGGCAGAGTCGCCCTGCAGCCAGCCGCTGACGAAGGGTTCGTAGCTGACCGCGCGGCCATCCTGCAGGCGCACCACGCTGACCCGGTAGCCGGTTTTGCTGCTGCGGTTCCACGAGCCGTGCTCGGCAATGAAGACCGCATTGCGGTAGTGCTCGGGGAACTGGGTGCCGGTATAGAAGCGCATGCCCAGGCTCGCCACGTGCGCGCCCAGGTTCTGCACCGGCGGCTCGAATTCGTCGCAACGGCGGGCGCGGCCGAACTCGGGATCGACGAACCTCCCGCCGTGGCAATACGGGTAGCCGAAGTGCTGGCCGGGCCGGCCGACGCGATTGAGCTCGTCTGGCGGTGCGTCGTCGCCCAGCCAGTCGCGGCCGTTGTCGGTGAACCACAGCTCGCCGCTCTGCGGCTGCCAGTCGAAGCCGACCGTGTTGCGCACGCCGCGCGCGACCACCTCGATCTTGCCGCTCGCCACATCGAGCGCGGTGATATTGGCGTAACGATCCGGGTCGGGTTCGCAGATGTTGCACGGTGCGCCCACCGGCACATACAACCTGCCGTCGGGGCCGAACGCGATGAATTTCCAGCCGTGATGGGGATCGCCCGGATAGGCGCTGCTGACCGCCTCGGGCCGTGGCGGCTTGTCCAGGCGCGCCTCGATGCCGGCAAGCCGCAGGATGCGGCTCACCGCCGACACGTAGAGGTCGCCGTCGCGGAACGCCACGCCCACCGGCATATTGAGTCCGTCGGCAATGACCACCGGCTTGCGCGCGCCCCCGAGCGGAATCGCATAGACTTTGCCGGCGCGCATGCTGCCGACAAACAGGGTGTTGTTACCGAGCGCCATCTGCCGCGCGTTGGGCACGCGCGCGAACAGCTCGATCTCGAATCCGGGCGGCAATTTAAGGCTGGCAAGCGGCAGGGAATCCGCGGCCGCCGGCGCCAGCCAGGCAAACAGCATCATGATGGGCAGGATCAGTCGCTTCATAACGTCCTCCTTCAGGGCTGCAAGGGAATCAGGATCTCGAAACGCACCCGCAACCACGGCTCGCGCACCTCGGCCAGCCGCACGATGCGTGCCTCCAGTGTCCGGCCGCCATCCATGAAGCGCGCCACATCGGCATTCTCGCGGCGCGGCACATAGCCGATCTTGTGGCCCTGCCATTCCACCCGCACGGCCCTCGCATCGTGGGGGTTGTCCGGCTCGCGAACCAGGGTGAGCGCATCGCCCACCTGCATCCGCGACCACAGCGCCTTGCCCGCGTGGTACTGAAACCCGGCCAGCGGCGAATCCTGCAGCAGGATGTGCGCGGCGACCTGGGCGCACAGCGGCGGCGCCCACACCCACACCATACACAGCAACAGCAGCCGACGAGACATACGATGGCTCGAATTTCAGGGTTAACGCAACATTCTACTGAAAAAACCGCTGCCCAATCCGCGCCGGCGGACAGGTTTCGGGTTTACTTTTACGACTCGACAAGCCCGCTTCGGCTTGATGTAGGATGAATGCATTCCAACCTCCGCGATCCCACGCCATGCCGAGAAAAGCCGCTGCCCAGACCAAGCTGTTCGTCCTCGACACCAACGTGCTGATGCACGACCCCACCAGCCTGTTCCGCTTCGAGGAGCACGACATCTACGTGCCGATCGCCACCCTGGAAGAGCTCGATCAACACAAGAAGGGCATGACCGAGGTCTCGCGCAACGCCCGCCAGGCCAGCCGCTTTCTCGACGAGATGGTCAGCAAGCTCGACACCATCGAGGAAGGCGTGCCGCTGGCGTCGCACAGCCACAATTCCGCCACGGGCAAGCTGTTCCTGCAGACCCAGGCGATCACCGGCGACATCCCGCTCTCCCTGCCGACTTCCAAGGTAGACAACCAGATTCTCGGCGTGGTGCTGTTCCTGGCGCGCCACCACCCCAAGCGTCAGGTCATCCTGGTGTCGAAAGACATCAACATGCGGATCAAGGCGCGCACGCTGGGGCTGCCGGCCGAGGACTACTTCAACGACAAGGTGCTGGAAGACACCGACCTGCTGTATACCGGTCTGCGCGAACTGCCCGCCGATTTCTGGGACAGCCACGGCAAGGGTATGGAATCGTGGCAGGCCAACGGCCACACCTATTACCGCATCAAGGGACCGCTGGTTTCCAGTTTCCTGCCGAATGAGTTCGTCTTCCAGGAAGGCCCCAACCCGCTCTATGCCAAGGTGCTCAAAGTCGAGGGCAAGCTGGCAGAAATGGTCACGGTGCGTGACTTCAGCCACACCCGGAACAACGTCTGGGGCATCGTCGCGCGCAACCGCGAGCAGAACTTTGCGCTTAACGTACTGATGGATCCCGAGATCGATTTCGTCACCCTGCTCGGCCAGGCCGGCACCGGCAAGACCTTGCTGACACTGGCCGCCGCACTGGCGCAGGTGCTCGACAAAAAGCTCTACAGCGAAATCATCATGACCCGCGTCACCGTTCCGGTCGGCGAGGACATCGGCTTTCTGCCAGGCACCGAGGAAGAAAAAATGACGCCGTGGATGGGTGCGCTGGAAGACAACCTCGACGTGCTGAACAAAAGCGAGGACGACGGCGGCGACTGGGGGCGCGCGGCGACGCAGGATCTGGTCCGTTCCCGGATCAAGGTCAAGTCGCTGAATTTCATGCGCGGGCGCACCTTTCTCAATAAGTTTCTAATTATCGATGAAGCGCAGAACCTCACGCCCAAGCAAATGAAGACGCTGATCACGCGTGCCGGACCGGGTACCAAGGTGGTGTGCCTGGGCAACATCGCGCAAATCGACACGCCCTACCTCACCGAAGGCAGCTCCGGCCTCACCTACGTGGTCGACCACTTCAAGGGCTGGCCGCACAACGGCCACGTCACCCTGCAGCGGGGCGAACGTTCGCGCCTGGCCGACTATGCTGCAGAAGTGCTGTAGTCCAATCACCCTGAAACCCCCACCACAGAGATATGTCCCGCAGAGACGGTATCCCTTGGGACACAGAGGCACGGAGAACGACAGGAAATTAATGGTTTGTTGATTAAGGGTGGGAGCACTGCAGTTTCAGGAACCACTTGAGGAGATGCACCATGAAGCGATGGATGATCCTGGCCGCCGGCTTTACCTTGGCCCTGCCCGCCCACGCGATCGACTGGAACGAAATGCTGAAGGGCGTTCTGGGCAAACCCGCCAGTCAGCCAACGGCCAGCGGGGTCGACGCGCTCTCCACCGCCGACATCAACGCCGGGCTGAAGGAGGCGCTCACCCGCGGGGCGGATGCCGCCGTCGCCCAGCTCGGTCAGAAGGACGGCTTTTTCGGTAACCCCGCGTTGAAAATCCCGCTGCCGCCCAGCCTGCAAAAAGCCGAAAAGGCCCTGCGCATGCTCGGCATGGGCAAGCAGGCCGACGAGCTGGTGCTGTCGATGAACCGCGCCGCCGAGGCGGCGGTGCCCGAAGCCAAAACCCTGCTGGTCGACGCGGTGAAGGAGATGACGCTGGACGATGCCCGAGGCATCCTGAGCGGCGGGCAGACCTCGGCCACCGACTTCTTCCGCAGGAAAACCGAGGCCCGGCTCACCGAGCGCTTCGGCCCCATCGTCAAGGCCAGCACCGACAAGGTCGGACTGGCGCAGCAGTACAACCAGTACGCCGGCACGGCCGCGCAGTTCAACCTGATCGACAGCAAGCAGGCCAGCGTCGAGCAGTACGTCACCCAGCAGGCACTCGACCGGCTCTATACCCTGATCGGGGAACAAGAGACGGCCATCCGCGCCAACCCCATGCAGACCGGCAGCGACTTGCTGAAAAAGGTCTTCGGCGCCATCAGCGGCAAGTAATGTGGACGAGACCGCCGCACGCCATGTGGCACGCAGGGCCATGCTTCAGACGGGTTCGCGCCCCGCATTCGGGATCGCCATAACTGTGAAAAAAAATGCTTGACCTGCTTGCGGGGCTGCTGCTTGGCCCGCCCTGGCGTGGAAAATCGGCGAATTCAAGAATGGCATGAGTCGCGCCGAGGTCGAGCGGACGCTCAAAACCTGGGATTTCGACAAGGCCCTGCCCGTCGGCAACGACGGCCTGTTTGTCTACGACCTGCCAGACAGCCCCGGCGGCGGCCGCTTCCCGTTCCCCTTCTGCAACGACAAGCTGGTGGCGTTCGACCAGGAAATCGAACCGGCCTTCCGCCACTTTGTCATCGTCGCCTCGAATTATTCCAACCTTTACGGCAATCCGCTTAAGGTCATCCCCCATACCAGCGTCATCGCCAGCGGCGAAAAGAACCTGCTGGCCATGTTCTGGCGTAAAGGTGTCGACCGCATGGGCGTCAAATACGTGCTGTACCCCGCCAGCGAGCAACTCTCTATGACCTGGCAGATCAACAACAACTGCTGGCAGGCGCCGCGTTAAATAGACGATTCCCACTTCCTGGTTCAGGCGCTGATCGAAACCCGGTTGCCATCGATGCCAACCTGGATATCTTCCTTCGTAAGCGTCCAGTCGCCCCACTGGCGATCCGCCATGCCCGCTGTTCCGGTGGACTCCATCCGCCTATTTTTGTAAATATTTACCGCCACCGCTTGACACATTAATACGAATGATTATCATTCACCAAACGAGAACAGCACGAATGAAACCCGGTCCAGCCAAACCAGACGCCCAATCCATGCACACGCAAACACCTTTATCCACCCATTCCCCGGCTGAGCCTGGCACGCGAACTTTTCGGCCGGACGTCATCCCGACAGACTATTTATTCCAGGGCAATCAGGAAATCCTGATCAGCCACAAAGGCGAGCACTATCGCCTGCGCATCACCAAGAACGGCAAACTGATTCTCACCAAATAAATCTGCCGCCGCATCACCCGCCCGCCAACGCACAAAGCGCCAGCAAGCCACCTAAACCCAAGAAGACTGGATGGACGGTCTTAGCCAGCCAACGGGCTCTCCGCCCCGGTAGCCAGCCAATACATTTTTTCATTGGCTCTAACTGAAAAGGAGAAGTTCATGGCTATCGTTCGCCCCCTCGCCGCCCTGGTCCTTGCCGCCAGCCTGTCCAGCGCCGCCCTGGCAGCGGAATACCCCATCGGCACCCCGCAGCAGCGCAGCGGCATGGAAATCGCCGGTGTCTACCTGCAGCCGGTGGAGATGGAATCCGTGATGGGCCATCAGATGCTGCCCGCCAGCCAGACGGACGTGCACCTGGAGGCCGACATCCGCGCTCTGGGCAGCAACCCAAACGGCTTCGCCGAGGGCGACTGGATCCCCTACCTGCTGGTCAAGTACGAGGTCTGCAAGCAGGGCGGCGACTGCATCAAGGGCGATTTCCTGCCCATGGTGGCCAGCGACGGTCCGCACTATGGCGACAACGTCAAGCTGATGGGGCCCGGCAAGTACCGCGTCAAGTTCACCGTGCTGCCACCCAACGACGAAGGCAACCACGCCGGCCACCACTTCCATCGCCACACCGACCGGCTCACCGGCGTGCGGCCCTGGTTCAAGCGGTTCGCCGTGGAATGGGACTTCAGCTTCGCCGGTATCGGCAAACGGGGAGGCTATTGATGCGCGCCCTGACACCCGTCGTCCTGGCCATGGCGCTGGCCGGCAGCGCGAGCGTCGATGCGGCCGGATTGCCCGTCGAACTGGCCCAGACTCTGCAGCAGATGCAGGATCGCCTCGACCGTCTGGAGGTGCGCAATGCCGAACTGGAAACACGGGTGCAGCAGATGGAAAGTGACAATCTCAAGCTGGAAGCTTCCTTCGCCAGCGAGCGTCTTTCCCAGGATGAGCCGGAGCTGGCCACCCGCCTGAAGGCAATGGAGGCGGACATGGGCCGGCTCGGGCCGGCGGGACGCCTGGCCGAGGCGGTGGAAGGTATCAGCGCCGGCGGCGCCCTCACCCTGGTGGCCCAGCATGCCAGTAAGCTCGACCCGGCAGCCACAAGCGACCCGTCCCAATTGTCCTGGCGCGGCGACGTCGAAGTTGGCATGCCAGGCGGCGAGGTAGGCAACGCCAAAGGCCAGTTCTTTTTCCACCTGCGCATGGGCCAGGGCGACGGCGTGGAACAGGCCGGCGGCTCGCCGGTCAACGCCACCGCCTTCGATGCGGCCCATTCCGACCCCTCCAATGTCCATGCCGTGCTGGCCCAGGCCTGGTACCAGCTCAATGTGCCGCTGCCCCTCGGCGGTTTCAAGGGTGCCTCCCGGGAACACCTGGAAGCCACCTTCGGCAAAATGGATCCCTACGGCTTCTTCGATGGCAACGACGCCTCTAACAACGAAACCACCCAATACCTGAACCTCAACTTCGTCCACAATCCCCTGCTGGATGCGGGTGGTGGCGCGGTGTTCGACAGTTACGGCTTCACCCCGGGAATGCGTCTGGCCTATGTCAACGAGACCAACGCCCCCCTCACCTGGGGCGTGTCCTACGGTCTGTTCGCCACCGGCGGGGGCGCCGCCTTCGTCGACAGCTTCGAGAAACCGTTGCACATCCTGCAGCTCGAGCGCACCCACAAGCTGTTCGGCGGCCGCGACGGCCACTTCCGCCTTTACGGCTGGCACACCGGCCAGGGCACGGTGCACGACGGCAGCCTCGAGAAGCAGTCCGGCCTGGGCGTCTCGGCAGATCAACGGGTCGGCGACGGCATCATCCTGTGGGGCCGCTACGGCTATTCCCTGAAAGGCGCCCCCATGTACGACCGGGCCGTCACGCTGGGCGCCAGTTTTTCCGGCAGCTACTGGAATCGGGCCGCCGACAGCCTGGGTGTTGCGGTGGCGCATCTTGCCGTCAGCGACGCCTACCGTGCGACGCTGGCCGACCCGGCCGGCGCCGAACAGACCGTCGAGCTCTACTACAACTGGCAGGCCACCCCCAGCCTGATGTTGACGCCGGACCTGCAGTTCATCCGCCATGCCGCCGCCGACAAGGCCAACGGCAACAGCAACGTGGCCGGCCTGCGCGCCGCCCTGTCGTTCTGAAGGCGGCGCCATGAAGCTCCGTGCCTTCCTCCTCGTCGCCGCCCTGTATGCCGGTGCATCCCACGCCGATCTGCCCACTTATACGGTGATGGCGAAAAGCGGGCGATTGACGCCTGCCACCCTGGCGGTTCCCGCCGGAGTGCGTTTCAAGATCGTCATCGAGAACGCGGGGCGCGAACCGATCGAGTTCGAAAGCCTGCAACTCAGGAAGGAAAAGGTGCTGGCCCCCGGCGCCCGCTCCTTCGTGGTCATCGCCCCGCTGAAACCGGGCGAATACGACTTCTTCGACGAATTCCACCCAGACACATCCAAAGGCCGCATCGTCGCGAAATGAAAACACCCGCCATGCCTCCATCCCAGCTCGCCGGCGCTACCGCAGCCTGGCCGACCTTGTTCCCCCCGAGCACCCTGTGGCGCCTGGTTTCAGGGAGAACGAATCATGGGTAATGCTGCCTTCATCGTCTGGCGCGAGACCATCGAGGCCATGCTGGTCGTCGGTATCCTGCACGGCTGGCTCACCGCCCACTCAGGACTGCTGCCCGACCAGCGCCGCCGCGCCCTGCGCTGGCTGTGGGGCGGCGTCGGCGCCGGGCTGGCGCTGGCCGTGCTGCTGGCGCTCACCCTGCTGGGCATCCAGGCCTGGGCCGACGACACCACCCTGGAGTGGTTCCAGGCACTCATGCCGCTGGTCGCCGCCGGGCTGATTTTCCAGATGGTCGTGTGGATGCGCCGTCACGGCGCCGGCCTCAAGCGCGAACTGGAGGCCGGCATGTCCGTCGCCGCCGAACGCGCCCACTGGGCCGGCATGGCGCTGCTGGCCGCCCTCGCGGTGGGCCGCGAAGGCGCCGAGACGGTGATCTTCCTGTACGGCGCCGCCACCAACGACAGCGGCGCCGATCTGCTTGCCGGCGGCGTGGCCGGTTTCCTGCTCGCGCTGGCGGCCTATGCCGGGCTGGTGCGGGGCGCGCGCTGGTTCTCCTGGCGGCTGTTCTTCCGCGCAACGGAAATTCTGTTGCTGCTGCTGGGCGGTGCCCTGCTGGTGGACGGTCTCGACAAGCTGATCGGTCTGGAGGCGCTGCCGGCGCTGGTCGATCCGCTGTGGGATGCCGGTTTCCTGCTGGATGACAGCAGCCGTGCCGGCGGCCTCATCGCCGCCTTCACCGGCTGGCGCGCCCAGCCCGCCGGCCTCAGCTACCTGGCGCTGGCGCTGTGGTGGGGGCTGGCCTTCGCCCTGGCGTTGCGGGCAAGGCCGGCGGGAGAATTGCGATGAGCGCCTGTGCCCCGTCCTCCCGGCCGGCAGGCGGCAAAGGTGAGCGCCTGGCTCGGCTGGGCCTTTGGTTGCGCCGGCACCGCGGCAGCATCCTCGCCCTGCAATGGGCGGTGGTGCTGTTCTACGTCGTGGTGGTGGCCTGGCCCGTCTTCCTGCCCCTGCCCGGCGAGAGCGACCACATCCTCGACAACCTCACCCGCTTTGCCCAGTTCCTGTTCTGGGGCATCTGGTGGCCCTTCGTCATCCTGTCGATGATGACCCTGGGCCGGGTCTGGTGCGGTCTGTTCTGCCCGGAAGGGGCACTGACTGAATGGAGTTCGAAATTCAGCCTCGGCCTCCCGGTACCGCGCTGGCTGAAGTGGGCCGGCTGGCCGTTCCTGGCCTTCGTGCTGACCACGCTGTTCGGCCAGATGACCAGCGTCTACGAATATCCCAAGCCGGCCCTGCTGATCCTGGGCGGCTCGACGCTGGCCGCAATCGTCGTTGGCCTGCTGTACGGCAAGAACAAGCGGGTGTGGTGCCGCCACCTGTGTCCGGTCTCCGGCGTATTCAATCTGCTGGCCCGCATCGCCCCACTGCACTTCGCAGTGGACCGGGCTGTCTGGGATGGCGCCTCCAAGTCCGGGGCGCCGGTAAACTGCGCGCCACTGATCGATATCCGTCGCATGCAGTCCGCCTCCGCCTGCCACATGTGCGGCCGTTGCGCCGGGAAGCGCGGCGCGGTGCAATTGGCATTGCGTTCCCCGGAATGGGAAATTCTGCGTCTGCCTGATGCCGGCCCGAAGGTCGAGCCGCAGGATCGCTGGTCCGCGCGCCTGCTCGCCTTCGGCATGCTGGGCGTCGCCCTCGGTGCGTTCCAGTGGAGCGCCAGCCCCTGGTTTATCGCCGCCAAGCAGGTGGCGGCCGAATGGCTGATCGAGCAAGAGGTTTGGTGGGCACTGGACACCCCCGGCCAGTGGTGGCTGTTCACCCACTACCCGGAATTGAACGATGCCTTCACCTGGCTGGATGGCGGCCTGTTGCTGGCCTATATCGGCGCCACCGCCCTGGTCGCAGGCGGCTGGATCTGGCTCTGCCTGCGGTTAACCGCCGCCTTTGCGGGAACACACTGGACCCGCCTGGCCATGACCCTGATCCCCTTCGCCGGGGTCAGCGTCTTCGTCGGGCTGTCCCTGCTCACCACCGGCCAGTTGTTCGGCGAGGGCATCGTGCTGGCCTGGGCCGCCCCGGCCCGGCTCACGCTGCTGGCCCTGACCGGCCTCTGGTCTGCCAGCCTGGCCTGGCGCCTGGCACGGGTCGGCCGGCGGCGCTGGGCCGCGCCGGTCGGCGTCGCCCTGGCCGCCGCCCTGCCCCTGTGGGCCTGGTACCAGCAATTTTTCGTCTGGTGAACAACATGTCCCGTGTACCGTTCGCCGACACATTGGGGCACAAATACATACATTTCTACAATATATAAGTGATTTTATTCGGATCGGATTTTTCCCGTGAACCCCTTTAGAAAGCGCACAGCCATTCTCATTGCCGGCGTCAGTGCGCTGCTCGCCTCCATCAGCGGTCCTATTGCGTGGTATGTCGCCAGAGAAAATGCAGAAGAGAGCATCGTCTCCCTGGCCATGGAGGAATCGGGCCGTTTGCTCCACCGCCACCATGCGATCAATCTGGGGGGGGGGGAGGACGCGGTTGGCCGTGCCGAAGCTGCTGCAAACATCATTGTCGGCGGATTGTTTGATATCGCGGAAATTTACGACGGAAACGGCGCTAAACTTGCAGAATCCATGACCTCTGGGGGGAGGCCATTGAGCAGTCTCTGACCGGCCATGGCAAACCCGATTACCTGACGACGACCTATTGAGAGTCTCAAGCTGGCAGGCGACGTGTGGGTATTGCGAGTCTTTATTCCCCTGCGTGAACAGACCGAGGCTGTCGGGGGTCCCATAACGGGATACTTCGAAGGTGTTCGTGTGGTGCCCAAATGGCAGCAGGAACAAATCTTTGCCAATGCTCTGACGGTCGCGTTGATGACGTGTCTTGCCTCATTGCTGTGCGGTGCCGCGATTTATCCCGTGGTCGTGCATCTTTCGACGGATAACGAACGCAAAGCCCGCGAAGTGCTCGATTCTCATATTTCCATGATGGAGTCCTTGGGCCGGGCCATTGCCAAGCGGGATTCCGATACCGGGGAACACAATTACCGGGTTGCCTGGGTTTCTGCCCGCATTGCCGAAGAAATGGGGCTGACGGGGCACGATATGCAGGCCCTGATCGCAGGCAGTTTTCTTCATGACGTTGGAAAAATCGGCATACCCGATGCCATCTTGCTCAAGCCGGGCAAACTGGACGAAGAAGAATTCGTCATTATGCGCACCCATGTCGCGTTGGGTGAGGAGATTGTGACCGGCATGGGGTGGCTGGATGATGCCAATGCGGTGGTTGCGGCGCATCACGAAAAAAGGGATGGCAGCGGCTATCCTCGTCAACTGAAGGGCGACGCCATTCCACTTGCCGCATGCATCTTCGCGGTGGCCGATGTCTTTGACGCGCTCTCCTCCAAGCGCCCTTACAAACAAAGGGGGAGGCTGGGAGGGGGATGGGGTACATGAGAAAAAAACTTTATCGATAACGTGTTGGTCGACGGCATCAAGGGGCATACTGGGGCAGCCATGAAGCCGCTGCCGCTCGATGTGATTTCGGTACAATCGCAAGTGGTCTATGGCCGGGTGGGCAACAACATGGCCGTCCCCACCCTCGAAGCGCTGGGCCTGTCGATGGCCGCCGTGCCGCCTGTTCCACTGGGCCAAGCGGTTTTTCGAATGGCAGTACCTGCGCCCCTACCGCAAGGTGAATCGCGCATGAGTCGCCGACTCGCGGCGGCTGGGCCGGGCATGGAAAATCAAGCCGGATCACCTACACTTGATACGGAAAGCCGGGGTTCGTCTGACTGATTTTCCACCGCCTCGTGCCTGACCGAAACAGGGAGCGCTCATGATAAAAAACTCAAGCCTAATCGGCGGATATCTTGTTCGGCGTGCATTGTTCGCCTGTCTCCTGCTGCTGGCGCTGAACGCCGCGACGCAGGCGTCGGCTGCTGCGGACGCAGTGCCTGCACGGACCGAGGTGAAGGCGTCCACGGCCGAACACGGCAAGTTCAGCCGGCTGAAAAAGCCGTTCAAAACCGGTGAAGAAGTGACCGAAGCCTGCCTGTCCTGCCATACCGAGGCGGCCAAACAGGTGATGGCGACGCGGCACTGGACCTGGGATTACGTCAACCCGTCCACCGGCCAGCGCCTGGGCAAGAAGACCATGCTCAACAGCTTCTGCATCGCCGATCGTTCCAACGAAGCGTTCTGCAATGCCTGCCATGTGGGCTACGGCTGGAAGGACGACCGCTTCGACTTCAGCTCGGAAAGGAACGTCGATTGCCTGGCCTGCCACAACACCGGCCAGTACGTCAAGATTCCCGGCCTGGCCGGCCATCCCGCCTACCAGCGCATGGAATATCCGCCGGGTTCCGGCAAATTCATCGAAGCGGTGGATCTGTCGCAGGTCGCCCGGCAGGTCGGCAAGACCAGCCGCGCCACCTGCGGCGCGTGCCATTTTTACGGCGGCGGCGGCGACGGAGTGAAGCACGGCGATCTGGATTCCTCGCTGAAGCAGCCCGACCGCAAGCTGGACGTGCACATGGGCGTGGATGGGGGCAACTTCACCTGCGCCACCTGCCACAAGACCGAAAGCCACCGCATCGCCGGAAGCCGGATAGCGCCAACCGCCTCCGACCCGCACCCTGCCATCCTGCGCGGCCAGAAAACCGATCGCAATCCGGCAAGCTGCCAGGCCTGCCACGGCGACCAGCCGCACAAGCCCGGACCGGGCGCGGGCCTGATGGGCAGCCTGACGCGGGGCGACCGCCTCAACGCCCATACCCGTACGCTGGCCTGCCAGACCTGCCACATTCCCGCCTTCGCCCGCGGCGGCGTGCCCACCAAGATGTTCTGGGACTGGTCCACGGCGGGCACGCTGGATGCCGACGGCAAGCCGTTCCAGAAAAAGGATGAACACGGTCACGTCATTTTCGACAGCAAGAAGGGCGACTTCCGCCTGGGCGAGAATGTCGAACCGGACTACGTCTGGTTCGACGGCCGCGTGGATTACACGCTGAAGAGCGACCGCATCGATCCGGCGCGCATCGTCAAGATGAACACCTTCCACGGCGATGCCGGTGAGCCCGCTGCCCGCATCTGGCCGGTCAAGCGCTTCCGCGGCAAGCAGCCCTACGACCTGGAGCACCTCACTCTGCTGGTGCCCCACACCGCCACGCCGGACGACACCGCGCTGTGGTTCAACTACGACTGGGATCGCGCGCTGGCCGCCGGAACGGCCGCCGCCGGCCAGCCCTTCAGCGGCAGGTTCGGCTTCGTCGAAACGGAGATGCTGTGGCCCATCACCCACATGGTGGCGCCGAAGGAACAGGCACTGGGCTGCGCCGAATGCCACAGCCGCGACGGCCGCCTGAAGGCGGTCAGCGGCGTCTATCTGCCGGGCCGCGACCGCAACCTGCTGCTGGACCGCGCCGGCTTCGGGCTGGCCGGCCTCGCTTTGCTCGGCGTGCTGGGCCACGGCACGCTGCGAATCTTCACGCGCAGAAAACGCAGGGAACACGGAAATGACTGAACGCATCTACCTCTTCAAGCGCTTCGAGCGCTTCTGGCACTGGTCGCAGGCCGCGCTGGTCATCACCCTGCTGGTCACCGGATTCGAGGTCCACGGCAGCTACAGCCTGCTCGACTTCGGCCAGGCGGTGTCGATTCATACCACGGCCGCCTGGCTGCTGGTGGGCCTGTGGATCTTTGCCATTTTCTGGCATTTCACCACCGGCGAATGGCGCCAGTACATCCCCAGCTTCGACCAGTTGGGCGCGGTGATCCAGTACTACAGCTACGGCATCTTTCTCGGCCGCCCGCACCCCTACAGGGTGGTGCCCGAACGCAAGCACAACCCGCTGCAGCGCCTGGCCTACCTGGGGCTGAAGCTCGCGATCAATCCGTTAATCTGGGCGAGCGGAATCGCCTACCTGTTCTACGCGGAATGGCGCGACCTCGCGCCCGCCTGGCTCGGCCTGCAGGAAGTCGCCATCGCCCACACGCTCGGCGCTTTCATGATGCTGGTTTTCCTCGTCGCTCACGTCTACCTCACCACCACCGGACATACTCCGCTCGCCCACATCAAGGCCATGATCACCGGCTGGGAAGAGGAGCACTGAAACGGCTTCGACGCCGCACCCACCCAACCGCAACCGAGAAGAAATGCCTGATGAAACAAACCCTGCTGCAGGAAAAATACCCGATCTTCGTCGCCGAGATCGACAAGTCCGAAACCCGCTGTCAAAGCGTCGACGAGGTGGTGAGCGGCCTCAAGGACAAAATCGCCGCCAACCCCAAGGTGCAATTCATCGGCGTGTTCGACCACTACGCCCACACTCGACGCATCGAAGGCGAGATCAATCCCGACATCAAGGCCGCGGTGGACGTGATCTTCTGCTTCGGCCTGGCCCTGCCCAATCCGCAGGTGCTGGCGGTGCGTCCCCGCTCCATCGGCGTGGCGGACATGGGCGACAAGTTCGTGGTGAGCTTCATGGAAGCGCCGATGAGGCCCGCGAACGAAGCCATGGAAGCCTGGGTCAAAGGGCTGCGCAACAAGGGCTGAGCGGCGCCCCGCCGCCAGCATGAAAACCGGGGCGCACCCACTACAATGCGCGTCCCGATACCCCGATGTTTACAGCGTGCCTGAAATGAATTTTGATCCTGGCTGCCGCGCCTGCCCACGCCTTGCCGGCTTTCTGGACGAAGTGCGCACGCACCATCCCGGTTACCACGCGCGCCCGGTGCCCGCCTTCGGCGATCCTGCGCCCGACCTGCTGATCGTCGGTCTCGCCCCCGGCATGCACGGCGCCAACCGCAGCGGCCGGCCGTTCACCGGCGATCACGCAGGGGTACTGCTGTACGAGACCCTGCACCGCTTCGGCTACGCCAGTGCGCCGCAGTCGATTTCCGTCGACGATGGCCTGACGCTCAGCGGCTGCCGCATCACCAACGCAGTGAAATGCCTGCCGCCGGCCAACAAGCCGGAACCGGGCGAAATCCGTGAATGCAATCGTTTCCTGGCAGCCGAAATTGCCGCCTTGCCGACGCACGCCAGCATCCTGGCGCTCGGCCAGATTGCACATCAGGCGGTTCTGCGCGCGCAGGGCCTCAAACTCAAAGACTACCCCTTCGGCCACGCCAGCGACTACCGCCTGCCCGGCGGACGGCGGCTGGTCAGCAGCTACCACTGCTCCCGCTACAATACGCAGACACGCCGCCTCACCCCGGAAATGTTCGCGGCGGTGTTCACCCTGATTCAAAGCGAGAACCGATCATGCCCGTCGTCACCATCAAGCTCGCCGGCACGCTGACCCGCGAGCAGAAGCAGAAAGTCGCCGAGGAAATCACCGCCACGCTGGAGCGCCACGCCGGCAAGCCGGCCTCCTACACTTATATCGCGTTCGAGGAACTGCCGGACGAGAACTGGGCGATCGCCGGCAAGCTGCTCGATGAGAAATGACGTTTTATCCGCGAAGGGCACGAAGAAGCGCGAAACAAGACCCTGAAGATTTTCTTCGTGTCCCTTCGCGCCCTTCGCGGATAAAACGGTTTTGCATGTGAACATTACCAAGGAATTTCTCGCCTCGCTGCCCACCCTGCCCGGCGTCTACCGCATGATCGACGCGGCCGGCGCGGTACTCTACGTCGGCAAGGCGAAGCATCTCAGGAAGCGCGTCACCAGCTATTTCCAGAAAACCGACCAGAGCCCACGCATCCGGCTGATGCTGAAGAGCGTCGATCACATCGACACCACGGTGACGCGCACCGAGGCCGAGGCGCTGCTGCTGGAGAACAACCTGATCAAGGGGCTGAAGCCGCGCTTCAACATCCTGTTCCGCGACGACAAATCCTATCCCTACCTGCTGCTGACCGGGCACCGCTTTCCGCGGCTGGCCTATTTTCGCGGCACGCCGAAAAAGAGCGACCAGGCATTCGGCCCCTACCCCAATTCCTACGCGGTGCGCGAGAGCATCCAGCTGCTGCAGAAGGTGTTCCAGCTGCGCACCTGCGAGGACACCGTGTTCGCCAACCGCTCGCGCCCCTGCCTGCTGCACCAGATCAAGCGCTGCACCGCGCCCTGCGTCAAACTCGTCACGCCGGAAGCCTACGCGCGCGACGTCAGCGCGGCCGCCCAGTTGCTGCACGGCGAGGCCTCCGCACTGACCGAGCTGATCACCGAACAGATGAACGCCGCCGCAGCCGCGCTCGATTTCGAGACCGCCGCGCTGCTGCGCGACCGCCTGCGCATGCTGGCAACGGTGCGTGAAAAGCAGTTCGTCGACACCACCGGCGGCGAGGCCGATGCCGACGTGGTGGCGGTGGCCGAGGCCGGCGGGGTGATCGCGGTCAACCTGACCATGATCCGCGGCGGCCGCCATCTCGGCGACCGCAGCTTCTTTCCGCAGCATGGCGAAGGGGCGACGCCGGCCGAAGCGCTGGAAGCCTTCATTGCCCAGCATTATCTGGAGCACCCGGTCCCGGCGCGCATCCTGGTGAGCGAAGCGATCGAGACCGACGCGCTGGAAGCGCTGCTGTCCGAACAGGCCGGCAAAAAAGTCACGCTCCTGCACCGCGTCACCGGCGAGCGAAAAGTCTGGATCGGCATGGCGCAGGCCAACGCGCGCCTGTCCGCCGCGCGCCGCAGCGCCGACCGCGCCAACCAGTCGCAGCGGCTGGCCGCGCTGCGCAACACGCTTGGCTTGCCGCAATTGAACCGCATCGAATGCTTCGACATCTCGCACACCATGGGCGAAGCCACCATCGCCTCGTGCGTCGTCTACGAAGGCGACGACCTGAAGAAATCCGACTACCGGCGCTACAACATCGGCGGCATCACGCCGGGCGACGACTACGCCGCGATGCGCGCCGCACTGACCAAGCGCTTCCGCAAGAGCGTGGAGGAAAATGGCGTGCTGCCCGACCTGCTCTTGATCGACGGCGGCAAGGGGCAAATTTCGAGCGCGGTCGAGGCGATGGCCGAGCTTGGCCTGAGCGATGTTCTGCTGCTCGGCGTCGCCAAGGGCGAGGCGCGCAAGCCCGGCCTGGAAACACTGATCTTCGCCGACGGCCGCGAGCTGAAGCTTGCCAAGGACCATCCCGGCTTTCACCTGATCCAGCAGGTGCGCGACGAAGCGCACCGCTTCGCCATCACCGGCCACCGCGCCAAACGCGGTAAGGCACGCCTGCAATCGACCCTTGAAGACATCGCCGGAATCGGCCCCAAGCGCCGCAAACAGCTGCTGGAACACTTCGGTGGACTGCAAGGCGTGCGCGACGCCGGCGTCGACGCGCTTGCCACGGTGAACGGTATCAGTCGAGAATTGGCGGAAACCATCTACAACGCCCTCCATTAACACCGATGCCCCTCAACCTCCCCAACCTGCTCACCTGGCTGCGCATCCTCTTCATCCCGTTGATGGTGGGCGTCTTCTACCTGCCGGATGGCTGGGTGACGCCGCATGAAGCCAACCTGCTGGCTGCGGTATTTTTCGGGGTGGCGGCGCTGACCGACTGGCTCGATGGCTATCTGGCGCGCGCGCTCGGCCAGACCTCGGCCTTCGGCGCCTTTCTCGACCCGGTGGCCGACAAACTGATGGTCGCCGCCGCGCTGATCGTGCTGATCGACCTCGGTCGCGTGGCGCCGCTCATCGGGCTCATCATCATCGGCCGCGAAATCACCATTTCGGCGCTGCGCGAGTGGATGGCCAGGGAAGGCAAATCCGCCAGCGTGGCGGTATCCTTCGTCGGCAAGCTGAAAACCACGGCGCAGATGATCGCCATCGTACTGCTGCTGTATTTCGACCCGGCCGCCGGCCTGCCCATTGCCAGCATCGGCACACTGCTGATCTGGGTCGCCGCGCTGCTCACCCTGGTGTCGATGGCGTATTACCTTGTAATGGCAGCGCGCGCGCTGCAAAAAACTTCATGAAAATTGTTGACAGGGAAAAGCGGAATCCCCATAATGCGCAGCCTTGAAACGCGGGAATAGCTCAGCTGGTAGAGCGCAACCTTGCCAAGGTTGAGGTCGGGAGTTCGAGCCTCCTTTCCCGCTCCAGCATTCTGGGGAAAACAGATGGCGTAGCCCGGATGTTTTCCCCTTTTCGTTTAAGCAATTCACCGCGACGGCGCGATAGCAAAGCGGTTATGCACCGGATTGCAAATCCGTGTAGGTCGGTTCGACTCCGGCTCGCGCCTCCAGACTCAAGCCAGCTGTCCGTTTCGCCCGGATGGTGAAATTGGTAGACACAAGGGATTTAAAATCCCTCGCCAGCGATGGCGTACCGGTTCGACCCCGGTTCCGGGCACCATCTTGTCTTTCAGACTACCTGCCCGAGTGGTATAATTTCGGCGCTTGATTATTAACAACAATGGGCGGTTCGCCCATTTTTTATTTGTGCTGCGCCATGAGTTCATGCGGTTTCGTTTGCGCTGCGCAGCGGCACGAAGATGGATTTGCAATGATGGATTTGCCCGCCCGCCTGGAGCCTGTACTTGCCGGACTCGGTTACGAACTGGTGACGCTGGAACGCGCCGGGCGCGGGCTGATGCGGATTTTCATCGACAAGCCGGGGGGCATCACGATCGAGGACTGCGTAACGGTGAGCAATCACTTGAGCCACCTGTTCACCGTCGAGAACATCGACTATGACAGGCTGGAAGTATCCTCGCCCGGCATCGACCGGCCGCTGGTCAAGCCGCAGGACTATGTACGTTTTGCCGGTGAGCCGGTGACGCTCAAGCTGCGGGTGCCGATGGATAACCGGCGGCGCCTCAGCGGCCAACTGCTCGGCCTGGAAGAAAATGCAGTGAAATTGATCGTCGATGGCACGGAAGTGTCGATCGATTTAAGGAATGTGGACGCTGCCCGCCTGAACCCAAAGGTTTAGGCAGGCTGGAGGGAATGATGAGTCGTGAATTGTTAATGCTGGCCGATGCGCTGGCGCGCGAAAAAAACGTGGGCCTGGATGTGGTGTTCGATGCGCTGGAGCAGGCGCTCGCCTCCGCCACCAAAAAACGCTTCAAGGATGAGGCCGACGTGCGCGTGTCGATCGATCGCGACACCGGCGACTATGAATCCTTTCGCCGCTGGCAGGTGGTGTCCGAAGCGGATCTGGAATCCGAGGGTTACCAGATTCTGCTGATCGACGCCCAGGACAAGCATCCCGACATCGAGATCGGCGACTACATCGAGGAGCCGCTGGAAAACGTCGAGTTTGGCCGCATCGGTGCGCAGGCAGCCAAACAGGTCATCCTGCAGAAGATCCGCGATGCCGAGCGCGAACAGGTCATCAGCGACTTCCTCGACCGCAAGGAACATCTCGTCAGCGGGGTGGTGAAACGCATCGACCGTGGCAACGCCATCATCGAATCGGGCCGCATCGAGGGCTTCGTGCACCGCGACCAGATGATTCCGCGCGAGAACCTGCGCGTCGGCGACCGTGTCCGCGCCTACCTGCTGCGCATCGACCGCGGCGCCCGCGGCCCGCAGGTGGTGCTGTCGCGAACCGCGCCCGAATTCATCATGAAGCTATTCGAGCTCGAAGTGCCGGAAATCGAGGAGGGCCTGCTGGAAATCAAGGCTGCCGCCCGCGATCCAGGCCTGCGTGCCAAGATCGCAGTGGTATCGCACGACCCGCGCATCGACCCGATCGGGACCTGTATCGGCATGCGCGGTTCGCGCGTCACCTCGGTGACCAACGAACTGGCGGGCGAGCGCGTCGACATCATCCACTGGTCGTCCGACCCCGCGCAGTACGTCATCAATGCGCTGGCGCCAGCCGAAGTCAGCTCCATCGTGGTGGACGAAGACAAGCACAGCATGGACGTGGTGGTGGACGAGGAACAGCTGGCGATGGCCATCGGCCGCGGCGGCCAGAACGTGCGCCTGGCGTCCGAGCTGACCGGCTGGGAACTCAACATCATGTCGCGTGAAACGGCAGAAGAGAAGCAGTCGAGCGAAAGCGGCAAGACCCTCGCACTCTTCGTCGAGAAGCTCGATGTGGACGAGGAAGTCGCCCAGATTCTGGTTGACGAAGGCTTCTCCACGCTGGAAGAAGTCGCTTACGTCCCGCTCAACGAAATGCTCGAGATCGAAGCCTTCGACGAAGACCTGGTCAACGAACTGCGCAACCGTGCCCGCAACGCGTTGCTGACCGCCGCCATTGTCGGCGAGGAGCAGGTCGAGACCTCTGCGGGCGACCTGTTGTCGCTCGAAGGCATGGACGCAGAAACCGCACGCATGCTCGCCAGCAACGGCATCCACACCACCGAGGACCTGGCGGAACTGGCAGTCGACGAACTGACCGAAATATCCGCCATGGATGCCGAACGCGCCAAACAATTGATCATGGCCGCACGCGCGCCCTGGTTTGCCTAAGGCTAAGAGGACTGCATGAACGTTGAACAATTTGCCCAGGAATTGAAGCTGCCGCCCCAGCTGTTGTTGGAACAGCTGAAAGCGGCAGGCGTCAATAAAAACGATGTGATCGATTCCGTCACCGAGGCGGACAAGGCACACCTGCTCGACTACCTGCGCAAGGTGCATGGCGGCGGCGCCGAGACCGGAAAAACCAAGATCACCATCACACGCAAGCAGACGGGCGAAATCCGCAAGACCGATAGCACCGGCAAGTCGCGTACCATTCAGGTGGAAGTGCGCAAGTCGCGCACCTACGTCAAGCGCGATGCCGCTGCGCTGACGGCCGAAGCCCCGCCCGTGTCGGAGCCCGCACCTGAAATCCAGGCTGCCCCGCAGGTCGAGGAACTGGCTCAGCTGGTGGTTGAAGCCAGGGTTGAATCGCCCGTCATCGAACCGGTTGCGGCCAAACCTGCCAAATCCAAGCCTGCTGTGGTCGAGCCCGTCGCCGCCGAGCCCGTCGCCGCCGAGCCCACCGCGGTGGAGCCCGTCGCTGAAGCTGCACCCGTGCCGCTTGAGATGGCTGTGGAGCCCGCACCGGAAGCCGCCCCGGTGGTGAAGAAAACCACGCGCATCAAAAAGGCGTCGATCCTGAACGAGGCAGAAGTCAAGACGCGCGCAGAAGAAGCACGCCGTCACTCGGCCCTGCAGGAACGCCAGGCCTCCGACGCCAAGGCCCGCACCGAACGCGAAGCCTTGCGCAAGCAAGCGGAAGCCGCGCGCGAAGCCGCCAAACTGGAGGCAGCCCAGAAAGCCGCGGCGCCCGCTGCGCCCGCTGCACCCGCCGCACCTACCGCCAAAACCTTGCACAAACCCGACAAGCCGGCTGGTGCCAAGGGCGCCAAAGGGCCGGACAAGAAAGCCGCAGGCAGCTGGAAGGATGAGGCCGCAAAGCGCAAGGGCGGACTCAAGACCCGTGGCGGCGCTGCGCCTGACGCAGGCTGGCGCGGCCGTAAAGGCAAATCCAGATCCGGATCCGGCCATGAAGAGACCACCTTCGTGGCCCCGACCGAGCCGATCGTGCGCGAGGTTCTGGTGCCCGAAACCATCACCGTGGCCGAACTTGCCCACAAGATGTCGGTAAAGGCTGCCGAGGTCATCAAGGCCCTGATGAAACTGGGCAGCATGGTAACCATCAACCAGGTGCTCGATCAGGAAACCGCGATCATCGTAATCGAGGAAATGGGCCACATCGCCAAGGCCGCCGCGCTCGATACACCGGAAGCCTACATCGATACCGGCTTTACCGGCGAAACGGTCATGCGCCCCCGCCCGCCTGTCGTCACGGTGATGGGGCACGTCGACCACGGCAAGACCTCGCTGCTCGACACCATCCGGCGCACCCGGGTGGCCAGCGGCGAAGTCGGCGGCATCACCCAGCACATCGGCGCCTATCACGTCGAAACCGAAAAAGGCGTCATCACCTTCCTCGACACCCCGGGCCACGAAGCGTTTACCGCGATGCGGGCACGCGGCGCCAAAGCGACCGACATCGTTGTGCTGGTGGTGGCGGCGGACGACGGCGTCATGCCGCAGACCATCGAAGCCATCCACCACGCCAAGGCCGCAGGGGTGCCGCTGGTGGTGGCAATCAACAAGATCGACAAGCCCGACGCCAGCCCCGAGCGTATCCGCCAGGAACTCGTCGCGCAGGGCGTCACCCCCGAGGAATGGGGTGGCGACACCCAGTTCGTCGAAGTGTCGGCCAAAGCCAACACCAATCTCGATGGCTTGCTCGATGCCATCCTGCTACAGGCCGAAGTGCTGGAACTGCAGGCAGCCGCCGAAGGGCCGGCCAAAGGCCTCGTCATCGAAGCGCGCCTGGACAAGGGCAAGGGCCCGGTCACCACGCTGCTGGTGCAATCCGGCACCCTGCGCCGCGGCGACATGGTGCTGGCCGGCCAGGCCTTCGGCCGCGTGCGCGCCATGCTCGACGAGTCGGGCAATGTCGTGAACGAAGCCGGGCCTTCGATCCCGGTCGAAATCCAGGGTCTGTCCGACGTGCCGCGGGCGGGCGAGGACATGATGGTGCTGCCCGACGAGCGCAAGGCGCGCGAAATCGCGCTGTTCCGCCAGGGCAAGTTCCGCGACGTGCAGCTCGCCAAAAAGCAGGCCGCCAAGCTGGAATCGATGTTCGGGCAGATGGGGGCAGGCGAAGTCCAGCAACTTCCCATCATCCTCAAAGCCGACATGCAGGGCTCCTACGAAGGCCTGGCGCACGCGCTGGCCAAGCTGTCGACCGACGAAGTCAAAGTCAACATCATCCACAGTGCGGTAGGCGCGATCACCGAATCGGACGTCAACCTGGCGCTCGCCTCCAAGGCGGTGCTGATCGGCTTCAACGTGCGCGCCGATGCGTCGGCACGCAAGCTGGCCGAATCCAGCGGCGTGGATCTCCGCTACTACAACATCATCTACGAGGCGGTGGATGAAGTTAAATCGGCTCTTTCCGGCATGCTGGCGCCCGAAAAGCGGGAAAGCGTCATCGGCAGTGTGGAAATCCGCCAGGTCTTCACCATTTCCAAGGTCGGCACCATTGCCGGCTGCTACGTGCTGGATGGCGTGATCAAACGCAACGCCGGCGTGCGTGTGCTGCGCAACAACGTGGTGATCCACCAGGGCGAGCTCGACTCGCTCAAGCGCTTCAAGGATGACGTCAAGGAAGTCAAGGCAAACTTCGAATGCGGCCTCTCCCTGAAGAACTTCAACGACATCCAGGTAGGCGATTTGCTCGAAGTGTTCGAGGTCGTGGAAATCGCGCGTTCATTGTGAGGATCCAGGAATCAGGATCTGGGGGCTAGGATTCAGGGAATGAGCGCGGCGAGCCGCGCGCCCTGGTTCCTGATTCCCAACTCCTAGCCTTAACCACCATGCCAAAAGACTTTCCCCGTGCCCGCCGCGTCGCCGACCAGATCCAGCGCGAACTGCCGGAGTTGATCCGGCAGGAAGTGAAGGATCCGCGCGTCGGCATGCTGACCATCACCGAGGTGGAGGTCAACCGCGACATGGAGTTTGCCAAGGTCTACTTCACCACCCTGGGCGGCGAGGCCGAGCATGCCGCCTGCCTGCTGGGCCTGCAGCGTGCCAGCGGCTTTCTGCGCACGCAGCTGTCACGCCGCATGCAGTTGCGGGTGGTGCCCAAGCTCAGCTTCGTCTATGACCGCTCGGTCGAGCGCGGCATCGAGCTTAGCCAGCTAATTGAAGCGGCCGTCGCCGAAGATGCCAAACACCCGAAAGACGAATGAACCTAAAAACCGTAGTTGACCGCTTATAAACGTATGGCATTCCGCATGAATATTGGCTTTTTCGCCTTCGATCATATTCACCATCAGGTTAAGTCCGCTACGCGCCCGCTGATACGCCTGGTCGCGCGCCTGCCTTTGTACCCGCAAGGAGTAGGCCGGATTCGTCCCCGCAAGGGGGCGGCCGTGGTTGTAGAGCCGATAAATCGGCAACAACCATGCACTAAAGCCGCTAAAGCGGCAACGATTCCGCTCTCGCTCGTCGTTGCAGGCCCCGGCCTGCCGCCTCCTCGCTTCGCCCTAAAGGACTCCGATCCACTACGGGCTAAAGCCCGTGTGGAATCGTATGCGCCAGTCACCCGCTCAGACGCACCATCGGACGCGTCCAACTACGGTTTCTAGGTTGCCTCCCCGCCAGCCAATTAACGGCGTGCTGCTGCTGAACAAGCCGGTCGGTATCACTTCCAACGCCGCGCTGCAGAAAGCCAAGTGGCTGCTCAACGCCAAAAAGGCGGGCCATACCGGCACTCTCGACCCGTTCGCCGACGGGCTGCTGCCATTGTGCTTCGGCGAGGCCACCAAGTTCTCCGCCTATCTGCTCGAAGCCGACAAGCACTATCGCGCCGTGCTGCAACTCGGTGTCACCACGACTACGGGCGACCCGGAAGGCGAGGTTGTCAGCACCCGCGAGGTCAAAGTCGGCCGTGAAGACATCCGCGCCGTGCTGCCCCGCTTCAGCGGCGAAATCGAGCAGATCCCGCCCATGCATTCGGCACTCAAGCATCAGGGACGCCCGCTCTATGAATACGCCCGCGCCGGCATCGAAATCGACCGCCCGCCGCGCAAGGTGACGATTCGCGCCCTCGAACTGGTCGAATGCGATCCGCCCCGCGTGGTACTCGACGTGCAATGCAGTGCCGGCACGTATATTCGAACCCTGGCGCAGGACATCGGCGCTGTGCTCGGCTGCGGCGCCCACCTCACCGCGCTGACGCGCTGTGCAGCCGGCGGATTCAGGCTGGAACAGGCACACGCCCTGGTCGACCTGGAAGCGCTCGACGTTTTCCAGCGCCACGCCCTGCTGCTGCCTGCCGACTGCCTGGTGGCGCATCTGCCCGCGGTACAACTCGATGCCGTCGATGCCGCGGCGCTATGCCAGGGCCGCAGTGTGGCGCACCCCACGGAGCATCAAGGGCTGACACGGATTTACGCAGTGCCCCACGCTTTCCTCGGCCTGGCCGAGGCCAATGCCGGCCGCCTGCTGCCGCACCGGCTGATTGCCACCCAGCAGGCTTGAGTTGGATCTCCCATATAGCGTAAAATGCATGGTTTCCCCGAACGTGTCCCGCTCAGCCGCAGGCCACGCGATTCAGAAGGAGTACACCATGGCTGTTACCGTTACCCAGAAAGCGCAAATCGTCCAGGATTATCAGCGTGCCGCCGCCGATACCGGCTCGCCCGAAGTGCAGGTTGCCCTGCTGACGGCCCGCATCAACGACCTGACCGGCCACTTCAAGGCCAACATGAAGGATCACCACTCGCGTCGTGGTCTGCTGAAAATGGTGAGCCGCCGCCGCAAGCTGCTGGACTATCTGAAGCGCACCCAGCTCGAAAGTTACAAGACCCTGATCGAACGTCTCGGTCTGCGCAAGTAAGCCCGGCAAGACCACTGTGATGATCCAGCACCCTGCTGCCCCGGCACAGTGGATGGGGCCTGTCGCCCCCTGATTTTTTCACGCCCCGCCCATGCGGGGCGTTTTTGCTTTGAAAGGAACTCGCATGAGCGCTATCAAGAAAACCTTCGCCTACGGCCGCCACCTGGTCACGCTGGAAACAGGCGAAATCGCCCGCCAGGCTTCGGGCGCCGTCCTCGTCAACATGGATGACACCGTGGTGCTGGTCACCGTGGTTGCCAAGAACGAAGTCAAGCCCGGTCAGGATTTCTTCCCCCTGACCGTCGACTACCAGGAAAAAACCTACGCTGCCGGACGCATCCCCGGCGGCTTCCTCAAGCGTGAAAGCCGCGCGTCCGACGGTGAAATCCTGATTTGCCGCCTGATCGACCGCCCCATCCGCCCGCTCTTCCCCGAAGGCTTCTTCAACGAAGTGCAGATCATCGCCACGGTGATCTCATCCAACCCCGAAGTCAGCGCCGATATCCCCGCGCTGATCGGCGCCTCGGCTGCGTTGTCGCTGTCCGGTCTGCCGTTCGACGGTCCGGTGGGCGCAGCACGCGTCGGTTTCATCAACGGCGAATACGTGCTGAATCCGACCAACTCCGAGCTGAAAGATTCGGCGCTCAATCTGGTCGTCGCCGGCACCGAGACGGCCGTGCTGATGGTCGAATCCGAAGCGATGGAACTGCCCGAAGACATCATGCTGGGCGCGGTCATGTTCGGCCACACCCAGATGCAGGCCGCGATCAACGCCATCAACGAACTGGCCGACGAAGCCGGCGCCGACGCGTGGGACTGGCAGCCGGTCGCCGAAGACACCGCGATGGTGGAACGCCTGAAGGCACTGGCCGAAGACGGTCTGCAGCAGGCCTACAACATCAAGCAGAAGCAGGCGCGCATGAGCGCAATCGACGAAATGCGCAACAAGACCTTCGCCGAACTCATCACCGCCGGCATGGATACCGCCGCTGCCAATGCCGTGAAGGACGCTTTCCACCGCGTGGAAGCCAGCGTGGTGCGCAACCGCATCCTGTCCGGCCAGCCGCGCATCGACGGCCGCGACACCCGCACCGTGCGCCCGATCACCATCCGCACCGGCGTGCTGCCGCGTACCCACGGTTCCGCTCTTTTCACCCGCGGCGAAACCCAGGCGCTGGTCGTCACCACGCTGGGTACCGGACGCGACGAGCAGACCATCGACGCACTCGAAGGCAGTTATTCAGACCGCTTCATTCTGCAGTACAACATGCCCCCCTACGCCACCGGTGAAACCGGCCGCGTGGGCGCACCCAAGCGCCGCGAAGTCGGCCACGGGCGACTGGCCAAGCGCGCGCTGCTGGCAGTGCTGCCCTCCAAGGAAGAATTCGGCTACACCATGCGCGTGGTTTCGGAAATCACCGAATCCAACGGCTCGTCGTCGATGGCTTCGGTATGCGGCGGTTGCCTGTCGCTGATGGATGCCGGCGCGCCGCTGAAGGCGCACGTCGCCGGCATCGCCATGGGCCTGATCAAGGAAGGCAATCGCTTTGCCGTGCTGACCGACATCCTCGGCGACGAAGATCACCTGGGCGACATGGACTTCAAGGTTGCCGGCACCGAAAAAGGCGTGACCGCACTGCAGATGGACATCAAGATCAACGGCATCACCCAGGAAATCATGCAGGCCGCGCTGACGCAGGCGAAGGAAGGCCGCCTGCACATCCTCGATATCATGAAGGAATCGGTTGCCGGCAGCCACGAGATGTCAGCCTACGCGCCACGCATCATCGCAATGAAGATCAACCCGGAAAAAATCCGTGACGTCATCGGTAAGGGCGGCGCCGTAATCCGCGCGCTGACCGAGGAAACCGGCACCCAGATCGACATCCAGGAGGACGGCAGCGTAAAAATCGCCTGCACCAGCATGGAAGCCGGCGAACTTGCGAAGAAGCGCATCGAGGAAATCACCGCCGAGGTCGAAGTCGGCAAGGTGTACGAAGGTCCGGTCATCAAGCTGCTCGATTTCGGCGCGATCGTCAACGTGCTGCCGGGACGCGATGGCCTGCTGCACATTTCGCAGATTGCCCATGAGCGCGTCAATGCCATCGGCGATTATCTGAAAGAAGGCCAGGTCGTAAAGGTGGTGATTCTGGAAGCCGACGAAAAAGGCCGCCTGCGCTTGTCGATGAAGGCCCTGCTTGAAGCGCCTGTGCCTGCGCCCGTCACCAATGACACCGAAACACCTGAAAGCACGAGCTAAGCCTGGTCCGTGCCAATAAAAAACCGCGCCTTTAGGCGCGGTTTTTTATTGTGTGGCAGCGTTATGTCGCAGGAAGCGGAAAATGAACACGAACAGCCAGCCCAACTCCCCCAATCCCGGCTTCCAGACTCACGACCGCGCCGTGCAACTGCGCAATGCGCTGCACGATGGTCAACCCCAATCCTGCTCCATCCACATCTCCGGACAGGCGATAGAATGGCACAAACACGGCGAAATGCTGCGACTCGGGTATGCCAGGGCCATTATCAGCCACCCGCCAGTCTGAACCCTGCTCCGTAGCCTGCACCGTCAACATGATCTGCGTCCCACCATAGCGCTGGGCATTGTCAATCAGGTTGGTCAACATTTCCTGCAGCAATTGGGAATCCCCCATCATGGCCGCATCGTCACCCCTTGCTTCGAATCCTATTTCCACGCCTTTTACCAACGCCAGGGGCGCCCACTCACGCGCTATCTCTCTTACCAGTTCAACCCCATCCAGCCGCTGCAGGCACAAGGTATTTTCTGCGGCATCCACGCGCGCCAGAATGAGCAGCTTCTGGACCAGATTGCCCATGGTCTGAGTCGATTTCGCGATGCGTACCAAGGCGTGCTGCGCATCGTCAGGACGCGCAGTGGCCAGAGCCGCTTCGGCCTGTGCACGTATCCCCGCGATGGGCGTGCGCAGTTGATGCGCGGCATTCGCCACAAAACGCGACTGCGCTTCGACTGCCTCTGCCAGGCGCTGCAATAGCGAATTGATTTCATCCAGGAATGGGCGCAACTCCGCAGGAGCCCCCTCCAGCGGAACCGGTGTCAGATCAAGTGCTTTTCGGGCGGATAAACGGTCGCGCAGCCGGCTCAATGGGGCGAGTCCTCGGCCCACGCCATAAGCGATGGCCGCCGCTGCAGCCAGTGTCATCAGCAACATCGGAATCACAATGGCCAACGTGGCGCGATCAGCCATGGCCCGTCGCCGCGACAGGGTTTCCCCCACCTGGACCAGCACCGTGCCGCTCGCGCTGGTGCCCCGAAGCGGCAACGCAAAAGCGGCTACCCGAACGTTCTCGCCGTCCTTGATTCCATCGTAAACAAGCAACTGACCCGGCTTGATGCCGCTCTTCCCGTGCAGCGGAGGCATGTCGGCCTCCCCTTCAATTACCCGGCCCTGCGGGTCCACAACACGGTGAAACAATAGATCTTCCTGGTCAAAAGCCAGCATGGCCCGAGCCGAAACCGGGATGTCGACAAAGACCTTCCCACGCAACACTTCGACTCTGTCGGCCAGCGCGTAGGTTCGACGTACCAGCGAACGGTCGAAAGTCTCGTTAATAAAATACAGGCTGGAAAAATACGCGATGATCCACAGCAAAATAAAAAGTGGCAGCAGCATCCACAGCATGCGAACAATCAGCTGTCGCCTGAGACTCTGCGTATTGACCTTGCTCAACGTTCAACTTCCAATAAATAGCCCAGCCCGCGCAATGTGCGGATCACCACGCCTGAGCCATCCAATTTGCGTCTTAGCCGATGGATATAGACTTCAACTGCATTTTCACCCACCCCGTCATCCCAACCCGTCAGTCGATCTGCAATCGCTTCTTTTGCAGTAACTCGGCCACGATGATTCAGCAAAATCTCGAGCACCTCAAGTTCGCGCGCAGACAACACCAAAGAAGCATCATCGACACGAGCTTGACGACTAACACTGTCAAAATTCAGGCGTCCTATACGTATCTGGGTATCGGCCAAACCATTCGACCGACGCAGCAAAGCGCGCAACCGAGCCAGCAATTCATCAAGTGAAAATGGCTTCAGCAGGTAATCATCAGACCCCGCATCCAACCCTTTAACCCGATCCTCCACCGTATCACGCGCGGTCAAAACCATAACAGGCAGGGTCTCACCACGCTTACGCAGGTTCCGCAGCACGACCAGGCCCTCACGTCGAGGCAATCCCAAATCCAGCAGCACGGCATCGTAGGTATAGTCAGACAGGGCACTATCAGCCTGCACGCCGTCATGTGCCCAGTCAACCGAGAACCCGGCCTGTCGAACAGCCAGCATCACAGCCTCACCCAAGGTCAAGTCGTCTTCAACCAGCAGAATTTTCATGTATCAAGTCTTGCATAGAACACGCCCATTCCGCTTGAAACCCACGCAAATTAAAGATCAGATAAAAATAGAATCCGTAAGGTGCTTGTAAGCAAGTCGGAAGATAGTGATCGCCATGCAGTTGTTTTGGCAACTGCATTTCAATGCCTTACCACACTGGAGAAAATTTATGAACAAGATCATGTCCTCCCTCATTGCCGCAACGATTATTGGTGCTTTTAGCATGTCTGCCATGGCCTCTGACTCGCCTGATTCTGCCATGTCAGTTGCTGAAAAACCTGCAGCAGCGCCCAAAAAGCACACAACTCATAAGGCCACCAAAAAGCATGTGGCAAAATCCGCAGCGAAAAAATCCGACACTGCAGAACCCGGAATGAAATAAGCCATTCTTGAATGAAGCGTAGAAGTTCAAGTCAAGTCTGAACTTCTACAGATAAGGCAAGAAACCGTGTCCATGGGTACGGTTTCTTGCCTTTACGAAGGTGGCCCATCTTATGAGTAAACAACCTTACGGATACACACGTGGCGTTATCACCGTAAGGTTCATGTAAGGATACTGATGCACAGTTCGAATCATGCAGAAGCCGTTCGCGATTGCATACCTAACCGACCACTTACATCCTCCGGAGAAATAAATGAGTAAACTGATGTCTTCCCTGGCCGCCGCAACGATTGTTGGCGCTTTCAGCCTGTCCGCTGTTGCTGCTGATGCTGCCAAAGTCCCCGCCGCTGCACCTGCTGCAGCCGCCATTGCTGCTGCTGAAAAGCCTGCCGATTCGCCCAAGGATGCGAAAAAAACCCACCATGCTGCCAAAGCCGAAGCAAAAAAAGCTGACGCGGCCGCAACCGCTGTTGCCCCTGCCGCACCCGCAGTACCTGCCAAGAAGTAATTATTTATGGCAATAAAAAACCGCGCTCTCGGGCGCGGTTTTTTATTCTGAACTACCGAGAAATGTTTGCCACCATCGTTTGCGCTGGCCGGTCACCACGCCATTCATTTCGAGCTCACGCGGCGGTGTGCGGCTCATCACCCAGCCCGGTAGCACCGACGACTTCATCGAGCTCGAACCGCACGAACTACCGAGGTGGTTGGGATCGTAGATCTTGATGAAGCTGGGGGCATCGAGGTTGTCGGCGTAAACAATCGCACAGTAATCCTCGTGATGCTCGCGCCGCAGCAGTTCATCCAGTTCGTGCGTGAACTGTTGCACCTTGTCGGCAGCGGAAGGTTCTTGCGGCACCTGCTGACCGACCGCATAGAGATACCAGCCGGCACCGGCCTCCACCCTTTGCCAGAACACCGTCAACTGATCCCAGCGCATCACGCTGTAGAGCAGGCCATTAAAGTTACGGTCGAATTCGGTGGTATCGGTCATGGCATGTTTTGCGGAGTTAGCTTGTTTGGCAGTCGGATTGATTTTGCACCTGGTGTGCCATATTTACTTGGCGACCTGACGTGCCATATTTACTTGGCGACCTGACGTTCGCGGATTTCCTCGAGCGTCTTGCAGTCGATGCACAGCGTTGCGGTCGGGCGCGCCTGCATCCGGTCCAGGCCGATTTCAACGCCGCAGGATTCACAGTAGCCGTAATCGCCGCTGTCGATCTTGGCGATGGTCTCGCCGATTTTCTTGATCAACTTGCGCTCGCGGTCGCGGTTACGCAGTTCGAGCGCCATGTCCGATTCCTGGGTGGCGCGGTCGTTGGGATCCGCAAATACCGTCTGCTCATCCTGCATGGAATGCAGGGTGGTATCGATATCCTGCGACAACTCGGCTTTCCACGCCTCGAGTATTTTACGAAAATGCGCGAGCTGTTTTGCGTTCATGTATTCTTCGCCTTTTTTTGCCTTGTAAGGCTCAAAGCGCATCAAAGTTTCAGCCATCTCGTTCTCTTTGAAAAATAGGATGTTCAGGATCCAGCCCAACGCGATTTAATAACAGAATCCTCTTTATGCCGCAACCAAAAACCACACTTCAGGCCCTGCTTTTCGATGTTGACGGCACCCTTGCCGACACCGAGCGCGACGGCCACCGTCCCGCCTTCAACCAGGCCTTTGCCGACGCCGGCCTCGACTGGCACTGGGACGCCGCCCTCTACGGCAAACTCCTTGCCGTCACCGGCGGCAAGGAGCGGATAAAATACTATATCGACCGCTTTCGGCCCGACTACAGGAAGCCAAGCAACTTTGACGAACTGGTAGCCGGCCTGCACCAGGCCAAGACTCGTCATTACAGCACGTTGGCCGCAAAGGGCGGCATCCCCATGCGCCCTGGCGTCAGGCGCCTGCTGGCCGCGGCGCGCGCAGCCGGCCTGCGGCTGGCGATTGCCACCACCACCACCCCGGAAAACGTCACCGTGCTGCTGGAGCACAGCCTTGGCCCCGGCACCCAATCCTGGTTCGAGGTCATTGCGGCGGGCGACATCGTGCCGGCAAAGAAGCCCGCACCCGACATCTACCACTACGCACTGGAGAAAATGGGATTGCAAGCCGCCGAGTGCCTGGCCTTCGAGGATTCGGAAAACGGCCTGCGCGCAAGCCTGGGCGCCGGCCTGAAAACGCTGGTCACGGTCAACGACTACACGCAGGGCCACGACTTCACCGGCGCCGCCGTGGTGCTGTCCGACCTCGGCGACCCCGACGCCCCCAACCGGCTGCTGGCCGGCCCCGATTTCGGCCAGCCGTTCGTCGACGTGGCATACCTCAGAACGCTGCATGCGAACTGAATTTATCTGCGAAGGACGCGAAGAAAAGCGAAGGGAAAAACAGATTTTCTTCACGAGACATCGCGACCTTCGAGAAAATTGGGGTCAATGGGTGTGCTGGCTCAACCACCACAGGCTGCTCGAACCGATTGGGCATATAGTCGCCCCTGCAAAATTCATTTGACGCAGCCATCAGCAACGCCAAGCGAGAGCCCTGCCGCCGGATGAGCTTGCTGGAGCGGATTCGCGCGCAGCGACGTCCCCCCAGTTTGAGTAGCACGTAGCTTTAGAGTCCAATCCCACTGACGAAGGAGATTGGACATGAAGAAGCGTTTCACGGAAGAGCGGATCATTGGATTCCTGCGGGAGGCGGAAGCGGG
>Ga0307376_10000284_pt1 | contig 68118 bp, 126 predicted proteins | sample TR2MG_FD_202536 | JGI IMG/M metagenome (GOLD analysis project Ga0307376, IMG submission 202536) | Soil microbial communities from Risofladan, Vaasa, Finland - TR-2 | ecosystem: Environmental > Terrestrial > Soil > Coastal area > Acid sulfate soil | place: Finland: Risofladan, Vaasa | collected...
TGGCAAGGTATTGAGGAGTTTACTTATCTGGTAATCATTACCTCAATAGGTTTTCCTTCTTCGACAGTAATTCTTTTTGTTATAGTTCCTCCTGTTGCTCCCATTCCAACTTCTGGCTTTACTGTTACTTCAAAAAGTGTCTTTTTCATTTCATTCCCCTAATATATTGATCTCTTATAATTAAATTATAATATATTTTAGAAGATATACAAATTTTATTTCTTTACCGTGGTTAAAACTCAAAAAAATTGTCATTTTTCCTAAACGTGATAGAAAAAGCACTGATAAGGCACGGTAACAAAATAGCTAAAGATATTAGTATTCTTCCCATTTAATCTCCATTCACTTTGTTTAGAGCTTGTTTAATTTCTTTTAAGGTCACCAAACTACCAGAGATATAGCACTGGTGCGCTCGTTTTGATAAATTTTTGCACCATGTATAATGGTAAACCAAATAGCAATAAACAAACAAATTATTTTCCAAATTAGCATTTTACTTTCTCCTATTTCTTTTGATTAATTGTGTAGTATTAATTAGTTCTGTGTGTGTAAATGTATATCACAACCCATGTTATTTCCTCAATCAATTATATCATCTCTAAATCTTGGAGCGGCCACAAGCTTAAAGTTATCATGACCATGACGTTCAATAACCTGTTCTCGAACGTACTCAATATCATCCGTTGCACAGAATCCTTCAAAAGCTCCATCAATAAATACCTGATATCCAATGGGCTGCTTGGGTTTCTTTGGAATAAATAATTCAGCCAGTTCTTTTTTCGCAGCTTCAATGGCGGCGACTCGTTTAAGGCCCCTCACAGATTTGGTATTTGTTAACCAGGCCTCGTTCATTCTTATAATCATCGTTAAAGAACGTTTTAAGGAGATAGCATGAGTATAATTACCTATCGCAACTTCGTATTCTTTATAAGTCATGATTTATAATTCCCGTGTATTTATTGTTACTACCTGGGAACCACCGCAGCCGGCCATACCTTGCGTGACTGAGTTTATTTCATGAATGCCGTCAATGCTGTGTAAATTGGCATAGTCCATATTGGTTCTTACATCTCTCGTATCCAGGACAACTTCGGCATCCCAGTTCCCCTTCTTAGCTAAACACTCAATCAATTCTCTTACTGTTGTCATTTTATTTCTCCTCCTAAAATATATTGGCCCTTATATTTAAATTATAATATATTTTAGGCGAAATACAAATAAAAATCAAATATGTTAACAGTAGGACTATCAACTATTTTGCGGTAGGATAGCTCACCCTCATTATTTCAATTGCCAACTACCGCTAACATTTGAGTTCGACACCGAGAACATCTTCGAAATAATTCAGTTCTGGATTTTTCTATATCTACTACACATGATTTCTGTTCATCGGAAAGATAGGATATATCAAATTCATTCAGTAAAGAATAATGATTCATTCCTCTCTTTTTCATTTCTGAAACCAATTGATCATGTCTTTCCTTTAAACTTCTGGGCTGAAAAAGATTATTCCTAATGTAGCCGACCACTGCTTTCCTAAGATTCAAATGGCCTACAAACATATGGCATTCTACGTGCTCACCAAGAAGGTGCTGCCTACACATACACTCGGGATTAACCATCCACATTCTCATACAATTCCTTTCTGATATTAGGCTGTCAAGGAATCGAACCTTGGACTGCGGGATCAAAACCCGCCGGGTTTCCACTACCCCAGCAGCCTACGCACTAACACTACTTAGGGGGAGCCTATGTCATAATTGTCTTTGTCTAACAGCCTAACCTGACGAATAACATCTTGCCAACTACCTCTATAACCCACTCCTCGATCATCAATGTAAAGTTCTGCAACGGGCTTATCCATCTCTAATATGAGCTTATCATATGGTAGGTCATTGTCTTCCAGGAAGTCATGTACCAATTGGATATGCTGTTCTCGATTATACTTACACAGAGTGTGATCCCAATAAGTTGCGGTCCTACAAGAATGGATGTGTATTTGATAACCAAGTTCCTTGAGCTTTAATAAAGCTTCTCGTACGTCTGGCTGAGGAGTCCCAATTTCGGGAAACTCAAAAGTACTTATCGTACCATCAAAATCTATAATTGCTATCTTCTCATGTGCCATTATTGATCCCTGTGAATATCTATTTTAATGGGTGCCTTTTTAACATATCTTTGCCCATTTGTTCTCTATCTTCCAAGAGCAGAATTAGTTTACTATTTGCCTCATCCATTTTTTCAATTGGAATGTAGTTTTCAAATATTTCGTTATACACCTCTTTCAACTTGATGTGCTCAGCTTGAAGTTGTTCAATTTCAACTCTTTGTGCCTCAAATTGCTGTGCTCCTACTTTTCGTAGATAAGCATCATCGGCGGTCAGGCGTTCGATGATGTCACAGAGTTGTAATAATTCTCCGTACTGAAATTCTATACCGATTATTCGGTGTTGCCTGATATCATCGTCAATTATCAATTTTGTGTTATTCACGGCCATATTGTATTGGCGTCGAATGCTTTGTGTTTCATACGTCGTCTCAGGCTTCTTTTGGGCCTCAAGTTCGGCGGTCAGGCAGTCAATTTTGTTGCAGGCTTCCGATAACGCAACCATCATTAGTGTTATCTCGGTTTGTTCGTCCAATATTCTCCGGCATCTCTTCGTAAACTCCATCGGCTCAGGCTTCTTTCGAGCCTTGGCAAGTTCAGAAGTCAAACGTTTTATTTCTTCATCCCGCTGACTCCAGTGTTCTTGCTTTGCCTTTTCATAATCGGAATAATCAAATTTTTCATTATCCATAGGACTATTTCCTTCCCATTCTTTCAATCTCAATTTCAAACCACTATCTTTTCGTGGGCTATTGCTATTTCTAGTAATATAAATTTAAAATCAAGTCTACCCTGTGGGCCTCCTTGCCCCTACCTCATCTGATTGCTTTTAGTTTAACGATACAGCTCTACCAAAACATTGGCTCTTGTCAATGTCTCGCTTGAACTGGTTCCAATTCCTGCCGCCCCATTAAATATACTCTGTGGACTGCCTACCTGAGTACCACCGCCACCAATAACAAACGAGTCAACTTTAACCAACGGATTTGAAAAACCCTTGTAGACTATTACTGTGGCGCCCGCTTGAGCAGCTCGGAATGCTACTGCGGCCATGACCTGATGTTCGCTTTTGTTCAGATCCTTTGCGAAAGCCTGACCTTCACCAATCTTAGTCATACCCATAACTCGTACTAAACCTGCAGGAAGAACTCGGATGGATCTTTGAGCTTTATACTTCGCAAATGTAGCGATTTCAATCTGATACGTATTGTCCCATTCTGGCCAAAGGATACCTAAGAATCGACCAGGATTTGCAAAACGTGTGAGTTCTTTATAATTGTACGAGTTTCGCTGAAGGTCAAAAATACTCTTGCTAATGTGCATTTCATCTTCGGTCAATTTTTCTGGCTCAGCCAAAGGATTGGTAGGATTCAGAAGGTCCGTCGGATTTATTTCCGTATAGGACGAATTGTCTGAAATGTTAATCTGATTCTGATTGCCTTCATTTACCTGTCCCTGACCCTGAAGCTGACCTTGCTGTTGACCCTGCTGCTGACCTTGAATATTAGAATTCTGATTACTGTTGTCATTAACATTCTTGTTCTTGTTCTCATTGATGTTCTTGTTCTTGTTCTCATTGATGTTCTTGTTCTTGTTCTCATTGATGTTCTTGTTCTTGTTCTCATTGGTGTTCTTGTTCTTAATATCGCCTATATTGGCATTGGCAGAAGCGTTACCACCCTTACCACCTTCTCCGCCCTTATTTGTAATACTGGTGGTTCCGCCAATGTGCAAAGAATCCGCGTAACTCACATTCGTTACTGCCAATAAGGCTACTACCAAAAGTACTGCTGTAATTAACTTCTTCATTTTACTTCTCCTCATTAATTAGTTTCGTTTTTATGAAACAAACAATTTGTTTCATCTGGTACCTCTACTCCCCATAAGTGTGCTATTAATTCCTCCCCCTAGTTAATATTTGTAAAACACACAATGTTCTATTGTTACTCCAGTAATTAAAAACCAAATGAGTAATCCTGCCAAAAACAAATGGCAAGATAACCCAGAGCCAAACCCAAAATAACTACTATATATAATGTTGATCTCATTTCAATCTCCACTTAAACAAGAATTCTTTTTGCCCTGCCTCGTCGGCTAAGCTCAATTTTATGCACTGTTTCATGTGTATACTTTTCTCCCAAAGCGTCTGCACGCGTCTCATATACCTCAGCGTCTCGAAGTAAAGCAACCTTTTGACCAAACCTGCCCAGGAACCAAGGATTTACACATCTTTTTTTGTTTTGTATTACCCAACCGTATTTCTTTTTCATTTTTATCTCCTAATATATTCGGTTTCTTATACTTAAATTATAATATACTTTTGAGAAAATACAATTCATAATACAAAGAAATATAAATTATTATCATGTAGCCCGGCATCTCTATAATTTGAAAACATACTTTAAGTACATCTTTTTCTAAACTACCCATACCTTTGATTAAAGTTTCAAACAGAGTCATTTAATCAATCCTTCTTTATCCCCTGTTTTAGATTTTGTCATTTCATTATTCTTATATGTTGATACTAATCTGGCCAACTGTTCTTGTTTTTTTGTACCAGTCTTTTAACCAACTCATATTCTGTTTCATAGTATCCCGCTTTCTATTATTGTGCATTTTCAAAGTATTCTGATAATTCCCACCAGATTCTGTTGCGGTCAAACACAGTTAAGTCAATCGTCGATGGAAACAATTTTCTTAACCCGCATGCTTTACAAAAAAGTGCGTTATGCATCTCAGAGACCGTCTTCATGTATACAAATCCTTCACATATGACATGTACACCAAGACAATTATAGCTCACATTACCATGGTATCTGATTGATTCACCTGTTTCCCTATCTACAGTGATATTTTTCATGTTATCTCGCCTTATATTTATGGTATAATAGAATTTCTGCCATGTCAATACACAGTTTATTTATCTTCTCTTTGTCCGGCCAAAAAGGTAGTCGAGATAGAGAGTAGGCCATTTCCGCGGCGGCAAACAACCTTTCTGCTTCAACTTTAACCTGCTCCAAAGACCACTCACCACGCTTGATTTCTAAAAGTTGTCCGGCATCTTTTCTTTGAACTTGCAGTCTTCCGTTACCCAGAAATTCAATTCCCATCCGTAAAATTCTAATGAGATGAGAGGCGTGTTTATTCATTCGAGCCGCAGTGAATTCTTTTAAGGACATAAGTTCCTCAATTGAAAGTTTGTTAAATCCACGGATGAGACATCAACAAACATCCATCTTTTCTTATCTATAACGCTCACGGTTTTTATTAATTTCCGCCTATTTGGTATTTGTTCCTTTTCGATTGTGTCCTGGAAGAAACCGGTTTCCAAAGTTATTCACTCTTTGACCACATTGACCACATTGACAAAACGGTAATTTATACATTTAACCTGGGTATTCTAATATGGGATACTAATCAATATTTTTGTGACATACTGGGCACAACTCAGAATGGTGGACTAATTTGGCTGCCACCTTATCCAGTATTCCTCTACTGTTTGGCTTATCCTCAAAGAGTGAGCTATGCGTGTCAATTGAAGTAAAAATGTTGTATAAATCGAGCAAATTTTCTGCTCCCTCATCAATCATAGTATTCCGAACTTCCGTTGCCAGGTCGGTTGGCACGTGCGATTGGTTAAGAACGGAATCCAAAATCTCCGAAGTATTACTGTCGATCTTGTGTCCTGCCAATCCTTTAAGATTGATGACTTCCTGATTGAAGAGTTTACGAGATTCGATTATTGTACTCTGCAACCAAGCACTGAGGTCTTCTTTATCATCCCGGCGTTTCCAGGAACCCAATTGATGCTCAGTTGTGGCTCCATTAGAACAGAATTGGCGGAACACATAAGGAGACACCCTTGTGGCTGTAACACCCGTAACACTATGCTCAATCCGAATTCCCGCATTGTACAGATCATCTTTTGGTCCTATTGAAACTTGTTCCGGAGTTAAGACACTGAATTTGAAGGCTGTGGGTTCACCACACACCTTGTGGTAGCCAGCTATTGATTTGCCGAGAACGCCTTCTGTAGCATCCATAATTTCCGATATTTTAATATGTTTGAAATTGGCCATCGGAATTGCGGATATAGCATTGTCTCCTATAGTCAGAAGTCTGAGTTTGTTTCCGGCCAAGGCTGTCTGATACCAGTACTGCAGGTGAGGTATAACCAAGCTATCGACTTGGTCCACTGGAATCTTTTTCAAGTATGGCTTCGGAAACCCAATATGGGTTAACAAGTTGCCCAGAGCAGCAGACGTGAGTGTATTTTTACCTTTACTGTGCCGAATTGTAGTTTTTCCTTCTGCGTCGATGATAAAATTCACCGTCCCATCTAATTGCAAGTCCAGCGCCGTGGATGCTTCACTTTCGGCAACTATGTTCAGGACTTCTGCCCGAGTCATGACACCTTTTAACTCTGTTAACGTACTCATTTTTGTTCCTCCAAATAATGTTAGTTTAATTTTTCATGTTCCTTATACTTAAATTATAATGTACTTTAATGAGAATACAAATGAAAAATTTAAATTTAGCAATTAATTTATGGGAACCAGTAATTTAAGTGCCTTTTCAAGAGTCACTTGCCGGTAGAAAGAATCCGGGCGAAAAACCGTAAGGTAGTTCACTGAACTCACTTCGGTTGGATGGCATAATTCTTCCGCAGAGGTATCCTTTATTTGTACTCTTCCAAGAGCACCGTGCTCCATTTCTTCCTCAGCTATCCGATCTGCGAGCCAGGCAATCAAATGTACTCTGTTCTCCCGAGTGATCACCTCGGTAATACAATACAAACGGTAGTCCGGTGCTCCCACTCGAATAGCTTTAGGGGTATGGATAAAAAGTGTTCCAGCATATTTTTGTGGATCAATTACCATCTCTACCTCAACTATGATTATTCTTAGCCAATAAAGGACAAGGCTTCAATCCTTCAAGAACTGGAAATTTTGGGGTTCCCTTTCCAGAATCTGTAGATGCCCTCACAACGGATCTAGAAACTCGTATACACCGGGTACCCTTATTTGCGAAATTGTAACAATTCCAAGGGTACTTACCTCCATAGTAATGTTGATGTTCACAACTGATGCATTCTTTTTTTGGCGTAATAAAAGGTACTTGGCACATTTTAATTTCCTTCAAATGGTTATTGTTCCTTATACTTAAATTATAACGTACTTTAATGAGAATACAAATGAAAAATTAAAATTTATTAGTAATAAACAATAAATGTTGGTTTCTTAACTTTTTTTGCTTTGTCTATTGTATCCTGTGTTCCATGGGATTCACCATTCCAAAAAGCCAGTACCATATCACAAGCGTCTACTATTTGTTGATTGCGAATAAATCCATAGGAATATCCTTAATTGTCTTTTATTTACACACTTTTATGCAATTCAAGTAAAAGAATAGGAACCTTAATCATATGGACACTCCCGCCGTGATGCCGACCTAGAAAAGAATTTTCAACAGTTTCTAGACCATGTGTAATACCTACAATTCGTAATCTTTTTCCACTTTCAGATACCACGGAGTCTCCTACCATTGGTCGACAACAAACCTCTTCTGGCCAGTGTTCCTGTTTGTAATTATCTAAATTGGTTCTACATCTGACTTTCATATTAATCTCCTTATGAATTAGGTAGAATTTCATCTGGAAAGGCACTTGGAAAAATCCAGACATAATAAATTTTGGGTGTTTTACTAAAAAATGCTTTTAGAAAGCAATCTAAACCCCTAAATCCTTGTTTAAGGATGGCAGGATGTATATTAACCTGTTCCCAGAACGACATTGGGGGTAAATCAAATGGGTTCTTGATCTCAATTGCATCCGGCGACTGTCGAATTATATCAATCCAGATAGCATCTTTCTTTGTTTGGTTGTGTTTGAATATCATAAATCTTCCTTTTTGATATAAAGTTCTTGACTTAAGGCTTTCTCCCAACAAGTTTCGCAGGAACACCACCGGTATAGGAGGTTATCCCTTCCATTTACAGCAAATTCAATTATCACGGAATTGCTATTTCGGCCGGGAGTTTCCAACATATCCAAAAGAATAGGATTTGGACCCTCCCACATATCCATCTCACCGGGGTGTTCTGTCAACTGCCCAATGCCATACATTAATTCTCGTGGCAATTTTTCTTTTTCAACAACAGGGCGGAGAGAAGTAGGAATATAAGTATCCCGAAGCTCAAGTTTTTCTAAACCTGCCTCTTTATGAAAATCCGGATCTTCTTTATCTGGGTCTTCTATGGGAACCCACCACTGTTTTAAAAATACTGCTGGACCCAAAACTTTAAAAATTGTTCCAAACCTGTACCAACCTGGTTTGATTGCAGCAGTATCTCCTGCTTTCCAATCTATTCTTGATTTTTCTTCCATATCATCCTCACAGTATAAGGTTGCTTTGATTTAATGAACCACCATTTGGCTCAGGTCTTTTTATAATTTGTGTAACAAAGTACTCATCTTCACCCACACCCTCGGGACCTTCTATTTTTATACCTTCCCAGGTGAGTTTGTAAAGAGCCTCTGATACAGTACAGTTTACCAAAATCTGCTCACCCGCGACAAAGAGTGCTGCAGCAGGCTTTCCTATGGGACCACCAGTAGGACCAGCCACATCACTGGGTATTGCCGCTGGTACTACGGAATACACCGATTCTGCTTGTAAAATTCTGGGTGTGCTGGCCATTTTCAACTGGCCCCCTTCTTCACTTAGCATAACTTGCGTAAATTCTACCCATCTCATTTTGCTTTCCTTTCAATTACCTAGTAAGTAAGTATAGGGCTATTAATCCTATTATTCCTACGACCATTAATATTATTCCTACAGTTATTTCTCTCCTGTTTTCTTTCTTGGTCATTACTTTCCTTTCAATTTTTAATTTAATCTTAATGTTATTTCTATCCTTTCACCACGGCCAATGGTTCGAGTTCCACCACAATGTCAACCAGATCCGCCTGAAGCTCCATCACTCTTTGAATATCCTTATACGCTCCAGGAGCTTCATCAAGGCTATCTTTGCCTCGAACTGAATGTATGATTCCTTTGGCGTCTAATTTATCTTGTTCATCTTTAAGGGATAAAGTCTCCTTTGCTTTCGTTCGACTCATCAATCTTCCAGCACCATGAGAACAAGAATGGAAACTTTCAGGATTCCCCTTGCCCCGAACGATATAGCTTTTTGAACCCTGACTGCCGGGAATGATTCCTATTGTTCCCTCTCTTGCTAAAGTTGCTCCCTTTCTGTGTACCATCACATTTTCACCAAAATGATTTTCAAGAGTAGCGTAGTTGTGTGCTATATTAATTGCTGAGTTCAATCCTCCTTCAATATTTATGGCTTCTCGGGGTATTCCGGGCATCCAATCAACCACTTCCACAAAGCACTCAAGTATTCTTTGCATCATCACATTTCGGTTACGCAAAGCAAAAGCAACACAATACTCCATTTCAGCCAAATAGGCAATGCCTTCATTAGAATCCAAAGGTAAGAACGCCAGTTCACTTTTTGGCGGAATTGCTGTGAACCATTTTTTATTGAGTTCTTTGGCCACCTCATTATAATGATGAGCCACTTTGAAACCTAGATTTCTACTACCTGAATGTAACATAATCCAAATATGTCCATCAGAACCTTTTTGGATCTCCACGAAATGGTTCCCTCCGCCTAAAGTTCCCAACTGGGTAAGTGCATTGTGGTACTCATTGTATACTACAGAAACAGGAAACACCTCATCCGGTAGTATGTCTAAATTGGGCATCAGACCTCTATGCTGTGGTTTCTTATGGTGCTTGAATCCAGTAGGCACTGCTTGACGAATTTTTGATAGAATTTTCTTTAACTGCTCTGCTGTAATACTGGTCAAGGGAGTTCTGATTGCCATCATCCCACACCCAATATCCACACCCACAGCATTTGGAATGACTACCTTTTTAGTGGCTATAACACCACCAATGGGCATCCCATAACCACAATGAGCGTCCGGCATTAAACATACCCACTTATATGCAAAGGGAAGGTTGGCCAAATTCTTAGCTTGTTCTAACGTCTTCTCATCAATTTCATCAAGCCAGGCTTTGATTGGAAGTGCTTCGGTATTGATTACCAGGCATTCCAAATCTTCTTTTGTTTGCTCACGGCTTACCGATTCATCAGAAAATAATCGCGTAGCAGCATCAACAGCTTCATCAAATAATTGTTCATGGTCAGTCATGTTCGTTCCTTTCAAACACCGGCAGGAGCGGGCAGGATTCTAACCTGCTGGTCAATCTTCTCCGACATCTGCGGATTATATACCGCCTCTGTGTATTTGACCTTCCAAGCTGTAGCGTTTCACACACGCCGCCGCCCCGCCGATTATTCACTTGTTAATCTCCATACTTTTTAACTAAATAAAATAATGTGCTATAAAACAGTACAATAACAAAAACAAAAGCAAACAAAATCCTAACTGTAAATTATTCAACTTTTATTCCTATCATAAAAATCACCGAGGCGACAGGAATATCTACCTTCTACCATTTGTGCATCCTGCCGCCCCCCGACGGATAAGAGGGAGGATTATGTCAATTGTTTCTTCAAATTCAAGTAAGACTCGTAAGAGAGTTCAATGGTTTTATCGTCAATGACGATAGTGTACTTGGCTTACCCACTCCAATATCAATCTTTAAAATATCGGATATTAACAATATTCTCCTTTGAGATATCTTCCTGGGAGACGGTGAAAGAATCATTACCACAGTTCGCGGTATTGAGATTTCTTTTCTTCGCCGAACCCTTGAGCCATTGGATGATAAGTGAAGATGGACGATCTTCTACAACTACCACCCTATCATAAACAGCTCGCGTTGTTGTAATACTGGCAAACTTTTTCCCGGCTATCAACATTCTTTTTTCCCAGTTAATGGCAAAATTTATACCATTATTTGCCTTCGGCTTTGACCTTGACTTTGACTTTTCTTTTACGATCATTTGTTCCCCTTATTAAATAGTGTTATTCAGTCCAATTATATAACAATCCACCCCTTATTTGCCATGTAGGCTACGAGTAAAAAGAAACCCACAACTACTGCAATTTGAAATACTGCTCCTGCAAGCCAGATTGCCACCCCAACAAGAGCTTTAATACAATGTCCTAGCAATGCTCCGAAGAAGAGAATAACCAAACCTAATGAAGGAATTACCAGTGTAAGAACTGCCCACTTTAATATCTTGAATAGTATGTTCATTTCTTTTCTCCTTAAGCTAAAATTGATAACCTTAACCAATGGTACTTTTCTGGCTTTGGGGTGTATATATCAAATTTCTTCTGCTTTTTGATCCTATCCACCACTCTTGTCACATTAACTTGTACTATTTCTTTCGCCATTTCACCTTCTTTATCAACCTCGAATTAAATAGTATTCCTTATATTTAAATTATAATATATTCTAGGTAGAATACAAATGAAATTCAAAATTATTTTAATATTTTGTCGTGTATACTGCCTCGTAATTCTCGCTCCCTTTCGCAGGATATATTTAGAGCCTCTCTTGTAAGTTTTCTCCTGAATTTGACCGGGCTACCTATAAACGAAAGTACCATCTTAACATATTCAAGTTCATCCGGTGTAAAATCCTGCAGAATGTATCTCATAGCCACTATATCAAAGGCACTATGAGAGAATTTGGCAGCGCTATACTGAGCATGTGTTGCCGGCGTGATTTCAATACCACGAGTGATTTCATTCCTCCGATAAGATTGGGAGACAATACCCCCAAAATGCTGTCTAAGAATCCTTATAAAGAATGTCTTAAAACTACACCCCTTCTTTGGGTCAAACATATCTCTTTTTACCACCATAAACATTTTCCTTCCTTCCTGGATGAAATCATCAAGCTCATATCAGGAAGGCTTTCTTATTTTTTTCAAGGCAACGTAGGCATGTTCTTCAATCAATTTGGTGTATGTCTCTACTGTTTCACTCATGGTGTCTCCTAAATGAATGTTCCATTATTTATAGTCTTTAATTAAAAATTCCACCACAACCACGCGTGGACTCTTGGATTTGATTTAAGTGTTAATCGCCGAGGGATAATGTACGCCCAAGCTTTTTTCAAGCTGCGAATGGGTTGAGCCAAGCACATGCACCCAGTCTTTAGTTTTCTGTCCGGTGGTGTCAAACCGGGTTGAATCAAACCATACTTATCCGCCCCGATATTCCAATCCTGGTATAATTCTTCCATGGTTTGGGGTACTTCCAATTCAAAGGGTCTCGGAGGTTCCATTTTTGGATCAAAGCTAATTTTGGTGTAATCCAAACCGCCATCAATGGCAATAGAACCACAGATACAACCTCGCATATCATGTGTGGCTCGACTGAATACAGAAGTATTACATTTTGTACAGGTAATAACATATACAGTTGTCATGGTTTAGTTCCTTTTATTTGTATTTGTTAGCTCGAATTTTAGCAAACTCTGCCAATTGCTCCTCAGTGAGAGTAACAACACATATAGCATCAGTTATTTTTTCAACAATATCCATAGTCCCCATTACCTTGTATAGAGCCATGAAATGAAAGCTCAAATCGTCCCGAACCTCAAAAAGAAAACGTCCTACACCGTCTGATCTCCAACAGCTGTCGTGGTAAGATATACACTCCCATTTTCCTTTTCCTTTTTGAAGATAAACTCCAACATAATTGGCCGGAGCATGGATCAACATTTGTACCAGCTTATTTTTACAAGGAAGTGTACCAACAAAGCTTTTCTACCGGCGGGTTCGCCATCAGATCCAACACACCCATTTTGCCATTTCCCGGCTTTGAGGAGAAAGGCTTCCTGAATGACATTACCAAGCATGTACAAAGCATTGAGACTACTCATGATTTTCTCCCTAGTAAGTCTGTCTCGCGTGAACTGTGGGGAAACCATACAGCCTCTGGAACATAATAGGAATGTTCCAACAGATGATAACCCTCATACAAACGCAGGCATAGTTATTACAAATTTTACACTTTTTGTTCTTCTTTTTCTTTTCCATTTTCTCTCCTAAAATTTAGTTTGGCAGTAGGTGATAACTTGAACTACTAAATCAACAAACGCAAATGAGGCAGTTAACCAACCTATCTTTGAGACACTGACGCCTATAAGTATTCCGGCTATAACTTTTATCATAATACATTCTCCAATAATAAATCATAAATAAACTTAATATTCTCTGTACTGGTGTAACATCCATTTACTCCTAACATAGTGCAATATAAGCTGCGATAAAACAAATCCATATTCTTCTGTCAAATGACCAGGAATAAAATCTTTCAGCCAGTGTTATTTTCTCATTCATTTGTATCTCCTAACTATTGTCTCTTATATTTAAAGTATAATATACTATAGAAGAAATACAAAAAGAAAATTAAATACTATCAGTGGAAGTTTTCAGGTTCTCTACATGCTCTTTGCATTTGTCTGTATCAAGAAATGTTCCCAAGTACTCCTGTCCAAAGTATAGATACCAACCTTGATTTGACCGGATGGCTTTGAACCAACCTATCTGCGTTTTATAGTTGACCTCAAAGTCTTCTTCATATATTACTTGTGTGATATCCATTTTATTCTCCATCCCAGATTTTAAATTTCTTTTGAGCGATATGCCACATGCTATCTAACTCTGCTGCATCATGACCACCAAACAAATACTGACATTGCCAACGTATTAAAGCCGCTACTTCGAGGATAGTGCAGAAAACTGGTTTGAATTCTGGCAAAGCACAACCATATAAATGAGTGTTATCAATATGAAGTAAATCTGTGTCCGGTTGTTTAAGAGCTATGTTCACTACTTGTTTGAATTGTTTTGCTGCCATTTTATTTTCTCCAAATGTGAGCCAGGAAAAGATAGATACTCTGAACGGATAATATATAAACACTGACATTGGGATCCTTTGGAGCGAAGTCGCCTCTGAATCCTTTTACAATGCCCGTTCTACCATTGAAATCCTTGTGTCCAATGATCCGAACCAACTTACCAATCACCCAATCTAATCCTTCAATTTTTTATGTGATTTTCTTGTCTTTAGATACCTTCTTATCATTGAGGGTACCTTTGTCATGTTCCATAATGTTGTTTCTAAAATCCAAGCCATGCAAAACAATATGGCAAATGCAATAATTATTTCTTTCATCTTTCTACCCTTTCGTAAAATTGTTAATTTGATTTTCTTTGCTCATCTCATTTTCTCTTTCATTTCAAAGCCAAAAATGGGGCGGACAGGTTTCAGCATAACTATTATATAAGACTTGTTATCGCCGCCGCCGCCCCGCTGGTTCTTAAGTTTTCAAATAATTATAATATCAGATTTCAAACACATCTCTTTGTATGATTCGTGAGCTTCTTTTGCTTTTCTATGTTCTTCTTTTTTGTGCCTTTTCTTTTGGTATCTGCCTCAGCTTTTGCCAATCTAAATAACATTCCGAGATTTGTGACTATTTTTACTGACCGGTATAACTTTACTCTTGCTTCATCTTCCGTCATTTTTTCTCCTTTCACAAAACCGGCGAGGGCAGGTCAATGCTCTGGTCAGGGAGAATTGAAGCCGGCCCCTGCCGGTTATTCCTATAACCAGTCCGGCCGATTATCCTTGATCCATTCTTGGACATTAACTGTTTCACGCTTTACAATGTCACATGCCCAAACTTGGTACTCTTCTAATACAGCAGTCACAAACTCTTCGGCGGATTCTTTCATTCTGTCTGTGGTTTCTGTGTAACTGCCGTCTGGGTCTCCGTAATTCTCATCTAATCCCTCTATGAATCGCTCCAAGATTCCAGCAGCTTCTTTTTTTATATTGGGTTCAGTGTGAGCAAAACCACAAACCTCTATGGTCTCAGGTAGATCAATATCATCATCCATACCATCTAACATAGACTCTATTGCATCGTCCATTTCGGTATGTGTCAAACGTTCATCGTCCGCCTTACCCCATAATACTATTTTTCGTTCCATTATTTCGTTCCTTTCAAACACCGGCAGGGCGGGCAGGATTTGTCTTACGTACCGATCCAATGTATCTATTAGTATCTGGATTTCACCCATTAGGCATTCCAAATCTTCTTTTGTTTGCTCGTGGCTTACCGATTCATCAGAAAATAATCGCGTAGCAGCATCAACAGCTTCATCAAATAATTGTCCATGGTCAGTCATGTTCGTTCCTTTCAAACTACGCTACAACCAGCTTTTCACCTTTTGAGTAGCCTTACACGGTTATTTTTGGAAACAGAAGCAGGACAACACCAAAAACTATTCCAGCCTCCACTACAATCCATGCCAAGAGAAACCAAGTGTGGGCCATATCTCTGAACAATTCCGCCCGCGTAATTCCCAATCGTCCAGGAAACTATAACGGCAACATCTCCGTCTTCCATATCACCAACCCAGATACTTTTCGATTTTTCTTTTTTCTCTAATTCAATCATTGTTTTGCTCCTAATCTTTAATAAATTTGTCCCATTCACACAATACCTATTATACCACATTTTTTGGAAAGTCAAGACAATTATTCTGGTTTGATTAAAATTTTATCTTTTCCTTCTTTTACTTTTAACACCACGCCCAAGCCGCCTTAGAACTCGGAAAAATTTGACCATAATGTGAGCCGTGATATATCTTATTGTTAATCTTTCGAAACACCTGTAACTTGGCGCCTTTAATGTCCCCACCAGTAGTTACACTAACAACCCAACCTTTTTGACAGACAGTTTCCATTTTAACCTCCAACCTAATTGATTCCTTATACTTAAATTATAAAATACTTTGGAAGGAATACAAGAACCAAATTAAATTATTTTATCGCCGGGGACCATTTGTAGATTTTTCTAGGAAATCTTAACCTTTTTACATAGGATCACCGCTTTAAAATACTTGCTTGATAAATACCCGATCTGTGTACCACAATTAAAAATTCTCTTGTTTTAGGACGGGTGTATTCATCAATAGTTAAATCCACCTTATTTTCAATCATTGCTTGCAAAGCTAATTTAGCCAAGTGTTCATAAGCTTTATTTACATCATCAACTGTAACATTATTTGTTTCAGACTTCTGGAACATCTTTTTCCCTTTCTATTCCAAGGTTTATTTACCATTTCCTGAATTTTTGGTCTAGTACAACATTCCAACCAGTAAACAAATCGTAATTAATGTCTTCTTCATCCTACCCCAATTAAATTTTAGAAATAAACACACTTAAATAAACAATGTCTGCTACAAATGCAGACAGTATTACCACCACCAAACATATACTCAAAAATGTAGTTAATGCCTTCATTTCTTACCTCACATTCTGATAAAAGTTATGAGGATAATTCATGGTAAGTAAACAACCTAACTGTGCCGGCCAATCCTCATGTAAAACTGGACTACAGCATTTTCCAATTGTACTGTCCACGATTTTATCACTTTTGCTGATTGTACAACAACCACTTCCTGACAGTGCTATTATGGTCAACACCACGACTATCAACAGCACTGTTAACTTATTTGTAATTGATAACTTTTCCAAATTCATCTTGTTTCTCCTCTAACTAAAGTAACATTTCTTTCTGCCCCATAGTTATATTATAATGTATTTTGAAAGAAATACAAATAAAATAAAAATTTTCTTAAACTAAATAAATAAACACAGTTAGAGAGGTACTGTTGGTATAATTATAACATAGGGTTGTAAAGATGGTTGATTAGAAAAAGGAATACCCACGACCACTTTTACTTATAAATGAATAATTCTGAACTAGGTTGAAAATGAAAGTATAATAAAGGTATGGAAGACATAATACAATTTTGCCATGAATATGAATTTTTGAGTAACTTCTATCCCTCTGAATTTACTTGGGAGAATAATCAGTGGCCCACAGTTGAACATGCTTTCCAGGCAGCAAAAACTTTGGACCCTCAAGCTCAAAAAGAAATCAGAGAAGTTGTGATGCCGGGTGATGCAAAAAGACTTGGAAGAACTGTTAAACTCCGGGATGACTGGGAGGAGATAAAGATTTCAATAATGACTGAACTTGTTTTGGAGAAGTTTGATCAAAATCCTTTATTAATGGATAAGTTATTGGATACTCAAAATGCAAAGCTCATAGAAGGAAACTGTTGGCATGATAACATCTGGGGAGATTGCTTTTGTAATAAATGTTCCCGGCGAATAGGTCAGAACTGGTTAGGTACCATTTTAATGGAAGTTAGAAACATAACAAGAGAACAGAATTTAAGAGAAGCAGTACGGGTGTATATTGAAGCCAAAGTAAAATTGACACTTTGTATGCAGGAACATTTTCGCCAAGTTTGCCATCCATGTAGGGAGTACGCAAGGTGTTTAGTATATGCTGGATATGTTGAGACTTGGATGAACTTGCAGAAAGCGTATAAGATAGAGGATGTGGTGGAGAAGGAGTAGTAATGACTAACAACAAAAATGAAAACAAGGTAACTTTCTTGGTATTGAGAGATATTTTTCTACAAGATCCCGACCTCAAAAAATTCAAAGGATATACCGCTAGAGTTCTGTGGGCATTGATTGATTTTTATGATAAATTAAAAGGCAAACCCGGATGTTGGGCATCCAATCAAACCCTGCGTACCTTTCTTGGTGTATCTGAAGAAACACTTCGTGCAAATCTAAGAGTACTGGAAAAGTTGGGAAAAATATACAAAGAGGGTGAAGGAAACAACAGAGTATATTATTCCAATTTTGATTTGAATACAGAGAAACCTAAATTAAATGGTTTAGATACAGAGGAACTCGGTACAGAGGAACTAGCATCTGGTACAGAGGAACTAGCATCTGGTACAGAGGAACTAGCATCTGGTACAGAGGAACTAGCATCTGGTACAGATAATCCGGGGTTATATAATAATAAAAGAAAAGAATATAATATAAAAGAAAAAGAAAAAGATATTCTTTCCTCTGATAAGACATCAGAGGTTACTTCTTCTAAAATAAAAATTCTAGGAGAAGAATCTGAACCATACTTAATAGCCAGCTATTTACGAGCGCTTGTTTTGAAAAAATATCCAAAGTATGATTTTACAAGATGTCAAAATAAAATTTACTTAAAGAATAAACTTCAAAAATGTGCTCGATCAATTGATCTTATGATTAGAATTGACAAAAGACCTCCCGCTGAAATTATTGAAGTTATTGAGTGGGCTCAAAATGATGAGTTCTGGTGTAAAAATATTTTATCCGCTGACAAGTTAAGAATTCAGTATGATAGATTGCTCATTGCCATGCTTCCAAAAAATGGTTCGAAAGAAAAGCAAATAGTGTTAATTCATGATCCAAGACCAGATATTACAGAAAAAATTGAAGGTCAATATCGGCGTTTTATGGGAGGTAACTATGTAGCTTCAACTGCAGATCGAAACAATTTTATTGAAACCACTAAAATCATGCTTGAGAAACTCGGGCCCAAGCCCCCGGCAGATCACGTAGACGCCCTGTTGGATGATATTGTTCTAACTTTACGAGAGGTGTACTCAAATAAAGGCGGTGTGGTTTATCCTAAAATGTTTTGCTCTGACCATACCTGGAATAAATTGCTGCCTCAAATTCTTACAAATATGGGATGTCCCATGCAGATGGCGTATGCTTATGATTCACAATCCCTTAAGGAGTTTGATGGTGTAGTAGCTGAGGAAGAACAGCTAACAAAAGATATTAAAAGAAATATGGGGAGGCAGAATCCAGAGTCACCTAAATCTGTTGGCGATGATGACTGCCCGGAACTTGATTATATAAACAATGTTGAATGAGGATAATCATGTCTTATGCTGAAGTATTAAAAGATCCACGTTGGCAAAAGAAATGACTTAAAATACTTGAACGGGATAACTGGGAATGCACTTCCTGTGGTAATGGTACTAAAACACTACATGTGCACCACAGGGTGTATGATGTAGATGGTACTCCTTGGGATATCCCAGATGAGCTGCCTGTAACTTTGTGTGAAACTTGCCATACAGAGGAGTACGAGCAAGGTAAGATTCAAGCGGCCAGGTTACTAAAACTTTGTAAATCCTGTCTTTTGTCACATGAGATGCACGAGTTATCTCAGGTGCTCAGTCAATACGGTTTAAGTTCAGATTCTAAAATTTTGGTAACGTGAGATGGTTATTTAATAATATGAATGAAATTCTTCATGATGAGTCTGTTTTTGAGGAACTTAGGAGGAGTTTACACGCTACTCAAGTACTAAGACATAGTTGTCGTAGAAAGATTTAATTTGTATTTCTTTCAAAGTATTATATACTTTAAATATAAGGAATATCAATTATATTTATTGGAGATGAAATGAAAATATTAATGAAAAAAGTATTGGCGGTTCTGGGTGTTATCCTACTAGTAGTAGGATCACCGTGTGTGCCGGATAAACCTATAGATGTTTCTAATTGGGACGATGCCGGAACAGTCGTGTCAGTAAAGTGTATCAACGGCAACTGGTCTACAGAATTCAAACAGAATTAATAACTACACGTGGTGTATACTTATTTTTTGGGTATTTATCTTGTGACTTTGGCACAAAAGTTTTACGCAGTCCCAGTGCACACTATGTAGCTATAAATACGAATGGCAATAACTGGTTAATTAAAGAGTTACTTTGAGAGAATTAAATACAAGATAGTAACTAATAGTGTTTAAGAGGTATTTATGAAAAAGAAACAGAGTAACCAATTCGGTTGGGTTCTGAAAACGAAGGTCGAGCCAAAGGAGCTTGGGGATGATCAGTGTCGGTTAATAGGGCATGCCAGAGTTTTTACCACTCGTAAAGAAGCTCGAAAATTGAAAAGAGATGACGAGTTAGTTTGTAAAGTTGAGTTATCTAAAAACGGCAAAGCAAAGAAAATAATTGGGAGGGGTTAAAATGAGAAAACACAGTTGGATAATAACATTTGATAAGAAATCCAAAGGTATCACAACTAGAGCGGGGCAAGAACTTTTGTCTACAGTTCCGAACGGGTACGTAAGGTGATCATAGAGGTGGAAATAGTTCCAGGGAGATAAAATGGGTAGAAAAGTAAGTGAGTTACGAGATGAGTGCACTTCGAGGGGAATTGTACTGCCAGAAGGTAAGATCGGTAGTAGTGTGATGATAAAGTTGTTGGCCAATTACTCCATTGAGCAACGAGGTGGTTGGGAAAGTTTGTCCTGGGGAGTGCAGCAGAGGTTGAAGTTAGACGATCTCATGCTTTGTGCTTCATACAAACACATGAAACCCGAAGAGCAGCGGGAGTGTATGGAGTCAGATGACTGGATTGCTGAGCGGAAGTTAAATGGTTGTAGAATGCTTATTACTTATCATCCGGATGAGGGGTTTGGATTCTTCTCCCGGAACATATCGGTAACAGATTTTCTACCGATAGATTATACTGATAAGATTTTGGTGCCACAGGATAAATGTGATGGTGATTTACATTCTGCCCGTTCTTTTATTGGGGCATTTGATAAATCCTTTATCCTCGATGCAGAGGCTCTGTGTGACAAAGCAGATATTGATACCACCCTATACCTTAAAACGGGAGGAACAACGACAGGCTCGAAGCTGAACGCGGTAATAACTATCCTGGCCATAGGAACCGAGATAAGTCACAGGATTCAGAGGGAACAGGCACCACTTCGCTTAACAGTCTTTGATGCCATATATGATAAGGCTACTCTGGTTGATAATTCTTTGCGAGAAAGGTTGATTGTAAGAGCGCAACTTATCCAGATGTTACACACTGCAGGCGTCGGAATTGATGTTGTAGATTCAGCCCCGGATTCCAATCAGGAGTTTTATGATCAAATGCTTGCTGAAGGTGATGAGGGAGTTGTTCTTAAACATTTGGATTCGGCGTATATTCGAACATCCAAACGCTCAAAGATAGGTTTTGTGAAACGTAAACGTTCAATGGAAGAAGCTGGCGGAGCAGATATTGACGCCTATATTACGGGATTTTTTGCTTCAAGTCCTAAAAGAGCCTGGGCTCATTTGATAGGCGGTCTTGAGATGTCTGTTTTATTGGTGGATAAGGATGGAAATGAGCGGGAGACAGTCATTGCTCGAGTGGCCGCGATGAAATTAAAATTGCGGGAAGAAATGACCATATACGATGCTGAAGGAAAGCCAATGTTGAATCCAGATTTTTTGAGAAGGGTTTTGGTTGTAAACGGTCAGGACTGCTCTCCGAAGTCAAAAAGATTTATGCACGCTACTGTCGATTGGGACCGGGGCTTTCGGAAGGATAAAACTCCATATGCCTGTCGTATGGAAGAAGAGTTTTTACTTTCACAAATTTTATAGGAGATACTTATGATGACTCTAACGTGGAAAGAATTTAAAGAGAAAATGGAAGCACAGGGTGTAACTGACGATATGGAGATTGATTACATAGATTTTGGTTGTACATGCCTGGGTGATGGCCCGGATGCATATATTGATATAACGTATAATGAGGTTAGTATACACTGAAAGGTATTACTATGGATGACAAGAAAAAAGCTGAGTTAAGAGAAGTTGCTGACGAATTCGATCTTTTGAGGCAATTGATTAGGGCAAGATTGTATGATCCTGGTCAACCTCAGATGGTTTGTAGTCCTGGCGATGTTTGTGAAAGGAATTGTACTGCTGAGTTAATCGCGGGTCGGATTATTGCGGCAAGGCAAACCCACAAGCAAATAAATATTAGTATTGGGCAGCATAATGATTATCCGGGGCAATCACAATAAGCCAAAGTACAACATTAAGTATGTACCAAAGTCGAAAGACTTGAAAGTGGCGGTACTTTCACACTTCCGTTTTGGTCGACAATGTATTTGTATTGACGAATTCAACGGAGCAGACGTTATCGTGGATACAGGTACAGAAATTATCGAAGTAGAGATTAAGGTTACAAAGAGTGATTTAGTTGGGGGTGAAAAATTTAAAGCACTCAAGCATAAATTATATGCTTTGGGTCGGGCGTATGCACGCTGCCATCCTAATAGGTATTTATTTTGTGTTCCGACGCATCTGCTTGAGGACGCATTAGATTGGGCTGAAGAGTTGAATCTAAAATATGGGGTTATGAGTTTTGATACATCAGGTTTTGAGCGTCGACTTAATTTTGATAGGTCTTTAAGGGCAGGAGATCTTATTCGTACTGCTCGTAGAGCTAAAAAGTTACACGAAGAATACTCCATGAAGCAGCGGTGGAAGATTGCAAAGAGGGCGACCAGCAAGGTGATTACACTTTTGGAGAAAAATCAAACTAGTCGATTTAAGCAAATAAAAGAAGCATTATAATGAAATGAGAGTACGATGTATTATTTCACAGCAGATGAGCACTACGGGCATGCTGCAATTATTAACCATTGTAGTAGACCATTCGAAAATGTTGAAGAGATGAATGCTGAGATTATTCTTCGGCATAATGAGATTGTTGGTGTAAATGATATTACAGTACATGTAGGAGATTTTTGTTGGGTTCGAAATAAAGAAGGAGCAGCTGAGTATATTAAGCAGTTGAAAGGAAATCATATATTTATTAAAGGTAGTCATGATAAATGGCTGCCTGCTTCTGCAAAATACATGTGGCGTAAAATGATAGAAGGCCAGTTTGTTGTTGCCTGTCATTATGCAATGCGCAAATGGGAAAGAGGCCATCATGGTTCTTGGCAGGTTTATGGTCATTCTCATGGAAGACTTCCTCCAATAGGAAAACAGTATGATGTAGGTGTGGACAACAATAATTTTTATCCTGTTTCATTTAATAGGTTAAAAGAAATAATGAATACCTAGAAAGAGAGAAAGCATGAAATTTCCATGGTATAAGTATTGTGAATTGCCAGTATCAAAAAGAAACACTCTACAGATTTTTATTACCAATCGGTGTAATTTACGTTGTGAGGGTTGTTTTGCAAGAAATGTAATGAAAGACACCCCACCAGATGGTCGTACAGTGGACATATCAATTGGAGAATATCGGAAAGTCATACAGAGGGGTATTTACAAAGGAGTAAAGCAGATAAATATTTTAGGTGGAGAACCCTTTCTACACACTGCTTTGCCAGAATTTTGTAGGTATAATGCTGCACTTGGTTTGAAAACAACCATTTATACTAATGGAAGTTATTTGTATTGGGAGCGGAATCTTCATGGGGCTAAACTCCGAGTTTCTATCTATGGATTGGCTGGGGACAAGGGGATGATAAATTTATCTGAGCAGGCAATTAAATATTCTTTTGATGCCAATTTTATGGTAGGTGCTGGAACAACTGTGAAAGAGGTAGTTGAAGTTGCAGAAACGGTTGAAAAAGATTTCGGATGTAAGGTGTTTTTCATATCTTCAATAAGGGAGTTGGATAAGGGAGATTTCTTTTATGACACGGAACGGACAATGCCTGTTCTGCAATACAAAGAATTGGTTCACAAGTTCCTGTATGAGTATTCGGGACATATGGAGATTCATATTTCTAAGAGAGGGGTTTTTGAAAGCACGCTGGATTTACCCCATTGTCATTGTAAGTTTGCTAATTATTTTATAGGTGGAAAAATCATACAATGTCCCTATGATGTGGTGAATTTGAAATATCAGGATGATTATGAGTTTGGCGTTCGGGATTGTCAGCAGAATTCAACGTGTTTAATGTCAAAGATTGTGGTTACCCGGAGGTTTGATACCGTATAAAATAAATTTAATTTTGTTTGTATTTCTCCAAAGTACCTTATAATTTAAGTATAAGGAACCAATAAATAAATAAGGAGGATAGCAATGTTAGAAGAACCTAAAAGAGAGTGGGGTCCAGAGGATGAACAAGCAGCAGCGGAAGGAACTTCAATTGCGAAGGGGAACGCTCGGAGGGTGAGAATAACTAATAAGAAACCGAAGGCCAGGAATTTGGATACCCGAGCTTTGGAAGATGCATTTGATGAACACTATGGCGCTACAGGTTACATAGCTAAAAAGGGGGAAGAAGAAAATGAAGGCATTTGATGAAGATATAAAAGATGACGTGGTTAAGAATTTGGATGACTTGGCAAAAGTTAGAGGAATAATTGAATCTTTTCAACAGGAACAAAAGGACCTTGTGGATCAAGCATTTCTTAACTGTCCCGATTTGAGGGCTCGCCAGGAGGAAATTAATAAGAGTCTTGGAGTGCTGGAAGAGAATAGCAAGGAGTTTACTAAGGTTCTTACTGAAGCAGTTCTTAAGTGTGAAGAGTCAGTTAAGGGGGAAAAGTTGCAGGCTGTTTTTAGCCAGGGAAAGACAACCTGGGATACCTCTGGACTTAATGGTTATGCTTTGGTTCATAAAGAGCTTCTTAAGCTCAGGAAGACAGGAAAGCCATCCGTGAGCATTCGAGAGATAAAATCATAACTTGTTTGGAGATGTCGATCATGTTTGAGGGGAACCCAGATAATAGTAGCTTTAGTAAAGGGCAAAGTCAAGCGGGTGCTAAGGTATCCCCTATTAGGGATTCCGAGGTAATGGCAATTCTTACAGGAATTGGAGTGGATAGCCCTATCATTTTTAGTTTGATATGGGGGTATGAAATGGGCGCCACAAAAAATCAATTGTTTCCAGTGGCACTTAAGGAAACTGTACAGAGTATCCAAGAGCATGTAGAGAAAAGGGATACAGCTTATGATGCGGCGGAGGTGAAGCTTCACGGTATTATTATAGATCTTTTACAAGTTGTGTACGAAAAACAGGTAAATAATATTGTTGATATTTCTTTAAAGGGTGGGAGATAATATGAAAGTTTATCTTGTGGAAGTTGAGCTTGTTAAAGGTGGAAAACTTGAACCCATAGCCGTCAAAATTAATTTTGAGCTGGCTTATGGTCTTGTAGGGGGTAGAGTAGCCATTGTAACTGAAATATATTTGGATGAAGAATACCCTGATGGGATTGGGGGTTGTCAGCACTGGCACTTTGGAGAAGAGGAAGTAGTAGAAGGGTAGCCGTGAAAATATATTTGAAATTATGATTGGAGATTAGTTATGTTTTCAGTAAGACAAAAGAGAGAAATAGCAGATAAGATTCAGAAGATACTTAGAGAAACAAATCATTCTGAGTTGCCTGTGGGTGAGATACAATTTCAAATACATGTAGACGGCGTCGATGATGGGTCCTGGGCGGACATTGAAAATAATGGAGCAGTGGTGAGCCCAGCAGTGAATTTATATAATGAAAGACAGGATTTGGTTAGTGACTAAAGATTGAATTATGCCAACATACGACTATAAATGTAAAAATTGTGGCCACATCCTGGAGCTTTTTCAATCTATAATTGAGAAGCCCATACGTAGATGTCCTAGTTGTAAGCGTTTGAAGTTACATAGATTGATAGGTGCTGGTGGTGGGATCCTATTCCGAGGGTCAGGCTTCTACCAAACGGATCACAGGAGTAAAGCCTATAAGCAGGCAGCAGAGGAGCACAAAACTAAAAAGAAAATAAAGGGCGTTGGAGAGGAATAAAATGGAAGAAACTAATGTTGAAAATGCTGAGGAAATTCAGAGTATTGAAACTCATTTTGAAATGTTACTGGATCCAGAAGAGCAGGAGCGTATTGGGGCCAGTATAGTTGGTCCAGGAGGTCAGGTACGGGATATAAGTTTTCGGGTATTTCGTCTTTTGACTGGGTACCTCAAGTTAAAAACAAGACTTCAAAAGTATGGAGCCCGGAAGAATCAAATTAAGATAACCGTGACTTTTGATGTGGGTGATGTGGCAGATAAGGAATTACTTTTGGAATCTGTAGAAGCCGCTTGTGGGGATATGTTGTATCACAAGGATTTGGAAGATCAGCGTTCAAATTGGGGTGATATGGTTCGATTCAATAATGTTTGTATAAATACAGATGAAGACAGATGAAGAAGAAAGTTAACTTAACCTCGGAAGAGACTGAAAAACTCAAACCTATATTGGGTAAATTGGGTCTTGAAATTACAGTTATGTATGAAACTGCGTGTAATCTATGTGGTAAGAAGTTTCGATCAAAAGATGAGAAACAAGTTAGTAAGAGACTTGAAAAACACGTAGATGAAAAATGTAACGCTGCAAAATGGTTGAGGGGAACTGCTGAGATTTTGAAACTATTGGGTCTTAAGAAGGTTGTGTATGGTGACTTAGTTTATATTCAAGATGGAAAGTTCCCCATAGGGTATAGTCATATGGGACTCGAGGAGTTAGGTATATTAGATAGGGCCCGTGATTTAATTAATTTTAGAGAAGGAACTTCAAATGAGTAGTCACAAAGTGATCTCCCAGCACATTCAAGATTGCTTCACATACCTCGCTATCACAGACGTCACTTTTCTTAGGATGGCCAGAACAGCAATCAAGTCCAGTTATTTTAGTTCCCGGGTGACTGAGGATATCATAAATCTTTGTTATTCTTTTTACGATCTGTGTCAGGAAGCGCCAAAGGACCATTTACACGATGAGCTTGTTAGATTTACCAATAAGTTTGACGAGGATAAAAAGCAGCTTTACCATAAGTATGTGACACGCATCCAGCAGATGGATCCTCCAAATCAAAAGTATGTCATTTCTAGTTTTAGTAAATTTGTACAAGCTCGGGAGTTGGAGGAGTATTTGATAGATGCCGCTCCATTGGTTGAGAGGGGGGAGTTTGATTCAGCCAGGGAGTTACTTCAAAGAGCACTTAGATCTGGAATGGCTCAGGAGGAAGATGGTATAGAGTACCCGGGCAATTGGCCACCATCATACCAGAATAACGTTGGATTTAGAGAAGTAATATGTCCAACAGGAATTGCAATTATAGATAAAGGAATTGGTGGTATAAAGAGAGCAGGCTTGACTTGTATTTTTGCCGGGTATAAGGTTGGTAAAACTTGGGGTTGTATTCAACTGGCAAAAGAAGCTCTTATGGCTGGAAAAAAGGTATTGGAAGTTTCTCATGAAGCCTCCGCGGAAGAAGTTGAAATGAGACATGATATGACGTTCGGAAGTTTAGTTGATGCCGAAGGTCCAAGAGAGGTGGAGTTTGTTGAGTACGATCACGAAGGAACTAAGATCGCTTCTCATATGGAACTTAGAGAGAGTGTTTTCAGTAGTGCCGCAGTAAAAGCTGTTCGTGATAAAGTTCGAAGATTTGGTGGAAAAGCTATTATCAAAAAGTATCCTATGGGTACCTGTTCCGTTGGAGAAATTGAGAGATATCTGGATTACCTTGAAACATTTAAACATTTTATTCCAGATATGCTTATTAGTGATTATGTAGAAAAGATGAGGATGCCCAAGGCTGGAGAAGGTAGGGATTCAATAAATGAGACATATATCAATTTAAAGAGAATAGGGGATGAGCGGGATATTGCCGTTGTTACCGCCAGTCAGATAAAGACAAAGTACTTGGAGAGCAGTGATATCAGTGAAGCGGGTGCACCTGCCGAGGATGCCAGAAAATTGGGCAACATTGATTTAGGTTTGTTTTTTGGTATGAGCAGGATACAGGCGACAAGGAATCTTATGCAGGCATATGTTCTTGTTAACAGATCGGGGCCACAAAAGTTCGGGTGTGTAGTAAGCAGAAACTTGATGGTGGGACAACTTGCCCTGTCATGTTGGCCAATTAAATTTACTGAGGAGAATAGTAATGGGTCAGGCGGTAAAAAGAGTAATGGATAGGTTAGGTACAGCTATGACCAATGCTGTACAATGCCCCTAAATTTGTTAATTTTTCTTCATGATTGTGCAAAAATGGAAGAGGGTGATGATACCAAAAATCAATCCGAGTAATTTTACATGGCAACTGTGGCGAGGTGGTACCCTATTGGATCTAGGTGTGGGAGTGAATGTAAAAGAATTTATTTTGGCTAAGAAGGTTGTATTAAAGAAATATGCAATTGGATATTGTAATGCGCGTTCGTTATTATGTAGGCCTAAGAATAATTCGTACGCAGTGATGTTCCAAAAAGGAAGTTTGCAGTTTTGGACACATTTAATGCCGGAAGAGTTTAAGCAAATTTTTGAGGTGTAGAATGATTACCTTAACAAAAGACAAAATTATACATACTAATGGTTGGGGCGAGCACAGTGATAAGTTTGTCCGAGAAGAAGTAAGTTCCTTCTGGGGTTATCTTGAAGATGCTGTGCAATTCAGTGATGATTTTACTTTGGGTGATCTTTTTCGGCATTTACAAAAGTTAGGAGAGCCTTTTGTGTCTTTGATATTTGGTTCTGCTCTTGGACATCTTCCTTTTCAACTTTTTATTGATGACATGAAAACACCTGCAGAAGATGAAGGGGATAAGTTAACCTACTTAGAAGTTCGAAGGTATGGTGAACGGTGGGAACACTCTGGCGAGATTGATTTACACATTGGTTTCAGTGGAGTGGGTGAATCAAAGGATTTTAATTATGCAATTGAGTTTACTTCTTTATATCTATTAAAAGATCTCCCTCTTCGATTGAATAAGGAGTTTGAAATTAGTGAGATGAGATTTCCTTCAAGGATACTTAGGGCTTATCTGAAATTTCGAGATTGGATTCATCTGCCTGTGTCTGGGTGGAACACGGCATTTAGTTATGTTTATGTTAAAGGGCCGTGTTGTTTTTCGGTGTATGAGGTGATTGTGACAATTCTTTCTGAGCTTAGTTTTGTGGGGGAACCAGAAATGAGAGACAGGGAGTTGGATGAAGTTATAACATTTGTAAATGAAATAAAACAGGAGTTATCTGATGGCAGATGAAGATAATCAACGGGCTGAGATTTTACAGAAACAACTTGATTTTGAGTGTAAAAATTTGGGGAAAAGTCTTGATGTATTACAGGAATCTATAGATCTTTTACGCGTGCGTGTTAAGTATCAAACGTTTGATTTAGAAGCCACAAAAAGAGAGAAAAAGATGTTGGAAAATATAATTGAGGATATGTTGGAGAGGGAAGCAGATGAATTTAATTGAGAATACCATGTTACTTGTCAATCAGGTTATGGATAATGCAAAATCTGTAGTTATTAATGAGAGAGCCACTGCAGATGTGGCAATAGATATTATACAATGCCGGTCATCTGGAAGTGGTCCTCAGTTTAACGCCGGAGGATATCCAAAAAGTATTGATTCTATTGATCCAAAGGCACTTAACAAATTGCTTTTGTATGAGATTATTGCTAATTCAGTAAACTACTGTTATTGGTATGGTTCTCACCTTATTCGTCCCAATGGTTCTGATTGTACAAAGATGTATAAACTCCTGGATGAGAGTTTTATTGTGATGAATAAATTAAGAGAGATGGCAGTGTACGATCCACAACATGAAGTGAGGATAATCATTGATACTTTTATTGATAAATTGAGTATGGCACGTTTTCCTCTTTTGGATCATAGGATACGTCATCTTAAGGAAGTGCGGGCTCGAGAAGATCTTCTTTATGTAATTGATAAATGCGTGACAACTAATGATTTTTCTGTGGATGGCTGGTTGGAGTACTTGGTTAGGGCTTTCCCTGGGTATGGAAAAGACTTATTTTTGAAACGAGCCTTTTTGTTTATTATGGAGATGTATCGAAGGTGTAGATTGTTTAAGGAAGAGATAGGAAGAATTCCTGTTCCTGCGGATTATCAAATTCCTAAAATGTTAAGATCATTGGGTTGTTTATCCTATACTCACCCACTACAGCTTTCGGTTGAGGATGGGCGTTTGATACCCGAAGGTAGTAGCATGGAAATTGAGATTCGAGCAGCAACTATTGTGGCCTGCAGTAAGATTGCTAAGATAACTCACTGTAGTTGTGAAGTGGTGGATACCTATTTATTTAGTAAAAGGAATGAGTGTAAAGATCCATTCCATTTAACGGTTACAACAAGTTATTAGGAAATATAACTCGGGAAGAATTTTTAATGGAAAACATTGTTAAAGATCAATTTGATTGGAAGGGTTTATCCGATGAGGAACTCCATTACATCTTTCAAAACGTAAATTTTCCCCTTAAACCTATGAGGCATCAGTATGTTTCTTTGGTTTTTGGTACTAGTAAGGTTAGGGCTTCTTTCTGGCATGACGTGGGCACAGGAAAAACATTGAGTGCCCTATACCTTGCCAAACTTTGGGGTTGTAAAAGGACTTTAGTAATATGCCCCCATTCAGCATTTTCTTCCTGGAGAAGAGATCTTAGGGATAATACCAATTTTTCTCATTCTTTTATTGTAGGAAGTGGAAGAGAAAGGAAGCGTCAGCTTAAAAGCACAAAAGATGTCCATGTTATCACCTACGAGGGTTTGAAAACTCTTTATGCCAAATTGATAAGGGGAGAGGGTTGGGTGATACAGGATGACTCCTTCATTCACGGTTTTGATAACATAATTTTAGATGAGGATCACAGGTGTGGAAATTATGAATCTTTGCAGTCAAGAATTTGTTATGAGTTATCAAGAAGAGCGGAGCACTGCCTCGGAATGACCGGAACACTTACTGATGGATCTTTTTTGGAGCTATTCAATATCTATAGAGTTATTGATATGGGGAAGTCTTTGGGTACAAATTTCTTCGCTTATCGTTTTAAGTATTTTGATAAGGTGGTACATGGACAGAAGTACGGAAGACAGTGGGTTGAATGGGAACTTAAGGAAGGAGCGGAGCAGGAAATACTGAATAGGCTTTCTGATTCGACATTATGTTATGAAAGAGCGGAGTGTTTTGATCTGCCTCCAGTACAGGAAGTTGTTAGATACATTCCTGCTACAAAGGAATTTCTTGATTTTCAAGCGGATGTTGTAAATAATAGACCATTGAAGATTCCAAAATTCGGCGGTGTAGTTACAAAAAAGATTAAAGCAGTAGCTCATGTGTTACGGGAACTGCCAAGCGGATTTTTCTACCATGGAGACGATAAGTTTGTTTACCGGTTGAAGAAGAATCCGAAGCTTGAAGCACTTATTGATATAATTGAAGATACAAGTTCTAAGGTGGTTGTTTGCTATTGGTACCGTGAGGAGCGGGTTATTTTGGAGGAGGGTCTTCGTAAGGCTAAGATTTCTTTTTGCTCAGCGGCAGGTGGTATGGAGTCAGATGATTTTGATGCGGAGATTGAGCGGTTTTCAAAGGATAGGAGTGTTCGAGTGCTCCTTGCTCAAACTACTGTTGCTTCTGAGGGATTTGATGCTTTTGTGGCGACCGTGATTGTGTTCTTTTCTCCTGTGGGTTCTCCAAAAAGGAGGAAACAGTGCGTAGGGCGAATACAAAGGAAGGGTCAGGAGAAAATGTGCCTGGTCATAGATCTTGTTTTGGAAGGTTCTTTTGAAGAAAAAATTATTCAGAATCGGGGGCCAAGATTTAGTCTTGTGAAATCAGCCATGGACTACGTCAGAGATTTTCACAAGGGATCCAATGAGGTTGAGGTATAATTATCTAGGAGGCTGTAATTATGAATAATGAACAAGAACAAGAATTTGGTGAGATGTTATCTTCAGAGCAGATTGATTTAGAAATTAGTAAAGTGGCAGCTTTCTTTAAGCGGATTCCAGATGAATTGAAAGCTGTTGCTTCTATACATCTCATTCTTGAGATAGTAAATCAGGGTAGTAGAGATTATTTTCAGGCACTTGGTCTTTTTGATGAGGCGAAGACCAGTTTTCGTGAGATGGCTTTATCAATTGGAGAAGGGAATGATGAGGATGATTTATTGAGTAAGGCATTTGAGAATTCCCAACAATTCCGGTGTACGTGTGAGTTGAAGTACGACCAAGACCGTGCTATTACTCCAGGAGAAATTTGTACTATTGGATTCATGGGAAAGGATGATCGTTACAGCGGGGGTGAAAGATATGAAGTTTTTCAAGAAGATGGACAGCATTTTAGTATTTGTCAGGAAAGTCTTGAAGAACATTTTGAAGAAGCAGATGATATAAATTAAGAAAGGGAATAGTATGAAGTTTGATAAAAATAAAATGGTTATAGGTATTACAGCATTTTTAGAAGGTTTAGGTCTTGATCTTAAAGATCAGCACCTTATTCGCACACCAACTCGAGTAGTGGAAGCCTGGGTAGAAACTTTTGCTTCAGGATATCTGTATACTGATGCAGATATTGAGAAGATGCTGTCAGTTGAATTTAAGGATAGTTATGATGAGATGATAGTGGTAAAGGATATTCCTTTTACTTCTCATTGTTCACATCATCTTGTTCCTTTTATAGGCACAGCTAAGATAGGTTATGTACCAAATGGCAGAATTGTGGGATTGTCAAAACTTGCTCGAGTTTTGGATGTTTTTGCTCACAGACTCCAAGTTCAGGAACAACTGGCGGAGCAGGTTGCTGAGTCGATCAATAAATATTTGGCCCCTAAAGGGGTGGGAGTGGTGTTGCAGGCAAGTCACATGTGTATGACAAGTAGAGGAGTTAAGAAGCCTGGCAGTCAGATGGTTACAAGTTGTTTGCTTGGTGAGATGCGGACTGATAGATCAATGAGAGAAGAATTTTTGAATTTTTAATTTGTATTTCTTCTTAAGTATATTATAATTTAAGTATAAGGAATACTATTTAGGAGAAATGAAATGTCAGAATTAAGTAAGAAAGAGTTAGAGCAGATGGCCGCGATCGGTTCAGTGCTCATAGCAAAGTTATCCAAGGAGGAGTTGTGCACATTATCATTAGTGCATGATTGTGGGACATTGGATACTATTATGGATAAGGAAGTGAATCCACAGGTTGTTAAGGATTTTCCGGAGTTGTTTGTTATGCCTGAAGACTACCCCGACATACAGGAAGTTAGTAAAGAGGAGTATGAGGATATGATGGATGACTCTACGGGTAGGCTTCTGGAAAAAGAAGAGGGTTTCGAGTAGGATACTTACGGATCGGAATTGTAGGAGAATAGGATGTACGAAAATATTAGTTTGGCTGACGTAATTCTCATTCTTATTGATTCGGATACCGATGTTGGTGTCATCCATTACCATGCCATGCTGATATTATTGCTGATTATCTTAATAGTTTAGGAACACAGTGATGGCACAAATAAATGAGAAGCAAAAGTCATGGGGCCATAACATAGGAGGAGCTAAACTTACGTTTTGACTATGCTAAGGGCAAGATAAATTTAAGGCAATTCAACAGGAGATACAAACAGTTAATGAAACAAGGGAAAAATAATACGAGACGGAAAGGCGGTGAAAGAATGATACTATTTCAAATTGTTCGTAAAAAAATGGGACTTAACTTGTTCGGTTTGCTGTGGTTTAGGCATATTCGGCTATATAGCTCTGCCGTTTGAAATTGGTTGGTGGTTCAGCACAGACTCAAAGAATAACAAATGTAGAGAAATTAGTTTCAGTTTTTTTAATGTTTTACATATTACATTCAATACTGGAAATGGCATAAGTAAATAGGAAAACCACGTATTTCTCCAATAAGAAAGTGGTTGAAAGTAAGAAATAAATTTAATCAAGTTTAATGAAAGGAAAAAACAATGGAAGAAATAACTAAAGGTAAGGTATTTGAAATGAAAGTAAAAATTAATGATGAAGCTTGTGATGTAAAGGTAACAAAGGATTGTGCTAATACAAAATCTGAGAAAGTGGCTTTTAGCATATTAATTAATGACTGGTATGTGTTGGCAATCCTCAAAAACGGTAAAGTGGCCAGATGTAAGGGCATTGGTCGCGGTTCATCTTTACAATTAGATGAAAAAAGAAGAATAAAAATAGCACAAGGAGAGTACTAATGAAACTATACTTAGACGACATAAGAAAAGCTCCGGAAGGTTGGGTGCCAGTACGTACCTTCGGAGATGCTATTCAATTGCTTGAGCAGCAGGTGGTGGAGGAGATGAGTTTTGACCATGATCTGGGTGATATTTTCACTGGACTTGATGTGGTTAACTGGATAGAGAGAAAAGTATTTGAGGAGGGATATAACCCACCAAAGATGTGGATTCATACTGGGAACCCTGTGGGTCGAAAGAATATGCTCCTCGCAATAGAGAGCATTGAACGTTTCATAAAGGAAGGACCGGTTCAAAAAATTGATGACAAATGTTAGATAAAAGCAAGATTTATGCGGGCTACTCAGGGTCAGGTGTACCATATAAAGGTCAGACACCACAACCAAGATTTAAGCGGGTCAGAATTCTATTCGAGGATGGCATCAGTTTTTATGCGGCGTACTTGATAGATACGGATAAGGATAGTAGAGGTTATGGGAGGAGGTACTCAGTTAAGAAGCACTGTTTCTTTTTGAAAGAGATAGCTCCAGAGCCGGACAAAATACACATATCTCATAGTACCTGTCCTATTTGCCTAGGTGCCATGATATTTACTGCCTGTGTTAAAGAGATACCCCAGGAACCAAAGGTTCCATCCCACAATATTTGTCCTTTTTGTGCCGTGGTCACACCTGTTGTTATTTGTATGCACAGACCTACAGACACCGAACTTTTTCAATTGATTATGGGGTCGAATTTGGTTATTCAAGATGGTAAAATTCGGAAGAACAGGTTTGGTCCTACTGGGGTACCGGCTGGAGTTATAGCTTATGATAATGCAGATCTTATAATAGAGGGCGGGCAGGTGGTGCGGAATCGAGTTACTAGAAGATAGTGGGTACTGAAGGGCCCCATCGTCTAGCGGATAGGATATTAGGCCTTCAACCTGAAGACAGGGGTTCGATTCCCCTTGGGGCTATAAAGGACATGCCGATATTGGGCTAATGGCGGGTCAATACCGTCCGATTCAGGGTTGCCATCATGCAACTGATGCCTGGATTGTAGCAGTCCTTTTTGTTTATTTGTATTTGTATTTCTCCCAAAGTATATTATAATTTAAGTATAAGGGATAGTTTATTGGGAGGTGATATAATGAAAAGAAAAAATTCCAGGATTAAAAAATCGCGGCATCTTCATTCCGTAGATTGTGGGACACTTTTCCATAAGAGAGAGGAAAGAGACATTTGGATTAAGGACCATTTTTTGCGGGTATCTTTTCCAGATTGTGTAGAACGTCAGACCTATATCAGGTCTTTGATTAAGGGGTTTGATGAAGAACCAGTTATTCCAGAAGGTCAATTTACAAGATAGGAGATTAGAATGAAATTTGATAGAAAAGTACTGTAGTATATTGCTTATGGTGATTGTCCTGATGGTTTTGAGAAGATGGAAGATAGTATTGTAGAGAATGATCATTGGGCCATACTCCATTCAATGGTGTTTAAGTTTGAGGGTAAGTTTTATCAGTCAAGTTACCGTGTGGGAGCTACTGAAATGCAGGATGAATCTCCTTATGAATATGATGGAGACCAGGAGGGTATGGTGGAATGTTTTGAAGTAGTTCAAAAGGAAGTTGTAACTAAAGTGTGGGTTGCGGCTGGAGAAATAAAATGAAAGAATTTGTGATACGTGTATTCATGATTGTGACCGAGATTTAATGGCTGGAATACCAATTTCTTGTGAATCTTATGATGATGGTATAGTTAGTATTTGGAAATACCTAGCAGATTTTTTCAGAAGATTAATTAGGTGGGCAGAAAAATGAAAACAGCTTATGTAGTCAAAAAAGATGGCAAGTACCTGGTAGATTCTGCTCCTGTTGAGCCAACTTACTCTGAAAATATTGATGACGCTGAACTTTTTGAACAGGAGTTCGATGCGACGGATGTAGTAGAGACTGGAAAGCGTGATTTGGAGATGGTTGGAGAAACTGTAATTGAAGTTAGTATTGAAATAAAGGAGATATAATGCCATACATTAATAAAGTAGGAAGAGAGATAATCAATCCCATGCTCAAGCATGTTAATGTTGAGGATATGGGAGCGGGTGAGCTAAATTATACTATAACAAGTTTATGCCACCGATGGATTGCCCGTAAAGGTCTTAAGTATATCAATCTTGCGATAGTGTTTGGTGTACTTATTACCGCTCTTTTGGAGTTGTATCGAAGGATCGCTGCACCCTATGAGGACAAGAAAATTCGAGATAACGGTGAGGTTTCTGAATTGGAAAAGACATTGAATTCAAAGGAGAGCTCATAATGACAGTAGATGATAGAGATACCAAAGTTTTGTTGGAGAATAAGAAATACAGGCTTCTTCGGATAGATGCACCTCCTGGGAAAGTTCACAGTTTTGATATATGCCATGGAACGTCTCGACTTCATATGAGTAAATAATATACTGACGGAACAACGTCAGATATCAAATAATGTGAGACAAGCTATCACTAATTTCATGGAGAAAAATAATGAAACTGGAAAAGAGTGAAACAAACAACGCCATAATTACAGAGTTGTGTAGTGTTCGAAAGCACCCCAACGCGGATAGATTGAACCTTGCTACAGTTTTAGGTGCTCAAGTTATTGTGGGTCTTGATGCAAAAGATGGTGATTTAGTGATTTACTTCGATTCTAATTTGAAGTTGTCCCCCGAGTATCTCCATTGTAATAATTTGTATTCGAGTAAAGAATTAAATGCTGATCCAACAAAGAGTGGTTATTTTGGAAAGAACGGTCGGGTTAGAGCTCAAAAGTTCCGGGGTGAGATAAGTAACGGTTACGTGGCCGAACTTGGATCTTTGAATATGATACCAGGAGTTGTGGTAAACGGAATTGGTATGTACTGGAGTTCAGGCACTGAGTTTACTTCCATTAATGGGGTGGAGATTTGTAGTAAGTTTGTTGTGCCCACTAAACATACACAGGGGCAACCAAGACCGGTTATATCTGAGATGTTTCACAAGCATTGGGATACCAAACAATTGATGAGAGAGTTGGGTTCTATCCCCGAAGATGCTATTTGTTACATTGAGGAAAAAATTCATGGAACTCACGGCAGAACTGGAAATGTTTTGTGCAAGATTAGTAGACCTTGGTGGAAGTTTTGGGGACCTGTGGAGGAATGGAAAGTTATAAGCGGAACCCGCAGAGTAGACAATATCAGTTACCATATACCAGCCGTGCGGTTGGAAATAGAGAGAAGGATAGCTCCCCATTTACACAAGGGAGAGGAAGTTTATTATGAGATTTATGGTTACGTTGGTGGAAAACAAATTCAAACAGGTTTTCCCTATGATTGTCGCGGAGGTGAGTTTAAGGTAGTTTTGTATAGGGTAACTATCACTTCATTAGATGGGGTTTGCTATGACCTTAGTAGAAAACAAGTATACAGGAGAGCAGAGGAATTGGGGTTGGAGAAGCCGTATCTAATAGAAATCTGTGATCAGGGAGATTACCTAGTTGATTATGTTCAAGGGATTTGTAAAGGTAAATCTCATTTAGATTCGAGTACTTTGTGTGAAGGAGTAGTTGTTTGGTTTGAGGACAGTTATGGAAATTGGGGATGTTTGAAGCATAAGTCTGAAGAATTTTTGTTGTCTCAGGACAAACGTTACGAAAAGGGTGAGGGCGATGTTGAGGACGAACTTTGATTGAGCGACAAAAAATAATTGACATTTACACCAACTGTGATATTGAACATTGGACTGAAGGAAAGAATGTTACAACTAATTGGGTGAATGTCACCTGTCCATTCTGTGATGATCACTCTAACCATTGTGGCGTGAATCCTGCGACTTCAATTTTCTCTTGTTGGTTGTGCGGAGCAAAGGGCGGCTTTATTGATTTGTTGATGAAGCTCACTGGACAGTCTTTCACTGTGTGCAAGGAAATGGTTGAGGACTCGGCAGTCTCTTTTAAGGTACGTCCACTCGATAGGATTACAAATATTTTCCAGGGAGAAATTGCGGTTGAGTCTGATGAAGTTGAGAAGGAAGTTCATTGTGTGTTACCAGAAAGATTTGAACTCATCACCGAGGATACTTGGTCTCCTCTTCTTGATACTTATCAAAAGAGAAGGAATATTTTAAGGAGTACCATAATTGATAGTGGTTGTGGAATCTGCCGTTCTGGAAGGTATATGAATCGTATGGTTATTCCAGTTGTGTGCGGAGGTAAATTAGTAGCTTATCAAGCAGCCGACATGTCAGGTACTTCCAATTTAAAATATCAAAGTTCTCCATTATCAATGGGCAATATAAATGATTACCTTTATGGCTATGACGCTATAGATAGGAGAATGATAGTTGTTGAGGGAATTCTTGATAAGTGGCGAGTGGGAATTGAGGCAGTGGCGGCATTTACTTCGTCCATTTCTCAGAAACAAATAAAGTTAATTTTGGCTAAAGGCTTGGATGAACTATACTTTTGTTTTGATCCCGAATTGCGGGCTATTAATAAAGCCAGAAAGGTAGCTAAGGAGTTTGAAGCGTATATTCCAAAAGTTGGGGTACTTCGGTTGCCTACTAAGATTCAGACTTCTACTTATCACAATGAAGATCCTAATGATGTCGGTCGAGAAAAAATCTATCAATTAATAGAAGAACTAGATTTGTAGGAGAACAGAATGATTAAACTTAATGTACAATCAATCTTCGATTCGGTAGACGGAGAAGAGAATGGGTTCAATGGTGCAGGTCAATTGACTACTTTCATTCGTTTGAAAAAATGTAATCTTAAATGTAGGTGGTGTGATACGCAATACGCACAAGAGGCAGAGCCTGAAAACTGGATGACTATAGATGAAGTTATTCAACGGATTCATTTTCCAAAGGTAACAATAACCGGTGGTGAGCCCTTGCTTCAGAAAGAAGCAGTGGAGGAACTCTGTAAGATACTATACTTGTACGAACATATAATATCCATAGAAACGAATGGAACTATTCAACCAACCTATTTTGTAGACGGAGTTAGGTACATAGTTGACTTTAAACTTATGTCATCAGGTGTGATGAATAAGATGAATTCATTAGCGTTTTTAGTTCTTCGACCTTATGATGTAATAAAGTTTGTGATTTCTGATGAGGAAGATTACAAGTATGCAAAGATGTTGATTATTGAGCATCCAAATTGGGAAGCAAGGAAAGTTTTCAGTCCGGCGATGGCAATCAGGGAAATTCCTAAAGTGGGGGCAAGTTGTTTAGATGCTTGGCCCGTAGAAAATGTTGTGGATACCTTATGGCCCAGGCAACTTGCAGAGATGATGATTCGAGATCAGGTAGACGCACAGTATAGCTTGCAGATACACAAAGTTCTCTGGCCCGGAATTAAGGAGGAAAGGTAGTATGCATGGTGGATTAAAAAGTTTGATGATTTTGGACGGGTACTATCACATATTTAGATCCCTATATGCACCAACCGGAACTCAGTTTACAAGTCCATCTGGTGAACCCACATCCGCTACGTACATGTTTGTCGTTTCTTTACTTAAGATGATTCGGGAACAACAACCGGAGGCAGTAGTTGTGGCTATGGAAGGAAAGAGTAAGACATTCCGAAGTGAACTTTATCCGGAATACAAGCATGGCCGGGAGAAACCACCTGAGGAATTCACGGTTCAGAGGGATCGAATTGAGCAGATTCTCGGGGCTATGCACATTCCTGTACTTCGAGCTAAGGGCTATGAGGCAGACGATATCATAGGAACACTTTGTAAGAGAGCCTACTCCACCAATTATGAGGCCATTATCTGTTCTAATGACAAAGATATGTACCAGTTGTTGAATGAGGTTACTTGTATATTCAATGCGAGCACCTGCCAGTATATGTATGTTGAGGATATGGTGAAGAAGACAGGGGTACAGCCGCATGAATTCATAGATTACCTGGCTCTACAGGGAGACGGTGGAGATAACGTCCCCGGGCTTCCAAATGTCGGACCTAAGACTGCTGCTAAGTGGATTCAGAAGTATGGTAACATAGAAAATCTACTTGAGCATGTGGATGAAATAAAAGGTAGGCATAATGGTACTTTGAAAGAAAATAAAGAGTTACTTCTTTTGTGTAAGAAATTAGTAACTATTGTCACTGATGTTCCTATTGTTACAGATTTCAATAGCTTTGATTTGCAGGAATACAATTGTGATAAGCTGCTGGAGATATTTAGGGAATTGGGATTCCGGCAGTTGATTTTGAATATGGGATTGGATTAATATTTATAGAGTTTTATTTGTATTTCTCCTAGAATATATTATATTTTAAATATAAGAACGGTATTATTTAGGGGATGAAATGGAAACCAACATGGGATATACTAAGATGAAAGTTAGGCACGAAAAATATTGGGATAACTTTGAAGAACGTATTAATCAAACGGTAGATGCTATGATTAAAGGTAGCAATCCTCTTTTAGGACGTATTGCTCTTCATATCACTTCTCGTTGTAATTTTAAATGTGATTACTGTAATGAACATTTGAATAATTCTGTATTGCCCATGAGTTTATTTCTTAAGATTGTAAATGAATACTCACAAATGGGCGGAGGAATTCTACATATTACTGGTGGGGAACCAACTGCTGTAAAGTGGTTGGATGAAGCTATTCAAAATACATCAGAAAATGTAACAATAAATTTGAATACTAATTGTTATCGGCTTCTTAAAAGAAAAACTTACGAATTCATAGATAGAATAAAGGTATCCTTGGATACGAGTAACAGGGAGTACTTTGATAATCTTGTGCACTGTTCAGGAGCTTTTGATAGAATAGTGGCCAATCTTTGGAAATTGTCTGAGTATAATAAAACTAAGGATGTCAGTATTACTTTCACCCTAACTCGAGAAAACTTTCGAGAAGTTCCAGAATTTTTATCCTGGTATTATAGAAAGCTATCCCGGGTGTACGCTATTTTCTTTTCCATTTATAAGGGAACGGATGAAAGATTTCTTTTTAGAGAGGATGACCAAATAGCTTTTTGGGACGATGTGGTGCCAAAAATGAAACAAGTATTTAAAGAGAATGATGATAAGGAAAGTTTGTGGTTATTTGAACATTCTTACAATCAGAATACTTTGTCAACTTCATGTAGATATCCTGAAAATATAGAGGTTCCCTGTCATATTTCCAAGAGTGAACTAACTATAAATGAAGAAGGAAATGTTTGGAGGTGCTCTCATCTGTTTCGAGATAAAGTTCCATGCAGCTCCTATAACATAAAAAATGAGTCTTTGGAATATATACATAATAACTTGATACAGATAAAATATTCTCAGTGCCTGATTGGATGTAATTTAAAGTTAATACACTTTAATCAAGAAGTTCAGGAAGGACTGGGGTACTAAATGCCTGATATTTTAAATTTTATTTGTATTTCTTTTAAAATATATTATATTTTATATATAAGGAACGATATTAAATTGGGAGAAATAAAATGGTTTTATTTTTAAATGAAAAAACAGGTTGTTTTTGGCAGATTGATAAAAGCAACGGAAGCAAAAAAGAAATATCCTGGGGTTCTGCAATGGAGTTAATTGAAAAAGCCAGCGGCCATGTTCACACCTTTGATTGTCATATGGGAAAAGGTTGCCCAGGTCAGTTATTTGTACTGTAACAAGTAAGTAGAATAAAGTTTGGGGAACATGTTATGGCTACTTGTGAATATTTTGGGGTTAGAACGCCTAATCGAGATAAGACAGCCCAATGTAAGAGCTGTAAAAAGTCTCATTTAGATGAGTTTAAGTTGTGCACAAGGGAGTCAAATATTCTTATGGCTACGTCAGTCGATGTTGATAAGCAAGGTCACACTGTAGCCATTCCTCCTGTGGGTCCAATTAGTGATATGGTACTTATAGCTGAGGATTGGGGTTCAGCACCAGAAGAGGCAGTAGGGGAGGGGGAATAGTATGTATTATCGAATAGTTAGACTGTCAGGTCAATTTTATGCCAAGGCTTTAATTCTTTACAACGGGAAGAAAGTGATATTCGCTCATTTATGGACAATGGGGAGATTGTTTTATTGTGTGATGATCTTGAGGGAGTGGCATATTTCTTGGATGTGCCTGTGGATGAAATACAAATTGTAAATTAGGGGAAACGACAATGGAAACATTCAACGTGGGTCAAAAAACTAATTGCAGAAAATGTAAGAAGAGGGTTACAATTTTGGAGGTTACCACAGACGTATTGAGAGTTGTATATGCTCCTTGTGAAGCATGTTCCACTCAGAATGTAATTAGTTCTGAAAAGTTGGAGAATCGAGAGCGTGGTCCTGCTGAAGTTGATCTGTTGAATCAATCAGAAGTTGTCCGACATATAAGGGATTTGATTAACTTATCTCCCCTACTTGAAAACGGTGCGGATCCCCTGATTGAGCTTTTTCTGGACAAGCTCAAGGGGGTTGGTTATTCATTTGAGGAATGTTTAAGACTTCTGACATATGCGGCAACCAATACTCGGTATGATTATATAACGGATTTACACGGAAGGAAACTGGTTCCGAGAGTGATTAAAGAAGGCGGGTACTAAGAAATAATTTGTATTTCTCTAAAAGTATATTATATTTTATATATAAAGGGAACATTTATTTAGGAGGATACAGATATGGCAGTAAAAGGTTGTATAAGAATTGAAACTCGGCCGACGCAAGGTGATGAAAGTGGCATTTACCGGATCACCGAAAGTAAGCACGGTTACCTTATGCTCGCTTTTGAGGAGCAGGATGAGGCAAGAGATGTGGCTAAAGTGATAGCAAAGGCACTGGGTGTTCCTTATAAGGATCATTTTTACACGGAGACAAAATTGACCGGAGCATTTTCAGGTCATATGCCCGGGGCTACTATACACAAACCTGGGGCATCAATTGAGTCAAATACACCAAAGTCATTGTCAATTGATGTATCAGTTCCAGTGGGTGCAGTTCGTCCAAAGCCAAAGAAGGTAATGGGAGCTGTGGTAAACTGTCGGAAGTTACTTAGTGTTGGAGTACCCGAAGCTGAAGCTTTAGCTGGAATTCTTAAGTTATATCTTGATGCTGGACATACAGCGGGCTCGGCAAAAAATTACGCTGCCGGAGTTATGAAATTAGCAAAGCAGGCGCCTTGAGGAGGAGTGATGATAGCCTATGATATGGATGGGGTACTTGTTTCGGATATTCTTTTTGAGGAGAATATCCCTCAGCACTTAGAAAAGAGGTATGCCATGTTTCCTATTTTTGTACCTCAAGGTCGGTACTGTTTAATTACAGGAAGACCTTTATTGGATAAGGAGTTGACTGAGAAATGGATAGCCCAGAATTTAGCTAATGCCCCGGTTAAGCTATTCCACGGTAATTCTATTACTGGTGATCCAGCTGAATATAAGATAGCAGTGCTTAAGGACAATCCAGAGATAGGGGTATTTATTGAGAGTGATAAGCAACAGGCGGATACCATCCGTAAGAGTGTTGGTATTCGTGTAGTTCTATTTAGTGATTTTATTCAGGAGTCCATTGATGAAAGTGGATTTTGATTTTGAGACGTATAAAGGCATCTGCCTAAGTTTGGCTGAGGAGATCAGAGCACTGAAACCAGATGTGTTGGTGACTATACCACGGAAAGGTTTATTTCCAACAGGTATTATTTGTGATGTACTAAATTTGGATGTCGCTTATTACTTTCCAAAGACGCAAACGTTATATTTTCCACCGCATTTGGATAAAGATAAGCTTAAAACTTTGGTTTTCATAGATGATAGCATGAGCCCATACGCTCGAACGTATAAAGGTTTGAAAGAGGCAATGGCGGGTTCATCCTTTAAGTGGTACTTCGTTCCTATCATTGTGGATGACAAAGCTGATGTTGAAGAAGATGAGCACTTTTTCCTTTGGGGATTGCGACTTCGACAAAATCCTTGGTTTGTTTTTCCTAATGAAGTTGAAGGTTGGCCTGAAGGTGACTCAACATTGTTTAGAGATAGGGAGTAATTATGGGAGATCACATAAAGTTGAATCTGGGTTGTGGCGGTAATATTCTTCCGGGTTACATAAATATTGACACCAAACAGTACGATGATTCTGTGATGCTGATGGATGTCAAAGATCTCATATTTCCCAATGAGTCAGTGGAGGAGATTTTAGCAGAATCCGTGCTAGAGCACATTTCTGTGTTTGATACCCAGGAAACTTTATGGGAATGGTGGAGAGTGCTGGAGACCAATGGAAAGTTAGAGATAGTTGTGCCCGATTTTGATGTGATTGCTGCAGAATGGTTAGCAGGTAGGATGAGTAGAACTATTTTACTTCGTTATCTTTATTGCCCAGTTTTGAATCCAACTCGACAGATGCCACATCTCAACATGTTTGATAAGCGAAGTTTGAGAGAACTTTTGGAAGTTGAGGATTTTAGAATTGTTTCCGAGGTGAATGAAGAAGCCAACTTACGAGTTGTGGCTATAAAGAATTATAGGAATTAAGAATTTTATGTTTGTATATTGCCTAAAGTATATTATAATTTAAGTATAAGGAATACTATTAGGAAGCAGTATAGATGAATATAAAGAAAATTAAAAGGAAAATTAAGTATCATTGGTTGGTGCAAAGATTGTTTTTTCAAAGAACTATATCCGGGCATAATCCGTTAGATGCTGTGGAGGAAGAATAAATGCAATACTTAAGATTAGATGAAATATTGCAAGACGTAATCACATACATGGGTGAGACAATAGAGTTCGAACGTCTCAGGTTTAATGGTGGTGAAAATCATATTAAGCTGCTGTCCCCAGTTCAAGAGCAGGTAACAATTGAAGCTCAGTTGAAGAATAGCGATTACGTGATGGAACTATTCATGGCTACGGATGCTTTGAGGCGGGCAGGAGCAAAAGAGATTACCCTATTGGCTCCGTATATTCCTTATGGCCGGCAGGATAGGGTGATGGTTCCTGGGGAGCCTTTATCCATTAAGGTTTTTGCTCAGTTGATTAATACCCAGAATTACAAAGCTGTCTATACATTTGATAATCATTCTGAAGTAACCACAGCATTGATAGATAGGTGTATAGAGATAAGCAATCATAGGATGATTAAAACCTTTATATATGATAATGAGGGTCATGGTGTTAGAATAGTTGCCCCTGATGGTGGTGCTCTTAAAAAAGTATTTAAGTTGGCACAGGAATGTAACCGGCCAGTAATTACTGCGGCAAAGCATCGGGATGTCAAAACTGGTGAAATATCTAGGACAGAAGTGCTCGCCCAAAATCTAACAGGTAGCACCTGTGTCATAGTAGATGATATCTGTGATGGCGGTCGAACATTTGTTGAGTTGGCAAAAGCGCTGAAAGAGAAGGGGGCCAAAAAAGTGATACTGTATGTATCTCATGGCATATTCTCCTATGGGACAATTGAGTTGTGTGAGAATATTGATAAAATATACACCACGAATTGTTTTCGTAGAGCCAGTGAAATAATTAATTGGAATGTAACTTTAATTTCGTTAAGAAAGGATGATTTGAGATGAGTCAACCGATAAACTATACCGACTTCTATAAGACGGATCACCGGAGACAGTATCCTCTTAATACGCAATTGGTTTATTCTAATTTTACTCCAAGAGGAAGTCGTATTGACGGAGTTGATGAGGTTGTGGTATTTGGGATCCAGTACTTCATTAAAGAATTTCTAATTAAGAGATTCAATGAGGGGTTCTTTCTTATCCCCAAAGAAAAAGCTGTCGCCGCCTATCGGAGACGATTGGATAATGGTCTTGGTAAAGGTGCTGTTTCAATGGAGCACATTGGAGACTTGTGGGATTTAGGATTTCTTCCTGTAGAAATTAGAGCTATGGAAGAAGGTACAAAGTGTCCAATGAGAGTGCCTCTGCTGACTATTCAGAATACTCACCCAAAGTTCTTCTGGGTAACAAATTTCCTTGAAACCTTGTTGTCTATGGTACTTTGGGGACCTATAACATCAGCAACGATCGCTCATACTTATAGAAAGATACTGGATGAGTACGCAGCTAAAACTTCGGATATCCCGGAGTTCGTTGATTGGCAGGGACATGATTTTAGTATGAGAGGAATGATGGGTATTGAGGCTGCGGCTATGAGTGGTGCCGCCCATCTTCTATCCTTTACTGGTACGGATACCATTCCAGCTATTGATTTTCATGAGGAATATTATAATGCTGATTCAGATAAGGAGTTGATTGGTGGTTCTGTTCCAGCAACTGAACACTCTGTTATGAGTGTCGCGGGTATTGAAGATGAGATACGGACATTCAAAAGGCTCATCACTGAAACGTATCCAACGGGTATTGTTTCTGTTGTCTCTGATACTTGGGACTTCTGGAGGGTCATCACTGTATACCTTCCTACACTGAAAAATAGAATACTGGCAAGAGAGGTAAGGTAGTAATTCGTCCGGACAGTGGAGATCCAGTGAAGATTATTTGTGGTGATGACAATTATTTCACTCACTCCGTTGAAGAATGTAAGGGAGCCATAGAATGCCTGTGGGATACCTTTGGTGGAACGGTTAACAGCAAGGGTTACAAACAATTGGATCCCCATATTGGTTTGATATATGGAGACAGCATTACCTTGGATAGGTGCCGGGCTATTTGTGAAGGATTGGAAAGAAAGGGATTTGCTTCAACTAATGTAGTTCTTGGAATTGGAAGTTATACCTATCAGTACAATACAAGGGACACGTTTGGATTTGCAATGAAGGCAACTTATGCAGTTGTTAGTGGCAAGCCTATAAATATATGGAAAGATCCGAAGACTGATGATGGAGTTAAGAAGTCAGCAAAGGGATTGCTTTGTGTTACGAACGATAGAAGATTGATAGAAGAGGTATCTTTGCCAGAATCGAAAACAGGTTTACTTAGGCTTGTTTTTGAGAATGGTCATTTAGTAAAAGAAACCAGTTTGATTGATATACGTGAGAAATTACTTAGGTAAAATGAAAGGATAGGAAAATGAAAATAGGTTGGATAATTCAAAATAGATGGACTGATCAATTTGTGGAGAATAGTTGTGCAACTACATCTGATTTTAAGGAGGCCTTTGTTTTCGCTACCCGCAAAGCAGCGAGAGAGGATCGGTTTGTGGATGCTGGTGAAGTAGTTCATAAGGTTGAACTTTACAAGAATGGTAAAGCCAAAAAGATTTTACCTGAAAGAGTGAAAGTAATAATTGAAGATGATAAAGAAATTAACTTAATTTAGGAGAATTGGAATGAAAGTTTTACTTGGTTTATTATTTATAGTGATTGGTATTGTCTTAGGCATTTATCTTTCAGTGGTGTGTATGCTTTATGGGGGTATAATGCGGGCAGTAGAGAATTGGGGAGTTAATAACTCTGTAGTTGTGTGGGGAATAATAAGAGCCATCTTTTTTGAAGTGGGATTCGTTCCTACATATATTTTAATTGCCGTGGGTTGTGGTCTTTTGTCAGATTAAGGTGGGAGAACTTACAGTACCTAATTTCGTCCTCCTGCGTTCGCAGTATTCTGGAGTATATTGATACCCATTGTAGTAGATCGTCTAAGAGAGGCGAAGTTAGCTACGTTAAACAGTATGCTAACCTTATAGTTGACTTCGGAAATGGGGAGTAGTATGGAAGCATTTGAAAAGCAGTTTAAGAAAATGAAATTGTCAGATGATTATAGGTATATTGCGGCAGTATTTTGGAAAGCCGCATTAGAGACTGTGCAAAAGAATGTTGATGGTTCTTGTGGTGTTAGACGGTGTGTTCTGATGGAATTTATAAGGGATGAATTGGGGGGAAAGAAATACTTAAGGAGAGATACATCCCCGGTATAATTATAGTATGGAAGTTTATATCTATTTGATAGTGGGAGAAAGAAATGAATAACATCGGAAGAGGATTAGCCAGCGTTGCACTGTTTGGTCTTGCAGCACTAATGCTTTACTATAAAATTGATGCCTGTGGAATGGGACTACTTGTAATTATAGGGCTGTGCTGTATTTGGAATAGAGGTGCAGATAAAGAGGATGGTTTTTATGTCACAAACAGCCTAACGGCAAGGCACACGAGATTTTAAGGTATTACGATTTGATAGGAGATTAAGAAATGACTGAAAAAGAATTTGTAGAAATAATGAGTGACGATAGTATTAAAACTAATTTTGGAGATGGCTGTAATGCTTGTGCTGGATTGGATATAATTCGGAAATATTGTCCAAAGAAAGGCATTGATTGGGCTAAACATGATGTTATTGGTTCGGTTTATATTTCCGAAATTGTTGAGGCAGGGATTACAATAGAAGATGCAATTAAACTTCGTAGTTTGAACTGGATGATTGATGAATATAGTGGAGAAGGTTTAGCTTGTTTTGTTTAGGAGATTAAAGATGGGTAAATTTAGAGTGCGTAGGACAAATGATAATAAAAATTGGGTTGTAACAGATGGCAGTAATTTTGCTAATACAAATAAATATATTGATAGAAACGGAAATGAAGATAATATTTGTTATACCTTTAGTAATAATGTAGAAGCACAGACGGTACTTAATTTGTATTTAAGTAAGCAAGAGAAAGAGGAAAAACAAGATGATAAAATAAGACAATTTAAAGGCGGAGCGATAAGAGACGCAGATGATCAAGCTTATTATGATTCTATTACGAGGATGATTGATGAAAAAAGTAAATAAACTAAGGTGCAAAATAGGGCTGCATAAATGGGTTAAAAGATACAGAATACCTGTTGTATCAGAAAAGTTTGCATATATACGATGTTTATATTGTTGGAAAGAAAAATAGAATGAAAAAAACAAAATCATTAATAGATCGTTTCTGGGAAAAATTCAAAAGACCAAAAGGAAAGTGCTGAAATTGGTTGGCTTCTTTTGATACTGCTGGTTATGGTTTAATAAAAGAAAGCCACGGAAGTCGTGGTTGTTCTACTATACACATAGAAAATAGTTCTGTATCTGAGTTAGCAAAAAAATATGGTGTAGGTGTGGCTCATATTTATGCCATTATTGCAAAACGTGCCTGGTCGTGGTTGTAGTATTATGAATGAATATAACAATATACTCGAACAACACAGAAAGGCAATAAGAATCTGGGAATACAATAAAGACTCAAGATTATTATTGTGACAAAAAAAGGATATAGCTTGTCTGGACACTGAGACAACCAGATTGCTTTTTCATACGCCGAGTGTGTTGCACGATGACCATGATAGAATTGTGGACAATCCATTTCCGTTTGGCCTGACGTTATGCTTTCCTCATAAAGGACAACTGATATTAGTGTGGGGCAGATATGGTACAGATTTGTATAAAGCCTGTATGGATGTATTTGCTTCCGATTGTATGAAGGTGTGGCATAATTCAAAGTACGACTTAAGAGTGTGTAAGACTAATGATATTAAGGTTAATGGAACTCAATTGTGTACGCTTACAATGTTACGAATTTATTGGGACAGAAGACGGAGCCATGAAGAATGAAACCATTATCTCTTACAATACTTCCAACCAGGAAGTGTAATTTGGCGTGTTCCTACTGCAAAATTCATGATCAGAATTTTCCTAATGAATTGAACTGGAAACAGTGGATCAGTAATCTTAAAAGTTTGAATGAGAAGATACCCAGCATTGGATTTACTATTTTACTGGGAGGAGATATCACAACTTGGGGAGATGATCTACCCCAGTTTACAGAGGCAATGGCAGAAGCTCATCTTCCTTTTGCTTTTACCACCAACGGAGTTCTTCTGGATGAAACTTTTTTGAAGAAGTTGAAAGAAACTGCAATTCGGTCGGTCTCAGTTAGTCTGGATACCCTAAAGACCCGAGCAGATAACTGCGAAAATTTGAAGAGTCAAACAACAATGGCTCTACTTCCTATGATGAATAGACTCGGATTTAAGGATTTGCACTGCACTGTGACTGTGGATAGCACAAATCTTGAGGAAGTTCCGGACATAATTAGGTATCTAACTTTGCAGAAAACTTATGCTGAGATTACACCTATGCTGTTTGGTAAGAGTAGTAGTTATGATTATACCTCCACTTATGAGCAGTTAGAGGATAGGTTATTTACTGAATGGGATACAGATAGAATTGAAAAGGTGATGAATGAAGTAATTCAGATGAAGAAGGAAGGCTACTTGATTCATAACACTGACTGGTTTTTACTTAATTGGTCAGGGTTTGGAATTACCCAGGATTGGTACTGCCAGTATCCAGTAGGTCTTGTGGCGGATGCGGATGGATCTATGCGACTTTGTTTACAAATAAAAGGCGATCGAGTCACAAAACACAATATTGGTAGTTTAGATTTTGACAAATTTCTTGAAGATTGGTTTAAGGATTACAATGAGTGCTGCCAGGGTTGTTATTGGAACTGCTCCTACGAATCAAAATACATTTATGAAAAGACAGGCAGCGTTGAAGCAGTTAGTAAGTATTATGCACATGGGGTTTTGGAAGTGGAAGATCTGATTAAGAGATCAAAAGTTATGAAGGGTGAGGTATGACAAGAGGTAGGCCCATAAAGATGGTGTTTGTAGATAATATAGGAGATACAATGGCTAAAAAAGATTTTATGACAGTAAAAGAATCATCCGCCTTGGTTTTGTTGAGTGGTGGAATGGATAGTGTAACTCTACTTTATTATGTTAGGGATGTTTTAAATTATTCTAAAGTGGAAGTTCTTTTGTTTGACTATGGACAAAGACACAAGATAGAGTTGGAGTATGCTCGAGCACTGGCGGTTAAGTTGGGTATCCCAAGTCGAACAATTTGTGTTGATTTAACTCAGTTTGGTGGCAGTTCTTTGACAGAGGACGATGAGAGTCTTACTGTTGTAACCCCAGCAAGAAATTCTATCTTTTTGAGTTTGGCAACTGCTTATGCAGAAACTCGGGGTATTCCGGATATATTCTTTGGCCCAAATGCCGAGGATTTTACAGATTTTCCGGATTGTCGGGAGGAGTTTATTGAGGCAATGAGTCAAGCTCTATCTTTAGGAAATAATATTCGTGGAGTTTATGCCCCATTTGTTAATAAGTCAAAGGAGGATATTGTTAAGATAGGCCGTGCACTGGGTGTTGATTTTGGGGGTACCTGGAGTTGTTACCATCCAACGGAAGAAAGTAAACCTTGTGGCAAATGTCATGCATGTGAACTGCGGGAGGAAGCTTTAAATACAGATTAAATTTGGAGGTAACATGTTTGTATTACAAGATTGGGTTGCTAATGTTGGCTGTAAAATGCAGTCTATTCTTTTAAGTGGTTTGCGAGCACCAGACCAGTATACTCAGAATGTCAAGAAATGTACTCGTTGGCTTCGATCTAAGTGTCAAATAGATGCTGATCCAACCAAGCAAAGTTACATGAAAACAATTGATATGGGTAGTACGTTGATAGATAAAGCATTGGACGAATTAGAGTACTGCCCGGTGCATTATGTTCATCATCTTGCTGATAGCTTTGCGGTATTGGCCTACCATCATCCCGATTCATCTGTTCGGGCAATGGCATTCTATTTACATTCTCAAGTTGCCATTGAGCTTTTCCATTTTCATCCGGAAACTGAAGAAGAATTTTTAATCAGACATAGAGACAAGATATAATTAGAAAGCGAGTAGTTTTACATGAGTAAAGAAAAAACAAAAGCAGTGCCCAATACCAAGTTAGTTGGGAAAGAGTATTCGCCTTTAATTATGCGAAGGTACAGTCTTCCTATACTCACATTTGTCGCATTAATTACGGATGATAATTTGGATGATTTAGATGATGTGGTAAATGGGTATTTTAATAGTAAGGAGTTGCCAAATTCCATTCAGGGAATGAGAGATGTGGCGGGAATACTGTCAGAAGTTCTTATTACACATTACCCGAAAACGGAAGGAGTTGCCGTCATTATGCAGGCAGATAAGTGCACTATTTCGAGTTTGGCCGGGGATTTCATGAATGCTACACCCAATCGTATAGAACTGTACGCGTTACTGAACTTTGCTACTAATGTGTAGTTGGGAAGGAATAGGGTACACAATATGAATATTATTATTGCTCCCCATCCGGATGATTGTTTGATCGGCTGTTACTCCTTAATCAAAAAAGGTTTGATTGATTGGGTGGTATATCTTGATGCAACTCCAGAACGTTACGAATTGGCCAAGAAGGCAGGTTATGAGTTAGGATTTTCTGTAGATCAATTGGAGTTTGAGGGGTTATACAAATATTTGGAGTTGGCTAGAGCTCAGAGGTTTACCTGTTTGGTACCTGATGTAACTGACCATCATCCTCTGCACAAGGCGGTTAATAGTATTGCACGATTAAGTGGATGTGGGTTGGGATACTATTCCGTGAGTATGGAAGCAAGTTTTATCAGAGAGTTGAGTGAGAAGGATAAGGAAGAAAAGAGAGCTGCACTTAACAAGTTTTACCCGGACCAAAAATCCTTGTGGGAAAGTGATTGGAAATATTTCTTGTTTGAAGGTATAGTTTTGGATTTTGTATAGATTGGAGAATATAATGGCTTCTAGAATTTGTTGGGTGGTTAAAACCGGAAATGTATTTCGAACGGTTAATCTTGGGTATACTAAGAATATGTGTAGAGCATTTTATACAATAGTCCGCACGAGATGAATTTGTATGGAAAAGAGAAAGTTGTTCGTGTGAGGATAACGGCTCAGGAATTACACCAAGAATTACGGACAGATGTTTCACTGAGGATGATTAATATGATTACAGTACTACCTCAATTACCTTGTGAAAATAGATACACGGCTGATTGGATCCAAGTGTGGAGGCGTGAGTTGAGAAAGTTGGATGTATCTTTTCAAATGGTAGATCCTCATAATCCCTACTTTCCTCTTGCCAAGGTAACTAAATATTTCACTGATCCTTATAAGGCTTTGGAGTATGAATGTGCACAAATACAGGCGTTAACTGTAATTAAACCGGATAAGATACTCTGTTTAGATGTTGAGTTTCCAGGATTGATGACACCCGCGATCCAGCTTTTGAGACTGACGAATCCAAAGTTGAAAGCCTGCGGATACCTACACGCGGGTTGCTGGTGTGACGGGGATGTTTGGAGTAGGACAAAGGGTAGGCCATGGATAGATAGGATGATATTTGACACCTATGATAAGGTTTTTGTGGCTACGTACTATCATACGAAAAAGATTGAGGATTACTTTGGAAGGAAATTCAATAATTTGGTAGTGGTTGGTTTTCCTTTCTATCAAGAGGATGTTGTAGCCTATGCCAAACCCATACCCTTTGAGGAGAAAAAAGGAATACTTATTAGTGGGAGATTGGAACAAAGTAACTCTCGTCTTATAGATACAATAAAGCAGAAGTTTACTGACGTTTCTGTTCTTCAGGCCAGTAGTAGAAAAGAGTATTACAAACTTTTAAATAAAGCGAAAGTAATTCTTTCGTTGAAAACTGAAGAAACGTTCGGAATTGGGCAGTTAGAAGCTTATGTTTTGCATAGTATTCCTTTGTGTCCTAACCAGTTTGCTTATCCAGAAGTGGTAGGTGATGAACGGTTGCTGTATTCGAGTGAGGATGATCTTGTGGATAAACTGACTCGTTTGATGGAATTAAAATTCAATCCTTTCTACATTGATATAAAGCAGTATGAGTCTACGATTAAAAGATGTGTGGAGTATATGGGAGAGTTAGATGAAAGTTAGAGAGAAAGAGCATTCTGAATATGGAATGTGTTCAAGTCGTTTTAATATGTGTGGATTAGGTGAAGTCATTTGCTTCTGGACAGATAATGGAGGCGAGGGCGGGTCTGACAGCATGTATATCAAAGAACTTGACGTGTTTATTGAAGCTGAAGATGCAGAATCTGGTCAATCTATAGGGTGGAAAGATATGCGGCAAGTATTTAAGGATAGGGATATCATAACTGATAACTATAATTCATACTTCTTCGAGCCGGATAACGTTGAGGATAGAGCCAGAGGTTACACTGAATAGAAAGCAAAGAACCACATGATGATGTGTACACTCAGGGAACACCATTCCTGTCCTGAGCTTTGCTTTTATTTAAGATGGAGTAAATTGAAATGACTGATCCAGATAGAATTAAGGAAATTTTATAAGAGCAGCAGACTCTGCGTGAGGAGATATCAACCATTCTCGATAGATATCTTGGAGAGGATGTAGGTCAATATCATTCATTAGGTAGTTGGACTTGTCAAAAGTCTCCAGTTGGTTGTTGTGTATTTAATAAACTAGATCGGGCCAAGGATAACTGCATTTATTGTGGAGCTCCAGAAGAACGAAAATAGGGGAGTAGTATGTCTTTCAATAGAATATATTTAGCCAGATTCCTTACTGCATCCAAGCGACAGCATACAGATGAACTTATAGAAATGGGTCGTCAGGGTAAGATTCTTGCTTTGGAATCATTTTTTGCTCATACTGAAGTAACCCAGATATTAGAGGAGCTTCCAGAGGTGAAGATTTTCTTGGATTCGGGGTCGTTTACTTTGGAGAATGTACAAGTTAAGGATACTCAAAAATATTTGGATGACTACATTGATTACATTCTGAAATGGAATCACAGGTTATATGCCTATGCAAATCTTGATGCTATTGGAGATGTCGAAGCAGGTTGGGTGAATCAAAAGTACATGGAGAGTAGGGGGGTTCGTCCTGTTCCAGTGTACCATTATGGTGAGGATTTTAAGTGGGCAGAGAGGTATGTTAACGAATATGAGTACATTGGTGTTGGTGGTATTGCTCGTGGAATACCCGTAAGAAGTCTCAGGAATTTGTTTGATAGAGTTTTTGATTATATTGAGCAGAAAAATTTGGGTACCAGGGTTCATGGTTTCGGAGTTACTGGATTCCAATTCATGGTAAGGTATCCATTCTATAGTGTTGATTCAACTACTTGGTTGAAGCAGGCTGGCTTTGGAAGGATTATGGTTCCTAAGTTTGATGTAAGAACAAAGAAGTACAACTTTATGTGTACACCATATGTGGTATCTGCATCTGATGTTTCCCTAGCTAAGACGGATACTGTGCATTCACACTACAGTATTACTTATCCTGCTGTGATAGTTGAAAGGATAGAAGAATATTTTAGGACGATAGGTGTTGATTCTGAAAAACTTAAGACAGAACAGGCTGAAAGATTGAAGGCGAATACTTTGTTTTATGCCCGACTACAGGATGAAGAATTGATGCACATACCACCAAAATTAAATAAGAATATTCAGCCCCCAGTATTTTAATAAATTTGATTGAGGAGTTATTGATGAAAATTAATAGAAGTACATTTGTGGCGATTCTTGAAAAGATGGCGCCAATGCTTGGAAGTAATCCCCTTATGCCTGAGCTTCAGTATTTTCAAATTGAGGGGAATCATATCCAGGCTACTAATGGAATTATTTTGGCGGATTTAATTTGTTCAATTGATACTGGTTTATGCTGTTCAATATCTAAAGAAGTTCTTGATCTTTTAATCTCTCTTAGTGCAGAAGAAGTTGATTTGCAAGTTAAAGAGAATGAACTTAAGATAAAGACTAATAAGATTGTGGGAAAGTTTTTTGTGATAACTCCGCCTACGTTTCAATCCACACCCTTTGCAGATAATGAAGAGCGGGTGAGTATAGATCCACTTCTGTTGTCTGATGTGGTGGAGGCACTTGGTTTTTGCCGCTTTGGAGTTTCCAAGGATATTGTGGCAGGACCATACTGTGGTGTTCAGCTTAACAAGGATACAATTTTTAGTACAGATAGATACCGAGTTACAAAATGGGAGTTAAAAGAGGATTCAGGTATTACCTGTACAATACCAGTTAAGTTTATTGACTTGTTAAAGAGGTATCAACGTGATATTGTTTCTTTATCCGCAGTTGGTGATAATATTCTTATGGCTATCCTGGAGGATGGTATGTGCATTACTACCTGCCTAATTCCAGGAAAATACCCGGAACTTTTACAATATTTTTCTAGTTCCAATACGTATGAACAGATCGAGTTTGGTGATAAATTAACTTCAATTATTGAACGGCACTCAACTTTACTTGGAGATATAAATCCGCTTGATCGGATAATGTTAATTGAAATTGAAGGAGGAGTTTGTACTCTTACTTCTAAGGTGCCGGAGAAAGCTAATCTTGTTGAGCAGATAGATGTTAAGGTAAGGGAGGATTTGAAGTTAGCCTTTTCAGTCAATCCCACTTTTTTGAGAGAGATAGCAAGTAAGTGTTCAAGTTTCAAGTTTTATGCTGATGGTTTGATTTTGTTTGAAGCAGAAAAGTTACAGTATCTAATGCGGACAGGAGGTGCAGATTAAATGGATGGAATTAACTTTTTATACGTGCAGGGTGTTTCTCATCAGGTATTGTCTGAACCTTTAACTGAGGAAGAGGATAAGAAATTCATTAGTGCTGGTGGGGCCATCTTTAAGATTAAAGGTGAGGTTCTCGGTAGAAAAGCCATTTCAATGACTACTGATTGGTACCTTAAAGGTTCCAAAGAGGATAAGCATCGAGTAACCTCATTATATTACTAGAAAGGTGTTGTAGATGAAAAGTCTAAATCTAATCTTGAGAAGTATAGGACTCGGTGGAACCGATGGCTTGGCCAGATGACTCGTTGTGATAGAGATTCTTGGGTTGACTTACTTGATTGTAATCAGTCTTGTTGGGTCAATAAAGTTCTTGATAGAATCGAATCTGGACATCAGTTAAGGTTACGCACAGGTTCTAATAGGTCAGATGTATATTATCTTTATGAAGAGGCCATTGCCGAGGCAACGATGGAAGAGCTCAATCAATTAGACGATATTTGTTGTCAAGAAGCATTACGAGGTAGGTAAAAGATGTCAAAACAACCTGCATTTTTTATGGACAGTTGGGAGTTATTTCAACAGGAGCACCCTGAGAGGTTCACGCGAAAACGCGGGGGCTCCGGTGTTAAGAAAGCTGCTCGTCCAGCAAAAATTTATGACTGCAGTACCTGTGGTCTCTGTGATAAGTGTAGACATCCCAAATTGAAAAGATTTGGAGAAGGAAGAAAGCGAATCTTGATTGTTGGTCAAAGCCCCTCAGGTGTGGATGACAGAGCAGGTCGAAATTTTTCAGGGGGTGCAGGTAGGCTCCTCACTAAATTCTGTGGCTACTCGGGTATTGATTTGGATGTGGATTGCACGAGAACCAATGTTGTTCGGTGTTTTCCTGGAAGAGATTCTCGGGGACGGGATAAGGCTCCAACGAAGGATCAAATTAACTGTTGTCTTACAAATCTTGAAAAAGATATACAAGAAGTACAGCCGGAATTGATTATTTGTCTTGGAACAATTGCGATCCAAGCTGTTTTGAAATCCAAGGCTTTTAGCAAATTACCAGATGAAGGTCTGCTACATGGTAAGATTTTTCCGTACCACGAACGAAATTGCTGGGTTGGCTGTGCACATCGACCTGCTTTCTTTTTGGAGAGAAAGGGTAGGGCTGATGTTCCCGATGATGAGGTGATTCTTGCATATGATTTGGCTAATGTAATAAGTTATCTTGGTGAGCCTCTTCCTCAACCATTGACTGCAGAAGGTAATAGGTGCTTAACTAATGTTGATGATGCAATTGCTGCTATAGAGGGGTATTGTGATCATGATAAGCCTGTATCCTTTGATTATGAAGCTAATATGCTTGATTCTTTTCAACGGGATGCCCAGGTGGCTTCTATATCGTTTACTGATAGCATCGAGTATGCGGATTTCATTCCTCTTGGTTTTGAGGGCATTTTTAGTTCAGGAGAACAGGTTAGGATATCTGCTGCGTGGAAACATTTTTTGAAAAGTAGTACACCTAAGATCTGTCAGAATTATTATATGGAGGAATTGTGGGGGCGCAACAAGTTTGGACAGTCAATGACGAACTTTATACATGATACCATGGTAACTGCTCATGTGATTAATTGTAGTGCCAGGACAACCGGATTGGCCTACCAGGTTTTTGAAATGACGGGGCATGTGTACAAGAAGATGGTTGACGTCACTAAGATATTTGACCAACCCCTTGAAAAGGTGTGTGATTATAACTGTTGGGATTCCCGGTATACTTTAATGGCTTACTATAAGCAAGAAGCCATGTTGGATGGGAATTTAAAGAAGTTTAATGATTTTTTCATCCAATGCCTCCGCACATTGGCTAATTATAAATATAATGGTATTCAAATAGATGAAACTGCTTTGAAAGCTGTTGAAGATGATTTTACGACTGAGATAGAGGATTGTGTGAAGGCCATTAAGGGTACTCCAGCTGTTATTAAATATAATGAGAGTATCAAAAATGATCCTAAAGGAGTAGCATTTGATATAGGTAAACCCGCACACATTGGTAAGGTGCTCTATGAGATTTGTGGTGTTCCCCTTACATCAAAGCGTATGACTGCGGGTAAGAAACCCTGTACTGATAAGAATGTGTTCGCAGAAATACTTAGTACGACAGATGATCTCCAGGTTAAGAAGATTTTAACAAATGTCACCACTTACCGTAGTGGCTTAAAAGTTTTGGAAAGAGCTGCGGAGTACCGTCGACTTGTTGATCCCAGTTGGAAAGCTCACCCATCTTACAGTCTTAATATAACAAGGTCTTATCGGTCTGCTTGTGACGGTCCGAACATTCAGAATGTTTTTAAGCATAATTTACGGCAGAAAACGTTTAGAAGGTGTATTGTTCCAAGGCCGGGACACATATTTCTTGAACCGGATTTTTCTGGTGCAGAGATTTGTGTTGCTGCGATGATTTCAAAAGATCCCATACTCACAAAACAGATTCAAGATGGTTATAATGTACATTGGATGTGGGCGAGTAGAGCTTATGGCCGGGAGGGGGAGGTTTACACTGAATCAGTAGAGCAAAAGGCAATAAGAAATAAATCAAAGAATGGATTCTTTTTCCCCAGTATTTATGGAGCAATACCCGCCTCCATAGCCCGCTCAATGGGTCTTGATCCGGAGTATATAGCTTCGGTACAGGCCAGATTTTGGGATGAATATTCTTATATTAAAGAATGGCAACTCAAAACTATTCATGATTATCAGAAAAATGGTTATGTTGAATTGGTCACAGGAGCAAGACGTCCAGGACCACTTAATATAAATAAGTTGTATAATACTCCAATACAAGGGCCAGCGTACCATTTGTTACAAGCTGGTGGTAATAGAATTGATGCAGAATTAGTCCGTCGGGAGTTTAGAACTTTGTCAGTTGCAGAAATTCATGATGCTATTATTTTGGATACTCATCTTGATGAGATGGAAGATGTCATTGAGTTGGGTGAAAAAATTCTGTGCTCAAAAATGTTTGATTGGCAGGGAGATGTTCCGATGAGTGTTTCTTGGGAGTACGGAGCTAAGAATTGGTATGAAATGTCAGGCATGTAATAATTACAGTGGTATAGCAGAGTTGATGGTATAATTATTTTATAGGAGGTAATTATGTCGCTCTATCAGGAAATCAGGCCCACAACTTTCGAGGATATAGTAGGTAATTCAGCCGTTGTTGGGGCTTTAGTGGCTATGTTAAAACAGTCTAAGGAACATCGGCCACATGCTATTCTTTTGAAAGGGCCAACGGGTTGTGGCAAGACAACCATTGGACGTATTTTGTCCAGGGAATTCGGAGCTTTATCTGATTCTATATTTGAATTAAATGCAGCTAATACAAATGGAATTGGTACGGTTAGAGGTATTGCTGAAAACGCTCCTTTGATAGGTTTTGGAGGTGGGGCTAAAGTTTATATATTTGACGAATGCCATGAATTCTCAGGCAAAGCACAAGAATGTTTATTGAAAGTGATAGAGGATAATCCTCCTCATTGTTACTTCATTTTTTGTACAACGGATGCGGAAAGTCTCATACCAACTCTTCGTAATAGGTGTGCCGAGTATACAGTTAGCTTGTTACAGAAAGAGGAGATAAGGGAAGTTCTTACACGGGCCTGCATAAAGAAAAGATGGATAATTACATTGGGTATTATAGAAGCTTTAGTGCAAACTAATGATGGATCTCCGAGGGCTGCTTTAGTTGCACTTGAAAAAGTTGCTGAGATGACTAACTTGGATGATGTTGTTGAACTTATAGTAAATGGCACAGAGCAGGAGAAAACTATTTTTGACTTGTTTAATCTTATATCGATGGGTCCTGCTGCTCGAAGAAAGAAATGGAAAACGATTATTACAACTTTTGATGCTATTAATGAAGATTCTGAGAGAATTAGGTTTTCCCTCATGACGTTTTTGTATAATAAGTTAAAGAAGTATGATAACGTGGAGGACGCGTTAGACGTTACACACCTGTTGAAGATTTTTTCTAATAGTACTTTTTATGGTAAGAAAAGTTTGATGGGTGCTCTTATTGCAAGAGCCTGTTTTGAAACCTGGAAGGAGTGATGAGATGAATTGGAAATGGCCTAATAGTAAAGAGCATCCGGAATGTAATCCCTGGTACACCATTATACGAAGAATTATCTTTTTCCCTGGAGTAGTTATTTGTTTGATACTTTTTGTTGTCATGGTATTACTCTTTGCCGGATGGAAAGAAGCAGGTATGGTACTTAAAAGAGATTGGTAAAGTGTTTGAAAAGATATTAAGAGTTAAAAGATAAACAATACTAATATTTTGATTTGGAGACAAAACTGATGGACGAAGCAAGAATGAAAGCCCTCAACGCAGGAGCTAATATGAGTACAGGTGGATCTAATTTTGATTTCGTGGATACGAGCAAATTGGAGCGATTGGGTATTACTAAGTACAATACCAAAAAGCCGAAGGGCAATAATTTTATTCGGATAGTGGCTCCGAGTACTACAGGACCTTTTGCCATGGAGATACACATACATACTCAAATAGGTTCTGGTAAGTCGACCTTTTTGTGTATGAAAGAGATGTTTAATATGGATTGTCCTATCTGCAATCATGCACAGGAATTACGTCGGCAGAATATAAGTTCAGACGTTATAAACGATCTTAAGACAAGTCGTCGTTTCCTTCTTTATGTAGTGGATACAACTGATGTTGCTTCTGAGGATGAAGGTACTCATTGGTTTGATTGTCCGCCTTCAATTTACAAAGCAGTGTGCACTCTGTCTCAGGATAGGAGAACAGGTGAAAAGGTAGATCCTACTGATCCAGTTGACGGCAGGGATATTGAGTTTACTCGTAAAGACGGTAAGAGAACGGAATATGTTGGATTTGTACTCACGAAAACCGAGCCAATTCCAAAATCTTGGTATGAGGATCTTCCTCCTTTTGAGGATATTCTTTTAAAGCCAGATCCGGATGAAATGGCTTTAGCTGTTAGTGGTGTGAAAGCCACTCCTACTACTTCTGAATCAGCTGGGAAGTCGAGTACGGAAGGTTCACGTTCACGCCGAGAATCCAGGGAACCTGAAAAGGAAACTGCCCAGGAACCCCTTGAAAAGGAAACTACTCGAGCATCTCGTAGAGAACGAGTTAGTGCCAGTGACACTCAGTTTGAATCTACTAAAGAGGTTGTTGAAGATTCGGAACAAGCTGCTGTTATCAAGGCAAAGATAGCAGATGTTCAAAGTCGCAGGAGAAGGACGGAGTAAAAACATGACTGATGAAGATAGAGAAATACTTTCAGAGTTTAGATCAAGGTTACCCTTGGATCGACTTGAGTTGGAGACAGAGTGCTGTCAGCAGGCCATTGTTTATGACGACATCGGAAGTTGGGTTGCCGATGTCAAGGCCCAGGCCAAGATTGCTAAGGAGCATATTAGTTTTGTTGAGTCAGAGCTGCTCCTGGCCATTAGAAAAGATCCTAAAGAGTATGGTTTACCGGAGAAGTCTACCGTGGATGCCGTCAGGTCCACGGTTAACATTCATGAGAGGTATCGAAAAGCTTTTCTGGATTATGTAGAGGCGGACAGATTAGCTTCTGAAGCCTCTATTCTTTTGGATTCTGCTCAGCAGAGGCAATCTGGATTACGCGATCTTGTTCGATTGTACGTCAATAATTACTATTCACAGGAACAGAGTGGGCTTGATACAAGTGGCTGGGAACAAGGTGAAAAAGCAATTATGGATACAAGAAGGAAAAGAGCTGAGACTTCAACTGACCTAGGAGAGGATAATAGAGAGGAATAGTATGAAAGCAGAGTATTGGAATTTCCAGGGGTATCTTCCGGACGATGAGGATATAACCGCTCGATTACACGCTATGGAGGCTTATTTTTCTTTACCTTCAATTATTGGTAGGAGTACTGCGGAAGAAATAGTTGATGCTTTTTTGTGCTGGATTTAATAGGGGTACATCCTGGGGTTTGGCTAAACAAAAAGGTATCCAATATGCTAAAGTTAAAGATAACTTTGGTGATAATGATAAGGGTAAAGAAAAATTTATTGATAAGGTAGGAGAGGTACTGCAGGTAGAATCTGACTATCATTGCTTTAGTCAAGTTCAACTAAAGTTTGATGATGACAGTATTGAATGGTTTTCAAATACTGCACCCGAAGAAGTGATTGGAAAGGAAGAATAGATCATGGCACAAGAATCCGATATTGAAAAAACTTCTAAAGCTGCAAGCAAAGTTATAGGTATTCCAGACGTCACTGATTTTTTGCAGACGGGATGCACTGTTTTGGATTTTGCTATTGCAAATAGATTTCCTGGTGGCATTCCCATTGGTAGAATCGTTCAGATTTTTGGAGGATCAAGTACCTGTAAGTCTGTAATAGCTTCGTCTATTCTGGGGTTTGCTCAGAGGGCGAAGATGGGTGCATATTATGGTGATATTGAGCACACCCTGGATCCTAGATTTGCCAGCTATTATGGTTTGGATTTTAAGAAGCTAACCAATGTAAAAGACTTTGATACCGATGATGCTTTTCCGGCAACCATTGAAGAGTTTTTTGATGTCTGGCTTTCCAAGATTATCTTTAAAGATACAAAGTGCACTATTCTGGATAAGAAGCCTAAGATAGTTGTTACGGATACCATTACTGCTCTTCCCGCTAAGATTGAAGCTGATAAGAAAATGGACGATCAAGGTTATGGCGCCTACCGTGCAAAGCAGATGTCACTGGGATACCGAAAGTATTTGAAGGCCCTTTCGTACAGCAACACAACTTTGGTGGTTATTGATCAAACAAGAGATAATTTTGGTTCTGCATTTGGTGGTGAGACTGTTCCTGGTGGAAAAGCTCAAATGTTTTATCCATCAGTTCGTATACATTTGAAGCACGGTCCTGCTGTAACGAATACCCAAGAAAAGGTAATCGGTGTTTGGACGAGCTTTAAGGCCGTAAAAAATAAGGTGGGTCCTCCTTTTAGAGACGGGCAGTTTAAAATTTTATTCGACTACGGCATGGATGACATCTCCTCCAATTTGTATTTTCTAAGTGAGGTACAAAATGGTAAGGCTGCGGCTAAGAATAAAACTCAGCATATTAAGCTTTGGGGTGAAGATAAACAAATGAAATCCTGGGTCACTAAGATTGAAGGCGAAAATTTGGAGGAGAAATTACGAGAAGAGATATGGAAAGTTTGGCAGGAAGTTTATAGACCTTCAGATAGGAAGCCCAGAACCTTTAGTTAGTAGGAGTTATTTCCATGCCATCAAAACAAGAGATAGAATATGGAACAATAGCCCATCTCATTTCAATACTTGGTCTAATGTGTGCTGCAAGTCCTGAGAAGATAACAGATCTTTTGACGGAATATTTGTTTGATGAAGAAGGGGGAGCATGGTCAATTTTTACACTCTGACGGCAATACGTATGATGCGTGCCCAGAGTGGTGGCCTACTAAAAAAGATGCTCAAGCCATACTGGATAAGTTCTACCCAAAACCAGAGCATGTTTGGGAGCATGGGGATGTGTTTGAGAACCCCGTAGGAATGTGGATATACTTAGTACTGGCAGGCGGCCCTATTGTCTCTTGGCTTGAAATGTCCAATATGGGTGGCACACCTTACATTCAACTTGATGGTGCCAAATTTCTATTCAATATTAGAGAGAAAATTTAATATTTCTCTTGACTTATGCCGAAAGCATGGTATAATGTAATACAGTGGCAAAAGAGTTTAAAGGAGCAAAGCAATGAAAACTGAAAGAGTAGAAGAAGAAATTCAATATGTTGCCAAATCGGGTAGTAAATACAGGACATGTTTTTTTGGATATACAGAAAATATATTTAACGCTGGTTTTTGTAATTATCCAATGACTGTTTACGGAAAAGAAAAATGTATTCCAGTAAGAGTAGCAACATTCATAGAAGAATTGGAGTAAGGCATTATGGCAAGAGTAGCTTGTCCAATTTGTAAGAAAGAAATGGACATTTATGGGCAAAGACTTTAGATAACTTTATGGAAAAAATGTCACCACTTGATGAAAGAAACTAAGGAAGGAATATAGTTATGGATCGTTGGGGTATATCAGAGGATTGTGAAGTATGTGGCCCAGGTCAAATTAAACACATTTTAGAGGAAATTGTGGCTTCACATGAAAAAATAAAAATATGTCCTAAATGTAAGAATACCTATCCTGATACTGATGCAATAGAATACTGTGTTTGCGGCCATAAATTTGAACTTACTCAGAATGCTTCGGAAAAGGTGTTGGAAGATTTGTTTGGTTTTGATATCAGAGAGGAGTTGAATAGAAAATGAGAGTGTTTTTATCCGATATACATTTAGGTGACGGCTCTAAGTCAGATGACTTTCACAGAGATGCAGAGTTAATCAAATTCTTAGAGTGGACAGATAAACGAGCACACGAGATTGTTATTGTTGGAGATTTATATGAACTCTGGCAGTCAAAATTGGAGAAGATCTTCTGGGCACACGCTGCTGTTATACGGGCGTTAGATGAGAGAAGGGATAAGGTCTATTTTGTACATGGCAATCATGATGCTCTTCCATTTTCTAAACTCACACCTTCTCAATATAGTAAGGATGGTGTATGGGCGGTGCACGGGCATCAGTTTGATACTTTCAATAATTTTGAGAATCCATTGCTTAGTTTAAAATGGCCGATAGGTAAATATATTACTGTGTTGGTGGCTGGGTTGGAAAGAATTATTCATCCAGATTCTGATGTCTGGCTTAAGAAAATGTACGATAAGTTTGGTGATTTTAAAGTTAAAGCAGCTTTGTTGCAGAATAAGAAATACAATATAACTGATTTAGATCAGCATATTTTTGTGATAGAAAACCTTAGACAACAAAATTTAGCACCTATTACTATTATGGGACATAGCCATAATGCTGAACTTAAGGAGATTGTTGCCATAAATCCTGAGGGTAGATGGCCACATGTATCTTTTAAAAGAATCTATGCAAACACGGGTAGTTGGGTTGATGATGAATACCCAACATTTGTAGCAGTCACAAAAGATGAAGTACAGTTAAGAGATGGACTTACTTATGAAGTGATGGAAAAGGTGAGCATAACATGAGTATGACATTGGATAAGGTATGGGAATACTGCTTAAAGATGTGGAACGACATTTGATTTACCTGGTAGTGTTTTAGAAAATAAAGCAGACTGGATGGCGGAGAATGGTTTTGAGGAGGTGTGGAATGATTGCTTCTTTTGTCAGTTTGCCAAGGATGAATATGACAAGCCTGAAACTTCCGGATTCATGTGTGACTATTGTCCCGCTGTTCAGATTGATCCCAAGTTTGACTGTGTAACATCTGACTACAGTTATTTGACGAATCCAAAGGAGTTTAGGCGAAAGATTTCTCAGTTAAATAAGAAGAGAAGAGGCAAAGCATGAGGATTTACGGACTAGATATATCATTGGATCATGGAGGATTTGTTATTCTTGATGAGGTGGGTAATGTGTTAAACTATGCCTACATCACATCTACCAAAAAGAGTGCTGACATTGATCCTGAACACTCAATTCTTCTTAGTAAGATAGGGAAGGGTGAACCTAAAGAGACTTTTCGGTTAAGGAGAATGGGGGAGTATCAAAAAGGCCTCCATAATTTTCTCCACTTAAGTAATTTACCCCCACAATTTATGGTAGGTCAAGACTACTATTCTGTTGAAGGATACTCCTATGCATCCCAAACTACTTCAATTTGTCAGATAGCTGAACTTACCGGCTACTTAAAACATATGATATTTGAAGGTGGCGGGAAGATTCGAGTACATGACCCCCTTAGTGTAAAGCTTTTTGCTACGAATAAGGGGAATTGTTTGAAGAAGGACGTGGTGGAGAAGGCCCAACTTGTTTTTGATATCCCTGAGGGTTTGATAAAGAAGAAGATGATTAAGAAGAAAAAGCTTCTTGCCTCGATTGAAGAGTTTGATGGACCTGCCACAGACATAGCAGATGCTTATTTTCTGGCTCGGATGGTGTATAGGGAGTTGACACTTAGGAATGGTGACGTTAGGTTGAATCAATTAGGGGAGAATGAAAGAAGGATATTCCTTCGGGTTACAAAAGCGTTTCCGGTGAATTTGTTATCTCGCTCATTTATATGTAAAAAGGGAGAGTAGTGTGCCTCCACCTAAAGATCCAAAGAAGAGAGAAGAGTATGCAGAAAATCTTCGTATAGCTCAAAGAAAACGTTGGAAAGATCCTGAAGAACGTAGAAAGCAGAGTGAGAGACAAAAAGAAATACAAAATCGTCTAGAAGTAAAAGCTAAGAAAAGTGTATCTTTGCAGAAGGTGTGGACGGATCCAGAATACCAGATTAAACAGATTATCGCCCAAAAGCTATGCAAAGGATAGCACAGAATCGGCCTGAAGTGAATGCAAAAAGGAGTGCTTCACTGAAAATTACTGCAAGTCAACCAGAAGTAAAGGCACGATTTAGTGCATCCTCGAAAGAATCTCAGAATAGGCCAGAAGTCAAAAAGAAACATGTTGATAGAATGCTACATTTTTGGGCAGATCCAGCGAACAAGAAACAAAGGTTACACGTTGTAAGTAAGAATTCAAGAAATAAACAAACGGTACCTGAGAAACAGTTATATGAACTTCTTCAAGGATTATTCCCTGACCAATGGAAGTACACAGGTGATGCTGGTGATAAGGATTTTATTATAGCGGGTAAGATTCCGGATTTCATAATGTTGGTGGTCAAAAGAAAATTATTGAGATGTTTGGTGATTATTGGCATGGAGAAAAGTTTACTGGGAGAACAAAAGGAGAAGAGGAACAACAAAGAATAGGTTCATTTGTTCAATATGGTTATCAAACTTTAATTGTTTGGCAACATGAGCTTAAGGAAGTTCATAAGTTAAGGTGTAAATTATTGACCTTTTTTGAGTGTAAAAATGATTGAAAAGATTATTTTAAATAACTTTAAGACTTATAAGGATACTGAATTGGAGTTATCTCCTGGAATAAACGTTTTCACGGGTAACTCTGGTAACGGAAAAACGAATATATTGTTGGGTCTGAATTGGGTTACCACCAATCGTCCATTGGGCAGTAATTATGTACGAAGAGGTCAGGATACTAGTGTTGTAGAGATGGTGGTCAGTGAGGATAAGGATGTATATAAGATAACTCGGAGTCGTGGCACATCTGAGAATAGTTATACCCTGGAGCATAATGGGGATAGGCTGGATCCATTCACAGGATTTGGAAATAGTCCTCCCGAAATGATTTCTGAGGTAATTAATCTATCAGATTTGAATGTTCAAAAGCAGCGAGATCAGCATTTTCTTGTTTATACTCCACCAGGTCAGATTGCTACATATATCAGATCTATAACAAAATTGGATGAAATAGATCGGGTCACCAAGTCATTGGCCAGTAAGATTCGAATAGAGAAAGGTGATGTAGCTTCTAAGCAAAAAGAGCTTGAAGCCACCAATCAGAAGTTAGCTGTCTTAGGCGCCATAAACCTTCTCCTGCTTGAAAGTAAAATTGAAGAGACCAAGGTTCACATTGAAGAAGTTAGGCGGTTAAGGGCGGAGGTAGAGCAGTTAAATGCTATTGTCAATGCCCTAAGAGTCCTCGAAAAGTGTCAGATACACATTCCAGACAATATTGATCAGATATTTGATAATGTGAGGCAATCTTCTGAGGATATTGCTAAGGTAACTACGTGCATAGATGCTCTTAAACCTTTGATAGTTAAGATAAAAAGTATTAAAGCTCATGAAATAGTTCTTCCAAAAAATCTTGAGGTGATAACTGCTGTGGAAGGTACTTTAGAAAGGTATAATTATATTGATACCAAGTTGGAAACAGTTCTTAATCTTCTTGAAGATATCCATAAAATTGAGGTAGGGCTTGTTGAGAGCGATATTCGATTGAAACAGTTAGAACTTGAGGAAATTGAGCTCAAAGAAAAACT
>Ga0307376_10000285_pt1 | contig 68001 bp, 114 predicted proteins | sample TR2MG_FD_202536 | JGI IMG/M metagenome (GOLD analysis project Ga0307376, IMG submission 202536) | Soil microbial communities from Risofladan, Vaasa, Finland - TR-2 | ecosystem: Environmental > Terrestrial > Soil > Coastal area > Acid sulfate soil | place: Finland: Risofladan, Vaasa | collected...
GCACGAGGGGCTTGTGTAGGGTGTAATCAAAGTGTAATCACCTGTAATCACCTTGAGGGATTTTGAGCCTGAGAATGGAGGTGGTGTAATCACTACTACTAGAAGTGTAATCACCCTGTTGACTGTATCGGTCTCCCTATTGACAAAGTGAGGGGTGTGGGGGCGGCAGGATGCCCCCACAAACAAGGATAGCTCACTCTACTTAAAGGATGAGCTACCACTCAGGTTCTCGCTCGGCTGCGGTTTGCGAACTGTTCTCCTAGTCTATCAGTGTTACCACATTATCCAGCATAACGCTACGGAGTCTTGGCCCCCCCGATCTCTTCTTGGCTTTCCGGGTAGCCCTACCCGGCTTCCTGCTGATAGTCCTCTTTACCTTGCTCTTCCGGTTGGCTTTTGCTCTCTCAGACTTTGCCATCTTACCCTCCTGTTGGTCGCTACTGGCTCCCGGTCATGGTCTCGGGTACGGTGACGCAGTGGGGATATTGTTTATTAGCACACCTACGCCGCCTCTCTGCTCCTCCCGCCGGTTGCGCAGGTGTGGCTTAGCTCTGGTGTTCTTCTTGCCTCGTTTGCTTGTGTATCCCTTTACGCTTGGCATTTTATTGTCTCCTCCTGTTCCTTAATCTCTGGGGTTAGTATAGCCTCGTTACGGTTACCCCCCAGATGCGCCCGTACCGCTTTTGCGTTATGCTCTTTGCTTCGTCCTTGCTTGTTGCCGCTACTCTCTGGCTTGTTGATGATATGATATGGCCACCCTTCTTGTAGTGGAGGAACCATACCAGGTAGGTGTGCGTCTTCTTCTTTCTGACTGCCGTCGCCATTATCTCTTACCTCCTAGTCCTCGTGCCCTAAACAACAAAGACAGTATAGTGACCGCCGCTCTTTACGATGGCCCGGTGCCCAGGCTTAATGTACCGGACAGCCAACCCCCGTGCCTCCTTCTCTGACCTAGCAGATGCGACCTTTACCCCGCCGAACGGTGGGCTACTTCGGATTACCAGTTTTGCCATTATCTTTTACCCCCTCCAACTACAGATTCTTGGGGACGTTCCTTATAGGTGTCCCGATGTAGGACTCGTACTTGCGATGTACCTTCAGTATTGCTGGCTTGGTTTTCCTCATAGCAAGGGTAGTCACGTACGAGTTTTTACCCGAGCCTACTTCGCCAAACACATAGTATATCCCTTGCGGGTTGCGCATCCAAGATACCTTATTCAGTTGCCTCCGGTCTGTCTTCATTATCCCCTCCGTTTCTTCGCTACTCTTTTGAGTGTATAATCTAAGTACCTAGAACCTTTACCCGCCGCCTCGCGTGTCCTTATCTCGCTGACCCACACGGTGATTGGTCCTCTTAGTAAGGTTTGCACTACCGCGACGTGGAATGACCCTAGCTGTTGCTTGGCGTGGTTTCTGGCTCGTGATACCGAGCCGTAGCCGAATACACCCGATACCGACCAGCCGTACCCGATTCTCGGCAGGTACGATGGTGGAGATTGCCGATGTAATCTCTCTCTGGTGACGCGGTTCATGGTTTTGTCCTCCGTCTTCTCTGCATCCCGACCGGGAGTATCGTTACGGTATCACACTTCTTACAGCGATACCTCTGCTTCCCGTGTACAAAGCCATCCTTGAACAGCTGTGTGGATTTGCACTTGGGGCAACGGTATCCTGCGGTGTTTCTCCAGGCGTCTGTGTATCTTCCTGTGCGTGTCATTTTTTCACCCTCTACAAGTGCTTCAGCACCTTTTTTGCTATTTCCCGCATAGTGGTTACTCCGTACTTTCTTACGAAGAAGCGGAGAGTTGTCTCTGGGCGGGTTGCCCACTCTCCTTGCACTCTCTGTTTCGGTGTTCTCACAGTCATCTTCTTATCTACCTCCTGCTGGTTCTGTCTAGGGTTTATCCTTTCCTCTCCCCCGCTGCCCATCGCCCATCGGGTAGCTGTTTTACCGTTGTCAGATACGAGCGGTGAAGCATGCCATACCTCTTGCTTCTTTTTGTTTGTGCTTCTCTTTCCGACTCAGCTACTGCGAAGATAGTATATCTGTGTCCTCGGTAATTGAATGTCTTAGGTTTGAACATGTAGTTGTACCTCCTATTTCGCTTTATAAGGTTTCCCTATCGGACCTCGTCCTTTACCTCTGGCGAGACCTCTACCCTTGCCCTTACTCCTGATTTTCATTCCCGGTGTTTTACACGCCATTGTGTTCTCCTATCTGTTGTTACCAACTACCATACCATACATTCCCACTTTTGTCAATACCCAAACCACACATTATCGCCGGGGGTATTGACAGGGGCAACCTGATATGATATGATACGAATATGGCAAAGTTGAAAAGGCAGACTGGAATGCGGTGTCCTGAGTGCGGCGCACCTGTGGTTAAGGCGGGCTGGCAGAAGACCAACCGCAAGGGGGATAGGAAGCAGATGTATGTCTGTACTCAGTGCGGGAGACGAACAGTGAATCCGAGGGAGGATAAGTGATGGAGGAGATAAGTAGATGAGACCATTCTTCTATTATGGCCGGACCCAGCTATCCCGTGTCTGCATTGGCATTGAGTTTATTGGAGGGAACGGCAAGTACGGTTTAATGCTATCTTTTCTGTGGTGGTTCATACTGCCCGGAATGGAGGCGACAAGTGTCGTTTAGACGGACATCCAAGACCCTACGGGCTCGTCGCTACTGGGACTTGCGCGGTAAACATTTTACTCCAGTTGAGAGCCGGGAGTTCTCCAAGCTGACTCGCAAGTACCCGGCGCTACAACGCCTTATTGCGTCCCGTACAGCACTGTGGGCTGGGTTCGTCCAAGAGTGCCAGCGCAAGGGGTGGGAGACCGAGCATAGACGATTCACTGAGTGGCGGACGAAAGTAGTCGGCTTTTACGGGAGGCAACGAGCCAAGCGGAAGAGGGATAAAGACACAGGGTTGACGGTAGAGACGCTGGCTAACTGGATAGTGAAGAAGGACGTTCATGGCAGGGAGTATAGAGTCCCCAAGATAAGTCCGTGGGAGTGGTATGATTGGGTATTCCAGCGGCTGCCGGAGGAACTGAAATGGGATACGCCCAGAGGACATAGAACGAAACAACCTGACGTGGAAGTGGACAAGATACAGACGAGGCGTTGGGTGGAGGACTTGAAGAAGTCTATAGAGCGAACCACCGATGAGCGGGAACAGGCGAGGTTCCGGCAACAGATAAAGAACTTGGAAGGTAGTTTGAGAAAGAGATGAGTGTGTCATTTAGTCGCGTCTGGGCTATGCCCAATCGCTGGACGTTCCGTATCAAGCCTATTGCCGAGCTCCTGTCTAGATACGTTGGTAATGGTAAGGGCTGGGTAGACCCGTTTGCTGGAATGAGTAGTCCTGCTGAGACCACTAACGACCTTAACCCGAAGGTGAACGCGCAGTGGCATCTGGATGCCTTGGACTTCCTGCGGATACTTCCTGTAGATTCCTATAAAGGCTTGTTGTTCGACCCACCCTATAGCCCCCGCCAAGTTAAGGAGTGTTACGACTCTGTGGGGAGGCACATGGAGCAAGATGATGCCCTTCTTGGTTACAAGAGAGGTCTCTACAAAGAGCAAATCAATCGCATTCTACCCCTCGGCGCCATCGTTATCTCTTGCGGGTGGAACTCGGTCGGTATGGGCAAGAAGATGGGGTTCGAGGTTGTTGAGGGCTTGTTAGTCTGTCACGGGTCTGATCACAACGATACTATCGTTACCGTCGAGGTCAGAGTGCGATGACCTCCATCACCGCCTACGAGATATGGACGGACGACTCTGGTGTCGTCGGTATCCGTAATACCCAAGGCAAACTCTGCATATCCTTCGACCCCGCCGACCTGCTAGAATTTCTCCGTTACTCTTCCAAGAAAACAGTGCGGGTTTTCTGGGATCTTGATGCATCTATCGCGTCAGTCCTTAAAACCCTCTCAAAATCGGTTCTGGTGCGTCTGGTGGCGTTTGACGACGACCTTTCGGTGTCGGGGCACCAGCTCTACTACCTGCCCGACCGGATGTTCCGTGTTGGCCGTTCTCGTTACTACTCTATTAGACAATTCTGGCCAACCTCTGAGCCGACTCCTGGAACCCTTGAAGAAGTCCAAGCTAAGGCAGACGAACTAGCCGAGACTCTCACCGATTGCGGCATGGGCGACTTCACCCGCTTGGTATCCCCCATATCCGTGTTCGAGGAGACCGAGCTGGGGCAACAGACCTATAACTCTATTCCTAAGGGCTACGAGATACCGCCGTCCTGCTTCGAGTGCTTGGAATATGCGTCCAAGTGTGATAAACGAGAGTGGGTATCAGCATACCAGCTCGGTCATTGGGTAGGGGGCGAGATCTGGGACTACGACGTGAACTCGATGTACCCTTCCGTAGCATCCAACTTGTTCAATTTACACGAGATGGAGATGTGGAAGTCGGACAAGTTCGGGTCCCGAGAGCAGGGTGCTTACTACGGTTTCCTGCGAGGACGCCTCTACCTTGACCCGTCCTCACCGACTATTCACTGCTCCCCTATTATTGCTGATCTTGAGCGGCTCCCCGGCAACCCCGCCGGAGACTTCGGGGACGACTACCCTCTCACTCTGGACGAACTTCGCCTTATCCAGCGCAACGGCTGGGGGGAGTTCCGTATGAAAGACGGCTGGTTCTTGAAACCTTACGCTGGTGTCCGCCCTACCAGACCCTTCAAGGAGATTATGGATCATCTCTACCAACAACGCTATAAGTCCGAGCTGGTTAGTTCTATTATAAAGGGTGTCGCTAATCAGCTAATCGGGAAACTCATTGAGACCCGCGTAGATGGTGATTATGGTAAGTTGAGAAACGATATTTACCACGCTTTAATATTGTCCCAGGCGAGAGTAAAAGTAGCCGAGTTCCTACTCAATAACGATGTCCAGAAGGACGAGCTGGTAGCCGTGCAGACTGATGGTGTCCGTATGACCAAGTTCGTTCCGGTGAAGGGCAACGGTATGGGGAGTTGGCGGTGTAATGGAAGCCAAAGCACAATTGTCGCTTCGCCTTACCGAGTTTTCTGTGGTGACAAGAAGCCTGGTCATTTGACTCATGATATGCTTGTGTCGATGATACAGGAACATCCTCTCTCAAAATACTATGGAACAAACGTCAAGCATCGTTTAACTTTGCGCCAAGCACTTCAGATAGGAGATATAGCGTTAGTTGGTACAATTGATAACTTACCTGCACATATTGATTTACTGGCGCTCACTCGCGAGCAAAACAGGAACTTTTCTCGTTTCCCCCAAACTGGCTCAAGTCTACTTAGCAACCAGTACCAATCCACCCCAATAATTCTTTAGAAAAATCTTTGGTTACCCCTTGACAAATGTTCAGTAGTATGCTATGCTATTTGTATGGACATTAAAGAGGTTCGCAAGCAGTTGGGAATGACTTCTCAGGACTTGGCTGTAGTTCTCGGTGTATCTGTTGCTACTGTGAGTCGCTGGGAGACCGGGAAGCACAAGCCTTCCAAGTTGGCTCTGTTGCGTCTGAAGGAGTTGATCGACAAAATGAAAACTTGATGGTTGCCGTGACTTGATTTCGTGTGGCTTGAGGTTCCTTGTATTCAATCGGTTTTTATTAAGCTAAATTAAGCAAAAAGTAGAAGGAGGCATTTTATGCCAACAGCAATACCAGTATATTTTTGGGAAGCCGAAGTCGAGGTTGAAACAAATGACTTAGCCTTTTCTCCACAGACTAATACCGAAGGTCGAGGGGCATTGGCGAAGCGGATATTCACAGCAGACTGGCTCCACGATGGTCAGGTCTGGTTCAGTCCGTCCAAGAGGCTAGGAGGGTGGCTGAAGTCGCAGTTGCCACTGGCTAGGTCAACCTATGCTAACCAGATGGCTGCGGTCAAGGTCTTCCCCGCAGATGGTGATGGGGAGTATGTCCTTATTGCCGAAGTGAGCGAGTTGGTTGGAGGCAATAATCCTCTACCTATGGCTCATGTGCTACCGAAGGGGTTGTCGTGTCCTTACTGGACATATATTAACGTCCCACAGGAGCGTGGGACTGGGACGAGGGTTGCCCCAACTTATTGGTATGAGTTGCATAAACCCGTTGTCCACCGAGTCCGCATCCTGAGCTTTGCTAGGGGCATTAGCCCTGAGATTGTGAAAGAGGCCCTGAGCAAGCTGGGCAGAGCTACCGGGATTGGCGATAAACATAGTGTTGGGAAGGGCAGATTCAAGTTGGTGAAGTTTGAATATAAGCAAGAGAAATTGGCACTTTAGGATACTTGAGACTTGATGGTTGAGTGTGGTACGCAGTTCAGTGTCGCGTGTCTCCTTGGATTGTACTGGGTTGTGTTAAGCTAAGCAAAATATTACCGAGGTTGGAAATGACGGAAAACGAGATAAACGAGAAGGTCAAAGAGTGGTTGACTAGCCAAGGGTACGTCTATAAGGGTGTCCTAAATGCCAAGCCTAAAGAGGGTGCTAATCCGAATGGCTATGGTCAAGTAGCAGTCCCCGACGGAACTAGGGATGTTCTTATTGACCATACCGGACACAAAGATAGACCTGTTGACCTTATTTGGATAGAAGCTAAAGGTTCAGGCATCGGATTGTCTATGCTCCTTCAGGGGTTCGCCAGAGTTGGCTACGCCGTTTATCATGGGGGCGGGCGAGGGTTACTTGCCTGTCCTGCTACCGAGTTTGATACGATGTTCGCCCAAAGGGATTTTCTGAAGGCTATCGGAGTCGCCAGTGAGAGGTCTTTGGGACTGCTGGATGGAGAGTCCGGGAGAGTTGAGTGGCTGACCTAAGCAACTTATGGGAGTTACACTGAGACAGGCGATCCAGCAGGGGGACGTCAGCAAAGTGGGGGAGCTGGACGATCTACCTGCTCACTTGGATCTGATAGGGATTACTAGGGAGCAGAACAGGTACTTCCCGAAGCTCCCTAAGACAGGTAGGGCGTTGCTGAACGGGAGGTACCAGTCGAAGGCAGTAGTCCTCTAGGGGTATTGACAAACACTAAAGCCTGTGATAAGGTGGTAGGTAGCATGAGAGCAGACGATATCCGAAGAATAAGGCTCAGTTTGAGTATGTCCCAGCAGCGATTCGCCGAGAGGCTGGGGGTCAGCATTACCACCGTGAACAGATGGGAGCGTGGTCGCTCTAACCCCTCTCCTCTTGCTCTGACACGGTTGCGAAGGATGCAGCGGAAGGTGGTGGTGGAATGACCAATCCTGTATCAATCAGCCCCAGTTCGTTCTCGGATTCCTTTCTGCTAAAGCGGTCTATGGAGTACGAGATCCCCGCGGACACCGAGAGGCGTTCCAAGTTCTCGGTATCCGGTTTCCCCACAAAGTTACTTAACGCTGTCAACTATACTATTCCCAAGAGATTGGATGGCAAGTGGCGGAAGAGCATCGCCAACACGGAGCGGTTCCTGTTGAGCATCGGCATTCCTTTGCTGGACAAGGCGACCGAGAAGTGTTCTATCTTTAGAGAACTGATGGCAGAGGCTGTTGACACGGATGATGACGTCAAGCAAAACTACCTCCGCTCAATGCGCTTCCTCTATTCGGTTGATGACATGCGGATTACCGGTGGGAGAGAGATAAACCAAGGGGGTACGCAAGTGCAGTGCCTTGAGAGGGATGTTCAAGCTGTGAAGGAAGTACAGGTGCGGTTGGGGATGACGGGAGTAACGCAATCGGCACTGGTTGTCCTTTCTCTGGTATGGACACTGTCCACTGACAACGATAACCAGGTAGTGTCTATACCGATACAGAAGATATGCCATCGGGTGGTGACACAGTTCCGTGAGAAGGTAACCCTTTGGGAAGCGGAGTTGCGTCGCGGGTAGCAACAATGCTCTACTGCGCTAGTGCACTAATACACTATTACACTAACACACTATTACACTACTATACTATTGCACTACTATACTATTGCACTATTAAATAGTCTCGCGTGCGCGCGCGTACGCGCGTGGGGGTCCCGGGGAGGGGGTAAGGGGGTGTGGGGGGAAGGGGGGGTTTTGTAGACTATTGGGAACACCGACCGATTATTTACCAACAACTCGAAAAATAATCCCTTTGCCCTATTGACAAACATAGAAATCTGTGGTAATATTATAGCGTTCATAGTTTGTGCGAAACTTTAATAGCGGAGGTCATAGTTTAGGTGGAATTGAATATCAGTCAAAGGCAAATGGCTTGGAATGCGATAAACCTAGCGAAGAGGGAGTTAGCCAAGGGGGACTACGATTCGGTCCGCTCCGCGAACTATATGCTCCGTGATCTGGATGCCACGAGAGAAGCGGGCTTATCGGGTTTGGCTTGGGCGATACATAAAGGCACCGCCCATAAAAACGATGTTCTAGGACTGATAGAGTACCTTGAAGATTATTTGCTGCTTTTGACTGATACCGAGAGAGAAACTGTAGGATATGCTTTTATCACGGAGTACAAAGAGGAGCTGAATGCCTTTCTGTTACGGCAGGTACGCAAGGTTAGGGAGCATTTTGGTGGGTAAAGTGACTGTTCTAGGAGGTTAAAAATGCTGATAGATAAAGTAAAGGAGATACTGGGCGATCTGGAGTACACTGAGTACAATGAGTCAGGGAATAAGTTTATTGATGCTGCCCTTGATATAAAGCAAGTCAATGAAACTGCCAAACAAATCTGCCAGCTCTCTCCCAAATCCCCTGATAATCCAGAGGGGTACGAGGGTAGGTTGCTGACGGATGATGGGGAATTGAGGAGAAGGATTAGTAGGGTGCTACACAAGGCTATCAGGCAATTTGAAATTGAAGAATACCCCGAAGCATTCGACTTAAGTGTGCATATTGACCAAATCATAGCCAATACCCAAGCAAACTACAGGGAAAGGATAGAGGGGATACTGCAGATTTTCACAGATTGGGACAAATGGTCAGTTGAAGAAGGCGGTGAGAAGAAGTTCCAAAAGAAGTATGGCAGGGATACAGCCAGCATTTTAGACGTGGTAGAGCAAGCTCTCAAGGAGGAATTAAATGGATAAAGAAGCAGTAGAGAAGATAGCAAAGAGTATGTTTCAGTTGGTATTTTTGGTAGATGACAAAGAGATTGAGCAGCGCTGGGAGCATCTCCAGTTAAGTGTTAAGAGGCAGTGGAGCGATAAAGCAGAGAACCTAATTGAAGTTTTTGAGGAATTCGGCTACCGCAAACCAACTGAACCACCATTATTGAGTGATGAGGAGATAGATGAAGTTGCACGGGCAGAGAGTCGTCTTACTTGGCTACAATATGGGCGTGATATAGCCCAAGCCCAGTTCCAACTCTGTAAAAAGCACTATGAAGGATAAGGAGGAAGATATGTTTAAGGAATTCAGTAAGAGAGTAAAGAAGGCTTTCTATCCCAAGAAACCCCCGACAAACTGGATGGCTTATAGCCGGGTAGCTTTTACGTGGTTGGTAGTAGGGTTCTGTAGTGGGTTACTGCTGATAGTTATAGGGATAGTTCTTGTCGCAGAGGGTGGTGTTAAGCCAGTGGTCTGGTTCGTTGTTGGAGTTCTAGGTTTCATAACCCTCTACTGGGCTTGGATAGCTCTCGATGATGCAAAGAAGGACGGACTGTTTGCGTTGTTAGGTGGCAGAGCCCGGGAATTGTGGTTGAGGAGAAGTGAGAAGCTAGGCATAAAAGGATTACAAGAGGCTTTAGATAATTTTAACAAGAAAGGAGATGGCAAAGGAGGTGATAGGTTGAAATAGTCTATTGGTATTTTAGGCAGACTTTAATAAACGAAAGGAGAAGAAAATGAAAAGGAAACTGGCAATCGCTTTAATGTTGGCTCTAGCGGTATCACTCGTGTTTGGTTCTACTGTACTAGCATGGGACTACGAAGACCCACAAATCAACAAGAATGCCCAGATGGACAATGGCAAGACAAGAGGCTACTCTCTGGATGATATGAATGACAACGGGCAAGGAAATAGTCCTATATATCCCGATGAGGGCGATAATATCTATGTTGATACCTATAGCCATAACGGAGACCTTGTGCACATATCCTTACTAACCAAAAATGGCAAGCGAGTAAGAAAGTATTCAACAGAAGAGATGGCTCTCGCTGACCCTGGGAATACAGGTGCTTGGAAAGCCTACGATGGCTGTATGTTCTACTTTGCCCTAGAGCCTATGGGTTGGAATACTCCGGATGAGAAAACACTCTACTTTACAGTTGTCCTACCCGATGGTAAGCTAAAGGTAAAGCGTAAGGGCACAGTCCGGTACCAGGACATTGACTTCTCAGACGATAACTGGCGAGTGCAGATACCTGCTAGAGTCCAATTATGGGTTGGCGGAGTTGGCAACGGCGCTGCCGATAAACTTATCCTGAGTGAAGACGGGTCTATCTGGAACAGCCTAAAGGTTATTGGCGGTGAGATTACCATCACTAAAGTTTAACCTCTTGACTCAGCCCATCAGCTTAGGTTGGTGGACTGGGATGAGGAGATTAAAATGATGGACATACTGACACCTATTGAGATGTTCCTAAGTGGCGTAGCTTGCGGGCTAATACTGGGAGTAATTGCCCGGTGGATAGGTAGCAAGGTGTTTAAGGATAAAGAGGTCAAATGAGCGTGAAGGGTTATTTGGTGATAGAGCCTAGATACCGGTTCATTATTACCTTCTTCCATTACGTAAGTAGGAAGTATCTCGGGGGTTTGCCAGCGAAGCCCTACATATTCGTAGAGGTAGAAGGGGAGACAGAAGGAGAATTAGAGGCTTGTTATCCTCAATCCCCAACGAGTAGGTCATACTGGTTAGGGGAAGGAAGAAAAGTTTGCTTGGAGGAGATACTGAGATGAGAAGACTTGTAATGTTTTACTCCGCTCTGCTCTTGATAGTGGCAGGTGTGATGTGTGCTTGCTGGGATAGTGTAGTGAATTATAACTTTAGGGCATGGTGAATGAAGAAGGATAGTATCGTAATGTTAGCTCTAGCTTGTTTAACAGTTGGTGTTGTATCAGGGCATTACTTAACACTAGCAGAGCCAGTAGAAATAGAGACACAGGTTCTAACCATTGCCCAAGTTGAGCGAGCGCCGGAGTATATTACTAAGGTTGAGTATGTACCCCAACCCTATGAAGTGATTAGAGAAGTTGAGGTAATAAAGGAAGTACCGGTAACACTGCGCAAGTTCGAGAATACAGAAGAGCTATTGAGGTTTGTTAAGTGGCTCAAACTGAATGTTCCGTTCCAACCGTTCGGTGACCACCGATGTGGTCTGGATGCTGATTTAGTCCAACAACTAGCTTGGGCGCAGGGGTATAATGTTAATGTGGATATTACGGAGAATGGTAAACATCTAATCCTTAATGCTGTGATGGCGGACGGCGATGTTTACACCATGTACCCGCCGTACTACGGGATACACAAGGCGGGTTACATTAAGGGTTGGCACGAGTATAACGAGAACCTATGGCGGGAGATAGTAGGGTGAGCGGAATAACGAATAAGCTTGACCACCCCTGCCGTGTTTGTGGTAGTAATTGTTGGTGGTTGCGGGATAATCGATGGGGTAGACCGGAGTGGCTTTGTTGTCGGTGCCCCCCTAAACCGCCTATGTAAACGGTTCTCAATCAGTAATGGAGCTTATATGAACACGCAAAAGAAGGAAGATATGAATAAATGGTACCCAGAGATAACTAAGGAGATTGGGTAAATGCCGTTAGATTTTAAGCCGACCAAAGCATGGATTAGGGAACACAAAGTTAGACCCAAGGAGTGTATCCACCCTGACACTCCTTGCTACTGTGTGCTTGATCACTTTGACCATCGTGGTTGTGGGTTCTGTGTCGGTATAGCTCTCGCCCCAGAAGACGACTTGGACATGATTAGATTCTGTGATATAACTTATGATACCGAGTCAGGAGAGACAGTCAGTACTAGTAGACAGTGGCATCCGAACGAAGCCCAACTGGTCAGCACCTACCTTTCAGTGGCCGTAATAAATGCTTGGGGTCTCTTGTCCGAATACAGGAAACAACTAGGAAAAATGGGCAGGCAGAGAACAAGAAAGATGCACAAAGGAAATAACGCAAAGGGAGACTAGAGGAGTGAATTCCAATAAATGTCAAGCAGAGTATTCAGAGACAGGAAGGAGAACAGATAATGAGCGAGGAACTGAGAAGGAAACTGGAACTGAGAAGGAAACTGGAACTGAGAAGGAAACTGGAGACACTGTCCACCCAAGCCCTCTATAAGCGCAGGGCGTTGGAGTACCTGCTGTTGGTCGAGTATAGGACACGCGTCCTGCTGGGACACGCAAGCACACGGACCGGGTCTCGCTGATGGCGACCGACTCGCACAGACGATCACTGGCGAAGGCACTGGTCTACAAATTGGTGAGCATCGCCCTGCTGGCTGGCCTGTCGTGGCTCTTCACCCGTGGCCTCGTGCAGATGTCACTGATAACTGTTACTTATGAGGTTATTGCGGTAATAGGTTACTATATCCACGAAAGGCTATGGGAGCGGATACGCTGGGGGAAGAAGTACCGACATTCGCCCTGATATGCGATGGGAATGCATTCAAGTTGTAGGTCATATAGCGAGAAGTACTAACGGAGCGGTCTAACCCCCCGCTCTTTTTTTTTTTGCCAACTTTCCGCAGGGGTACTTGACAAACCCACTATCCGTATGCTATGCTTATTCTAATTAGATTTACTGGAGGTGTTCAGAGATGGCAAGTTTCAGCCCGACCCGAATAAAAGTTGGTGATATAGTCAGTCTGGAAGAGAACAAGTTTGACCGACCGAGACGTAAGGTCGGTTTTCGTGTTATTGAGAGGAAACCGAGAATGTACCGCCTCGCCAAGATGCCGGGTGTGAAGTATCGCTACTCTTGGGATTACAAGAATGGTTGGTGGACGGCGAAGGAGTTGTCCTCCCACTACGCTAGCATCTACCGGGGTGGGAAGAAACTCGGAGACATCGTGACGAAGTACTGGTAGGGAGGAAGTAACAATGGCTAAGACCAAGAAGAAGTTACAGAGATTTCCGCTCCACGAGCGTAGACCATCTTGGGATCCCCGTAGCTACGAGTTCTTTACCACCGACGACTACTGGAAGGCACAGCGTGGGGCTAATCTCAGGGTAGAGCAGGGAGCGAAACACATCTGGATTTACAAACGACCCGCTATATTTCATAGGGGGTCATCCTATCAAGTGTTTTATATGTGGAGGTAAATAATGGCAAGAAACTGGAGGAAAGACGGCATCCGTGGCTTTGATAAGATTATTCGTGAGAATGGTCGTATCTACAAGCTGTGGACGACTAAAGACTCACGGAGCAAGGCTCTGAAAAGGGCAGACAAGGGCGACAAGGTGTATAAGGTGCAGAATACTCCGTACTACGCAATATACTCACCTTATTCGGGTGCTGAAAGACCTATTCAGAGGTAGATGGAGGTAAATAACGATGGCAAAGAATATACCGTGGAAGGTTATGGGGAGCGAGACAGGGCGGAAAGACTGGCTAAGTGCTTATATCAAAGACCAAGAGCGGGTAGCCCGGTGGTTTATGGGGCAACTGGTAAAAGCTGGTGTGCCACGTTCGGCACTCGGAACTACCGATTTCCATAGTTCTACTCCTCGTGTGTATATCACAATTCCTTACGGAAGACCGGGAGGTGGCAAGAGCAAAGGCTACCAGCGGTGGAATCCGACAACGGTCAAGCAGGCTGTGAAGTTCTACAGGTCGGGAGGTAAATAATGGCTAAAAGCGTTAAATGTATACGATGTGGCAACGAGTGGACTCCGCTGGTCCGTCGAGGTAGACCCAAGCAGTGTCCGAGATGCCGGAACCGGAACTGGTGGAAGCCTTACGAGAGACCACCGAGGAAGAACTGGAACAGGGAGGGCAAGTAGGAGATGAGAACTTTAGCTAGTTTGAAACGGAAGCGGAAGTTTGACGGTAGGTGGTATGAACTTGACTATACCGCCGAGCGAGGACACTGGGATGACTTCAACAAGCGGTTAGCACAAGTCAAGAAGCACGGGTGGAATTATCGAGTGGTCGTCAAGACTTATCCCCAGTTCGGCACTTACAAGGCACTCTATGTGAGGGGGATATAGTCATGGCAAAACGGAATGTGTTAACCAAAACCGAGGCAGTAGCTGCGCTCCGAAAAGGTAGGCTTAACTTGAGCCACGACTATCACCAGTTATCGTCGTCCGATGTGGATAAGGTGTTGTTCGTAGCCAGTCTCTATGGCTACAGGAAACCGAAGAACGCATCCGGTTCTAAAGGTCGGATGTTCTGGCAGTTCATGCAGAGAGTGGCGAGGAGGAAATAGACAATGGCTTTACTTTCCAACCGAAAGCACATCGTATACAACAAGCGGATAAACGGCAGGAGCTATTCCCTCTGGGCAACCACAGACCACAAGAAGGAAGCCGAGTCTATTGCCGAAGATGAACGCAAGAAGGGCAATCTGGCTCGTGTGTTCAAGTTCAAGGGTGTCTACTAAGTCTATGTGAGCTGGAGGAAAAAGTAATGCCAAGTGATTTTGGTCCAAAGTATATCGGGGACATAATCGGGATGGGGCCGAGACGGAAACCGCATCGGATAGTCCGTAAGGCTGGCCCGAACACAATCATTATGCAGGAAATGGCGAGAGACAAGCTGGGTCGGTTGCGCTCTATCGGTGAAGATGGTCGGTTCTCTACAACCAAGAGCGCTGTCTATTCGGCTCCGCTCTACAAGATGGGCACGAGAAAGACAAAGGTGTAGTTGGTGCTATGAAGCTGAAAAAGCAACCGCCGAGGGCTAAAATATCACTTTTCGGCGAACGGAAGTTCCGTCGCTGTCGGCGGCGACATGCAGGGTATTGTGAAGGAGCTGTTGCCTGAAGTTGAGCACTTCAAGAGGTATGTACAGGAGAGATCTTTTGATATGGAGGCGTATTGGAAGAAGGCTCAGAGCAGATTGCAAAAGGAGACACCTACGCACCCACGAAATGGCAAATCGTAGGTGTTGCTTTCTTAAAAAGGAGAATTGACCCTTTGTCAATAGAAACATCTGAAATCCAGAGGCGAAAAGAGGCGAAAAGAGGCAAAAACGATGCCCATTTAGTAAGTCAAAATGCTCACCAAAGCTCGCTCAAGCTCGCTCAAGCTCGCTCGGACGTTGACACCTACGCACCTACTAGTAGGTTAAAAAATAAAAAATACTGGAAAGTGAGTAAAAGGAATAAGGTAATAGAAGGGGGCGATGGGTGTCATGACCAAGTTTGTTAAGATACAACATCCACGGGCTAAACATCGACGGCTGGCAGTATTCCAATATAGGGAAACTGTTCCTCTAGCTGATCCTGCTCTATTGTTTCGAATCTACGACGCTTGGAGGCAGACCAAGAGTCCGCTGGGATATGCACCTTATACTGATATCTATTCAGTTACACGAATACCATATTCCAAGATATTTGGTGTTCTCAAGTGGTGTCACAAGCAGAATCCACGTGGTATTCGCTTTAATATAGACCGCTTTGGCAACAACGTATATGTTAAGTTTATTGGTGGGACAAGGTAATGGCAAGTAGTCACTGGATGAGTCGTCCTCCCAAGACGGCGAGGATAGCCCGCAGGATATGGGATCTGATTACTGTGGCTGATGGTGAGGAGCCTTGTGAATTGTGGCACAACTGGAATGGGGTAGTATACGGACAGCAGCTAAGCGACGTTGACTATGGTGCGTGGAAGAGAGATGGCGGGGTTTATGGCTATGGCGAGGATGTTGACGGTTATATTTTGATTATGGCTGGTACCAGGTTGGGTGGTATGCTGGAGGAGGAGTACCTTGCCAAATATAACCCAAAGGCATTAGACGTTATCAGGAAACAAATAGCAGAGTTCAAAGAAAAATACGGAGGAAACCAAAATAGTTAGGATTCCGAAGACTCGCAAGTTTGGTAACAAGAGGTACGTCCTAAAGTGGGATAGCTCAACCTTTGCCACTTACCATGACCCCGACTCCAAAGCCGGGATTGCTGAGAAAAGGAAGATGGCAAAGGTGTGGGCTATGGACTACAATGACATCAATTGGATGTCTAAGATCACGACTTACAATAAGGGCAGGGATTTCAAGGTATGGGCGGTGCCGAGATGACCGACCGAATCCCCGGAACCTACTACAAGTCCAAGAACTTCCTTCGTTGCCAGAAGTGTGGGAAGCGAACTATGTGGAGGCGGTATACTAAGGGTCTTCGAACTGATAAGCATGGTGTTCAGGGTATGGCTATCATAGCGATGCCATACTGCAAGAAGCATGACCTTGAGGACAAACGGAGGTACAAGAAGTGAGAGGAATAAGCACCAAGCGCAAGTTCAACGGAGAAGTATTCACACTCCGGGACCCTGGAGGGTATGCTATCCGCAAGCGGGATGCCCAGCAGATAGCCGACTTCGTTCGCAGTCTAGGCGAGAAGAAAGTCCGTATTGTTCCGGCTAGTCCTCACGGGTATTTTATCTACGAGAGGAAGAAGTAGGATGAGTGCTAAAGTCCACTTGCTCCGAGCCGGTCGCACAACTGCCTGCGGGTTGCGGGTTGGGAGAGGCATTAACTACGTGGAGCGTCTTTTCCCATGGGAAGGCTATGGCGATGTGGATTGCGAGACCTGTAAGAATTTCATTCGCAAGTTGAACAAGGAGGCAAAGGGCTACAGGAGGTAGACTTATGAAATACGTCTGGCACAGATACTACACCTACGGGCGGAAAGCCGATGCTGAGAAAGCGAAGGCTAAGCTCAAGAAGAAGTACACCAACGTCCGTATCGTTCGGGAGAAGCAATCACCGGCACATCCGAGGGGTGCGTATCGAGTCGAATGGTACGGCTGGGAAGGTGCGTTGTAGTGGGAGAATACCAATGGCTACCCCTTAGCGAGATAGCCAAGTACGAGCCAGAGATGAAACGGTTCGGGGTATCCAAGGTCGCTCGCTCACCGAGAGGGTTTTTGACCGCATACCGGCGATGGTCTAGATTGTCTCTTGGTGTTCGGGATAAGTGGGTAGTAAAGAGGTCGGCGTTCATAGCCCGCCACATGGCGCAGTACAAGGTGAACCCAACATATCGTCGGTGGCTATCGCTGGTAGCGTGGGCTTATAGACCAGACAGGAGGTTTGGCTAGAATGGCTATAACAGATAAAGACTGGAATCCCGAGCACAGTTATGGGATAACAAGAAAGAGGGCTATCGAGTTGAGAGAAGATGTGGAATATCCTCGGATAAGTGCCGCTGTTTTCCACTTTGATAAACTTACCCCTGAAGAGCAAGTCATTGTCATAGGACACAAGGAGAAAGAACTAAAGGACGCTCTAGAGGAACGTAAACAGATATATAGGTCTGCTAAAGAATCGGCTGTCATAAGTCGTAAACTGAATCTGCGTCCTGGAGAGATGAGTCCCTATCCTCGCCAGAAGAAGCAGGTCAAAGAACGCATAGAGATGTTGCAGAAGTCTGTAGATAGACTTAAGAGTAGTGTGAAGGTATCTAAACCAGCGAACAATACGACATCGGGACTTGCTGTCAAGAAAGTCAAGGGCGGCTACGAGGTAATCCATACCAAATCTGGTAATCGATTAATGCCGTTCTCTTATCCAGAGCGAGAACTGGCTACCGATTTCGCTCGGCGTGCTGGTCGAGTCGGCGTGGACTGGACACGACCTTTCCCCGAATTACAGAAGGAATCCGAGAAGATAGCAGACCTTATCCGTGGCGGTAGAAAGCCGGGGATGTTCGAGAAGGTGCTGGATATGCCGACTACCTTTCCAAAGACCCCAAGTCGTAAGCCCTTAAAGGATATGACTAAAGCCGAGCTGAAGAACCTGCGGGTCATTCTCCACGTTCTTCCCGATGGTACTCTTGAAATCAAAGAGAAAGGTACTGACAGCCTTGAGCGACAAGTGGCATCGTGGAATCCTCCGAACCGACCGGATATGACCGAAAGGAGTTGGGTTGGTGGTTATATCAGCGGTGAACGAGTCGCAGATGATGCTAAGAGTTGGCTGGATAAGGTAGCCAAGCGATATGACCTTGATACGGACGAGATTGTGTCAGATTCCTGGCGTGGTGGTGGGATGAGACATAAAGCATCTCCGTATAGCCTGCTCACCAATATTGTTACGGGTAAGGTGAAGACCGTGAGTGGTAGCGATACGGTGATAGACAAGGCTACCGACCTCCAAGCTATCCACGATGCCCGTTCCCAACGCTCTCGTGAATCCGATGAACGGCAATCCAATGCCGATACCATAGAGCCGGACGACCCGAGGGTAGAGCGATGGTTACGAGACCCGGGTAGAGTGGATGTTGTCGGGATAGACACCCCCAGAAAGGGCAAGAGCCAGAAGCCCGTTCGTAAGTCCAAACGAACGGGTAAGATAGAGACACAGGTTCGTGGAGTAAGGAGATAGGAGTGGGTATCCGTCGTCCATCAATCACGAAGAAAATCGGTAAGCACCGATACGCTATCTACGCCGACCGACCTATGAACAAGGACGAAGCGGAGAGGCTTGCCGAACGATTACGGGGTAAGTATAGCAGTGTTCGGGTAGTGAGATTACAGGCCGGATGGGTCGTTTATCATTACCCGCAGTATTTGGATTAGTTAGGAGGAGAAAGAAAATGTCTAGCAGAAGAACTGAACTCAGGGCAGTCAAGGACTGGAGACCTATTGAAAATTCTAGCCCCAAGCCTGTGAAGAAGGTTGCACCTGATGTGCGGATATCAAAGAATCATCGCTTGTGGAAGTACCCGTACAGCACTGAGGTACGCGAAGGGCGGGGATGGTATATAGCTTCCCAGCACCGCACAATGTCTGGTGCGTTGGCGGACGCGAAGCTGATTACCCGTAAGTATAAGCCAGTGGCTAAAGTACTCCTTGACAGGTAGACACGGGAGGGGGAACTCTAGTGTCTCAGTAGCACAACCACCTTCCTCAGTAGCCCCGACAGGTATCTGGCTAGACCGGGTTACCGATAGGGAGGCGGCCGTGATAAGGATGTTTTTCACTGCGTTTACTTTGGTTTCCTGTAAATATTACCGACTTGTCCTGTCTCTTTGAACCACTCATATGTATGGCGTAGACCATCTTCCCATTTTACCTTAGCTTTCCACCCAACCTCTTCCAACATCTTATTGGCTGATATCTCTTCGTGGAAGGTCTGCCCGATACGCTGTGGAATGTTTACAATCTCCGATATTGACCCAGTGATTTCCTTGATATCCTGCGCTGTCTGGATAGCTGATACCATTCTACTCGTAGTCATGTTCCATGTATTGTTAATCTTGCCCGATTGGTATAAGGCAACGATGGCATCTGCCAAATCCCTAATATACGTTAGCGTCCTAGTCTGCTTGCCGTCCCCATGCACCGTTATTGGTTCCTTTCGCAGTGCTTGCCCCAAGAAGATGTGAGGGGCCAGTGCCGACCTCATTCCCTCACCGTAGATAGTGGCGAACCGCATGAAGTTGTATTTCAGTCCGAATGAGTGATGCAGTCCTCGTATCACGTTCTCTCCCGCCAGCTTGGTGCAGGCATATATTTCGGCGGGATTAGGTAAAGATTCCTCGGTAGACGGATGGTGGTCTTGGTTACCGTATACGCAGCATGTGCTTGCGTAGTACAGTTTGGCTTTTGCTTCTAGGCAGGCGATGGCGACGTTCCAAGTGCCGCCAACGTTAATCCCCATAGTCTCTGCAGGATGAGCGTAAGCCCAGTTCAGGTCGGCAATTGCCGCCAGATGGAACACAATGTCCTTGCCCCGAATGGCTTCCCGTACCTGCTCAAGGTTGCAAATGTCCTGTCCATCTGTGATATCAAACGGTGTAACATTGTCTCCTAATTGTGATAATCTACCCGCTAGATGTTTCCCGATAAACCCCTCTCCCCCGGTAATGAGTACTTTCATTGTCTCCGTCCTCCTGCTTTTATTTTCCAAGTTATACGTCATACCAGATCTGTAGCGTGAACAGTCCCCAAATCACGTTTGCTAGACTTGTAGCCGCGACCCCGCTACCTATCCTGCCTGACTTCAACGCTCCTGTTATCCTACTTAGTGATTGCTTCCTGCATATCTCGTTCAGTAGTTTCCCGTTTTCAAGTCTATCCAGCACCATCGGCTTAAGTTCTCTGCTGTTGAGCCAGTCGGCTATAGGGGTGCCGAAGCCCGCCTTCTTTCTCCAGACTACTGAGTCCGGCAACAAGTGTTCAGCGGCCTTTCTTAACATATACTTATCCTTTCTTAGCTTGTTAGGCAACCCTGCGGCAAGGGCGACTATTCCGTCATCTACAAGGGGCGATATTATCTTGGGAGTGAATCTGTCGAGCTTGTTAATGAACTTGCCTGGTATTAGGTTGAGGTAATCCATGGCTAGTACCTTTTTGTATAGATCCGGCTCGTTTATTGTCCTGTATAAATAGTTTATTTTTGTGCCCTTTTCAAGAAGCCACTCCACATTCTGCTTGCTCATTGCTGTGGTTGGGTAAAGTATCATCTTGTCCAAGTTGGTTTGTAGTGGGAATAGCAGTATCCTTTCAATTCTATTCCTGTACCCCGCAGTCGGGTTGCCGTTTATCAGCAGTTGTCCCGCTCGACGTATTATTGCCGGTATTTTGTTCATTATCCTGATGTATTTAGCGAAGTGATGCCAAGGGTAGCCGCCAAATATTTCATCACCCCCATCGCCACATATTACTAAATCGCAGTACTCCTTTGCCGCCTGACACAGGAAGTAGTTGTTGATTGCTCCGGCGTCCCCCAGTGGTTCATCATAGATCTTAGTAATCTCGCTGATGTTCTCGGCTACCATCTTAGCCGTGATTGTTACTTTATGGTGCTTCAGCCCGATATGTTTGGCAATTACAGATGCTTCATCAAACTCAGAGTGAGTTTCGAACTCCACGGTGAAGGCACCTCCTAGCTTGTTTCCCAGCACTTCCTTGCCTAGGCAGCCCACAATAGATGAATCTATGCCCCCTGAGAGAAATAGTCCAAATTTGTTACCTTGTGCTTTGTTCTTGATTGAACTCCTTATTGAGTTGCATAGCTCTTGTGCCACCGCTGATTCACTTAGTCCTGCAGATGCTCTAGGTTGAGGTATAGCCCATTCCTTGACTTCTCTGTGTAGGATATCAGAACCTATTGGGTACTGGTACATCAGAAAAGCCGGGACATTAAAGTTCACGAATCTGGTATCCAGTTTCATTTTCCTTTTACCCCCAGTCCTCTTATTCCTGTTGCTGATCCATCCAGCATCCGATACGATATCCGTATGTCTTTGAGACCCGCCTGCTCGAACCACTCTTGGATTTCGTTGGGGTTGTAGTATCTTGCCTTTGGAGCCGACATCATATCAAAGACGTCGTTCCACTTGGTTTTGAACGGAAAGTGGGTGTAGTGTCTGACGAAGGGTATCCTCGTTCTAAGTCTGCCAACCAGCTCAAATGCCAGTGCACCCACAAATGCCAAAGGATAAAGTACTCTGAGTGGCAGTCGTGTGGTGATTCTCCGCATTGGCTCGAACAGGTGTATGGTTAGACCGTTATCCTTTCTGCCGTACACCCAAACGGATATAGTACCCCCCGGCTTTACCGTCTTCACCAGTCCCCTGAAGCCCTCCTGTGGATCAGGAAGATGGTGGAGTACTCCGATGCAAAAGGTATAGTCGAACCTGTTGTCCCACTCTGTCGGCAAATTGTATATGTCACCCCGCATGACTCTGGCATTCAGCCCCTTTAGGTTTTCTGTTGCTGACTCTACCGCCCCCTTACCAATGTCGAAGGCAACGACCTCTGCCCCGTATTTAGCAGCAAAATAGGAATGCCTACCTGCTCCGCAACCGGCATCCAAGACTGTCTTCCCTTTGAAGAACTCCTTGTTTATTGGGGCAATGTAGCCTAAGAAATTCTCCTCATACTCCGGAAAGATATCACTGAATCTTGCCCACTCAAAACCGAAGCTGGACGCCGTGCGTTCCTTCAGTTGCTCATTTGCCCGTACAGCTTTCGTACTACGTTCTCCCATGTATATTGCCCTGCCTTTCTCTTGTTATTTTCGGCCATGACTTTTGACCAATTGCTGTCACTCAGTATCAGCTTAATCGCTTTAGATGTAGATGCTGCGCTGTTGGGTACGGTTAGTGTACCGTTAACCCAATCTTCTACTATTTCCGGTATTCCGCATACTCTGGGGGCTACTACAGGTAGTCCGCTCGCCATTGCCTCCAAGATTGCTACGGGAAAGCCTTCAGAGAGGCTGGTGTTTACCAGAACATCGGCGGCGCTCAAATAAGTCGGTATATCGGTGTTGCTCACGTGCCCGCAGAATACCACCCGTCCATCGGCCTGCCTCCTGAGATGATTTGCTTCCGGTCCATCCCCAACTAAGATGTACGTGTTCCTGTTGTCCATTTTAGCTGCTTCGACGAAGACACGCAAGTTCTTTTCGGGGCGACATCTTCCAACCGCAATTACAGCCTTCCCTTCAGCCGGCAAACTCAGCTTCCTTCTTGCTTTGCTCCGGGAAAGTACACCAAACCTGCTAGTGTCTATGCCGTTAGGGACGACCTCGACTGGTTTGTGTGTATACTTGCTCATTTCATTTGCCATGTCTGTTGTCTGTGCAATGACTCTGCTGGCATTGTTAAATAGTAGCCGCGATATCAATCCTTTTCCAATCCAGTTCACGTATATTTCACCGCGCCCGTAGACAATATATGGTATCCTTGCCATCTTGGATGCTACGAAGGCTGTCAGAGCCATTTGAGTACCTTGTGCGTGAATTATGTCCGGTCGTACTCTTAGTATAGCTCGTACTGCTCTTGGAAGGTAAAGTAGCCCGAACAGGTATGGCACGTTAACCGACTTGATCGTGTGAACAGTTACACCCCCAATTTCACACTTAACATGCTTAGTTGCTCCCGCAATCACATGAACTTCATGTGACCCCGATGCACATTTAGCTATTGATACTGTAGCTATCTCAGTTCCACCATTACAGAGTGGGGGGAGACCAGAAACAAGTATAGCGATCCTCATCTGTGTACCTCATGGTATCGTTTAACGTAAGACTCGACCATGGTAAAGTAGCTTCTGCCTTCATGCTCTTCTGCTTGCGCTATTTCGACATACTTCTCCACGATGTCAGGGTTATTTGTGTCCAGTCCCAAAACCACCATATAAAATACAGCTTCGTCGTAGAATCTCCCTGTTGTTGCTTTGTATATGGCTTCTGCCCTGTCATATAACCCAAATAACTGATACAGCCGAGCCTTGTATATTGGGAAAAATTCAGCATCAGAATATTCATTTAAATAATAGTCGCTTACGCTGGACGCTTTATGTATATCCATTAAGTTACTGCCCTTCCGCAGAGAGTATAGTTCCAACCACCAATCAATATACTGCTTGCTGTAACATCTGTATATTAGATTGTGTACACTGCTTAAGTACGACATATTCGATATACTCAGATTAGGACTATAGTTGTTAACACAATCGCCACTGTAATCACCAGACTTGACAGTGTATCTGCCACCCTTTAAAATAACCTCACAATTAAACGCCGGATCGTAGTACCTCTCCTCCTCATTAATATACACTACCGTAAATGTGTGGCAAGGGAACAATATACTTCTGGCTTCTATTCCTTTTATTGCTAGTAGCTTGGTTAAGAGGAACGCCTTTTGGTCACACCATCCGATACCACGTACCAAGTCAAATAGACAGGTATAATCGATTGCACTACTATCCCCCACGCCCATCCAAGGCAGGTTTTGCTCTTCGTTAACATACACCCATGAATTCAGATTCCCTACAACTTCTGTTTTCGTTAACTCGGTGTTGTCCACAACCCTATCTGCTACCCTGTGATAGGCAAACTCGGATATCATATTATCTGCGGTGACATCTAATAGTAGCCACGTCAACGGGAATACTAAGTATAAAATTGTTATACAGATGATCACTATAGACGTTATGCGGGTTATCCGTATAGCTGCCTTCATTCTAACCCTTCCTTCATCAAGATATGAACTTCATCGTTTTTCCAGATTTCACGATATCCTTGCTGTTTAGCTAATTCCACGAGGTCACAGTTCAACCTGTATATTGCTCCGTTGCCAAAGGCAAAAGGTTCCTCATGAAGTGCATCCCTGAGCAGCAGTATATTGGCTCGCTGGGCACTGAAGTCGCCCGACAAGATTTCATCCGTCAGGGAAATCACTTTGGCGTTGTCGACACCCATGGTTGCAGGAGGGTAGAATACCGGGTCTGTGCCTATAATTCGATGATTATATTCCTGTACTATGGCCAAGCTCCCCATTTCGTCTTCAGTGAAAGCGTAGCGGGCAATTAGGTTTGGGGACAGTGTTCTATTGGTCATGTTGGATACCAAGCCGATAGCAGATAAGAATGTTATTACAACCACCAACATTGTTACCGATACCGCCCATCGGTACCCTGTTGATGCCAGAGATACTATAGCTACCCCCAGCGGTATTGCCAGAAGCACTTCGGCAAAATACCACCACCGATGTTCCAGCACTGGAAAGTCAAACAGGAGCGGAAAGAATCCAATAGACAGTGTAGCCAAGCCCAATACCACAAAAGTCTTCTGTATTGGCGCGGTAGTCCGTCTCAGCATTATAAGACAGCCTAAGACCGCTAAGCCGAAATACAAGAACATTCCTACGCTGTCTACTACCATTTCGCTTAACGTACTACCACCTTTGTATTCAAAGACAGTTTCAGATGTCTGCTCCACTACATAAATTGTTCCATGAATAGGGACAGGTCCGTTCTCGGTTGTGTAACGCAGTGCGTCATCTGCTGGTGTAAAATAAAACAACATTGCTACTACTAACACCCCAAGTAGTGGGATAACCGAGAGTTCTCCTGTTTTTTTCGTCTTGGCCTTTACACTCAGTGTCTTGTTAAATAGTGTCGGTAGTACCCACAGGCAAGCAAACGTTCCCAGAACCCATACAGCGGCGATAAGATGGGTGGCGTATGCTGTCAAGACAATCAGTGCTATGGGTACAAGTAACCACTTCGTGCTCCCTTTGCTCATTTTCAGCACCAAGTACGCTACCACCAAGCCATACGTTGCTCCCGTTGCATTTGGTATAATCCACCCCCCGAAGAATACCACCCAATTGGCACTCGCTGCCATTAGACCCGCTACGCAACCCACTTTCGTGTTCCACAATATTCGCCCTATCAGAAAGGTAAATAAGACAATCCCAGCCGTCTGAAAACTACCTACGAAGATCAGAGAAGCCCACTTATAGCTAATGTCCAACAATCCCATAACAGATTTCAAGTATATGTGCATCAGGGAGTATCCACTACCTATAGATAAGAAACTCGGTTGCCCTGCGGTTATCGCTTGATGTATCCACGGATCCAGCCCAATCAGGCTACCCGGAAACAGGAGGTGTTCCGTCCAGATATGAGACAAGCCTATAATGCAGGCTATTCCCACTACAATCCATGGTTGTATTTTGCCTTCGCTCTTCAGTACACCGTAGAAAGCCAGACTTGTTGCACAAGCCATTAGTACATAATAAGCTGTCGGCTTAATGTACTGCTCGGAGCGGAGAACAAAAGCTAGCCAAGCCGACAAGCAGAGGAGGAGCGATCCAGCAATGAATATCCATGAAACTGTCCTATCATTGCCTAGGTCACCTTCTCTCGTCTCACGTCGTCTTAGTATTAGGTATAAGCCGATACTGCCCAAACCCACGCCTACTGCAACCAGATATACGGGGTGGAACTCTTTGCATACCAGTATTACTGATGAGGTAGCCATGACCACTAGTCCCGCAACCGCTGCTACAATATCTGGGTATCGTAATAGCTTGCTCATTTTCCGTTTCTTGTAACTTGCTGAAACAATTCCATCCACCGTGTACCGGTAACCTCTGGATTACAGTATGTCTCAATCCACTCCCTGCCCCTCCTGCCTATATCATTCCTCAAATCTTCATCTTCAGCGAGACGGTGTATGCTTTTAAGTATTTCGTCATCGTCGTGAGCGTTGATAATAGGAGGTATCTCAGGATACTGTGCGTCCTTGACAATTGGTGCTACATAGGATACTACAGGAGTTCCACATGACATGGCTTCCACGGGTACCAGAGCAATAACACCAACGACAAACTGATCCAAGACTATATCGGCTATGTTGTACAGGCAACACATTTCAGGTCCCGGAACGGGATCGAGCCATACAACATACTTTGATATCTCCAACTCGTGTACCAAGTCCACACTGGACTCCACGTCCCATCCCTTTCTTATAACAAGCAATTTGGCGCGTCCCTTGTAAACGTCTACAAACTTGGCGAATGCTCTGAACACCTTGTCGTTGCCTTTGCGGTCGGTAAAGGGTCTATTTAGCCACGACTGTCGAGGTGGATGAAACAGAATGAAGTCGCATCCAAACCCACTGTACGCCTTTTGCTTTTCCTGTCGCCTCTGTTGGTCTTCCATTGGTTTGAACAGCTGCGTATCTATGTTGTGGGGGAAGCAGTGCAGATTCTTCAGTCCTACCAGCTTGGCGATCTCTATTTGGTGGGGCATGAGTACAGTAGCTTTAGCCTTCCGCAATGACCCCGTCAGGTGATACTTTACGAGGAAGTGGAATATTCTCTGCCCCAAGCTGAACGGACCATTATCCGTTCCCGACCAACCCTGCACTGCAAGCTGATCGAGGTCCGACCCGTAGGAATAAAAGATGAATGGCTTCCCCGTCCAACGCATCCACATTGGAGCGTACCCGGAACACACAATAACATCAAACCTTCTAGCGAAGTCAATAAGTGTTTTCAGCCTTGCTAGGTATCCGATTGGATTCTTGTATGGAGCGAAGTGCGGTAGGTGTAGGGGGTGAACCCAATCGGAGGCATCTGTGTCATCATTGTGCCAGCTAGGAAGACTGTCATCTGGGACAATGGAGTCGAGTCCCAATATTGTGTGAGCGTCAATTCCCGTCTGCCTCAGGCGTTTTGCACACACATATAGCCAGTTCTGTGTGTTTAGTGGATCACAAAATAATACTTTCAACTTGTCACTTTGTTGTCCTGTCCCACCCATTATAATTGATTACCCGCTTGTAAGTCTTTATTAAAAGCTATTATACCGCACAGCTTGCAACACTGCTTGTCGTCACCATAAGATTCCCATACATGTTTGTGTGGTTCCGAAAATAGCGATGGTATAGGTTTGCCGTCAAACACACTACTCAGAATTGCGTCAAAGTACTGACGCTCTTTTTCCTTCTTGCTTTCATAATCATTGTGCCTTCTTGTGTCATCTTCTAAATGCTTAGCCTGATTTGGGCAGACACCGTAGTGGTTTAGCCTAGCACCGCATCGATGACAGAATCTATCTATTGGTTGAGGGTACTGAAGATAGGGCATCTGTTTCACTCCCTTCATCTTTATGACTTGGTGCGTAGGTTCTCCCGCACTTAGGACAACGGTATCGTTGAACCTGCTTGCGTCCAGACCAAGATTTTCCCATCTTGTGCATCTTGGAACCACACTCAGGACAGAAAACTGCCCTATCCTTGCTGTCTCCTATTTTCATCACCGATTTCCTAATACCAACAACGCCGCAAGTGTTCGGCAGTAGCCTTCCTTGCAAGCTCGTCATTCTGTCTTTGTTGTCCCCTTTTGTTCCTCTTAATTGAGGATTTATTGAACTTCTTTTTCACCGATTTCGCTTTCGATGCCCCTGTCTTCATTGTATACTCCTCCCTGACTTCCTGACATGCTTATTTGTTGTGTGGATTATACCACCGAGAGGTTTCTTTACCGTACATTAGTTCACACGCTCGTCTCCGCTGTCGGGACAGTTGTATACTTCCACGACCCCACCGCATACGTCTATAGGAAAGAACGGTTGAACTAATTATAAAGAAAGCAATAACAGCACCGAAAACAATGAGAACTACTCCGTAATAGATTGCCCATTCCCCGTCTCCTGAGAACCAGTACCCAATATTACATAGGAAGTCACCCATTTCGTCTTCACCTCCTTGCTAATCTATTGTTACTATTAAAGCACACAGCACAGCACTTTGTCAAGTATTAAGGTTTCCCTTCCTATGTTACCCACAACCGCTTGAACAGTACCGCGTCGAAAACTGTAGCCAGTCCCAGAATCCCAAGAACCCCCACACAAATGCCCAAAGGAATCCTAAGAACTTTCCTGGTACCCTTGTGCCGCAACAAGGAGACCGCCTTCCCCTTTACGCCTGCAATCTCTGTTGATTCTGGTAGGAAATCACTGTTTACGCAACAGTTATAACCAAAGAATACGGCGTTAATCCATCCTCGCCCGGACGGATACAGTCTACCGCAAGTCTCCTTAGAGTCGAGGTATCTCTTGAACATCTTAGGAGTTGTAAAGTTAAGCTCGTCGACAAAGTTCGGGTCCCGCCCGAACAACTTCACATATCCCCTAGCTATACTTCTAGTGATATACGGTATCCAGAACATGTTATAGTGCCCCTCGTAAATGCTGTTGTAATTGGGGACATTTGCCCACAGGAGTCCCCCCGGCTTCAATACACGGATAGCTTCCTTCATTGACATATCCAAGTCCCTAACGTGCTCCAAGACAGCTACACTGATTACCGCGTCGAAGGTATTATCGTCAAAGGGAAGGTTCTCCGCCGTGGCATCAAGTAGTCTAGTTCTCGCATTGGTTATTAAATTCGACTCCAGTAGCTCAATAGCTCTTTCGTATCTGCCCTCGAAGCCGGCACTTGCTCCAGGTTCAATTCCCACTACATCCAAGCCGAGTTTCAACATGCAACAAAGAGAGAAGCCATAGCCGCTACCGATTTCGAGTACCTTCAGTGTTTTGACTTTTTCCCTACCAAGGAGCCTCTCTAGCATTGTTAGAGGATACCTGCAACCACTTACGGACTTCCTGATAGCTTCCATGGAGTCACGCTTCCCTACTCGCCAAAAGAAATCAGCCTCAGCGTCCGCCATTTTGTGGAGCAACTGATCTGGAGTTACCACGTCGTAGCCACTCACCTCCTGCATCTGTCTACCTCTTTTTTATCAAGGCATTAACGTAGGATTTCAAATCGTCTCTAATTTCTTGTCTGGTTTTGTGTCCTTTGGTACCATGAGATTTGTATATTTCGTGTGATAGATGAGCCACATAGTAGCTGGTACCACGTAGTCCGTTCCTCTGCACCCATAGCCTAAGCCTCTTACGAACGCAGAATCTTTTGTTGGAGCTGTCAAATACTGCTATCTCTGCGAAACTCGTGTTACTCATTTTCTGTACTTGGTGGTAACTTTCTTCACGACATCGATTACGTCCCGCACATCTTGTACGGTCATGGCAGGGTACAATGGCAATGATATAATTCTATCGGATGCATACTCGGCGTTCGGATAGTCTCCTCGCTTATGTCCATACAGTTTACGGTAACCTTCCTGCAGGTGCATTGCCCTAAAGTGGATACCAATCCCCACGTTCTCAGCCTGTATGGCGTTCATGACAACGTCCCTGTCCACCGTAAGTCGGTCCGTGTCTACTACGACAACATAAAGGTGGTAGGAGTGTCGTATATAACTCTTCCGCTCAAGGGGTCTAACTTCAGGTATCTCCTTGAACGCCTCATCATACATCTCGGTATATCTCTTGCGTACTTCCCAGAACTCTTCCACCTTCTTCAGTTGACAGATACCTATAGTTGCCAAGATATCCGGCATGTTATACTTGTACCCCGGATAAATGACCTCCCAGTGCTTGTACCCCTCACTTCCATACCGCTTCCAAGCATCTCGGTCTATACCATTAAAGCTGTATGTTCTGGCCAGCTCCGCAATTCGACCATCGTTGATAGTTAACATGCCACCTTCGCCAGTGGTTATGTTCTTGGTTGGATAGAAGCTGAAACAGCCAACGTTGCCTATAATTCCTGTCTTCCTTCCCTTATATTCTGCCTCCAGAGCATGCGCGGAATCCTCTATAACGTAGAGACCATACTTGTCGGCAATATCGTTAATCTCATCCATATCGCACGGGTGCCCAGCCAAGTGTACTGGAAGTATTGCTTTAGTCCTCTTGGTAATCTTCTCCTCTATCTCGTTTACGTCAATGTTAAGCGTGCCTAGCTCAACATCAACAAATACCGGTTTCGCTCTCTGGTGTACGATAGAATTGATCGTGGACGGCCACGTTATTGGAGTGGTGATTACCTCATCGCCGTCCCCTATCCCCCGTGCTACCAGTGCCAGATGCAGGGCAGCTGTGCAGGAACTAACAGCAACAGTATGCTTACACCCCTTAAACTCAGCAAAATCCTTCTCAAACTGTAGTGTCCTTGCTCCCGTAGTGAGCCACCCCGACCTTAGTACATTCAGTACTGCATCTTCTTCCTCTTTGCCCAGTAGTGGTCTACAGAACGGTAGGAAATCTTTTCTTGTCGGCTGATTATCCAAAATATTCCCCCTTAATGCAGGACTTTCTTCCCATCCTTGGTTGTTATTTGTATTGATCTCATCCACAGTTGCCGCTCCCACCATGACCAATTCCGTCTATACCATCCTATGGTTTCATATAACCCATCGGCAAATTTGGTCTCTGCTTTCCAGTCCAGCAATCTCAGCGCCTTCTCTGTGGACGATGTATGTCTGAGTACCTGACCTGGTCTGTCCTCGACGTGTGTAATTGTGCTCTTGGTGTGTCGATTCATTGCAGATACTACCATTTCGGCGATGCGACCTATACTTATACTTTCCCCGGAGCCTATATTTATAACTTCCCCCCTGACAGTATCAATATTACAGTGCAGGGCTTTGTCTATTGCCTTGCAGGTATCTTCCACATATACCCAATCACGGCTCATGCTACCGTCTCCGTGAATCGTTATTGGTTCGTTCAGTATACAGGATGTGATGAATCTTGGTAACATCTTCTCCAAGTGCTGGTAGGCTCCGTACTGGTTAAAGGGACGTAGAATAACCACAGGAATACCATAAGTGTACCAATAAGAGTAGACCAGTCTGTCCGCTCCCGCCTTGGCGCTGGCGTAAGGACTGAAGGGCAATAGCGGGTGCTCCTCGTTCATTATAGGTGTTATTGCGGTGCCGTACACCTCCGAGGTTGAAATGTGAATGAACCGCTCTATGTGCTTCCCGTGTTCCACAATGGCATTAACCACTGCTTGCGTCCCCAGCACGTCGGTCTCATAGAACAGCAGGTTATCAAATATGGACCGAGAGACGTGGGATTCCGCCGCCATATGTACGACTGTATTGCATTGAGTCACCAGCTTGCCCACCAAGCCGGCGTTCCTGACATTTCCGAATACAAATTGCACTCTTGGGTCTCTGGGGATGTTATCCATGCAACCAGCGTAGGTGAGGGCGTCCAGTATTATTATTTGATAGTCGGGATACTTCTTGAGCAGGTAGCGTACAAAATTAGATGCAATAAATCCGGCGCCACCAGTAACCAATACGGTTCTCATAACATTTTCTCCTTCTTGTTGGTGATTATATCCAAGCTATCCTTCCCACAATTAAATAATAAATCAATTACTGATAGATAGGGGACAAATTCCCCGTAGAGTTGCCCGTACACAGGATGCTGGTAGTCGTGATATGTTAGCTTGATACCATTCTGGGCAAATGCTCGTTCGCCCTCCCCAGTCAAGTAGTTCCTACCAGCGCTTCCCTCCAAGAGTTCGTCGGCCCCCAGTTCTAAGCAAATATTTACCATCCGGTGTACCTTGTCACCGTCAATACACAAGTCGCTGGAGAACTCCATCCTAGACTCTATCCCCAAGATGCTCCTCAGTTCTCTAATGAGGGTCAAATCAACATCAATCAGGTACTTCCACTCTTTGGAATACATCTCACAGAACACGTCATAGTAATCCGCAAAGAACGGCGCTTTAGAGTAGTTTTGCTGGATACTCCTCAAGTGATTCTTCCTCCAGTTGGTACTGTTATCTATCAGCACATCTTTGATTAGAGACGTGTAATTTCCTTTGGTTGCCACTGGAATGGTCAACCACTGTACTCCTTGATGAGTCTTGATTCTGTTTCTGTTTCTCCAGCTGCGCCTATCATACTGGACATCATCGTACACAACAAAGATATCACTCCTAACCATTTGATCAAAGAATCCTAACCAAGGGAGGTATCCAGGTTGAAGTACTACAAGCCTCATGTTTCCAGAACTCCTTTAGTTCGTCTTTGTTCGGCAACTTTCAGCACGTTCTGATAATTATAGTTCCAAGATATATATTTCCAAGCGGAACACTTACTGCATACACCAATCTCGTCATACCTGCCTTCCAATAACAACTTCCGGTATAGGTTGAACTTCTCTCCTTTCCAAATACTGCTGAGAGATTCATCCATCACATTACCCATATTAGTTTCCCCAGCGACGTCATGACTACACAGCAACACTTTGCCCCTACTATCAATTTCAACCCTCTCGAACGGATATGGACAAGGCACTCTGTTAGTAATAAATGGTATAGTATCTCCAGATTCGGATGCGTATTTATCATCCCAAGTAAGATACTTCCTAACTTGGACATTGTCTACGATACCATTCCAGAAGGCCACAATGGAATCCAGTTTACCAGCTATTACTTTCTGGTTAATTATGCTAGCTATTATCTTGGTGTTGCCTCTTATGGCATCCCTCTTCTTTGCAAGGTATCGCACATTACGGACTAGTTTATCAAATTTCAATCCCACCCTGATCTTGGCGTAGGTTTCTCCATCGGCTGCGTCGGCACTGATGTCAATGGCGTCAATTCCCACATTCAGCATTCTGTTCACTTTGTCTGGTGTCAGGAGAGATCCATTAGTAATAAGCCCTACCCTCGCGTTGACGGACTTGGCGTACTTAATCAGCTCAATCACTTGTGGATGAAGCAACGGCTCGCCGCCGCCAGTAAGACGAAGCAAAGAGCCGAACTCACCACATTCTCTTGCTATCTTCTTAAATATCTCAGGTGGCATGAACGGGGCATCCCCGTAACTCCCCCTGATACTGGCGGACTGTGTATAGGGGCAGTGTGGGCATCTAGCATTACATACATAGGAAACGTTCACCGCTACCATTAAGGGGAACTCCTCGGCTCCCTCCTTGATTCCGTAGACTATCGGCAGGTGACTCATTTCAGTGATTTCCATTACGATCTCCCTGTTCTGTTTTTTGACTCTGCATTTCCGCCAGTATCTCTTTAACATCAGCGAGTTCCTTTTCCATTTTCTCAAATATGTCACGGAAAGGACCCCCCGAGTCCCATGACTGCACGTTGTTGGCTCTATAGAAGGAGGGCAACATAAATACCCACTCAAGTATGGCCATAATAATTACAATCAAGACTAATACCAAACAAAACACCCAGAATGACAACGGTATCCCCCATGCCGTGAATATGGGGTTTATCGTTGTATAGAAACTCATTACTCCTACCAATGCAAGAGACAGCCAGCTCGCATAAGGACTTATATTGCCTATAACTATCTTAACTGCTCCCATGAATGTACCTGTCTGACGTTGCCTAAACACTATTCACCTCCCTTTAGATCTTCTAGCAGTTTGCAGTATTGGTCGGTTATTTCATTCCACGAGAACAGCTCCAATACCCGCTTCCTACAGGCTTTCGCCATCCGTTGGGCAGCTTCTTTATGCTTCAGTGTCCAAGATATAGACCGTTCTAAGTCATCCACGTTCCCCGGCTCAATCAATAGCCCAGTAGTTCCCGCCTGTATTATTTCTTCTGTTCCTCCAACACTTGTGGCTATCACGGGAATACCAAACGACGCGGCCTCCATCACTGCTGTTGGTAACCCCTCCGAGTATGATGGGTTAACAAAAATACGAGCCGAACGGTAAACATCGTCCAGTTGCTTCCCCGACAACTCCCCAAGAAATTGGATACTGTTGCTACCGCCAGCAATCTCCCGCAACTGCCTCCGATACGGACCATCCCCGACAACCACAAGTGGAAGCCTCCCACCTAGTCGCTTGTGGGCTTCAATCAGATCCTGAACGCCCTTCGCCCGTACCAATCTGCCGACATAGAGTATTGAATCCGCCGTACCGGCAACGTTGCCGTTACCCACTATTCCATTAGAAATTCTGATTGTTCCCCGTGCCCCCAAATGCTTGGCGAAATTACAGGCAGCTCCGGATACTCCGACCACTCGCTCGGCTCTTCGCATGATCCAGCTCCCGATACTATGATCGTATGCTTTGCTGATAAGGTTGATCGCTAGATTTGCCACAACAGCATGACGGGAACCCCTTTCCACGTGAACTAGTGGCAACCCATGCAACGCCGAGAAGACAACTCCTACAAAGGACAACACAAAGAATCTTGTCTGCGTGATAACTACATCGTAGTCACGTTTCCTCGCTAAGACACTAAGCAACATTTTGGATGGCAATGGTACAGGGTACTGCCTATCCAGTAGAAGTAGACTCGGAACACGCCTGACCTCCACCCCGTCTATTGCCTCAATTGCTAGTGAGTCACCCAATTGACATGTGATCACATCCACTTGATACCCTCGCTCAACCAGCCTCCGGGACAACTCCAGTACGTTCTTTTCGTAACCCCCGACGTGTGGTGGGAAGAAGGACGCCCACACCAACAATCTTCTGGTACTACTCACTTTTTTTGTTCCATTCTATAATATTCCAGACTCGTTCATGAACATAATACAGTACCACTCCTGCAACCAAATCCGCGATGCCTATACCGGTAGACAACCAGAGTTCCCCAGTAAACAGGAAGACTATAGTCATCGTTCCCAGAACCCCAACACATCTATAGGAAACAGCTTTTGTTAGTGACCTTGACTTGGTTTCTTTCGTTTCAACCCCCATTTGTCTTTTATTTGCTCCCGTATTTAGTTATTCTACCGGCGGGAAAGCTCCTTTATGTCTAAAGACGTACCAAACCAGCCACACCAAAATCAGGTAGTGCTTTACAAAGTCAATTGCCCATTCCCAAACCGACATTAGTCTGCTCATAACCCGCCCTCCTGAATATCAAATCCGATCCAACGGCACTGGTAGCAGATACACCAGCCAGCATCCACCAGAGGGGAGCCAACTGTGACCAAACGAAATGGTCGAATATGCTGAGAGTTAATATCAGTACCCAAGCATATTTCGTCTTTGTCTTTACCAAACACCACATTGATATCCATAGCCATGCCACTGACGCCAAAATACCCGGAACCCCCAATTGTTGAATAATTATTAGCGGGACGTTATGAACGGTGTGTACCGTGAACCCCGTCAAGTTGTACCCTTCCCCAAGCGGCTTTATACTAGTGAGTGCGTCCCTTATAACTAGCGCCCGATGGGTCAGCGGGGATACGTTAGCCGTTTCACCACTTGGTGCAACATAAACCGCCATGGGATCCTGTTGGACGGTTCTAACAACATATGAATACAACGACTGTCCCCAACCAACAACAAATACCACAACAATCAGTAAAACTGTTGTGGTACCTATAGCCATCAACCTTTTGCTCCAATCTCGTCTTATCAGCAATGTTAGTCCTAGTACCCCCATCGCAAATAATGCCTCGGGTGCACCACTGAAGAGCAACGCTATTACTGCTAATCCAGCCAGCAACCACTGCCACTTATGAATGAACAGGGCGACCCCCAAGAGGATATACCCCGTAGCAATATCAAAATTGTGTTCAAATATGAACCCCCCCGTGTGTTGTCCTGGATACACTAATCCACGAATAACAATTCCCAGCGAAGCAATTCCGGCACCGATAGCCAATGGAAGGAATACTTCCTTGCCCAGAACCCTCGATGCCAAATAGACGGCAAATAACGCAATTCCCATCCCCAGTGGAGCGACCTTGTCCTGCCAGCCATTGGCAGTGATCCCCGATAGTCCTATTGCCGCAACTATAATAAGAAGGGGAACAACTATTCTCTTATCCCCCCATCCTATCTCTTTAACCTTATCCCAGTTGTAGAGAAGAAACAGCCCCGTTCCCATCATTAGGAGCAGGTAGCCGAAAGCAGGAAGAAAGAAGAGGGTTTCACCCTTACTATTTGTGGCCAGATCAGTTAACCATAAATTGTGAATTGGGGACAAAGCAAACCCGGCACCGATGACAACCACCCACCACTTGCTTACCTTGCTACTTTCTTCTCGTACCATTTGCTACTACCCTCGCTAGACTCTCGCTGAAGCCCGGTATCGCCTTAGCCAGTTGCGCCACCGCCACGGGTCCGTCCCTGACGATGACCTCCGCCCTGTTTGCGCGGTAGTCGTACCTGAACAGGACATCTATGCAGGGAGTCTCCCCCCAGAGCCAGTCTATAGCAACGCTGGCAGACATGTCCCAGCTCACCTCCACCTCGGGGTACACCTCATAGTATTTTACAAACTTCTTGCTAGGGAACTGTTCACCCTGAACGGGGTGCTTCGCCCGCACTGTCCCCACTCCCTCGGTGTACTTTTTAGTAGCCCGAATACAGTCCTCTACGTCCCTAACCAGCACAATTGCTCCGCTGAATAAACTTTGCTTGTCTTTTTTGCTCATTTAGACCTCCGTAATCCCATGTATCTTCATCCGCTCCTTTGCTAGCCCGTCGAACCAAGACATCTCCAAACCGATTCTCTCGCACATCGCCACGAAACTCGGTGTGTTACGTGCTTCCTTGGTCAGTGTCTCTACGGTTACAGGTTTCCCCTTCTCTTGGAAGTCACGAATCGCCTTGTCCATTTCCCTCGGAGCCTTCTTCATAATCGCTTGACGTAGCTTGCTCGGTCGTTGCCCGACCACAGTGCTACTTAGAGTCTCAATCTGCTGCTCCGTGGACGCTTGTTCCAGTGTTCTCACTACATCGCGACGGCTAGCAAGGGCAACCGCTTTTCTCGCGACAGGGTTACCCAAGGCTTGTGAAGCGATAGACTTCTCCTCGCCCCTCTGGATGCGCTCTATCCGTTCTCTATCCCTTCTTCCCACTCTTACCTCCTACTAGCGCTGAATATATTGCTAAGGGCCAGAATAGCCACATAGCGCCAATAATCAAGACTGTTGCCTCTTTTGTACTGACAAACGACCCCGACGTTATCAGCTTGTCCCTCGTGTCCTGAGATGCAGAGAACAAGCGAGTGCGAATACGCTTGGTCGCCAAGTCTAGTATACCGAGAACTATAACCCCCAAGCAGAGGTATATACCAATACCAGCTAGAATGTTCAAAAGCCAAACTCCCCCCTCCGTTTCTTCCGCCTTACTACCCGTTTACCGGGCTTGGGCTTTGCCCGCAGGTTCTCGTCCAAGTCGGGCATACCATCGTCCGCATAAAAGCTCTCGTCCTTCTTCTCCGTCTCCTCGCCTATTCGCTCGCCACCTCCCTTCTCCATGCTCTGCTCCCCAATAGCATCCCGTTTCTCGCGCAAACCGTATGCAGCAAACATACAGAACACGGTCATACCAAGCAGGCAGGCAAAGCCGAATATGTAGTACAAGTCCCAAGTGACTACGGACTGCTGGAAGCAGTACCCGCCGAGTAGCGCCCAGAATATAGCTGAGGGGAAACCGAGCATAGCGTTTCGGGATTGGAACATCGCGTAGGTCAGTATCACCGCTATTGCTGTTAACATTCCGAACAACATAATATCACCCCCTCCTAGTCGTGCTCTGGCATACCAAGTTTGTCACATAAGAATTCAAGACCTATATGCTGCACTACTACTTCCCCTGCTATCTCATCAGAGGATGCAATCCTGTCTATAATAATCCCCATATTGTCAACAATTTCTACTCCTGTCATATCCAGAGGAAAGTGTATGCTGTAGGTTTGGAACTGAGCAGCTACGCCGGTTAGGGTCTCTATGATAACAGTATCACCAGTAGCAGGTACAATGTCTGTCCCTACTGTAATGCTCTCATATTCTAGCTCAATCCTGAAAGCATCGGTAGCTGCGCCTTGGGCATCGGTTATCCAGCAATGTAAGTGTACCCAAGTGGTTTCGCCTTCGTATACCCAGATGCCATCGCCGTCTTCACAGCTACAGTAGAGTCTTCCATCGTATTCTTTTAGGAACATTGGAACATCAGCACTAACCTTGCTGTAGTCCGAGTTCTTGTTCCAGAAGTCTCCTATGTTTGACCAAACGCTTGATTGACAGGCACTAAATAGTTTCCCGTCATATTCCTCAAGCCCTATTGGCTGATTGTCCTGAGTGGTTTGAATATTGGTGCTTACTGCCCAAGCTCCTCCAGATTTTGCCCAGGTTATATCATCTCCCTCACAATTTAAATATAAATCTCCATCGTGTTCGTGAAACTCAGCAGGGTCGCTGCCAACATCATCATCTTTTGCCCAAGTTCCAGCACTTCTTATCCACACATCGTCATCAGTACCAAGACATCCAACATAAAGGTCTCCCTCGTATTCAGCCAAGAATCTCGGCATAGCACCAACAGCACCGGCAACACCGCCTGCACCAAGAGCAGGGTCTACAGACCATACCCCACCACTAAGTCTCCAGATTTCGTCATCATCTTCGCAGGTAACATATAAGTCTCCTCCGAACACTGCCATTCCTTCAGGATGACCACCTACATCACCGCTTTTCGCCCAAGTAGAACCGTCAAACATCCAGACAGTATCATCAAGGCGACAGGTAACATATAAATTGCCATCGTATGTGCAAGAATAGCGTGGGTTTCTATCTACAGCACCGCTTATACTAAAGGTTGTGCCGTCATAGACCCATACATTGTCATCGCCATTGCAAGGAATATAAAGTTTGTCCTCATAAACAGCCATCCCTCTGGGCTTGTCGCCAACGTCCTGCAAGTATGTCCAAGCTGGCTCTGACCACCTGTTAGGAATGCACATATCAATTGTTAGTATCTCATCAGCACCAGCAACAGGCAAGCTAAATCCACCAAAGACTCCTCTAGTTACCCAAGTGGGCGCTCCCTGTGCCCTGATTGTCTCAAAATCTAGGTCGGGTCTTAACTCTATCCACGCTTTGCCATCTCCACTGAGGACAATCTGGCCACCAAACTCAGACGTTCCGGTTGTGGTTAGCCCGTCGGTGTTGGCTATCCCGGTAGTATATAACCTATCCGGCAAAGGGTCATCAGCAGTGCAACTTAGCGGTATTACCAGCGCGATGAGAAGGAGTATGCCAAGCACGGCACCTCCGATTCTCCTAGCTTGGACGCGCCCACTCATTCTACTCACTCTCGACCCCTGTATTGGCCGACACGTACTGGATGTACTGCCCAACAGCCAATGGTCGGATAAACCTCTCTACCTGCCCTCTCGACAACCCACTCGTTTCGGAGATCTCGTCGATATCGCTCGTTCCTCTAGTCTCCAAAGCCATCAGTATCCTACTCTTGGGATCGCCGGAGAACTCCTGTAGTTTCTCTCGCCCTTCCTGCGTCAACCTGAAGGTAGCATTCCTCGGTATCCCCGGTCCCTTGTGTCCAAATCGTCCGAAGAAGAAACTCATTTTATCTTCTTATCCTCCTTCGTGCTTTATTCAAGTGCCTTTGCGTTTTGGTAGTCTTTATTTTAGGCAACTCCCTAGTTTTTATCACCTTACCACCCCGGACAGTTTGTCTCACCCGCTTCCCCGATGAGTAGGTTCTTACTCTATGGGTTACTCCACCAAACATAATAGACATTAGCTGTCATCCGCCCTAACTCGCGTAGAAAGTTGTGGGGCCGACTTCGAGTTGTAAATTTTGAAATAACACGGGTAGTCTACAACCATCTTCGGTCTCTTCCCAGCTAACTTCAATCCTAGCCCTTTCAGGGTACCCAACACCTCGTCCTCGGTCATATCCCCATCAGTAGCCAGCAGGTCTACCATCTCTTCGTAGTTGTCAACACCTGCCCTCAGTACCTCTAGGACAATCCGTTCTTCGTCCGTTTCCGGCTGGTACCGCTTGCCATACTCGGTGATTCGTATCTTCCCATCTCCCAGATGGCTTCTCGGTCGCCCGGCGTCTACCGGTATCGGGAATGGCCGTCCTATCGGTAGTATCAAGTCCTTTCGCTTGTCGTATGCCACTCTCTGCACATAGTAAACGAATCCTGTGATATTGGCGGCGGACTTGGTACAGGTTACCATCCAGTTGATGTAGGGCTTCGCGGTAAACCTGTCCAAGTCATCCGTAGTCTGTATCGTTCCCAAGACGAAGCTATCCAGATGCCTGTACACCTTATGGATAGCCCCCATCGTCTTGTTCATGGGACTGTGAGGTTCTCGTTTGTAGCAGTACTTCCAGAACTCGGTGAGGTACAGCACGGAGTTTTTGAGCATAATCTCCCCCGCACCCTTTACCCACTCGTCGGCAGCCTTCTCCAAGACTGCGTTGACATCGGCTACTTTCGCTACTCCCTTCGTTGCCTGCCTCATCTTGGCGAAGTCGTCGTGGAGGACATGTTCATTGAACAACCCGCCATAAGGTCCGTAGAGGTCTCTAGGCGGTTCATCACGCAGTATGCGCTTCCATGGGAAGTATCGCTTGATAGTGTGGCTCAGGTAGTTACCGAACAAGTCCTTACCTGTGCCAGGGACACCATACACGACACACAAGCCCCACAGACCAGTCACTTCCCTTGGCACAGTGAACAGGCGGTATAGCAAAGTAGCTCGCCGCCTGTCTAACATAGACAGATCGGAGCCGAACTTGATTCCCGACTCGTCGTCGTACCCTACAGATTCGTCGTAGAGTTCAAAGGTATTTCTATCCGGCTTATTCCTTCCCCCAAGCGTCGACACCACCAGCTTCCTCTCCTTCTTCGCTCCTAGACTCCATCTCCGCTAGAGCGATATCCGTAATCTTGGTCAAGTTTATCCCGCCGATAGACTTCTGCCACAAGGCTGTCCTGTGGAGCAGTTCGTCCAGCCAGTTCGATGTTGTGGGTCTCGCCTTCTTGAAGACCCGCTTGTACTCATCCCTGTCCTGTCTGTAAACAGCAATACTTATTACGTCCTCCCAGATGACGTTTATAACATCAATGAGGGGAAACAGTCTCCCTTGGAACTTATCGATAACCGTAACCGAAGGAAGCATCTCACGGGACGGCGCGAACGCTAAGTCCAGAGCTTTATCTACAGCGGCTGACGAAACGCGCACCTCCTCGGGTTTATCACCCGGTTCGGCGACCTCCTCCTTCTTTCGCCTCAACCTAGCTGGATCTATCTTCGGTTTAGTATCCTCTGATGTGGTGGCAGTAGCATCCTTCTTTGCCATCGGTGGTTGACCCCCTTACCATCATTCTGCTCCTATTGTACTCCTAGCGCATTCCGGATCTTGGCGACATCATCAGCTATCTTGGCTACATCCATACCCGATATGTTAACCAGCTGGTATATCACATAACCGAGCAAGAGCAGTATCAGTGCCAGCCCGACATAGACGACAGTCGGGTTGAGTTGTCTCCCCAGTTTCTTAATCGCGTCCTGTAGAGGGTTCATGATATCCTTAGCTACCGTAACGGCCAGTTCAGATACTTTCTCTTTGGCTATATTCCCCAGCACAGCAGGACTGGCTACCATCTCCCTAGTGGGCGCGGTCTTTAACTCGTCAGCCATATCCAGCAACTGACTCTTGACCTTGCTATCAGTCAGCGACTCGGCGAGTTCCCGCAACGAGTCCTTAACGTCAGGACTAGCGACACCCTCACTGTACGAACCTCGGTTAAGCAACGGTTCCCAGTCATTGGCATCCACGATGAGTGTCCGTATCTTGCGCTGGAGAAATGTAGGGATAAAGCCGTCCCCAGGGTACAGCATCTCAATCGTGCATATCTCGGCAAACGGCCACGTCTTGGTTGTGCCCGTCTTCGGATCGGTAATCGATACGCTAGTGCTTGTCTTTGGAACATAGTGTGTCGTCGTGCTTCCATCCGACTCGCGGACAAGTAGTTTCAGCTCGTTATCTACTCTCTTGTGCCACTGCCACTGGTAAAAAGCAATCATCAGGACGAATATCACAAACAGGTAAAGGACGATGTCTAGTCCGCTAAAATAAGTTGCCTCTACTTCTGGTCCAGTCATCCGATCCCCCTTTCGAGTCTCCTTTGTTCTCGTTTTCTTAGTCTATCTATGCTCCGGCTATGCCCGATTCTCCTGCTAGATTCTCTCAAGTTATGCGTATCGTCTAACCTCTTGCCTCGGAGAAACGCACTCGCAGTACCCAAGTCACGCGTCGGGTACCGTTTCAACTCAAAGTTTGCCCCAGCCAGAAGCTCCAGACCCTTGCGACGAGCTTCCTCCTCGTTTACACCACCGTAAACGAGATACGGGCGATTTTGGTCATAGGCTACGATCCAGTAATGGTATCTTCGCTCTCTCATCTTTTCCTCCAAGCGAAGAACAGGTATGCGATAACGATAAAGGCAATGAGTACCACAGACCACACAGAGAGAGAACTGAAATCAATCATTGTTCAATACCTCTTGCAAAAAAGGGACAGAGAGTACCCTTCTATGGAGTACTCTCTGTCCCGTTCGCCCGGGAGGTGCCATTCTTAGCCCTTCCTCCCGATTGACATGACCACGCCTATCAGGATCGCGGCCGCCACGATCACCCGGAGCAGGTTCTGGAGGATGACGGAACCAGTATCGGTTCCGGTTATGATGTTGGTGATGAGGCTGTCAATCACGACGAAAGCTACAACGCCGATTACGACGGTAACAAGTCCTCGTACTGACATTAACTATCACCTTCCTTCTCGGGCTGGACGGCCCTGTTAAAAGTTACTTTAGCACTTGTGTTCTGTTTTGTCAAGGTGTGGTATGGGTAGAGTAGTACACCCAGTAACATTACACTCTCCTTCCACCTGCCAACGACATAACGAACCCGACAATCATTCCGGCGGCAACCACTATCCAGATGTAGGATAGCGCGGCCAGATCCGTTCCCAAAAACCCGAGCGGTAGAGTGGAGATAGTTAGTATCAGGTCAAGCAACTTGGCAGGGAACGTGATAAATCCCATAACACCCGCCGTGTCTGCGATGCGGGCTATCTTGTAGTCTATACTGGCATTCAGTATCGCTGCCTCTCTGGTACGGACGGTAGCGTTCTCAGCATGGGTCGCTGCGTCCGTATCATGCTCCCCTCTGGTTAGCGGGTTAACAGTGAGCGGTCCGACTGTGGTACTCTCGAAGGTAGTATCCGTCTTGGAGGGGTAGCCGATATGCTCGTCTCCAATAACTACAAAACCGCTATCCGGGAAGCCATCCGTGCTGGCTACGTTGATAGTTGCAGTCTCCGTGTCCGTAACAGCGGATGTAAGGTAGGTCGCTACCATCGCATTACTGCCCGCAGCGTAGTTCCCGGCGATGGACACGATAACAAACATCCACAACATAAACATAAAGCCTTTGTGGAGGGTCTCCGAGCGGAAGAACAAGACATAACCAACGAAGGCACCACTAGCTATAAATAACAAAGAGGCGACTAACGGAGACAGCATACCGAGCAATGCTCCTCCGACTATCATTATGGAGAATACAATCATCACCGACTTGCCACTACCTACTCCCTCGCCGCGACCAGCACTCTCGCCGAACTCGCCACTGGGGGTTTCTACTTTATACACAGCAGCGCACACCAGCAAAGTTATCAGCATCCAGACAATCCCGGAGAGGAACCACCGAGACATACCGAATGTAGCAGCCAGCGTGGTCAGGTCGATACCTGTGCCCGTCACGGAGGTATCCATTAAGGTGATTGTGGTAACTTCCTCTACATCCACCGTGAACGTCCCTGCCCCGGTAACAGTCAAGGTATTTATACCTGGGGTCAGGTCAATAGGGACACCTGCGATTGTTCCCGTGCCGTCGTCTATATCGCCGAATGTCCACCCAGCGAGGTCTATGATGATAGTGCCAGTAGTTACCCCCGTGTCTATCGTATTCACCCCCTCGGTTAGTGTTACGGGCGAACCGACTATGGTCGCCCCGCCACTGGTCGCTGCCCCCCCGAAAGCGGTGTCGTAGTCCAACGGTGTGTACTCGGGGTCGGTCTCCACGCTAGAGAACGCATCAGGAGCAATGTCCCTGAGATGCGGAATAGTGTTAGCGAAGTAACTCTCACCGAGAGTAGTCAGGGTACTCCCACCTCCGTATATCTCCTGTATCAAATCAAGCGACCAGAGTACTTCCAGCACGTCGGCGTAGTAAAGAACGCGTAGAGCAATAAGACTGGATGGGTCGCCCACAGTACTCCACTGGTCAATACCCGCTATCGTCTTGGGCGGGTCGGGACCCGGCACCCATCCCAGAGCAGGGTTACCGGATAGCCATACTTCGTGGAGGGCAATGTTGGTGCTGTCCAGTCCGTACGCAGTCGCTTCGGCGGCGGTGAACCGTATCCATATCAGTCCCCTGCCATAGCCGCTATCCTGATAAACGTATGGTGCTACCGACTTTAGCTGGGTAGTCCCGTCCGTGTCCACGAATATCGCCATATAGGCCTCGGCTGCGGTCTCGCTGGGGAGGGCTGCGTAGTCGAGGTAGTAGTCAACGAGGACACCGACGTCCCCGTCCTCGTAGCAGTTCTCGTAAACGTAGACGGCGTTGATAGACGGCGCACTATCAGGATCGGCGATGGCGTAAACAAGAGCAGGAGCGACCAGTATAGCCACAAGAGCAATCAGAGGGACGATTATAATTCGCTTCACAAGCCTTATCATAAGGTCGGACTCCTTTCGGACACGACACCCGCAGCGAATAGTATTATGGACAAAACTACCAGATAAAGAGGGAATATGTTGTGGTCGAAAGCGACCAATCCTCCCAGTGCGACCCCCGCGATAATTACCACGATACCTCGATGACCTCGTAACCACCGAGCTGCTCCGACTGTAACGAACAGCAGGAACGCCAAGCCGAGCCAGCGCCATACCCATATCTCGGTCAGGGTAGTGTTATCGGATACCATCGTGATAAACGGACGGACAGGGTTAGCCAGCGTCGCCGCTTTGGTTACCGTTCCGTCTCCATGTATATCTCCCCCTGCAGGCGTAACGAGTATGTCTCTGGTCTCCCTATCCTCGGCTGTTCCCGGTGCAGGTTGGTCTTCAGCAGTAAAGCTACCGAGGGCGACGGCTACTCCTGTGGGGTTAACCCCCCAAGTTATTCTGCCGTCGTTAGCACCAGTCTCGTCTACTACAGTCCCGAAGTCGACAGTGAAGGTGTCGCCAGCGTCTACGTTAGCCGTAAGAGCAGCAAACTGTAGCTCGTCAGTAGCGGCGAGGAAGTCGGTAATCACCGCCGTTTCGCCTTCAGGGGCAAGACCATCGGTGGTCTCGGTGATTATCAATCTCGCCCCGTTCCAGTAGTCGTCAGCCTGTGTGAGAGCAGCGTCTATAATCTTGACATCGGTACTACCCGCGTCGGCGGTACTGTCCTCGCCAGTATTGTCAACTATCGTGTCGGGTTGGTATTTTAGTACCTCTGCCCCGCCGACATCAATGGTCATATAGTCCATATAAGGCATAACATTGTTTTGCATCAATAACCAGTCATTAGCAGTGTTAGGAACACTCGCTCCTAATAGTCTAGCATCATCTTCCATAGTCCCATCAATAGAAATACTTAGTGTATGTGGTCTAGTACCAACAATCCAAGATGTGTTTGCGCCTGCTGTGCCTGCGTTTGCCCCAGAGCCGTAAGAGGTTATATTAACTCCTGTCCCCTCATCAATATACCAGAAGTCTGTCTCATCCCCCGGTGGTGTGCCATTATACAAAGCTGTCTCTTCAGCAGCAGATAAATCATCTGTCCCAACACAGAAATCACATATACTCCCGATGAACGGGCTCGCACTGCTTGTATTTGTATAACAGCCTATATAAAAGTTATTTGTAGTGCCGATTGCCTCGGCGTTTGCGTTAGTATCGGCAACCCCGTTATCTACTCTCAATCTTGCTCCATTACTGGCAGCACCACCACCAACTGCCTGCCCCATACTGGCAATTACATGATACCACTGCCCCCCATTCCAACTAGCTTGGGTACTGTAATAAGCAAACTTTGTAGCACCTGCTACTACGTTATTAAAATAGAGCTTCCCGTTGAAGCTCCTGAGGTAAAGATTAAAAGTAGTTGTCCCGCTATACTTGTTAAACAAATACATATTATCGTCTGCACCAGCCTCATAGTCCTCATCCAGTTTGAACCAGAAGCTAATCCACAGTTTAGCTGAGGCGTCATAAATATCACCGCAGTCTATTCCTTTATTAGTAGCATCGGGGAAGTATAGTAGTGTCCCTTCAGCTAGATTGGAAGTTGTCCCTGCTTTAGTGTTGATTGTATATTCACCACTGTCAATACTTGTGGCAGTTACATCTAGGTCAGCTGGACAGATAGCTATAGTGTTAGACATCCACTGTTGTCCTGCCGAAAGAGTAAAAACTCCCGGGTCATCACTTACTGCATTTAACTCTCGCCTAGCACTGCCTATAGCTACACCCTCAGCATTAGCAGCAACATTGTTAAGCCCATTCCCATAGTTGGCAGGATAAGCATTGACAGTTACGTTGTCATCATTTAGTTCCATAGCAAACCACAGCGTATTTCTAGCACCCCACGAAGGTACTAAGTTAGGGGGGTCAGGATTAGCACTATTCCCATTGGTAGCGACCCCGTTTTCTGGCACCTCTGAATAGCCAGTAATGCGGTATATAGTGTAAGCAGTCATTTCAGCAGCATCGGTAGTAACAGTGAAAGGGTCATCTTCGCTAGCACTAGCTACCTTATACCAAGCCCCACCTCTAGCATCTGGTGCACCAAAAGTGTCCTTCTGAAACAGATTAGTCCATCCTCCGGGAAAGGCTATAGCAGGAGTCCCATCAGTCCCAAAGAACACTAACAGTAGGTCGCCAGCTACAACCCCAGCAGGTAGGTTAACAGTATGGTTCAGTCCATTAACGGCGTTATTGCCACCATTAGTTGTTGCAACGGTAGGAAAAGCTCCTCTATGTATCAGTGCAGAGGTAATCTCATCTTCAGCACTAACATAAGTCCTGAAAGCATCTTCTTTATAAACCAAGTTCTTATCAGCACCAGCGTCAGTATTGATATACCCGCTCTGCTCAATCTCAAAGGTATCACCAAGCTCAATAGTAGCGTCATCAGGGATAGTTATGTACCCGTCATGCCCGGGGATAATATCCATACTGGAAGCAGGAGTGCTTCCCGTAGTGTAGTAGAGATTGACCTGCGAATCGGCAGGGACGGCGGTAGCAGTAAGTGTCCTGTCTTGGGCAACCATCCAAGGCTTCTCGGAACCCCCCAAGGTCTCGACACGGGTATCCAGCGCGTCCGCTCGCATAAAGCCGTTATCCGCCATCCATTGATTATTGGCGTCGGTCTGCGTCGCCAGCATATCGTAGGCGTTGCCGCTATCCTCGGTGATAGCGAACGAGGCACTGTACGCAGCAGCTAGCACAGGAGCCGCAACAACTACCAGAGCGAGGAACACCAAGGCTAACGATAAAACACGACTAAGTAGCTTGGTCTTAATCACCTAGTACCTCCCATACTGGTCGGTGGAGTATAGGGTCGCTGAGTCCTTTGGGGTCGTTCAGGTCGCTTCGACCTCGGGGGCGCACCCATAATGTCCTCTTCAGTCACCCGTGTCAGGTCAGCCAAACTCTCCTCGTCTCCCACGTCCTCTTCGTCCAGCTCGAACAAGTCGTCGGTGTACATGTCGTTATCTTCCTCTTGGGGAACCTCAAAGAGGTCGCTCATATCGTTCTTGGGCTTCTCCGCTTCCGGTCCACCTTTCCCCCAGAGCGTGTCTCCTGTCCTTTGTAGGGTAGGGGCAACAGGCACAGGAATACTGACAGGACGGGCAACGGCAGGAACGGGCGACGGCTCAGGAGGCTCGGTACTAGTGCTGGGTACACCTTCGCCTTGCTCGTCCAGCGAGTCCCACCCACCTTCCTGTTCAGTTTCTGCGCTGAGTGCATCCCCGACCTCTAGCTCGGCGAGTTCCTCTTGTTCCTGCTCGTTCAGGTCATTCAGCTCTTCATCTTTAGACATTTACTTGACCCCCTTACCGACTCTACTCCGCAGTTTTTTTACAAGGTACCGCATAAGTGGGACAACTGTGAACACTACTATCCCAATTAGAGCGTAAACAAACACTCCGAACGACGATGGTATTTCACTCATAGTCTCACACTCCTTACCACGGTTGGCTGGTTGTCCCTTTTGCCGATCCGCTTCGGTTTCTTCTTGCTCATCTTAGCTCGGTTGACCCCCTTGCTACTCACGCCCTCTGTACTATGGGCGTCAGACCCTCTGAGCCACCCGGGGTCCTCGTCAAAGTACAAGTCCCTTGGTTCGGGTTCAACCTGCCTTATTCTAGCAGACTCCACCCGCTCTTCAGCTACTCTCTTTCTCTCCTCCACTACCTCTGGACGATTAACGCCCCGCATCTCGATTTCCCCTTTTACCCTGTCAGGCTTGGTAGTAGCGGATATAGCCGTCCTTGATACGCTGTGAGCGGGCTTGACAGTACCAATCTCCGAGCGAGATATGCCTTGACTCGGCACGGACATGCCCTTCGTAGGACTGTCAACTCCTCTACCGACATTGGTCTCCAGACCCTTACCACCGACCTCTATCCGTTGTCCATAGTCGCTGATAAAGAAGTCCACTATGCCGAAATCGGCATTAACCTTCTCAGGGACTTTAGCCCTTGGTTTGCCTATCATCTGCACCGTCCCCTTGACCGTCTTTAGGTGCGTGTTCTTTGCCCCCATTGGGACTACGCCTCTAGGGAGCGTCTGCATCTTCGGCTGGTCCCACGGAGGAGGTGCCCATCGCCAGAACAGACCATGCTTCACTGTAATGCTCCCCGGCGGTAACTCTGCTCGCTTACCGGATATCCGTGGTCTGACCAAGGCAACTGGTGGGGGCGGCGTAACAGGTATTATTCTGGGCGTCGGTCTAGGGGTCACCACAGACATAATAGGTGTTTTCACAGGCGTAACCGGCGTTTTTCTCGGTGTCTCTCTCGGTGTCTCTCTCGGTGTCTCTCTCGGTGTCTCTCTCGGTGTCTCCCTAGACGTTGTTCTGGGAGTCGTCCTAGGTGTTATCTCGGGAACCAATCTTGGGGTGCCCCTAGCACTAATCTCCGGCACAGGCTCCCCTGCTACACGCGTTGGTGCGAACCCGGATGTGACTGGAACTCTCTCAGCGAAGATTGTTTGTTCCCTAGCCTCGGAGGGTGGGATTTCCCTAATTCCAGCCATAGCACGAGGAACTATTGGGATAACGCGCAACATTCTCCGTTCACGGAAAGGAACGAGGAAATCAGTAGGCCCGGCTCTTGGAACCTCAGCAAGTGTTGCTTTAACTCGCCTAGCATTGTCGTTCGAGGCGTACAACAAATCCCGCTCAGGGGTCTTAAAAGTAGCCTTCAAGTTCTTAACATCCCTAGCCTTCTTTGCTCCCCGTAATATCTCATACTCAGGAGTTCCTTTGGGGTACTGCTTTATCCCCGCAGTCGGTAGGTGTTTATCCACCACAACCAACTTGGAAGTATCAAACCCCCGCTTGTAAAGTTCTATGTACAGAGACGGGCTGACGGCTGCTGAATCCCCGGAGCGAAGAACACGGACAGCACCAATCTCCGGCTCGTATACCCACTCTCTCGCCTTCCAGTCGTACCACTTGTTCATTGGTATCTTCAATTTCAGGCTAGCAGGTTCGCCGTCAAACATATATGTCCCAAAGGCGGAGTGTTCAGTGGTCTTGCCCATGTGGACTTCGGCAGGACGCATATTTTTAACTCTAATCCCCAGTTCGGATATTATTTGCTCCTCAGCGAACTCCTTTAGTGTCCCTCTACCAAAGGGTCGACCAACTCTCGGTTGCCCTCTCACATCTATTTGCCCACCGATGGTATTCCAGACTCCAGCAAGATCAGTCGCAGCCGTATCGGTTCCTACGATATATGCCCCCTTGATAGTGGGGTGTTTAAGCATCACAGCCGTTCTCGGAACGACCCAGTTATCACCGAATTCCCGTACCGGGTGATAGTATGGGTCTCTCGTTCGTACCAACCTACCATTTCGGTCAACAAAAGGAACGTCAGCCAACCCAGAAGGGTCTCCGGCTTTCTCTAACTTGGAGGCTAATTCAGGGGTAGACAATCTTCGACTTGGGTCTCTACCTTCCAAGAACGCGCGGACAGCAACGTCGACAGGACTGGATTTCATCTCCTGCAACGTTATTCCCCGGCTGTACCACATCTTCGGCGAGGTGACGATATCACTAGCCCTAGCTCTTGGTCTAATAGCTTTGCCAGGGTCAAACCAGTTCTCTATCGCCACTTTAGGGCGACTAACGAATTTGGTATGATACAACTGTCGCATAGTTGGTAATACTCTGCCCTCGGCGATTGCCGCGTTCGTTGCCGTAATGACAATCGGCATACTCTGACCGGCTCTGATACGTTGCCCGGTTACTATATCCATACCCGCGATCGGGCTGTAAGTTGTTATGGTCGCCACTTCGGGCATCGTCTCCCCACCTGTGGCAACCTTATCTAACCTACGGACAGGAGCGAACACCTTGGAAGTAAACCCTGCAGGGGTAACCATCTCCAATTCCCAAGTGGGTCTAATTTCACCGCTCGGTTCTTGTGACCAGTGAAACTTGTAAACAGGGTAAACACCTTGGGGCAGAGCATCGGGATGCCCGGGAGGTAATAGTGCTCTCCGTTCTACTTCACGCCTGAGCAGGTCGTTCGCCGCGGATACGGGGTCGCCAAAGTTGCGCTTCTTGGCTGCCATCCATATCCTCTCGTTCCGCATCTGCTTAGAAACCGCTTCGTGGACAACCATAGGCAAATCCCGTATGTCTTTAGAGCTGTAGCGGAGCATTTTGCCACCAGGAGAATACCAATCCTTTATCTTAGGAATCGTATCCTTGGGTATCACGTAGTCCTTGAACTTGGGACTGGACGGGTTCTCTAAAAGTTCACGCAATACCGTCTCCGCAGTCTTCTTGGTAACCAACGCACGATTGGCGACGCGAAATGAGTTGACTACTTCCTGCGGTATCTTGCCCAAGTACCACCCAGCGACATCGCCGGAGAAGTTGGGTGACCACCACTCCATTGAACCCGTGGGAGTGACATCCTTGCCGAGTTTGCCTATCTGCCGGAGATAGGTATTGATGTCGGGTTTAACGCTAAATAAAATTCGCTGGTCAAGAGACACCTGTGCTGGATTACTCCTAGCCCTGATAGATGTCTCCCTCGGTGTTCCCCCGACGACACCCCCTCTTACCGTCTTGATCTGACCTGTCAACTTGCTATACGACACAAACTGCTCAGCATAGGCAAGAGCGTCTTCTGGTCGCTTGAACATTTTGAGTGCTTGCTCTACGGCACGAGGGAGCTTGCCTCCGTATATCTTCTCCACCTGTTGTACCAAATCCACAGCATATTCAGGGGTCATAAACCCCTTCAACTGCGTCCTAGGGATACTAATCTCCAACGACAAGTTAGGTGGCTCAAAACTCCCCGGACGTACAGCTTGGCGGACCTCCTTGAACACAAACTTGCCACCACCAATAGCGACACCGGCAAACAAAAGGGCTTCGACACCAACAGCCAATACTTTTTCCGTGGGACTAGCTTTAGGGCTAAGAACGGTTTTTGCGGCGTCAGGTAGAAGCAGGACGCCTAACCCGGCAGGTACACCCCTCTTTACTATCTCGCCTGTTAAGCGACCAACTGTTGTAATGGCACCCCGGGCAACGGTTGGTATCACTCTCATCCCCGTCATTCTCGCCAATGTTGCGGAACCGATTGAACTAACAGGGAGACCCAGCATCATAACATCCAGAGCAGCCACCAACCCACCGATAGCCCACTCTTTTGCTGTTACCCTCGTTCCATAGTTGTAATACTCCAACCCAGCCTTCAGGTCGTCAGATGTCTCATACCCTATATCCTCGGCAATAGCCTGAACCTTCGCCGGATCCGCTTTGTCTAGTTTCTTGACATCGAACGAGCCATCGGGTTTCACATAATCGCGCAGGGCGGATAATTCAGTCTTATAGGTCTTTGTTAGCTGTGCTTTGGCTTCTGGTAAAGTCAACCGCTTCCCAATAGGGGTTGTAATCGGCTGTATCGGGGCAAAGAGCAACTGCAGGGCGAGGTTTTTGCTGGATATGTGTTCAATGTCTTTCGCAAAGGCGGAGAAGACACTACCCTTCGTCCAATCCTTGTCGAACAGGACGGCAACCGCTCGCTTTTGGTCGTCATTGAGTTGCCGATAGGCTTCAGTGTATGACCCCTTGACAGGCTTGATATCGAGGTCGTCTAAGGCTCTACCTAACGAGCTTAGTTCCCCAGAGGACAACCCAAGACGCCTCGCAAATCCTGTTCCGGTAGGTACAACACCCTTGTCTAAGTGGGCGGCGATACTACCAGTAGTTTTATTCCACTGAGTAACTGCGGACAGAATATCGTCCCCAAAACCAGCATCACGTAGTGTCTTCATTCCATCGGGGTTCTTCCGAACAAACTCAGCCATAGCAGGGAGCGTGTACTCGCGGAGTGAGGGACCGAACGCCCTCATATATGCCCCTTCGGGAAGTTTCTCCACGAAGCCAGCACTAGATAGTCGTTGCAGGGCAACCTGTTGTCTTGCATACGCTTTGGTGGTAGCAATCTCACCCACCTTATACTTACCAGAGTACACCTCCCCTAATTCTTCCGGGGATAACCCCATCTCGTCCCTCTGCTTCGCAAACGCCTCCCACACTAGGACAAACTTGCCCTTTTTGATGTTCCCAGGGTCGTCGGGGTCAGGCATAAACGCCTTATACTTCCCACTCTGGATCTCGGCTAATTGCTTCTCGGCTTCGGCAAGGTTCTTGGCATATCCAGCAGAAACCTGCTGGGATATCCAGTCCTGTTTAGCCTTCTCTTGCCCTCTGGCTTGCGCAACAGTATAATATACAAAGCTCCCGTCCTTCTCGCCGGCGTAGACACTACCTCTAGGGACAAAACCCAGCTGGACAGCCCTATTAAACTTAGCCTTGCCTGTGAGTTTGCTATAATCTGCTAACTGCTTGTTGATAGTCTCGGATACCCTAGACGGGAGAGCGACATCGGAGTGAGTTTTAATGAAGTCCAGTTGCACAGCCAGTGGAGCACCGGCTTTTCGCATAGCACTTAGCTGGATATCAGGTCTGGCTCCACGAACCTTGGCAGGCAGGTAAGCCTCAACCGTAGCAGGTCTCTCCTTGGTAGGAGGAACACCAACGAACTCTACAGGCTCTGCAGGTGGAACCACAGCAGGTTCGGGAGCACCGATGAATTCTACAGACGCTTCCGCTTTAGCCCTTGCTTTCTCGGCTCTGGCTTTCTTCTCAGCCTCCTGAGCCTTGTAGGCTTCTGAACCCTTCCATGGTGTACCCTTCTTCCACGTCCCTGCTTTGCGAGCAGCTTTTTTAGCGTCTACTCTAGCTCTCTGCTCCGCTTTCTGCTTCGCATAGCTGGGTTGCGGAGTAGTAGGTGGTGCCGAGGTAGTCGCTACCGAGGTAGTCGCTACCCCTCTTGTATCATCAGCCATTCCTCAACCCCCGCGGTCTAATCGTGACACTATTACATCTTCGGCATCGGTACCGTTGCTTGCCGTCTTGGTTCAACCCGTCCTTTACGAGACGAACCGAGCGACACTTCCGGCAACGGTATCTTTCCTTATTCTTCCATGGGTTACTGACCATCGCACATCCAACCCTTATCCAACATTACTCAACATTGTATAACAAAAAGCGAGGGTTGTCAATACCCCCGCTACGAAGAAGGGCTAAACCATAGACTAAGGCCACCTCTTGCTCCCCAGTGCTTCACCGAACGTATAGGCTTCGACTCGGCCACCTCGAGAGAACTTCCGGCGCTGTGGCGCATCCTCCTTGACTTGGCTGACACTGTACTTATTCTTTCTCTTGGATGTTCGCTTCTTGACTCCGGTGTTCTTTTTCTTCGCCTTGGATTTCGCCATATTCTACCTCCGCTTGGTAACCTTCCGTGTAGTCCGTCTTCGTTTAGGGCGTTGTGCTTTCTCTAAAGCCCGGTATACACCCACTGTCTCCCTACCCAGTCTTGACCCGACGGCACCGAGGCGCTCCCCGACAGTCAAGTCTCCTGCCTCCCTGCGGGCTTTCTTGGCAGCCGTTTCAGCCTTGTAGGTAGCTACCTTAGCCTCAGACAACTCCTTCCTCAGCGTCGCCTTGTCCCGCCGGAGTTGCAACATAGCCAGCTCCCGCTCCTGCTTGGTTCGCGCCCTATCTAGCTTGTGTCTAGCACGAACCTCGGCTTCGGCTACTCGCCGATCGTACGCCGCTTCGATGCTGGCAATGTGTTTCTTAACAATGGATGATACTCTTTGTACAAAGTTCATTGCATCCTCCTACCTCATACTGGCGAACATCTTGTGCGCGGCTAAGTCGTATATCTTGACCGTCGCCCAGTACTCGTTCCGCTCCCTGCGGGACAAGTTGCTCCGCTTGACTGAGACTCTGGCACGATTGGCAGCGAGTTGTGTAGCACGGGCTATACGGAGCTTCTTGGTCTTCGTTTTAGCCCCATCAAACTCGCGCTGGAGTTCCTTAACAGAGCCACGGGCAGCCGACGGATTGCGCAGGGATATCATATCGCCGAGGTACTTGTGCTTGGTTGGCACGAACATTGTCTTTGTCGCCACGACTATACACCTCCTACAGCTTCAGTTCCCGGACGGTCGGCTTGTACGGCCACTTCCCAGTAAGTCGCTTAGCGACTTTCTCGGCATCCGACCTAGTACCGAAATGGATGAAGCGCTCGGTACGGTATGGCCAGCGGATGCCCCAAGCACGATACGTACCGACTTTTATTGTTCCCTGTACGTCTTTCATCTCCTACATACCCCCTATTTTGAACATCTTTGTCCCACACACTGGACACGTCCCCCGTACGGCTTTCCTGCCGTTCTTCAGGGTCACTTCCTGCGGGTCTTTCATCTCCCGCTTGGCTCTACACTTGAAACAATACGCTGTCATGTCTATTTACCTCCTATAGTCCACACGATATAATAAGGACTACGAGAGACCAAAGTCTGCCCCCTCGTCACGCGCGCTAACTTGCCTCGCTTTCGCAGGACAGAAGCAAAGTTGCGCGCTTCCGACTTGGTATCAAAATCACGAGAGAAGCGATATTTGATACCGCCGAAGGTTCTATAGCCAAACTGTTTCCGCCTGTTAGCCATTGCTGGTTACCTCCACTAAATGTAAATCTTCCGACCTTTTTTCATAATGTACTTCCCGCCCCGCTCGCCTTGATGGACTTTGAACCGCTTGCGGACTTTTACGACTTTCTTCTTGCCCGTTTTCTTGTCGAACATTATCCGGGTCGTTTCCGCCACAACTCCCATCCCAATAACGGTCGGAAGGGTCGTCGACATAATCATTGCACCTGTCATTTTCGTTTACCTCCTCTATTACTGGTATTGCTTCGGCAGTAACTGGACAAGCGCCCACCACTTACCGACCTTTCTTACTTTAGCTGTTCTGGGAAAGTCAGATCTCCTGACCTGCCTCTTTGCATTGAACTTGGTCCGGTGACGGGACAATACGTAGTACTTGTGTCCCCTGATAACTACTACCGACCGTCCCCCGTAGGTTTCCATCCTGACCTATCTCCGTCCCCCCTTCTTGCTCTTCTTCTTAGGTTTACAACCACCCAGCTTTCTACCTGTTCTCGGTCCCTTACCTTCGGGGCCGGTTTTATCTCGATTTGGCATAACTTACCTCCTTACTCTCATCAAGCACTTGTCAGGCAGTCAGCACCCAAGAAGTAGTCCCGCTTCTCACCCTCAAACCTGACCCAGTAATTCAGCTTGTATGGGACGTTGCGATACGCTGACCGCATCAGACCGTGCCCTTTAGTCAGTATCTCTTTCCCCCGGACGACACCTACTTTACCCACGAATTGAGGGTAAATCTTCCTCGCCCAAGAGGTGAGTTTAACTTTACTGCCTACCTTGCGGCCCACTCGCGGCTTAGACATAGTTATCTCCTTATCCCCCGCATACTGGTCGGGGTACTAGATGACCGCTTGGATGATTTCTTAACCCTCGGTTTTCTGGGCTTCGGGCTATCCGGCATATCCGGGAACTGTTTGCCCTTACGGATATTGGACAGTATCATTACTGCCTCTTTGCGGTCGAAAGCATCGTAGAGATTGTCGCCGTGTTCTATGTAGAACGGCTCACCCATTTCGCCAGTATCCTCGTCATACCCAGCACTGTCAATATCAATACGGATTTTTGCCCCCGTCTTGGCATCCACTACGGTCTCACGGGCATCCGTTCCTGCCGTGTAATTTACAATGTCTCGAACACTACCTGACATTTTAGTATCCATATCCATACCTCCTTACCTTATCCCTCTGACACTCGTGAGAGTAGATGACCGCTTGCTAGACTTGCGCTTGGCAGTCGGCTTCTTGGCTCTCGGTTTAGAGTGCTTCCACTCGTATTCCTCCATCGTGTAGGGCATATAGGCTTCGGTTTCCTCTTCAGCACCTTCTCGCACTAGGGCGGACAGACCAGCAGTGCCGTCCCCCCAGCGGTTAGTCGCCTTGCCCGTACGCCCGTTAACTAAGACACCGATACCGTCCTCGTCTCCATATAACTCACCAGGGAACACAAGCAGTTCGGATGTAGTCCCTTTACCTGTTTTCCTATTCACGAATGGCATAATCTACCTCCTTATCCCGCGAAGGCTAGTCGGGCTTGAACCGCATCTAGCCCTACTCGGCTTCCGTTTAGGAGACTTTTTAGACCCACCCCGTACTTTGGATAGAGATATTCCGTATCCGTCAGGCAGTGGCTCAGTCAAGGTATCCTTGACGAACCTCCGTGCCTCATCTGGTAAGCTCTCAAGGCTAACCAGTTTGCCGAGATGGGAATACGAACCCATCTGGCGGTATTCGCCCGCATACTGACCGAATCCTTGCGGGTGGTATGGGTTATCATTGAACCCGTACATATCCAGCATCCCCGGCGTATTGACGCTAGGAACTACCAGCGTGTAGCGGTCTATGGTCTTACCGCCGTTATCATAGATTCTTACCTGTGATGACATATCTTACCTCCTATCGCTTCTCCGACCAGAATACTAGGTCAAACTTCTTGCCCCCGATGGTCTTGGTTCCGCTGTACCGTGATTTGTATACCCCCATTTGGATTACCTCCTCTCTACTTCCCGCTCCTAGACTTCCGTCCACCGACTATCGAGCCGGGCTGTCCCCTGTAGAACGAGTGTCCACATTCGGTACACTTGAATCTATCCTTACGCCCGGAAGTAGTAGGGACAAACCCTACTTTCCAAACGTAGGTAGACCCACACTTGGGACACTTCACCCCGTATTTGTTTTTATGTACTGTTTTTGCCATCTTTACTTCCTCCCCTTGAGACTAAAATTTAGCTAAACTCTCCGTAATCGGACAACCATTCAGATACCCTCAAGAGAATACTGCCTTAGTCCCTAGCTCCTTCGCCTTCTGGTTAGCGAACCGTCGTGCTAGCGACCAGAGACGGAACCTCTTGACATCGCCCCGTCTTCCTGCTGCGTTTAGATTACCGTCCTGTGCCCAAGACACCTCGTGGTAACGCCCACTGGCAGTCTCGTCCTTGTGTACAGCGAACACGGACGGCTCAACCTTGTACCGCCCTCTCCTCTCCCGTGGGTTTGTATAAGCATACTTTGCCATTATCTACTTCCTCCTAACACCAGCTAACCACACAGTATACCACCAAAATACCCACCTGTCAAGCCCTCCCACCAACTACCCATAAAAAGGATAAAAAGAAGGGGAGCCGACCTTAGCCAGCTCCCCACGATAAGCAGAGACCCGATACCCCTTCACCTAACCATACCACGGAGGAGGGTGCTTGTCAAGACCTGACCACAACGGGCTGTCCCTGCTCGCACTGCTTCCTCACCGGGCACAACCGACACTTCTCGCTGGACAAATCGGGTTTTTGGGACAGGTAGCAGGCAGGAACGCGATAGAGCGTGGTCGAGGCGAGGCGGACATAATTGTCGGACTGAGCCAGTATCGGTACTCCTTCAGTCGGTACTTCCTCGGTTGGTACTTCCACTATTCATTCTCCTCTAACACCTTACTCAAATCAGTGGCTATTGTTGCCTGCGGTTCTACCAAACAAGCCACAAACGGTATCGGGTCTGTCTTAATCTGAGCCTTAGCTATAGCCTTAAATGCTGTATCATCAAGTTTGAGTGCCATCTTGTGTTCGACAGCCCACTTGAAGGCTTCCGCACCGTCGTAGCTATAGGTCGTTATTTCCCTGACACCCACGCCTTCGGCTGGAGATTTACTCCCTGTTTCCCTATATACCCTGAGAGTAAGTTCCCGTAACTTTGACTCCTCTACAGCCACACTTGCTCCAGCCTGTGTCAGGTCATCCAGAAGCTCTTGATTATTCTTATTCCAATTCTCCAGCAGTAAATCCCTTTGCCTTTTGAGCTTCGCTGTTCCTGACCGGGCCTCGGCAACAATCATTATCTGTGCTTTCAACTCCGCTAATGTAAACCCTTCTGTTGTCATTATTTCTCCTCCAAACTGTATTTCGCCAAAGAACCCCATTTTTTACCCACCTTGAAATCCACTTTCACGGGTACCTCCAGTTTCACGACACCTGTCATGATACCTCGCATCCAAACGAGGAACTCTCGCACGAACTCAGGGTCGTCCTCCAGTTCCACTATAAGACTGTCGTGGATCTGCATCAACCATCCCGCCTTATCCCGCCAACCTGTTCTCGGTAGTCCTCGCCACAATTCACCCATAGCCAGTTTTATAATACCTTGAGCTGACGATGTGACGGGCATGTTGGCCGCCATCCTCAGACCAGACTCCTGCACTGACCGCACAGGGCAAGACACCTCAGGAATGAACCGCCGACGACCGAACATATCAGCAACATACCCGTACCTGCGTGCCATAGCTGCCATCTCCAGCTGGTAATCCCTGACTTCGGGGTATAGCTCGTACCAGTCGGCAATAAACTTCTCGCAGTCTTGCTCCGTCCACGGCTCGATGTCGACAGGCTCCCCCTCCATCTCCAAGTCGGCAATATACTCTGCTATCTGCGCCGACAACCCCTTCGCGCCAATCATGTAGATAACTCCGAAGTTGGCCCGTTTGGTAGGGTACCGATACTTCTCCTTCCCAGCCTCCTCGTATGGCACGCCAAATATCTCGGAGGCGGTCAAGGTGTGCGGATCGTCCCCGCGCAGGAATAGCTCTATTAAACCTCGACACCGCGCAAGATGGGCTTGCGTACACATCTCTATCTGAGCCAGATCCCCCTCAGCCAACAGCCGACCATCAGGGGCAACGAACCCGCTCTTAATCGCCTTACCCTCTTTACTCCTAGTCGGGATGTTCTGCAAGTTCGGGTCCGCGCTAGCCAGTCTTCCCGTCTCTACTCTGGTCGTTTTCAAGGTCGTATGGACTCTAGGAATACCAGCCTTGCTAGGTCTAGCCCACTCTAGCAGAGCGTCCGAGTAAGTCCCCTTCATCTTGCTCAGTCGACGATACTCAATAACTCCCTTAGCTACAGGATGCCCGGTCTTTTTCAGTTCCTGATCATCCGTGCTGATTAGCCCTGTCGCTGTAGTCCTAGTCGGTTTGAAACCCAGCTCGTTGTATACTACCTCGGCGACCTGCTTGGAACTGGATGGATTGAATGGATGACCAACCACCGAAGCCACCTCCGAGGCCTTCGCCCGCATCCGGGCGTCATAATCTACGGATAAGTTGCGGAAGTGGTCGAGGTCAACTGCCATACCCGTGTCCATCATCTCCCTGACCATCGGGAGTATGTTGGTGTCCATCCACAGCACGAAGTCCAGCCCTGCCTCGTGGATAAGTTGCTCCATTTTTAGCTTGACACGAAGAGTGGTGTCTGCATCACGGGTCGCGTACCGCACAGCATCCTCAAAGGGGATATCGACGAGAGACGACTCCGGCATAGTATCCAGCACCTTCTCTACACACTCACGTTCGGTATCGGGTATCTTACGCCACTTGTCCCACAGATCAATATCCTCGCCCTTCTCCATATCCTTGAACATCTTGGCTATCTTGCGGGATATATGCCATGGGTGCTTGACGCGAGTAACAATTCTCCCTTGCTTGTTATTCCACTTGGTCTCCTCCAGCTCGGGTGGGTCCGGCCACTCCCGCTTAGACGCCTCAGTAAGGTAGTCCAAAGCGATCCTGTGTTGCCCAGGACGAACCACTTCGGAGTAATCGACCATCTTTACCCCGCACAGGTTCTGGGCGAGCGTCTTTAACCCTTGTGGCAACCCTAATAGGTAGGCAGAAACCATTGTATCTGTGAAATCATTACCGGGGATATCCAACCATTTAATATCGTGAAGGTAGTAGTGGACTATGATATGACCCCAGCTCGCTGTACTACTAACTCCGCTCCGATAAACCTTAGCTGGAATAAAGAATCCACGCCCGGGCGCCACACTCGCCTGAACACTCCACAACTCCGAATCCTGCTTGACGGATTCAGTGTCTACGGCAACTTGGCCAAAACCCTTGAAAGTCGACGCGACACGATACAGCTTCTCAGGTGTATCCAGTACTTGATAATCAGGATTTGGGTACTCGTCTCTTACCATATAGTCCGAGACCGACTTCCCCCGAAGCAACCCTCGCAACACTTGGAAATCCTCGTAGATAAAGCGCAGGGTGGATGTGTCATGAAGACCAGCGGCGGGGTGGTAGACGGGAAGTATAATCCTGCCGTCCTTCTCGATAGGTCGTCCATGGAGGTGCTCCACCGTGTCAGCATCGTTCCCCAATATCGCACGGATAGCGAAAGCACCCATAGCCACAATAATCTGCGGTTGGACGATAGACAACTCGATATTGAGCCACTTAGCACAAGCACCCACAGGACCGGGCTTCGGGGGAGTGTTGCCACGAGTCAGGCACTTCACGACGTTGGTAATATAGACATCCTCCCTGTTCAACCCACACTGGAAAAGCAGAGACTCAAGTTGCCGACCATCCTTGCCGATGAATGGCTCTCCCCACTCGTCCTCTTCTTTACCTGGGTTCTGTCCCAGAAACATAACAGATGCAGGAACGGCACCTTCACCCGGAACAGGGGCAGTGCAACTTGCGCGCAACTCACAGTCCGAACACTGCCGGACAAGGTTGCCCGGGAAGGGGAGAGACTCGGCAGGAGGCAAGGAGGGCGCGGGGCGACGGTAATAGCTAGGCACCCCGGAACCTCTCGATATCGTCTAATACCTTACGCAAAGCAACTGGGGCAAACTCGATAACATCAGCACTAACATTCACGCGACCTCCAGCGAGAAAGCGTCGCTTGTAGATATAGGGCTTGTTGTTATGAACATGCCCATGAACCACCCATCCACGCCACCAGTACGGGATGAATAGAGGACTCGGTTCGTGAACGACCAAGACGGACAGCGTGTCAGTTACTATGATAGCAGACAACCCAATACTGACAACACCATCCCCCAGAACCGACGTCGGACGAATGCCCTTGTCGTGACTACCCTTTATGTACACCTTCCTACCGGAGAGTTGCGATAACCACCAGCGGGCGGAGCGAGCACCGCGACCAAAGCACATATCGCCGAGAAAGAACACCAAATCATCGTCGGCAATACACCGCCTCCAATTATCCAGTATAACATTATTCATCTCGGACACAGATCGGAACGGCCGGTCGCAGTAGCGTGTAATGTTCTCGTGATCAAAGTGCGGGTCGGAGAACAGCCACGTGTGCGACAACTCACTCTCCGTCACGTGTATGACCACAGGATCGGCAGAAAGCGGACCAGCCATCTCTAACCTGCCAAACCCTCTAGGTGTTCTCGGCAGGCGTCTCGCACCATTGGGATAGTCGCGCCAGCCTGTAGGAACCGAGCCACTACATCGTCGTGGTAGTGAAGCTCCAGCACGTGGTCATCCGGCTCTACTAACTCGAACCCCTTAGTGCCGTATTCGCCTAGCGTAGCGTCAAGTATTGACTGCAATCCGTGTTCTTTATCGTAAATCGCCACCTTACTAACCCTCCTTCCTACTATCTGTCTGTGCGTCCAAACTACCGTAGTCAGCTTGATCTCTGTAACGAGGTTCGTTGTCTTTGTATAACCGCTCCGTCCCGTCTCTCAAGACTACTCGGACGGTATCGGAACGCAGTTCCACTCGCTTTATATCACCTGGTTTTGTAAGCCTGTTAATGAATAGCATTATCGTTAGTCTCCTTACTATTTGATTGCGGGTCAGTTGTCGGTGCATAGGTTCTCCCGCACTTGGGACACCGATACCTTTGAACTAAGTGCCTACCCGACCAGACCTTGCCCATACGGTGCATCTTGGAACCACATTCGGGGCAAAGGACTACGGTGTCGTTATTATTGCCTGTAGTCATTTTACCACTCTCTGCCTATTCTGCCACTTCATCGTATCTACCCGTTTAGCCACGTCAAAGTTCAGCATCCCATCAGAGGTAATCAACTCAATCTCTAGTCCCCTCTTCAGTGCATCCCGCTCCGACCTAGCACTATCATCGAACCCGACTTGGGAAACGATAATCGCCCTTTTGACTGGTTGGTGTACGACAGGATGTGTCTCAACGGCGGTTGCAAATTGCTGGAGCACATTATACTTTACTAAGAAAGTTTTGGTCTGGATGGGAATGCCGTCAGGGGTTATCCCATCTACACCTCGGTCTGGATTAGGCTTGGTCGCTCCATAGAACTCATTGACCCATGCTTCGAACTCTAGTGGCTTTAGCCTCTTTACTGCCTCTAAGTCTCGCTCAATAACAGGCTCGCTTATCAGGCCCGCCCCCAAGTTATTGGGGAGCTGATTACACCTGCTCTGGGTAGCACTGATAGCTTGGTTGCTAGCGTCTATCCCTATCCACTTCCGACCTAGCTTCTGTGCTGCCACTACCGCCGTCCCGCAACCACAGAATGGGTCAAGAAGGACATCGTTGGGACGGCTTGAAGCATTGATGACTCGCTCTAACAAGGTTAAAGGCTTCTGTGTAGGGTAGCCCAACATTTCGTTGCCATGAGACGCTGTAGATGATGGTATGTCATCCCACCAATCGTAAGGCAACTGCCCGTCCGGGTGCAGATAAACCTTACCTGACTCGTTCTGTCCAGTCTTGTAATATCGCCTCCCGTCAGGGTCAGTATGAGCAACTGCTTGTATTTTTTCGGAGTAGGGTATCCTTATCGCATCACTGTTGAACGTGTACTTGCTTGATTTCGTGTAGAACAGGATAATATCATGCTTCTTCCTGAACTTGTTGGTTGCGTTTCCACCCTTGTAGCACCATACCAACTCATTTCTAAAGTTCTCCCACCCGAATATCTCATCCATAATCATCTTCAGATAGTGGCTTGCCTTCTCATCGCAATGCAGGTAGATGCTACCAGTTTGCTTCAGAACTCTGTGGCACTGCTGGAGTCTCAATCGCATATAGTAAAGATACTTGGCAAAATCGGGGCGCAATCTCCCCAACTCTTTTAACCACCCAGGGGCACTGACGGAGTAACCCTGTTTGCTCCAGAACGCCCTACTGTCATCATAGGATACCTCCATCGCCTCCGGTGTCCAAGCATTAGCTTTCACCACCCCTCTCTGCACCTTACCCGTGAAGAAGGGCGGGTCAAGATAAATCAGGTCTATGGACTGAGACTCTACATCGTGACTTAATACCGTCAGACAATCTCCGTGGTAGAACACACTGGTTTTCATTTTTGGTTCCCCCTTTTCTTATATATCTACCACACACTATAACACAGCACAGCACATTTGTCAAGAGGTTAGAGGGTTATTTTTCGGGTTATTTTTTACCCGCTACTGGTACACGCCTTCCCAACCAGCAATAGTACTACTACCAGTAGGCCTATCACTGAGAAAAACTTTATTGGGGTAGGCACTCTCCCCCATAAACTACCGACAGAATCGAAGTCAAACGCACTCCGTGGCTGATTCTCCCTTATCTTGTCCTCGGCATCCCGTATCCGCTTCCTGACTTGAGCTTCCTTCTCAGCATACGCAGCTTTCTCCTCGAGAGACGAGGCTCGGGATTCCAACGCAGACAGCTTCCTCTTCTGCTTCTCCTGCTTGGAGAGAGGTCGTAGTCTCCTTCTAACTTCCTCTATCATTTGTCTCCTCCCCCGTTATGTAGTTCCGACACAATACTCTTAGCTAGTTTCTTACCAATACCAGGAACAGACAGCCAGTCCTTCTCGGTAGCACCGACCATCTCGGCTACAGACGAGAACCTGTGAGCAATATCCGCCGACTTTTCCCAACCTACACCCTTTAACTCGCTCGCCACCCGGCGGACAAAACTCGGTCTGACAAGCTGAACAGTCGGCATCGGTGGCTTGAATATCTGCTTCAGGGACTGGTGCCTGTCGGGAGGGGTTTGGTAGTTATCCCACAGCGCTTTAATAACAGATACTGTCTCCTTAACATCCTCCGTTCGCTTAATCATTATCCCGGCATCACGATGCAACTCGGTGAGGAACTGGTCGAACCGACTGTAGGTTATTGTCGGTTTTACCGGAGTCCAGATCTCGGCACGATGTAGGGTTCGGGGATTGATGCCCCAGACCGGTATCTCCAGCAACCCGTCATCAGGATTAGAACGGACTCTGCCCTCCGCGATGACAATAAAGACATCTATCCCGTTCTCCTTGACTATCTGCGCTTGGTGCAGAAGGCGACCATCATTGATGCACTGAACGAGGTCGCCGATCTTCTTACGTTCAACCCCGATCGTGAGTGCGGTGTCGTTCTCGCCCTTACCCCAGAAAGCACAGTCGGTGAACAGGGGGCAAGGGACGGCAATAGAGCCGAGGGCTTTTATCATGTCCTGATCGTTGGGGAGATTAGAGCAGAATACAGGCATCAGATTACCTCCTGTTCAGCGATAATTCTAGCCAGCGACACCCGGATATCCTCCCCACTAATAGTAGAACCGACACAGTCCCAACTATCTGTCCAAGAAGTAGCAAACAGTTCCAACCTAGGGGACAACCCACACAGCTCTACCAGCTCTCGCATCTCCTCGGGTTTCTGTGAATGGTCACGAACCTTGGTCTGGATAAAGTTAGGTTTCTGGATACGGAAAGCCTTGACCCTGCCCCTGACACCAAGCAATAGTTGCTCCACTTGACCCCGGTACCAGAATCCCATACCAAGAGACATTATTTTACGCCAGTACAGCGACGTCTTATAGGTAAACCCCCAAGCGGACATCACAGATAAGGCTTCAGGGAGCAGTGGCGTAGTCGCCCATAGAAACAGAACACTATCACGATCCGCGACCAAAGCAACGGGAAGAGACAGGATGTCGGGGAGAGATAGTGTCTTATACTTCTGTGCAGAACCACTGCTCATCGAACCACCAGTCCTCTCATTGCGGTAAGTCCACGGGACATCAGCGTAGATCACCTTGTATTTCGGTCTCACTTCCACCGCTCCCTGACATACCTCGTTGCACCGACTGGGGACAGCCCTAGACGGCGACAATGATGGTACCTGAATAACCAACGACGGATACGACTAATCATTACAGCCCCCTTTGAAACAAAGCCTATATCCTACTACTACTACCATATCGCCTCTTTTAATAGCCGAAATTCTTCCGCTACCCACATTATCATCCCCGCTATTAGTACAGATACCATCACCCCTTACCTCCTAGCCAATTTGGGTTGATAAACTACACCACCCCATTCGGAGTTCCACGCTGTTACTTGGCTCCCATCCGTGAACACAATGGTTACTTCGCCACCATCAGATTCGACAGCTAAACCGCCTTTGCTTTCTACACCGAATCTATCTGCGGATGTGTATTTAACTTCAGCCACCGTCTTGCCCTTTACCTGCTCACTTAATCGGGTTGTCTCTTTATCTCTTGGCATTACCCCTTACTTCCTTTAGCCATCATCAGTGTGGGCATTACCCACATACTAGGGGCGTATACTACCCCTAGTTTCGGCTTGTATAGGCTTGTCAATCCCGTTCGCTTTTGACTAATTGGTCAACTGACAAGCTCTCCTCCTGACCTCTTATTTATCGTGTACCAGACTGAGCAGGAACTCAAAATTGCACATAGGACCACGCAATATCTGCCCTGCTATGTACGGATTCTGCCGACAGTCCTTGATATACGCGGAGAACTGCGGACCATCGCTAGTATCCTCTCGGTACATCACCAAGTTCACCTGAACCATATACCCCATATCAGAATACCCGGACAGTTCAAACTCATTGGTCTTGGTGAGGGAGCTACGACCACTTGAGGTCGGTACGGCCCGCCATATCGCTTTAGTCTTGTGGATAAAAACAGTGTTCATAGGGGAGTCGTAAGCTATACGGAGTACCTCTTTCCACTCGTTGTTCACAATAGAGTAATCCGACGGCTTAACCTCGGTGAGCCTCCCGAAATGGGAAAGGCGGCACAACTCATATAGTTCGGAAGCAGTGTCCCAGATAACGCTACCCGTCCTCAGCTCGTAGACCTTGCGGACACGTTGCCGGAACTCGGCCCAGAGAGACTGCCACATCTCTGCTTTCCCCTCCCGAGGGACGCGAACGTCATAGAGATACACCTGTTTCCCTTGATCTTGGAACTTACCGACTACGCCTTCTATACCGAGATCCACGTTGAGATAAATGATCGGTTCCGGTGCAGTTAGCGCGAAATGCGACTTCCCCGTCTTCTCTCTACCCTCCTCCGAGATAATAAGGCGGCGAGGGGTCTCCACGTAGTCATCGCTGAACCCCATCGCTCTGAGTTGCGCTAAGGTTACCTCGTCTTTTTGCTTCGTTGGGCCTGCTGTAGTTACCATTCGCTATCCTCCTTCTTTGTTAATTTCGCCGAAATCGGGGCTATACCACTCCCCCGTCAGTCCCTCTATATCGGACAAGAAATCCGTCACAGTGTCCCGTTTCTCATCGTCGGTGATGACGGCGTGGAGATACTTACCATGGTGAATATCGTAGAAATCTTTCACTTTCTGCCAGAACAAATCAGCTCTCATCGTACCTCCTCTCCAATCCGAGCAGGAGTACACCCCTGGGACAACAGGTAGTCTCTTGTATTCACAATCATCTCCCAAGTCTCGTCAATACTCTGCTGTGTCAACCTGATAATTCGCACCGTAGCACTAGCGGTTGGTGGTCTACTGGACAGATGACCAGACACATAACACACGAGATCGGTTTCTGCCAAGTAACAGTACGCCCTGACTTGCTGGAGGTGGGAGAGTGGTATCTCTCCGCTGAGAGTAAACCGCAACTTGGTCTCGCAGACCAACCACCCTAGATCGGGTAGCCACATAACCCCATCCAGTGAACCAAGTATACCATCCTTTTCCTGCTCCATGTCAGGGACATAGACACCCCCCTTGGATAGAGCATAATCTGTAAGGTAGCGGTCTACCACTGCCTCCCAGATACGCCCCATACTCATAATCCCTTTCGGTTCGCCTTCGTACTCATAATATTGGATGTCGCCCTTGGCTATCCTAGTAGCAGACTGGAGCAGGTTCGACACATGCCACTTAGAATAATCTCTCGGCGTCGGTGGTTTCCGCTTTACGCCAATAGCACAAAGGTCGGCGACTCGCTCCAAGTCAATAGTTTCAGTCAATATGGTGTCCACTTCTCCTCCTAATTATATCCAGAGCCAAGGGCTTATCAACTCCACGAACGCGCAACCCAAAATCCTCACAGAGCTTGACAATCTCTTCTATAGCTCCTGGAATGAGGTCGCCCAGCCCGTACATATACCT
>Ga0307376_10000292_pt1 | contig 65669 bp, 70 predicted proteins | sample TR2MG_FD_202536 | JGI IMG/M metagenome (GOLD analysis project Ga0307376, IMG submission 202536) | Soil microbial communities from Risofladan, Vaasa, Finland - TR-2 | ecosystem: Environmental > Terrestrial > Soil > Coastal area > Acid sulfate soil | place: Finland: Risofladan, Vaasa | collected...
ATGAACGACCCCATCTGGCGCTAAAATACAAAACGCCTGATGCAGTGCACCAGGCGTCTTTAACTACTTACCTAAGCAGCCTGTGAAAACGACGTCTTACTGTCAACCTAGGTTAGGACGGGACAGTATCCGTATCCGATGCTGGAAACGCCTGGATCGAAGCTGTCGACTTTGACTCCGTAAGCCGGAATTCAGTGTTGCCCGGATTGAGAGCATGCCTGTTGCTCAATGCGGCCAGCCATCGAGGCCGCAGTGAATGTCTGATTTTCGGTCTTTCCCGCCGTTCAACACCACCTAATACCAGACGCTCGGCAACGTCTGCCTTTTAATTATTGAATTGGGCTTTCACCCTCCCTGGTCGGTCGGTGTTGCGTAAAGCCTTTACTCGCGAAAGGTCAATAGGACACTCAACGTGTGGTATTTACATTGGAATAAAATCGACTGAGCCTCTCAGCGGGAATGCTGCCCCGGGTCTCAAATAGACCGGCGCCGGGTGCCTGAACGGCATACCGGCACATATGCTATATATTAAAAAAGTACTTGATTAGTGCAAGTCTTGGGGTAGGTGCCGTCGACGACTGTGGCGGCTCTCCTCTTACAGATGTGGAGAAACGTTGTTCCGCGGGCCTCGGCAGAACTGATCCGCATCATTCAGCGGGGCATCCAAGGAGAGACATCATGGATACACAATGGCAAGTGGCAGGTACTTACTTTGAAGCATGCAACTGCGAGGCGGCCTGTCCGTGTGTGTTCACGGGTCCGCCGACCGAGGGCGAGTGCAAGGCGCTGATCGGCTGGCACATCGATCAAGGCCGTTTCGCTGATACCGCTCTCGATGGGCTCAATGCCGCACTGTTTGCATACGCACCGGGACACATGCTGCAAACTAAATGGAAAGTCGCCTTGTATGTCGATGAAAGGGCCAACGTGGAACAACAGGATGCCATCACCCAGATATTCTCTGGGGCGGCCGGCGGACACCTCGCGGCGCTTGTGCCATTGATAGGCGAGGTGCTCGGGGTCAAGAGCGCCGCCATCGATTACCGCAGCGAAGGCAAGCAACGCAGCCTGACCATTCCCCAGGTGGCACAGATGGAAATCGAGGCGCTGGCCGGCCAGAATGGAGAGGATGTCACACTCTCCAACATCCCGTTCACGCCGGTGCCCGGTTATCCTACGGTGGTGTGCCAATCGAAGCGCTTGAGTTTCCACGATCACGGTTTCGATGTGGAGATTTCCAAAAAGAATGGTTTCTATTCCCCCTTCAGTTACCAAGCCTGAGGGACAGGGCGGGGCACGTGCCGTAAACCTGGTTGTCGCCGCCAGTCTGGCGGTGATTACGGCGCTGGCGTGGGGCTATCTCGGCTACCAGTCCTGGGCCATGGAGCACATGGACCTAGTGGACATGGCGATGCCCGGTGCACAGCAATGGGGACTGTGGGACCTGCTCCTGGTGTTCACGATGTGGGCCGTCATGATGATCGGCATGATGACCCCGTCTGCAAGTCCAGTGGTTCTGCTGTTTACCCGCATCCAGAACGGGCGCCATGCCCAAGGTTTGCCAGTGGTTGCGAGCGGGCTGTTTCTGCTCGGCTATCTTGGTGCATGGACCGGTTTCAGTCTTGCTGTCACGCTGATTCAATGGGGGATGCACGCCGCCATGCTGATCTCGCCGGCCATGGTTGGCACCAGTCCGCTGCTGGGTGGCGCGGTGCTGGTCGCCGCCGGCATCTACCAGTGGACACCGGCGAAGCATGCTTGCCTTACCCGCTGTCGCTCACCCATGGGGTTCCTGCTCAGCGAGTGGCGTGATGGTGCCAGGGGCGCGCTCGTCATGGGCTTGAGACACGGTTTGTATTGTACTGGGTGCTGCTGGCTGCTAATGTTTGTGTTGTTTGTCGTCGGCGTGATGAACCTGTTGTGGATCGCGCTGCTCGCCACCTTGGTGCTGTTGGAGAAGACCCTGCAGCAGGGACCCTGGGTGAGCCGCGTCGCTGGTATCGTGCTAATTGTATGGGGAGGCTGGATTGCGCGTGGAGTCCTGGCATAACTTCGGGAGTCACTTCCGATCCGCCTAATTGACGGAGATACTTACAGAATCACGACCTGAATAACCGCAATTGGCCAGACTCGGCCATAGAATAGTAATCATTATAAGCGGACGCTGGCAATCTGGCATTGCTGGCAATGACTGTCACCTTTGGCCGACACCTGGTCGGTCGGAACTAGCCAGCTCACCATCGCTATCTCGGCCTTGGCAGACCCTAAACGCTCCGTTGGTCTATATTGGCCACTACATATGCGCACAGGCGGCTTGGCGAGTCCGCAATTAATTAATCAGTCGCTGCATATCAGGATGTTCTGCAAAGTTCGATCATACAGATCGGCCTGTCTGTTGAATAACTGATATGTGATTAGGCATCAACCCGATCATGGCAGGTGTTGCTCCCCCCGCAGATGTCTTGGAACAGCCTAGCTCTTGGGTTGGTTCTTTGGACAGTTTCAGTAGCAGTGCGGAGCTTGGCGATCAAAATATGGTTACCATCGATTTTGGTGCCTTTTGCCTCGCTTGGTCATGTGCGCTGTTTCGTAAGATACCTGGCAAAGACCGGTCTGACCAACAGTTCCAGGTCGTTGGCGGACGTTCGTGAATGGTGGATTTGGGGTGCCAAGCGGCCACCTATGCCTGTTTCTGTACGGAGAAGGTGATGGAGTCCAGTGCTGTCAGCGCTCAAATACCGCGATCGATTCCACGTGTGCGGTATGCGGAAACATGTTGGCGATGCCTGCTGCGCGCAGGCGGTAGCCTTTGTCATGCACCAGCACGGCGGCGTCACGGGCGAGCGTGGACGGGTTGCAGGATACATAAACGATGCGTCGGGGTGCGTCGTCACCCAGTGATTCGACCAGTTTGAAGGCGCCGTCGCGCGGCGGATCGATCAGCATTTTGTCGAAGTGGCCGAGTGCGGCCAGTTGCTCTGCGCTGATCTCGAACAGGTTTTCCACCCTGAATTCGGTGTTGTGAATGCCATTGCGTTCGGCGTTCTGGCGTGCGCGTGCGACCAGTTCCTTGCTGCCCTCGATGCCCACCACCTGTTTGGCGCGACGCGCGATGGGCAGCGTGAAGTTGCCCAGACCGCAGAACATGTCGACGATGCGCTCGCCGGGTTGCGGGTCGAGCAGTTGCATGGCACGCCGTATCAGGACCGGATTCACCGCTGTATTGACCTGGGTGAACTCGCTGGGGCGGAACGGCATCACCAGATTGAATTCAGGCAGCATATAGGCCAGCTCCGGCGCATCCAGCGGGTAGAACGGCACGATGGTGTCCGGTCCCTTGGATTGCAGCCACCACTGGATGCGGTGGGTATCGGCGAAGCCGCGCAGCAAGGCTTCATCGGCTTCGGCAAGCGGCGCCATGTGGCGCATGACCAGTACGTCCACGGCATCGGTGGCAGCCACTTCGATCTGTGGCACACGGTCGCGAATCGTCAGCTGCATGATCAATTCGCGCAGCGGCGGAATGAGCGCGGAAATACGCGGCGGCAGCACGTCGCAACTGGTCATCTCGGCGACAAAGCTGCTTTTCCTTTCGTGAAATCCGACCAGCACGCCGCCTTTCTTTTCCACCAGCCGAACCGACAGGCGCGCCCGGCTGCGGTAGCCCCAGGCCGGGCCGTGAATGGGCGAGAGCATGGTTTCGGGCCGGACCTTGCCGATGTGTGCCAGATTGTCTTCGAGCACGCGCTGCTTGGCCGCGATCTGGGCAGACGGTTCCATGTGTTGCAGGCTGCAGCCGCCGCATACGCCGAAGTGCTTGCAGCGCGGTTTCACGCGCGCCGGGCTCTCACGCAGGATGCGCGTGACCTGCGCCATTTCGAACGACTCTTTTTTGCGGTACACCGAGTAGGTGACGGTCTCGCCGGTGAGCGCGCCGTCCACGAAAATCGCCTTGCCGTCGCGATGGGCGACGCCGCGGCCTTCATGGTTGAGGGATTCGATAACGAGGGTGGGTTGGGTGGGGTTCATCTGGATGTCTTGCCGTTAACTGGATGGTGGGTACGAAGTTACTGTTCGCTATACTCCGCCATTGGTTTTTGATGGATACGTACCAGCACGATGCGCGGGCCGCTCATTTTTTTGACTACTACGTCGAAATGCTCGAATTCAATCTTGTCGCCTTCCTTGGGGATGTTGCCAAGTTTCCACATGACCAGGCCGCCGACCGAATCCACTTCCTCGATGTCGAGTTCTATCCCCAGTGCGCGTTCCAGCGTGAATATCGGCAGACTGCCCCTGCCGATCAAGGTGCCGTCATCCAGTTTGGTCCAGTCGTTGTGGCCGCGGCGGAATTCATCGCGAATTTCGCCCACCAGCGCGCTCAACATATTATCCAGTGTGATAAAGCCCAGCGGCGGACTGCCTTTATAGCCGATCACGGCGAAGTGCGGCGCCCCTTGGCGAAAGCGGCGAAACAGCTCCATCGCCGGCATTTCGGGCGAAACATGCTGAACCGGACGAATAAACTTTTCCAGATCCTCGATGCTGCCCTCTTTGAGTTCAGCCAGGAACAGGTTTTTCAGATGGATGACGCCCTTGACCTCGTCATGCTGATCCAGATAGGGGTAACGGCTGAAACGATGGCGGGCGATGATATCGAGGTTTTCCGCCAGCGAATGATTGGCAGATAACGCAACGACTTCATTAAACGGCCGCATCAGGTCGGTTACCTCCAGATCGCTGAAATCGAGGGTATGGGCGAGTACATTCCACTCGTCGCGCGTGAGCTGCTCCGTGGCGCGGCTGCTTTTCAGGATCAGCTTCAATTCATCGGCTGAATAATAGGCGTCGTGGCCGTGCGCACCGCCCAGCCCGGTGAGCTTCAATACCCAGTTTGCGCTGGTGTTGAGTACCCAGATCGCCGGGTACATCAGCCAGTAAAAAGCATAAAGCGGTACCGCGGTCCATAGCGCCACTTTCTCGGTACGGCGGATGGCCATGGACTTGGGGACCAGCTCACCGACCACGATATGCAGGAATGAGATGGTGAAAAATGCGAAGAAAAAGGCGATGCCGTGAATCAGCCTGACCGACTCGACCCCGATAAAGGCCAGCAATGGCTTCAGCAGTTCGGCAAAGGCAGGTTCGCCGATCCAGCCCAAACCCAGTGAGGCCAGGGTGATCCCGAGTTGGCAGGCCGACAGGTAAGCATCGAGCTGGGCGTGAACCCTGGCGAGCATGCGCCCGCGCCGGCCATAGACCTTGGCGATGGCTTTCACGCGTGTTTGCCGCAGTTTGACCATGCCGAATTCGGCGGCCACGAAAAAACCGTTCAGCGCAACCAGCAGCAGCGCAACAATGATCAAAAACAGGTTACTGCCCATAGCGGAACGAAAATCGTCCCTATCCTTTCCGGTTGTGGATGAGGGTGTTGCAGCACGATTGCGTGCGTGACTGAATCCGCTCGGTCTGGCCGATCGGGTTTGGTTTTGCGGCCAGCGTGCGCAGGCCGTCGGTAGCAAAGATGCTTTCGATATCAAAAACAGGAATGGGGAACATGATAACGCGCCGTGAATCGGGAGACAGCATTTTACCCGATTACACGGCGCGCCCGGACTGCGCTGGTGGAAGCTTGCGTTACAACGCGGCTTCTTCCGCGCTAATCAGCGCGTTGATGAGCGCGATATTCACGTCGATGTAGCTTACCATGCACTGCGCCGAGATTTTCTCGATGCGGGCTTCGTTGTTTGCTTCGCACGCCAGCGCCAGTTCCAGAAAACCGGCGTAGGCGCCGCTGCCGCTAACCAGCGCCTGTTTGATCGCGCTGCCGAGGTTGAGGTCGGCGATGGCATCCTGCACCGGCATATTGAGCATTTCGCTCAGCACCGAGAACAGGCCCGTCAGATAGAGTTCGTCGCCATTTACCGGCTGCAGGCTTTTGCTGGCCAGCGCCCGCATGAAACCGGCGCGGGTCAATGCGCGCTTCAATTCAGCCTGGCTGGCACCGCCGGGCGTGCCGCTGCCATGCAGCATCAGGGTGAGCCAGCGGTACAGCTCGGCATATCCCAACCGCTGCAATACCTGGGCGATCGAGGTGACTTCGTGTACCGCGCCGCAGCCGACGGTGTTGGCAAAGCGTAGCAGGCGGTAGCTGAGTACTGCATCCATTTTCAGCAGGATTTCCACCTCGGCCATGTCGCTGTGGGCCATGATCCGATCCATGAGTTCCAGTACGCGCAGGCGGCTCACTGGCAGGTCAACGCCAGCCTTGCCCCCGGTCTCGGTGACGAAGGCACCCTGAAACAGGTCAAATCCAAGCTGACGCGATACTTCCAGGGTTTCTGCATTGCGAATGTGTGCAGCAATCAATTGGCGTGCTCCCATGGCGCGCAGGTTGCGCACCATGTTGTCGAGATGAATTGCATCGTAGCGGCTAACGTCCACGCGTACTGTCTGAGTCACGGCAACCAGAGGTTGCAAGGCCACGTCGCAGCCGATCTCGTCCAGCACGATGCGATAGCCGCACTCGACAAGACGTTTGATTCTGGGCAAAAGTGTCGGTACATCGTCAATTTCGGCATGCACAGCGAACACTACATTCTGTTGCGGCAGGTATTCAATTTCGGGCGACATCAGGGTGTCGACGGAGACGCCGGCAAACAGGATTCTGGTTTTCAGATCGCCTTCTTCAGCCAGAGAATACAGGCCCGCCAGCAAGGTTTCGTCCTCTGCGTTGCGCAGTTCAGGCACGCAAGGCTGGCCGTGGCTGTAAGCCAGCTTGACGCGCAACGTCAGTTCAGTGGCGTGGATTTGACCCTCATGGTCGTAAATCACCTGCTGTGACAGCAGACGCTCGCGGATTTCATCCTGACGCGACGGGAGACCTTCCGTTTCCACCGCCAGTACATGGGTTGCTATGCCGTGCCAGTTGTTGGCTACAGTGTTGACGATACGGGCATTGTCGTGGGCATTCTGGATGATGTCGTTTCTCATGATGGTCTCCGGCACTGGTTTACGACTGGATATAAGCAGCAAGCATGCCACCCACCAATGCTGCCATACGGGTATCAGGCAAATGCCCGCAAGCTAGGACTGACGCGGTGACTCGGTTAAACTGCAAACATGAAATCACCCGAACCGGATGCCGCCACCCGTTGGCATTTCGTCAACGCTGTCGAACAACTCGTCGAGGCCGCTCTCAACCGCGTTCATGCGGCGGCAAGTGAGGCGTTGCGCGCCCGCGGCGTCTTCCATCTGGTGCTGGCCGGCGGCACCACGCCGCGTGCGCTGTATGCGCGCATGGCCGGGCTGGAGACCGACTGGCGCGGCTGGCATGTGTGGTTCGGCGATGAGCGCTGCCTGCCTGCCGATCATCCCGAGCGCAACAGCCGCATGGCGCAGGATGCCTGGCTGGCAACCAGCGCCATTCCGTCCGCGCAGATCCACCCGATACCCGCCGAACTGGGCGCGCCGGCTGCTGCCAATGCCTACGCGAACGCCCTGCGCGATGTGGGGGAATTCGACCTGGTGCTGCTGGGGTTGGGGGAAGATGGCCACACCGCGAGCCTGTTTCCCGGCCACGATTGCGGCACCTGTCCGGATAGCCCGGATGTGCTGGCGGTGACGGACGCACCCAAGCCGCCGCCCGAACGCGTGAGCCTCAGCGCGCGCCGCCTGGGCCGCGCGCGCGCGGTGCTGTTTCTGGTGAGCGGTGCGGGTAAACTCGATGCAGTCGCGGCCTGGCGCCGCGGCGAGCCGATTCCGGCGGCGGCGATTCGCCCGGTGGCGGGGGTGGATGTACTGGCGGAGCGTATTTGCGTACAACCGAAGCGGGAGGATGCATGAATCCGTTGAAGCCCATGATGCTGATTCTGGCACTGGCAAGCAGCGCCGCCCAGGCCGCGCCTGCCGACGAAAAACTCACCACTCGGGGCGACCAGAAGGAAGTTGCGGTGACCATCTACGCCAACGACCTGGCGCTGGTCAAAGATCAGCGCCAGATCAATCTTGGCGCGGGCTTCAACAAGCTGGCCTGGCGCGATGTGGCTGCGCGCATGCAGCCGGAAACCGCATTGCTGCGTAACCTTTCCGATGAAAAAGGCTTCCAGCCGCTGGAACAGAATTTCGACTTCGATTTGCTCACCCCGCAAACCCTGCTGGAAAAATATGTGGGCAAGCAGGTCACCGTGATCAGAACCAACCCGGCGACGGGTGCGGAAACGCGCGAACCGGCGACCGTGCTGGCCACCAATGGCGGTACGGTGCTCAAGTTCGGCGACCGCATCGAGACCGGCGTGCCGGGGCGGCTGGCGTTCGCCGGCGTGCCGGATAACTTGCGTGACCGGCCTACGCTGGTGATGAGCGTGGTGAATCCGCACGCGGGCTTGCAGAATCTGGAGTTGTCTTATCTGACCGGTGGCCTGTCGTGGCGCGCCGATTACGTAGCGGAGCTATCTGGCCAGGATGACAGCATGGACTTGAACGGCTGGGTCACGCTCACCAACCAGAGCGGCACCAGCTACCGCGATGCCCGGCTGCAACTGGTCGCGGGAGACGTTAACCGGGTGCGCGCAGCCATGCAGCCCGCCGCCATGCTGCGCGGCAAGTCCCAGATAATGGCCGCCGAGGCGGCGCCGCTGGCGCAGGAAAACCTGTTCGAATACCACCTCTACACCCTCAACCGCCCAACCACGCTGGCCGAGCAGCAAACCAAACAGGTCGCGCTGCTCTCCGCCACCGACATCCCGGTGCGCAAATCGCTGGAACTGCGCGGCGCGGAGTATTACTACCAGGGCAGCTATGGCGACCTCGGACAAAAGCTCAAGGTCGGGGTGTTCGTTGAATTCGACAACAAGGGCGCAGGCCTGGGTGTGCCGCTACCCAAAGGCGTGATGCGCCTGTACAAGAAAGACAGCGCGGGCAACGCCCAATTCATCGGCGAAGACAACATTGACCACACCCCGAAAAACGAGCGCGTGCGACTGAAACTGGGCGAGGCATTCGATGTGACCGCCGCCAGAAAACAGACCGACTTCCAGAAAATCGCCGGCAGCGGGCGCTATAACAACGTGTTTGAATCGGCTTACCAAATCACCCTTAAAAACGCCAAAAACCAGCCGGTGACCGTCAAGGTATTCGAGCCCATGCCGGGCGACTGGCAAGTGCTGTCGGAGTCCCTGCCGCATACCAAGGAAGCCGCCGGAACGGCATTGTGGCAAGTGCCGGTGGCGGCTGAGGGCAAGACCGTGCTGACCTATCGGGTACACGTGAAGTATTGATGGTCTTTAAACCCTGCTGCGCAATTCGCACCTTCTGTAGGAAACGAGGATGGGTACAAGCCGACTGGAAGCGTTTAGTGATGGCGTGCTTGCCATCATCATTACCATCATGGTGCTGGAGCTGAAGGTGCCGCACGATGCCAGCCTTGCCGCATTGTGGTCACTGTTGCCGGTGTTCCTCAGCTACATATTGAGTTTCGTGTACATCGGCATCTACTGGAACAACCATCACCACATGCTGCACGCCACGCAGCGGGTAAGCGGCGCCATCCTGTGGGCAAACTTGCACCTGCTGTTCTGGCTATCGCTTGTTCCATTCGTGACCGGCTGGATGGGAGAGAACCATTTTGCGCCAGCGCCCACGGCTTTTTACGGCGTCGTGCTGTTGATGGCAGCCATTGCTTATTGGATATTGCAGCGGGCGATCATGGCTGAACAAGGCCACGACTCGCTGCTGGCGGTGGCTATTGGGAACGACCTCAAGGGCAAGCTCTCTCCGCTGCTCTACGCGATCGCAATCCCTTCCGCATTTTTCCATCAATGGATCGCCGGCATGGCATACGTGGTGGTCGCGCTGATGTGGCTCATCCCCGACCGCCGCATCGAGCGGGTCATAGTCGAACGGGAGATTGAGCGCAATGACAGATAAGAACGTCAAACAGCAGAAGCAGATCGTTGCGGATCATGCCTGATTAAATCCGCAATATTCAGGCGATCAATCCGTCAGCAGTGTCAGCGCGGCTTCGGCTGTGACTGGGTCGATATCAACCTGCATGACACAGTATTCATTATTTTCGTCGATGGGCGTGGGGTCGTCTGCGCAACTGCAGCCGGCAATGATGCTGGTATAAAAAATACCGATCTTGGCGCGTATATGGCCTTCTGTCTCGGCAGCGCCGATGACGATGACATCGAGTTTGTCATCCAGCGCATAGCTGCCGATGGACAAGCCCTGTTGCAAGGGAAGCTGGCTGGCATCGAGATGCTCGATTTCACTCTTGAGAATGCGTTTAAAGTCAGGCGTTTCCCATGCGTGTAATGAATCCGCTAATTTAGGCATCAATTCACCCCTTGCACCAGTCCGGCTGGCAGGTGTTGCGCGGCGCGCCTTTGGGTGCGCAGATCCCACCAGTTGCGTAATGCAACCAGCAGACCCAGGCCGAAAAATGCGCCGGGGGGCAGGATGGCCAGCAGGAAGCCCTTGTAGTCCGGCACCACGTGGATGACGAAAGCCTGTGCTGCGGGACCGAACGCGAGATCGAGGCCGGCGAACAGCGTGCCTTTGCCTACCACTTCCCGCAGCGCGCCGAGCAGCGTGATGACCATGGTGAGGCCGATGCCCATCATCATGCCGTCGAGCATGGACGGCAGCACCGGGTTCTTGGCGGCGAAGCTGTCGGTGCGTGCCAGCACGATGCAGTTGGTCACGATCAGCGGTACAAAAATGCCCAGCACCAGATACAGCGGATGGATAAAGGCATTCATCGCCATGTCGATCACCGTCACCAGCGCGGCGATGATCAGAATGAATACCGGGATGCGGATTTCGTGCGATACCAGGTTGCGGATGGCGGAGATCGCGCCGTTGCTGAAGGTCATCACCATCGTTGTGGCCAGTCCCAGGCCGACGGCATTGACCACCGAATTGCTGATGCCCAACAGCGGACACAGTCCCAGCAGTTGCACGACGCCGGGATTCTGTTTCCACAGACCGTTGACGATGATGTCGCGGTATTGGCTCATGGCTTGGCTCCAGGTGTGATCACAGGCTGCGGCGCAGCAGCGTACAGTGCGCTGCGGTGGGCTGCTTCGTATTGTAGGGCATGGTGCACGGCTTTGACCACCGCGCGGGGGGTGATGGTGGCGCCGGCCATGTAGTCGAACTGGCCGCCGTCCTTCTTCACCTTCCAGCCGTCACTGGCCGGGTTATCCAGCGCCTTGCCGTCGAAAATGCGTATCCATGCGCTCTTGGCGATATCGATGTAATCGCCCAGCCCCGGCGTTTCCTTGTGGCTCACCACGCGCACGCCGGTAATCCGCCCGTCTGCGCCGATCCCTACCAGCATGTTGATATCGCCGCTGTAGCCATCCGGGGCGGTGACTTCGAGCACCAGCGCCACCGGCGCACCGGCCTTGCGTGCGCGCCAGACGTGGCTGGGCAGGGTGGTGCCCAGCAGCTGGTGCGGCGGCAGCAGCAGCGCGTCGTGCAGCGGGTTGTTGTCATAACTGCCGGGGACGAGTGTCTCGCTGATGAGCTTCAGGCGCGCTGCGTCCTCGTTACGGGCAATGGCCGGGCGGGTAATGCCGTAGGTATAGGCCAGCACGCCGGTGCCGACGATGGTGAAGCCCAGCAGGACCAGCGCGGCACGCGCCGCGGAACGTAATAACGGCGTCATTCTGCGGGCTCTTTTTGCTTGTGTCCGTACACTTTCGGCTGCGTGTAGGCGTCAATCAGCGGCACCATGATGTTCATCAACAGCACGGCGAAGGCGACGCCATCCGGGTAGCCGCCCAGGGTGCGGATGAGATAGGTAAGCATGCCGATGCCTGCGCCGAAAATCAGTTTGCCGCGGGGCGTGGTGGCGCCCGATACCGGATCGGTGGCAATGAAGAATGCGCCGAGCATGGCGCCGCCGGTGGCGAGGTGAAACCATGGCGAGATGAAGCGATCCGGATCGGAGATGTGGAACAGTCCGCCGGTAATCCACAGCCCGGCGATAAACGCCGCCGGAATGTGCCAAGTGATGATGCGTGCCAGCCACAGGTACAGCCCGCCCAGCAAATACATTAGCACCACCACCTCGCCGCCGGTGCCGCCCATGCTGCCGAAAATGGGCAAACGGGTGATTTCGCGCACCGTGTGTTCCAGCTGCAGCTGCGTGCGCAGCGTATCCAGCGGCGTGGCGGAGCTGATCGCGTCGAGCTTCAAGCCATCCGGCAATATCCCGGTAAAGATGTAGTGCGCCGAGTCGAGGAGGTTCAGGTGTGCGCCCGCCAGCGACAGCGGCGATGCCCACTGCGTCATCTGCACCGGGAATGAAATAATCAGCACCGCATAGCCCACCATGGCCGGATTGAACAGGTTATTGCCCAGCCCGCCGTACAAATGCTTGGCCACCACGATGGCGAAGAATGTCCCCACCACGATCAGCCACCACGGCGCGATCGGCGGCAGCGATAGCGCCAGCAGCCAGGCCGTGACCAGCGCGCTGCCATCCATCAGGAACGGTTTGGCCGGCCAGCCGCGCAGACGCACCGCAATGGTTTCCAGCAGCAGCGCAGTGACACTGGCGAGGGTCAGCGTCACCAGGATCGCCGGACCGAACAGCCAGACGTAGACCGCAATGCCCGGCACCAGCGCCGCCAGTACCTTGAGCATGATGATGGAGACGCTGGATTTTTCCGCGATGTAGGGGGAAGAGAGCATGGTTTATTGGTCTGCCTGGATGGGAAATTGAGCGCGCGGCGGGTTCACTTCTCCACCGAATCCTGTGCCATTGCGCGGATTCTGGCGCGACGCGCTTCGATTTCGGCAATCTCCTGCAATTTTTCCGGCGGCAGGTTTTCGATGTTGCGCGGGATGATGCCTTCTTTTTTTTCTTTGGCGCGTTCTATCGCGGCCTGGATGGCGGCCTTCTTGACAGCACTGGCAGCGTCATCCGGGCTGCCGGCGCTGGCTTCGGTGAGCTTGGTGCTGGCTTTCTGGGCGAGTTTTGCGGCGCGTTCCTGTTTCTCGCGTTCGAGACGCAACTGGCGGAATTCATGGCGCTCGCGTGCCAGGTCGGCGGCTTTCTTGTCTTTTTCCTTGGCCCAGATTTCGCTCTTGGCATAGCGATAATACTGCACCAGCGGGATGTGGCTGGGACAGACATAAGTGCATGCGCCGCATTCGATGCAGTCGAACAGCTTGTATTCCTGCGTCTTGCCGAAATTCTTTGCGCGTGCGAACCAGTACAGTTCCTGCGGCTGCAGATCCGCCGGGCACGCCTGCGCACAACGGGTACAGCGGATGCATGGCATGGCCAGCGGCGGGGGCGGAAACAGCGCGGGCGATTTGACCAGGATACAATTGGTAGCCTTGACCACCGGCACCTCGCTGCCGGCCAGATCGATGCCCATCATCGGCCCCCCCATCACGTAGCCGCTGGTGTCGTCCCGGGTTGCGCCGGTCAGTCGCGCCAGTTCGGTGAACGAGGTGCCGATCAGCACTTCGAAATTCTGCGGGCGGTGCACATTGCCGGTGATGGTGACGATGCGCGAAATCAGCGGCTCGCCGTGGTTGACCGCGCGGTGCAGCGCATATGCGGTACCGACGTTGAACGTGGCGACGCCGATGTCGGTGGAGCGTCCGCCCGACGGGACTTCCTTGCCGGTCAAGGTCTTGATGAGCTGCTTGGCGCCGCCGCCGGGGTAGAGGGTGGGTACAGCCACCACTTCCACTGCGAAATCGCACTGGCTGGCCGCCGCCTGCATCGCGGCGATGGCCTCGGGCTTGTTGTCCTCGATGCCCACCAGCACTTCATCACTGTGCAGCATGTGGCGCATGACGGCGGCGCCAGAGAGGATTTCTGCGGCTCGCTCGCGCATGATCATGTCGTCGCAGGTAATCCACGGCTCGCACTCGGCGCCGTTGAGAATGAGCGTGGGCACCTTTTGCACGGCGCCGGGATTGAGCTTGATAAAGCTGGGAAACACCGCGCCGCCCAGCCCGGCGATGCCGAGTTCGCGCAACTGGTTGCGCAGGTGGCTGGGGTCCATGTTGCGGTAATCCAGCGCGCCGTGCTCGACCCAGCGGTCGAGTCCGTCGGGCGTGATGGTGATGCACTCATCGGCCAGCCCGGACGGGTGCGCCACGGCATGGCTGGCAATGGCGGTAACCGTGCCGGAGGTGGGCGCATGTACTGCCACCGATACATAGCCCTCAGCCCGGCCGATCATCTGCCCTTTCAATACCTGCTCGCCTACCGCGACAACCGGCTTGGTGGGCTGGCCGATGTGCTGGCGCAACGGTACGACCAGCAGTTTGGGCAGCGGCGCAATCGCGATCGGGCGCGTGGTGGATGCGTGTTTGTGTTGCTCGGGGTGCACGCCACCGTTGAATTCGTATAACTGGCGGGTCATCGCGCGACTTTCAGTTTGACCACGGGGTATTTCCATTTCCAGGTGGCGACGTCTTCCGCGATTGGCACCATGCTGATGCAATCGACCGGGCACGGCGCAACGCATAGTTCGCAACCGGTGCATTCGTGGGCGATGATGGTATGCATCTGCTTGGCCGCGCCGAGGATGGCGTCCACCGGGCAGGCCTGGATACACAGGGTGCAGCCGATGCAGATGTTCTCGTCGATGAGTGCCACCGATTTTGGCTTGGGCTCGCCATGTTCGGCGTTGAGCGGTTTGAATTCCACACCCAGCAGTTCCGCCAGCTTGTGGATGCCGTCTTCGCCGCCGGGCGGGCACTGGTTGATGTCGGCGTCGCCATTGGCGATGGCCTGGGCATACGGCTTGCAACCGGGAAAGCCGCACTGGCCGCACTGGGTCTGCGGCAGGATGGCGTCGATTTTTTCGACGATGGGGTCTTCCTGCACCTTGAAGCGCACCGCAGCAAACCCCAGCGCCGCGCCGAGAAACACGGCGAGGCCGGACATCACCAGAATCGCTGACAGCACCTTATTTCACCAGACCGGCAAAGCCCATGAACGCCAGGCTCATCAGCCCGGCGGTAATCATCGCAATGCTGGTGCCGCGAAACGCAGCCGGGACGTCCGCGCCCTCCAGCCGTTCACGCAGACCGGCGAACAGCACCAGCACCATGGAGAAACCCACCGCGCCGCCAAAGCCGAAAAACAGCGACTGGATGAAATTGTGCTGGGCCTGAACGTTGAGCAGCGGGATCCCCAGCACCGCGCAGTTGGTGGTAATCAGCGGCAGATAAATACCCAATACGCGAAACAGTACCGGGCTGGTTTTGCGCACAAACATCTCGGTGAAGCCGACGATGCCGGCGATTACCACGATGAACGACAGCGTGCGCAGATAGGCCAGATCGGTGCCCAGCAGGTAGTGGTTGATCAGATAGCTGGAGCCGGATGCGAGGGTGAGCACGAAGGTGGTGGCGGCGCCCATGCCGATGGCGGTTTCCAGGCTTTTGGAGACGCCCATGAACGGACACAGGCCAAGGATTTTCGCCATGATGATGTTGTTGACGAAAACCGTGCCGATCAATATCAGGATGTAGCTCTGGATGTCCATTATTCGTTCAAAGGCAGTAAGTCAGCCATTATCCATCGCCGGGCGGGCGCTTTCAACCACGTTCGGCATGCAGAAAGGCCCCGAATTTTTGCGCGCGCTGAGTATGACCGTACAGGCTGACAGCTTGCTGACAATGGCTGCCGGCTTGCGCCGGGTTATAAAATCGTTTCCGCATGGGTATAGGCCAGGCCCAGATCCTCCGCCACCGCCCGCTGCGTGGTCATGCCGAGATAGACATTGAGCCCGTTCAGAAACCCGCTGTCTGCGGACAAGGCCGCCATGCCCTGATTCGCCAGGCGCAGTGCATACGGCAGCACCACGCTGGCAAGCGCCTGGGTAGCGGTGCGGGCGCAGGCTGCCGGCATGTTGGTGACGCAGTAATGCACCACGCCCTCCTCAACATAAGTGGGATGGGAATGGCTGGTGGGGCGCGAAGTTTCCGCGCAGCCGCCCTGGTCGATGGAGACATCTACCAGCACCGAGCCCGGGCGCATGCCGGCCAGCATTTGCCGCGTAATCAGCTTGGGAGTTTTTCTGCCGGGCAACAGCACGGCGCCGATGACCAGGTCTGCCCCGGTCACCAGTTCGACCAGCGCGGCGGTGTCGGAATAGCGCGTCTTGAGCCGCCCCTGATAGAGATCGTCAAAGTGGCGCAGCTTGTCCATGCTGCGGTCGAGCACGGTGACATCCGCCCCCATGCCGGCGGCGACCCGGGCTGCGTTGGCACCTACCATGCCGGCACCGATAATGGTCACTTTGCCGGGCGCCACGCCGGCCACGCCAGGCAGCAACGTGCCATTGCCGCCACTCATCATGGTCAATGCCTGCGCACCCGCCTGTACCGCGATGCGCCCCGCTACCGCGGACATCGGGGCAAGCAGCGGCGTGCCGCTGGCGTCGGTGACGGTTTCGAAACCGATGCCGATGATTTTTCTATCCAGCAGTTGCGCGGTCAGTTCAGGGGCGGCGGCCAGGTGCAGGTAGCCGAATACCATCTGCCCGGCGCGCAGCAGGGGGATTTCCGCAATTTGCGGCTCTTTTACCTTGACGATGAGCTCCGCTTCGTACACGGCTGCCGCGTCTTCCACAATCTGTGCGCCTGCGGCACGGTAGGCGTCGTCGGAAAAACCGATGCGCGCAGCGGCACCGGTTTGCACCCGAACCTGATGTCCTGCCGCCAGCAGCGCCGTTACGCCGTCAGGGGTGAGAGCGACGCGGTACTCATGGTCTTTGATTTCTCTGGGGATGCCGATCAGCATGTGGATGTCCTCGCAACTAAAGTCGGGTTAGCATAACGCTTAAGGGGCTGCCTGTACTTGTACCGTAAAAGATAGTGCATCCAACGTGTCCCCCTGTTCATCGACGAGGCTGATGCGGTGGGTTCCCGGCTGGGGCGTATAAAGCAGACTGCCGTCTGCCTGGAGCCATTGCGCCGGTGCAGGTTCGCCGTCCACCAGCCAGTTCCATTGCGCATGCATGGGGCGGCCATAGAAGCGAACTTTTTGCCACGCGGCGGGGATATCCGCATCCAGCGTCAGTATGCTGCCATTGGCGGGGCCGATGATGTGCGGCAAGCCTTTATCCTCAGCCAGCGTTACCACGCTCTGCTCGGTGCCGGGTAGGAACAATTCACGGCGTGGCAGCTCCAGCGGCGGTTCGAAGCGCACCGTCTGGGCGATGACCCCGCTCGGCAGGGTCGGGGTACGGCCAGGATGGGATGTGTTCAGCCTGTTGATTAACGCCTGCCACACGGGTGCGGCGCCATTCGTGTCGGAGACGGCGCGCATCGGTTCTCCCAAGACGTTGCCCACCCATACGCCCACTGTGTATTTGCCCGAAAATCCGACGCACCAGTTGCCGCGCCTATCCTGGCTGGTGCCGGTTTTAACGGCAGCAAAGCCGGATGTCGTCAGGGCGCTGTCCAGCCCTGCCTTCGTGGCACGGGCATTACTGTCGGCCAGGATGTCGGTGACGATGGCAGCGACCGGTGCAGGCATGATCTGATTCGCGCCAGGTCCAGGTACGCCGCCAACCTGGAAACTCAGCGGCTTGAGCACGCCGCTGTTGGCCAGTACCCGATAAGCGTTGGTCAGGTCTGTCAGTGTGATTGCCGCCTCGCCCGGGGCGTAGCCATACCGCTGCGGTGGACGACCACCCGGAGTGGCCAGCCCCAGCGCCTGCAGGCGCTCATAAAAAACCGCCGGCGTGACCAGGGCCAGGGTTCGTACTGCGGGCACGTGCAGCGAAGAACCCAACGCGGAACGCAGGCTTACCCAGTTGCCGGGATCACGGTTGTCGTCCTGCAACATACCCTCCTGAGCCGATGGGGTTTCCAGCACCAGCGACGAATCATCCAGAAATGACGCCGCGGTAAGCAGGCGTTGCTCAATGGCCAAACCGTATAAAAACGGCTGGAGGGTGGCGCCTGCTGGCTGCGGCGTAGCAGCATTGTCCAGCGCCTGCGTGCCGGACGCGTTGGCGCTGGAACCCACGTAGGCGCGGACTTTGCCGGTTTTGTTGTCGAGTATCACCACCGCGCCGTCGTCGACGTTGTTCGCCTTGAGTGCCGTGAGGCGGCTTTGCAGGGTTTCCAGCGCAAAACGCTGCAAACCGGCATCCAGGCTCACCTGCACCCGCTCGCCGGGGGTATGCAGAAACATGCGTGCGACGGCGGGCGCCAGTTGTTCGCCAAAATCGATATGCGGTCTGGCAACCAGACTTTTGTATGCCAGCGCGGTCACTGTTGCGCACGACGGGCGTGGCACGGTCAGTTGCTGCGCCACGCCGCAGGCACGTTCCGCCACGACTGCGGCTTTGGCATTCGGGCCGCGCAGCAGTGCAGCGAGTATGCTTGCCTGCGCTTTGTTCAGCCTGGAAGGATCCTGGCCAAACAAGCCCTGGGCGGCGGCGTTGATGCCCGACAAATTACCGCGAAAATTCACCTTGTTCAGATACGCATCGAGTATCTGCGCCTTGCTCCAGGTTTTTTCCATGCTGCGCGCCGCCTTGATTTGATCCCACTTCTGCGTGTAGGTGCGTCCGCCTGCGCCGCGATACAGCGCCGGGTCGAGCAGCCCCGCCAGTTGCATGGTGAGCGTGGAGGCGCCGCGATGGGTGTCGTACATCAGGTTTTCCCAGGCAGCGCCGATGAAAGCGCGCCAGTCCACTCCCGAGTGTTGATAAAAACGCTTGTCCTCCGACACAATCAGCGCATGCCGCATCGCCGGCGACAGATCGCGTAGCGGCACCCATGGCAAGCGGCGCACCTCGGGATCGAGGTTCAGGGTGTCGAGCGGTTCGCCATTGCGATCGACCAGCCAGGCTACGGAAGGGCGATGCGCGGCCTGGACTTGTCGGAAACTGGGGAGGGTGTCGGACAATGCGCTGCCCACGCTGCTCCAGGCAAGCGACAGCCAGAGAAGAAGATATGCAAACGTTTTGTTGCTCATGAGCGAGTCCTTGCCGCCTTCACTCAGACCTTAGCATGCGTTTATTGTTCTTGGCTTGGCGGAAATATCAGGCGGCATTTTCAGCTCATCTCGCCGCGCAGCGCCTGCACGCATTCGCTCACCAGCGCCGGACCGCGATAAACGAGTCCGCTATAGAGTTGTATCAGGCTGGCACCGGCAACGATTTTTTCGCGGGCATCGGCTGCCGATAGAATGCCGCCAACGCCGATAATGGGCACTTCTCCCGCGAGTGCGGCGGCCAGTTTGCCGATCACGCGGGTGGCGGCATCGCGCACTGGCGCGCCGGATAGCCCGCCTGCCTCGTTGCCATGCGGCAGGTGTTCCACGCCGCGACGCGCCAGGGTGGTGTTGGTGGCGATGACGCCGTCGATGCGATACTCGCGCAGCAGTTGGGCGATCTCGGCTATCTGCGCATCGTCCAGATCGGGGGCGATTTTTACCGCCAGCGGCACGTAGCGGCCATGCTGTTCAGCCAGCCGGGCCTGTCCGGTTTTCAGTTGGCCCAGCAGATCGGACAATGCCGCGCCGGATTGCAAGTCGCGCAGATTTTTGGTGTTGGGCGAGGAGATGTTCACCGTGATGTAGCTGGCATGCGGATATGCCGCCTCCAAACAGGCCAGATAATCGTCGGCGGCGCGGGTGATCGGCGTGTCGAAATTCTTGCCGATGTTGATGCCGAGCACGCCGCGGAATTTCGCGGCGCGTACGTTGGCGATGAGCGCATCTACGCCGTCATTGTTAAACCCCATGCGGTTGATGATGGCCTCGGCTTGCGGCAGCCGGAACAGGCGCGGTTTCGGGTTGCCTGGTTGCGGGCGCGGCGTGACCGTGCCGATTTCGATAAAACCGAAACCGAGAGCGGCGAGTGCGTCGATATAGGCGCCGTTCTTGTCCAGCCCGGCGGCCAGACCCACCGCATTGGGGAAGGTAATACCCATGCATGCGACCGGCTTGCCGCCCGCATGCGGCGCAATCAGCCGCGATAAACCGAGACGGTATGCGGTTTGCAGCGAAGACAGGGTGAGGTGATGGGCGGTCTCGGCGTCGAGCCGGAACAGCAGGGGGCGGAGTAGGGTATACATGCGTGCATTTTAACCCGGTGTCCGCTGCATTCCCATTTCAACTCTCAAGCAACGAGGCGATCAAGGGGCAGCACACGTTGCCCCGCTGGGTTGCGCATTCGGCAACCAGCGTTTGCAGGGTCTGTTCGATACCGCGCAGGCCGTCCAGCCGTTTTCTTACATCGACCAGTTTCTCGGCCGCGATGGCGCGCGCTTCGGTGCAGTGAGTGCCGTCTTCGAGCTGGAGCAGCGCGCCGACTTCTTCCAGAGTAAAGCCCAGATGTTGCGCGCGCTTGATGAACTTGATGCGCGTCACATCCATATCGCTATAGCGGCGGATGCCGCCGAGCGGTTTGTCGGGTTCGGGCAGCAGCCCGCGGCGCTGATAGTAGCGAATGGTCTCCAGATTGACGCCCGCCTGGCGGGCGAGCACCCCGATGGTCATGTCCTGCTTGTGCATGCTTTCCTTCCGCTTCAAACCAGCTTGACTCCGTACCATGGTACGGAATTTATCCTGAATCATCCAGCCGGAATTCATGAACAAAAACCGTTGACACCGTACCCGGGTCCGGAATCGATACTGAACATGTCCCTGATAAATTGTGAAGGAGAAGCTGATGTCTCAAGGTAAACAAGCGAATAGCTGGCCGCTGATTGGCGGTGTTGCCGCTGCTATTGCTGCTTCCCTGTGTTGTGTCGGGCCGCTGGTGCTGGTCATGCTGGGTATTGGTGGCGCGTGGATTGCCAACCTTGCGGTGCTGGAACCCTACCGGCCGCTGTTCCTCGGCATCGGCGTGGTGTTCATGGTGCTTGCCTACCGGAAAATTTACCGCGCGCCTGCCGCGCAAGACTGCACTCCCGGATCGCTGTGTGCACTGCCGCAAACCAATCGCATCTACAAAATGCTGTTCTGGATGGTGGCCGTGCTAATGCTGCTGGCTATTGCTTTTCCGTATATCGCCCCGTTGTTTTATTAATTGAAAGGAGTCTTGCCATGAACGTCCGTCATTTGTTGAGCGGCGCATTTTTTGCTGTTACCAGCCTGTCCATCACGCCGGCTCTTGCCGCGCAGAAAACGGTCACCCTGGATATTCCAGGCATGGATTGCGAGATATGCCCGATTACCGTCAGAACAGCGCTGAAAAAACTGCCAGGCGTCCTTAGCGCGACCGCAACCCCGCAGACAAAAGAAGAAGTCGTTGTATACGATGATGCCAAGACCAGTATCAAGCAGATCATCAATGCCACGACGCAAGCGGGTTATCCTTCAACCGCTAAAGACGCGCAAGCAAAATGACTACACATGCGCTGCGTGTGACTGGCATGACCTGTGATCACTGCGCCCGGTCGATTGAAAAACTGTTGGCGAGTGTCGCCGGTGTGAGCCATGCCGAAGTGTCCTACGCGTCCGGCAGCGCAACGGTTGAAACCGGCGCCGAGGTGTCTGCTGCGGCGCTGATCAATGCGATCAAGGCTGAAGGTTACGGTGCCGAACTGGCGCGAGGCATGGGCGCCGCGGTGCCCGCAGGAATATCATCCGGCCTCAGGGTTGCCATTATCGGTACCGGCTCGGCGGCATTTGCGGCCGCCATTCGTGCTGTCGAAGCCGGCGCGGTGGTGACCGTAATCGAAGCGGGAGAAGTCGGCGGCACCTGTGTCAACGTCGGCTGCGTGCCATCCAAAATCATGATCCGTGCCGCGCACATCGCACACCTGCAAAGCGGCACCCCGTTCGACGGGCTGAAAAAACAGCCGGCCGTTATTGACCGCGTGGCCCTGGTGGCTCAGCAGCAGGCGCGGGTGGATGAATTGCGTCACGCCAAGTACGAAAGCATTCTGGAATCCAACCCCGGCATTACGCTGGAACAAGGTTTTGCACGTTTCAAGGATGCCCATACGCTGGTGGTGGAAAAAGCCGACGGCAGCGAGAAGGAATTGGCTGCCGATCGTATCCTGATTGCCACCGGTCGCTCGCCTGCGATTCCGGATACACCAGGACTGAACGACACACCCTACTGGACCTCGACGGCGGCGCTGGTCGCGGAGGAGCTGCCGCAACATCTGATCGTCTACGGCGGTTCGGTGGTCGCACTGGAGCTGGCGCAGGCCTTTCTGCGCCTCGGTTCCAGGGTCACGCTGATCGCGCGCAGCCAACTTCTGTCCAGGGAAGACCCTGCGCTCGGCGCAGGGTTGAAGGCCGTTCTGGAAGGTGAAGGCATGCGCATTCTGACCGATACCGAGGTGAAGAACGTGCGTTTCGACGGCAAGCTTTTCCAGGTGAATATCGGGTTGGAAACGCTCAAAGGCGACCGTTTGCTGGTCGCCACCGGGCGAACGCCCAACACCACCGACTTGAATCTGGATGGAGCCGGGGTGAAAACCGACGCCAGCGGCGCGGTCATCATCGACGACCACATGCGCACCTCGGTGCCGCATATCTATGCCGCGGGCGATTGCACCAATCAGCCGCAGTTCGTGTATGTGGCTGCTGCTGCCGGTACCCGTGCCGCGATCAACATGACCGGCGGCGATGCCGCGCTGGATTTGTCGGCCATGCCAGCGGTGGTTTTTACCGACCCGCAGGTGGCGACAGTCGGACTCAGCGAAGCGCAGGCAGCCAGGCTCGGCCTGGAAACCGACAGCCGCACGCTGAGCCTGGACAACGTGCCGCGTGCCTTGGCCAACTTCGATACGCGCGGATTCATCAAGCTGGTTGCGGAACAAGACTCGGGACGCTTGCTGGGCGCGCAGGTGCTGGCGGCGGAAGGTGGGGAAATTATCCAGACGGCGGTGCTTGCCATTCGCAACCGGATGACGGTGGAGGAACTGGCGGGACAATTATTCCCTTATCTCACCATGGTTGAAGGCTTGAAACTTTGCGCGCAGACTTTTCACAAGGATGTGAAGCAGTTGTCGTGTTGTGCGGGATAACCAAACGAGCAAAATACTTGTTATCCAATACCAATATCACGCAAGGGTTAGAACGCCTGCGCCGCGAATTTCCGCTGCAAGCCAGAATCGAGGCTGCAGATATTGCTGCACGCACTGCCTACAGGATTGTCTTGCAGGCATGGCTGGAAAACGGGACGGCTCCCGCACCTCATATCATCCCGTTGCACTGTCTGAACAAGCTGGTGGAACTGGATGCGCTGGTCGTTACTGAATCCGGCCTGGGTTGTTACCCTTTCAGTGCAGTTGAAACCGGAATAACCGTTGAATATGGTTCGCATCGAGTCAACGCGATGTGTGCGATCGATGCGCTGGCCATCCCGTTTATTGCAAACACCGCCGCCGCCATCATCGCAACATGCAGCGTTTGTGATCTCACAGTGACGGTTCATGCTGATGCCTCCGGGCAGATCACCCGGAATGTGCCATCCGGTGTGCAAGTCGCCTACCGCAAATTGGCCCGGAAGCATGTCGCCTGCTGCAACGACCTGTGCCCCGGTATTGTGTTTGTGTGCGCGGAGTGTGCGGGTGCCGCAGGCGAACGCGGCATGAACGTTGCCGATGCAGCGGCAGTCGGACGGCAGTTTTTTGGCTTTCAGCACAGGTGAGTCTGAAGCATATTTATGCGGGATAAGCGGGAATTGAAGCGTTCAGAACAAATCGGAAATGCCCGCCACTCGAGACCTTGCTGTCCGGGCCACATCGGATAGGCCAGGCAGGGATATATCCGGATTATTCAGAAGGATTTTTTGAAGTGCAAAACCATCTGCTCTTCATCGAAATAACTTGCCCCAATTCTCAGGCCGCGCTTCTCGACTGCGAAAACTTCAAAGCCCTCGGAAGAATAGAGATGCCTGGCTCTAGCGTTGGTGGCGATCACGGTCAGGTTGATCTGCTGCAAACCGTCTATTTGTTTTGCGCGACTAATTGCGTCTTGCAGCAGCCTTCTTCCGATCCCTTGGCCGGATACTTCGGACGACACATACATGCGATAGATGAGTCCCTTATGTCTGAGCTTGACGCGCACCTCCCGGTCGAAACTGACTACACCAACCAATCGACCATCCCCCTGAAAAACCCCCAGCGTAAAGGCATCCGCATTGTTTGGCGCAAAAGGCACCAGCGGTTCGCCAGCATCTTCGGGACTGATTCTGAATAACCCCGGGTGCTCGCGCAGACCATTCAGGATCAATTGCTGATACAGCACGCTGTCTGCCGGTGTGAGCGCCCGAATAATCTTTCGCATTAATTGATCCTGTATCTATGCGAGCAATCTTCGCTCGGATTATGCATCGATTTCATCTTCGATCAATGCGATCAAATCAGTTACTCCAACATCGATGCCGGCCTGCGATAAAAGCGTGGTTGCCTGGCCCCGATGATGTATTTGATGATTAAAAAAATGCAGGATAAGCTTTGAAAATTGCTTGTGTGCGGTGACGCCTTTCATGTTGGTATAGTGCAAAATGTGCTGCAAATCTTTGTCGGTTAAGGTAGCGGCCCATAGCATGATCGTTTGATCCAGCATTTTTCGCCGGTTAAATAGTGCTCCGATATCCGTGAATAGCGGCTCATCCAGGGATGAGGGGGCAGGCAAATGTCGAATTGGATCAAGAGCTGGAAAACTGGCTGGATGCACTGTAAAACGCCTTAACCATAGGGTGTCGGCCACCACGACATGATTGAGTGTTCCGATCAAAGACCCGAAAAATGCTTTTCTATCAGCCGCAAGTTCTTGCGGCGATAGCTTCTCTGCTGCTTCATATAGCTTGTTATTCATCCATTGATTGTAGGAGGCCATCAAAACGATATGACTGCAAGTGGGCATTTTGGCTTTTCCAGCGGGATATACAGGGAATGGCAATGGCTCTGTATTCTGTTTAAGCGGCTCGTCATGCAGCAGATATTCTGTGTGAGAGAAACGATTTTATCAATTGAGTCGGTTGATATTTGAGTGATTGCTGCTGTAATGAGTGGGCAAACTGTAAATATAGGGAATGGAGAAGGTGCGATGCAATTGGTCATTGGCAATAAAAATCATTCTTCCTGGTCGCTGCGACCCTGGTTGTTGCTGCATCAAGCAGGGATCCCGTTTGAGGAGATCCGTGTGCCGCTCTATCAGACCGGGACCAAATCTCAACTTGCACGATATTCAACGTGGGCGCGTGTTCCGATTCTTGTTGATGGCCCGGTGACGGTATGGGAATCGCTTGCCATATGCGAGTACCTGGCCGAACGTTTTGGAGACAGGAAGCTGTGGCCAACGGATATCCGGACACGCGCAATGGCACGTTCGGTGAGTGCCGAGATGCATGCCGGCTTCAGTACATTGCGCCACGAGTTGTCGATGGATTGCCGTGCCTATCATCCCGGCTTCCCGGTAAGTTCAGAGGCACGCAAGGATCTGGATCGTATCGAGACTCTCTGGAGCGAGTGTCGGACGCAATTTGCGTCCGTCGGCCCGTTTCTTTTCGGCTCGTTTTCGGTGGCGGATGCTATGTATGCCCCGATTGCACTCAGGGTCCGAACTTATGACGTCAGCATAAAGCCTGAATCAGCAGACTACGTGTCTGCGCTCTTTGCACTTCCTGCGGTGCAGGCCTGGATTGATAGCGCTCGCGACGAGCCGGAGCGCTTGCCTCAGTTTGAGCGCTCGCCTGTGTGAAACTGCAAGCGCGTATTCCCAGCTACAGATTGAAATTTACGCGTCAGTGAGCACATGACTGGTTGTAACGACATTTGCCCAAGGATTGCATTGGGGATTGTATTGAGGATTGTATTGGTATGCGCGGATAGGATGCTGGTTGTTCCCGAAAGCGCTTTACTTGAAGTCCTCGTTGCACCTCATCGTGCAACGAGGATATCGGCCTGGTTTAAAGCTGCTCAGGCGGTGCGGAAGGATGGACGTAGGCCCAGCCTTGCGCTTCCCGAATCGTGATTTCGCCCATTCCCGATGGAACGATGCTGATGAATGGGTAGAGGTCGTTGCGGTCTATGTGCAATTCTTTAAGGGTATTGGCACATTGCGCCAGGATCACGCCTTCCGCCTGCAAATGTTTGAGTTTGTCCTCGAAGCCATTGTTCTTGACGTACACGTCGAAGCCCTTGCTATTGGCAATCAATTCCACACGGAGCTTCCCGGCAAGGCGCGGGTCGTGCAGGACGTTTTCTATATTGGTCAGCGTTTTCTTGATCGCCGGGGTGCCGCCGGCATCCAGATGAAAAATCACATTGTAATGATCCCTGGATGCGGTTGCGCCGTGGTAATCCCCGCCCGTTCCAGCGGCTGCTCCCAGCGGCAGGCAGGCGGCAAATAACGCTACGGCCGCAGTTAAACCAATTTTTGGTGTAGCAATGCTGAGCTTTTTCATGTCTGTCTCCAATATTTTTTAGGATTTAAATCGGCGAGTCGGCGCTGTGCTCGCGCCGCTAACACCTTTGGCAAGCGGAAAGCTGTCCACACGTCAGGATTGATGTGCGTTGGCCCAGATGATTCTCCGATGCGCAGGATAGTTTACAACCGAATTGGCAGGATGTCAGATGCCGCCTGGCAGAAACCTCTCCAGCAGGTATCGCCGGGCCGGAGAGGTTTGGTTGAGTCTGTGTTACGCAGGCATGTTTCGCGGGCAGAAAATGGCAGCTTCAGAACTTGGCGCGGATGATGTTCCATGCGTGGCCAAACCAGCCTGCCTTTTCCACTGCTTGCAGCGCCACCAGGGGCACACGGGCAACTTCCCGGCTGCCTTCGCTCAATATCAGCGTACCGACCTGCTGTCCGCGCTTCAGCGGCAAAGGCATTTGCGCTGCCAGGCTCACACTGGGCTTGAGTTGCGCATAGCGTCCGATCGGCAGGCTAACCCAGACGTCGCTGGCGGTGCCGATGGATATCTGTGCAGGATTCGCCTGATTATTGCGCACCGTGCTGATGATTTGACCAGCGCCATACGCGCGTCGTGTTTCGAAAAAGTGATAACCGTAATTAAGTAGCGCCTCGGCGGCCTGAGCACTGCCTTTGCGCGTAGCGGAACCGAGCACCACCGCAATCAGATGGCGCCCCTTGCGCACTGCTGTGGCATCCAGGCAATAGCCAGCCTCGTCAGTGTGGCCGGTTTTCATACCGGTCACCGTGGCGTCGCTGAATACCAACGGGTTCCAGTTGTTCTGGGTGACATGGTTATAGGTGAAAGTCTTTTCGCCGAAATAATGCAGGTACTGCGGATACTGGCGAATGATGGCTTCGGTCAGTATGCCGATGTCGCGCGCGCTGACCAGATGGGTGGGCGTGGGCAGTCCATCCACGTTATCGAAATGGGTGTTGGTCATGCCAAGCTGGCGTGCGGTGGCGTTCATCATCTGCACGAAACTATCGGTGTTGCCGGCGATGGCTTCTGCCAGCGCCACAGCCGCGTCGTTACCGGATACCACCACCATGCCCTGGATCATCTGCTCCACCGTTGCCGGCAAATCGGGCTGCAGGAACATGGTCGAGCCGCCTGCCTTCCATGCGGCCACACTGACCGGAGTCGCCTGGTCGAGCTTAAGACTGCCGCGCGCCACCGCCTGGAAGGTCAGATAGGTAGTCATCAGCTTGGTCAGGCTGGCTGGCGGCACCTTCTGGTCGGCCGCACGCGCGGCCAGTACCTGTCCGGAAGCCGGGTCAATCAGCACGTAATTGCGGGCGTCGACATTGGGCGCATCGGGGATGGCCGGCAGGAGCGCGGCGACGGCGCTGGCCTCGAACACGGTGGCTAACAAGAGCATGCCAAGGGTACGCGACGGGAAAGATAACGGCATGGACAACTCCTTAAGGGTGGTCAAGCCAGGGGCTTGGTATTGAATGGTATTGTGTTCGTATCGGGCGCTGGCACCGCGGTAAGATGCGGCGCGCAATGAGGAGTTCCCGGAGGATCATGGTGATGAGCTTTGTGCACTAGGAGCCATTGCAGAAGAGGATGGCAGCAAAGGCGCACATCAGGCTGATGTGCGCCCAAGCCTTCAACAAAAAAATCCTTGCTCAGTGTTTGGCCGTCCTGCGCAGGCGTGACATCAGGCGCCGCGCCAGTTCGCCAAACAGTTCGGTCTGAGTCGGATGCGGATGAATCGCCTGTGCGACCTGTTTCAGCGTCATGCCGGCGGACACCATCATCACCGCTTCGCCAATCAGGGTGTCGGTGTGTTCGGCCAGGAAATGCACGCCGATGATCTTCTGCGTGGCCTTGTCTGCCACCAGTTTGATCATGCCGTGGGTCTCGCCGCTGATCATCGCCTTGGCGTCGATGCTCATCGGCATCTTGGCTTCCACTGCGTCGATGCCCTTGGCCTTGGCTTGTGCCGCGGACAGGCCGACGAAACCGGCCTGCGGACGGCTGAAGGTGACGCCGCAATCCAGGTCCTGGTTGTACACGTGATCTTCGCCCAGCAGGTTGCTGGCCGCCACGCGCCCCTGGGTGGCGGCGGTGTGGGCCAGCATATAGCCGCCCACCACGTCGCCGACCGCGTAAATGTGCGGCACGCTGGTGCGGCCGCGGGTATCGGCCTTGATCGTGGCGCCATCCAACTGCACGCCTGCAGCTTCCAGGTTGAGCTTGCCGGTGTCGGGGCGCTTGCCAGTGGCCATCAGCACATAGTCGCAATCGAAGCTGGCGGCTTTGCCCTCGGCGTCAGCGTAGTCGAGTTTCATCTTGCCTGCGGAGCCGGCGATGCTGCCGATCCTGGCGCTGGTGACGACGCTGAATTCCTGCTTGAGGAGCTCGGTGAGCTGTTTGGCGATTTCCTCTTCCACCTCGGCCAGGATGCGATCCTTGGCTTCCAGCATCAGGATCTCGGTGCCGAAATCGCGGAAAATCTGCGCCATTTCCACGCCGATTACACCGCCGCCGACGATGGCCATTTTCTTCGGCGGCGCGGGCAGGTTCCAGATAGTGTCGGAAGTTATCACGCCGCCGCTGGCCAAGCCTTCTTGCGCACCCGGGATAGGCGGCACGAACGGCGGCGCGCCGATGGCAATCACCGCTGCGCCGAAGCGCAGGGTGTAGGCATCGCCCGCGGCCGGCTGCACCCTGATGGTGTGGTTGTCGACGAAGGAGGCAAAGCCTTCGCGTACATCAATCTTTACGCCCTTGTCGGTTTTCAGTGCCAGTTCGCCGCGGGTCTGCAGGATGTCCTTGCGGCGCGTTTCCAGTGTTGCCCAGTCGAGCCCGGGGGTGCTGGTGCCGGTGATGCCTTTTTCCGCGTCGTGGGCGCGGTCGCGAATCAGATCGGCATTGTGACGCCAGGCCTTGGACGGAATGCAGCCGCGCCACAGGCACTCGCCGCCAGGCAGCGGGGCATTATTGATCATTGCCACCTTGACACCATGCTCGACCAGGTCGCGTGCGCAGTCTTCGCCGCCGGGGCCGCCGCCGATGACGATGACCGGAAAGTCCCAGTCGCCCTCAGGAATCGGCGCGATAATGGCCGCTTCCAGCCAGCTTTCCGGGTTTTCGATGATTTTCTTCAAATCAGCCAGGTAGGCGGCGACGTGCGCGCCGTTTACCACGCGATGATCGCCGGTGATGTTTACCGGCATGCCGTCCGGTCCGGTAGCCGCGATGGCCATGATGGCGGCGATGCCCGGGGTGGGAATGGCGGTGAAGTGAGTGACGCCGAACATGCCCATGTTGGAGATGGTGAAGGTCGGGCTGGCGTATTCGTTGGGCGACAGCTTGCGGGCGCGGGCGCGCGGCATCAGGTCGCTCCACTCGGCCTGCAATTGCTCCAGGGATTTTTGTTCGATGTTGTGCAGGATGGGGACTACCAGACCGCCACCATCGGCGGCGACGGCAATGCCGAAATCGTGGTTGCTGCGCTCGACGATTTTGTCTACCGGCTGGTAGCAATTATTCAGCATCGGGTGCTTCAGCATGGCTACGGAGCAGGCTTTGGCGATGGCTACCGTCACCGAAATCTTGCGCGCCTTGGCGGCAGCGATGAGTTTCTCGGGTTTGATGTTGAAAGTGACATCGAAGGTGGGCAGGGTCAGCGCCGCCGTCATCGCGTGCGACACGGCCTTTTCCATCGAGGACATGGGGCGGCCAGTGCCGGGCACTTCGACCTGCGGCAGGGAGTGGGCGACTTGCGCCATGCTCGGGCGTGCACGCGCCACGTCCTGGGCGACAATCACGCCGGCCGGACCGGAACCGGCCAGCTGGTTCAAATCAACACCGATTTCGCCGGCCATCTTGCGTGCGTAGGGGCTGGCCTGACGCCCGGCCGGGCGGGCCACCGGTTTGGCACCTGGGTGGGTCACTGCGGGAGTGGCTGCTGGCGTGGATTTGGCCGCCACGGCGTAGATCGGCGTCTTGTCCTTCTGGTGATGTGTTTCGATCACCTTGTGTTCGGCGGAAACGGTGACTTCGGTATTGTTCACCTGTGCCGCGTCGCTGACGATGAAGGCCATCGGATGCGCCACTTCCACCGTGCTGCCCACGCCCGCCAGGGGGCCGGACAGGAAACCTTCCTGGAATACTTCCACATCCATGATGGCCTTGTCGGTTTCCACCGTAGCCACGATGTCACCGCGCTTGATGGCAGCGCCGATGGCTTTTTCCCAGGTCACCACGATGCCTTCGGTCATGGTGTCGGACAGCTGTGGCATGACAATCGGCATGCCTGCGTGGTGCGGGATCATCTCGGTGGCCGCCTGTTCGGTCACGACTTCGCCGGCGCCAATGGCGAGATCGCCCAGGGTATCGGTGATATAGCCCAGCGCGCCGCTGACAGCAACGGTAGCGCCGACTTCCGCCAGCGGGCTGGCCAGATAACCGGCCTTGAATACTTCCACGTCCATGATGGCTTTGTCGGTTTCGACAGTGGCGACGATGTCGCCGCGCTCAACTTTGTCGCCGACCTGTTTCTCCCAGGTCACCACAACCCCCTCGGTCATGGTGTCGGACAGCTGCGGCATGGTGATGACGTAATGTGATGACATTGCTTTTTCCTCTAGCCTGTAACGTTGCAGCCCGTAGCCAAAAAGTTGTGCGGCCAGTGGCCGCACATAACTTTGCTAGCGGATGTCTGCTATCGGCGGTTTCATTTGCCGAACATCTTCAAAACTGCAGAAACCACGTCTTCATGGTCGGGAATGGCGGCTTTTTCCAGCTTGTGGTTATAGGGTTGCGGTACGAGAGCGGAATGTATGCGCACCGGTGCGGCATCGAGTTCGAAGAAGCATTCCTCGTTGAGGATGGCGATGATTTCGGAGCCGACACCTACCGGGGCTTCGTCTTCTTCGGCGATGACCGCACGATGGGTTTTGCATACCGACTTCTTGATCCCGGCACGATCCAGCGGGGCGAGCGAATACAGGTCCACCACTTCGGCGGAGATACCGTATTGCTTGTCCAGAATCTCGGCGGCTTTGAGGCACCAGTGTACCGAGATGTTGTAGCCGAACAGCGTGACGTCGTTGCCGGAACGGCTGATTTCCGAACCTTCCAGCGGGTGAAAGTATTCTTCGTCCGGCACTTCGCCTTTCATGTTGTACATGAGTTCGTGCTCGTTGATGAACACCGGATCATCACTGCGCACCGCGGATTTCAGCAAACCATAAGCCTGCCTGGGATTGGAAGGCGTGACCACGCGCAGACCGGCGATGCCCATGAACACTTTTTCCATGCGCGCCGAATGCTGGGCGCCAAGCTGATGGGCAGCGCCGCCCGCCGCGCGGAACACGCTGGGGGAGGTGAGCTGACCGCCGGACATATAGCGTACCTTGGCGGCAGAGTTGAACATCTGGTCCATTGCCAGCCAGGCAAAGTTCACCGACATGATCTCGATGATGGGGCGGATGCCAAGGAACGAGGCACCGATACCCAGACCGGTGTAGCCGCCTTCGGAGATGGGGGTATCCATCACCCGCAACGGGCCGTATTTTTCGTACAGACCCTTGGTGGCCTTGTAGGTACCACCGGCCACGCCGATGTCTTCACCCATGCAGATGACCAACGGGTCACGCGCCATTTCTTCATCATGGGCGCGCTGCAGCGCTTCCCAGTACATTATTTCAGCCATGTTGATCTTCCTTAATTCTCGAATCTTTTGTTGCTACAGAGTGCACAGAGTACACAGAGTAGTTCAGAGGCACAGCAGGGGATTTTCTCGGAGGCCTCGGTGATCTCTGTGGCTATAGCTTTTAAGCGAAAACGTATTTTTCGAGGTCTGCCACATCCGGTTCTGGCGATTCCTCGGCGAACTTGATGACTTCGTTCTCGATATAGGCGTCGGTTTCCTTTTCCATGGCGGTATATTCGTCCATGGTCAGCGCGCCGGCGTCAATCAGGCGATCGCGCAGGATATTGATGGGGTCGCGCTGTTTCCATTGCTCTTCTTCTTCGCGCGTGCGGTAACCGCGTGAATCGGACATGGAGTGGCCGCGATAACGGTAGGTCATCAACTCGAGGAAATACGGCCCCTTGCGGCTGCGCACATATTCAACGGCCTTGACTGCGTGCTCATATACCAGGTCAATGTCCTGCCCGTCGCACTGAGCCGATTCGATGCCATAGCTGCATACGCGTTTGAACTGATCGACCACGGCAGTGGAGCGGTCAATCGAGGTACCGATGCCATACTGGTTGTTTTCGCACACGAACAGCACCGGCAGCTTCCACAATGCGGCCATGTTCAGCGTTTCGTGGAACACGCCCTGGTTGTTGGCGGCGTCGCCCAGAAAGCAGATGGAAATTTCATCGCCGCCCTTCAGCTGGATACCTTTGGCGATGCCGGCGGCGAGCGGGAATGGGCCGCCCACCAGCGCGTAGCCACCCATGAAGCGATGTGCCACATCAAAGATGTGCATGGAGCCGCCGCGTCCTTTGGACGAGCCGGTTTCCTTGCCGTACAGCTCGGCCATGACGGCCTTGGGGTCGGAGCCGCACTTGATGGCGTGGATATGGTCGCGGTAACCGGTGATGACGTAATCATGGCCGGGGCGGGCCGCTTCCATCACGCCGTTGCAGCAAGCTTCCTGTCCGGGGTAGAGGTGCAGAAAGCCGCCTATTTTGCGTTCGATATAGGCCTGATAGCAGCGCTCTTCAAAGCGGCGGTGCAACACCATTTCGCGCAGCACGCGCTTTTTGTCTTCCAGTTTCATGTATTTCTTCCTTGCAAGAGCTAGAGCCCGGACTGATTTTTGGCAATAAAAACTCTGCTATCATCGGTTAAAACATCCTGTCCGGTCAAGCCAAAATCCCACGTCAAGGTTCAAAATGATCGCAAAACTTATTGAAAACAAAAAACAAATCTCCGCAACGCAGATGGATAAAGCCGGGCATATTTTGATGGTTTTACCCAAAACCGCCGCCTTGCCCAAAGACGACGAGCTGCCTGGCCTCGCACAACTTGCTGCCGCATTGCGCCGCCGCGACAAGAAACCCGCCGAGCTGGCGAAAACGCCGGTCGCAGTGGAAACGGCCCACGGCGGGTTGGTCGTATGGGTCATGCTGGATACCGGCCAGCCCGCATTCAGCCAGCACACCGTGTTGCGCCAGGCCTTGCATATCCTGCTGGACGAGTCGCCCGGAGAAATCAGTCTGGCGATCAGTGGCGATGCGGCTTTTCGCGCTCAGGCTGCCGCTGTTGCGGTGTATGTGGCGTGGGTCAACGGCGCCGCGCTGCCCAGCCTGAAAAGCAAGGACAAGCCCAGGCCGTTGCAGGCCATGCGTCTGTTTGGTCACGCCTCGACGGATGGTTTTGCTGCCCAGCGCGCCGTGGCGGAAGGCAATATCCTGTGCCGCAGTCTCACGGTCACGCCGCCCAACCAGCTCACTCCCGGCATCTACCGCGAACGGGTGCGCGAACTGGCTAAAGACAATGGCTGGAAGAGCACAGAATACGACATGAAAAAACTGCGCAAACTCGGCGCCGGTGCGTTCGTCGCAGTGGCGCAAGGCTCAGACCCGGAAGACGCCGCCATTGTGCATCTGCGCCGCCGTCATCCCCAGGCCAGACAGACCATCGCGCTGGTGGGCAAGGGCATCTGCTTCGACACCGGCGGCCACAATCTCAAGCCCGCCAGACACATGCAGGGCATGCACGAGGACATGAACGGTTCGGCGGTGGCGCTGGGCATTTTGCTGGCGGCCACGCGTCTGGATTTGCCGGTGAACATCGATTGCTGGCTGGCGATCGCGCAAAATCACATCAGCGCGAAAGCTTACAAGCAGAACGACGTAGTCACTGCGCTCAACGGCACCACCATCGAAGTGGTGCATACCGACGCCGAAGGCCGCATGGTGCTGGCAGACACGCTCGCCCTGGCAGCGCGCGAGAAACCCGATGCCATCGTCGATTTCGCCACGCTGACCGGCAGCATGGGCGCCGCGCTGGGCGAGCGTTACAGCGGGGTGCTATCCAACCGCGACGAATTGCTTGCGCAGGCGGTCGTGGCAGGCAAGGCCAGCGGCGAGCGCATGTGTGCCTTCCCGATGGATGAAGACTACGAACCCGCGCTGGATTCGGATATTGCCGATATCAAGCAATGCACACTTGATGGTGACGCCGACCATATTCTGGCCGCGCGCTTCCTCAATCGTTTCGTGGACAAGCGCCCCTGGCTGCATGTGGATTTGTCGTCGAGCAACTGCGACGACGGTCTGGGTGCGGTGGACACCGAGGTGACCGGGTTCGGCGTGGCCTGGGGAATCAGGATGCTGGCCGAGTTGCAGGTCGGCAAGTAAGCCCGCCATGTTAAACTCGCCGCTTTGAAATCTGAGCGAGCACGACCATGTCCGGCAGCAGCATAGGCAAATTATTTTGTGTCACCACCTTCGGCGAATCTCATGGTCCGGCCATCGGTTGCGTGGTGGATGGCTGCCCGCCAGGAATGGAATTGTCCGCCGAGGATATCCAGGCGCAACTGGATCGGCGCAAGCCCGGCACCTCGCGTCACGTCACCCAGCGGCGCGAATCGGACACGGTGGAAATTCTCTCCGGCATCTTTGAAGGCCACACGACCGGCGCACCCATTGCGCTGCTGATCCGCAACGAAGATCAGCGCAGCAAGGACTACGGCAACATCGCCGACACCTTCCGCCCAGGCCACGCCGACTATACCTACTGGCATAAATACGGTATTCGCGATTACCGCGGCGGCGGGCGTTCCTCCGCACGGCTCACCGCGCCGATGGTCGGCGCCGGCGCCATTGCCAAAAAATGGCTGGCGCAAAAATACGGTATCCGGGTGCGCGGCTACATGTCTGCGCTGGGGCCGATTGATCTGGCTTTCAAAAGCTGGGAGGCCGTCGGCGAAAATGCTTTCTTCAGCCCTGACCCGGACAGCGTGGCGGCGCTGGAAGCCTACATGGACGAACTGCGTAAATCGGGCGACTCAGTCGGCGCAAAAATCACTGTGGAGGCCGAGAATGTGCCGGTAGGCTGGGGCGAGCCGCTGTACGATCGCCTTGACGCCGACCTCGCCCATGCCCTGATGGGACTCAACGCCGTCAAAGGCGTGGAAATCGGCGACGGCTTTGCTTCCACCCGTCAGAAAGGCACCGAACACCGTGACGAACTCACCCCGGAAGGCTTCCTGTCCAACCATGCCGGCGGCGTGCTGGGCGGTATCTCGAGCGGCCAGAATATCGTCGCCCACGTCGCCATCAAACCGACCTCTTCCATCCGCCTGCCCGGCCGTTCCATCGACACACACGGCAGTCCCATCGAAGTCGTCACCCATGGCCGTCACGACCCCTGCGTCGGCATCCGCGCCACCCCGATTGCCGAAGCGCTGATGGCGATAGTGCTGATGGATCATGCGTTAAGGCACCGCGCGCAATGCGGCGATGTAGTGGTGGAGACGCCGCAGATTCCGGGTAGTGTTCAGCGGAAATAAAACATCGAGGTGCTCGCGCTACACGGTTAATGGGGCATGCAGCAGGATGTATTCTATCGATCCGGGGTGTCGCGAATATCCTGATAAAACTGTACATTGTTGCGCCCGACATTTTTGGCGTGAAACATGGTGTGATCTGCCATGCTCATGAGTGTTTCCGCGCTATCTGCGTCATCCGGATAAATCGCCAAGCCGATGCTGAGCGTGAGCTTGGTTTCAATGCCGTCCAAATTGATAGTTTCCCGCGCTGCATCGCGCAGGCGTTCGGCAATGCTGCGGATGTCTTCCTCACGGTTGGCGTCGGGCAGCAGCACAACAAATTCATCGCCCCCCCAACGCGACAGCGTGTCCATTTCCCTGAGCACGGATTGCAGGCGCTTGCTTAATGTGACGAGCACCGTATCGCCTGCTTTGTGTCCCAGGGTATCGTTGATGTGCTTGAAATGATCCACGTCGATAAAGCCCAATGCGACCTTGCCATTTCCCCGCTGCGCACGGCTAATCGCCTGGTGCAGGTGATCTTCCAGCAGAATGCGGTTGGGCAGTTGGGTCAATGCATCGTGCAATGCCATCTGGGTAATGCGTCGCTCCTGTAAATGGCTGGAGGTAATGTCGCGCAGAACGCCGCGCAGTGCCGCGATCTGTCCATGAAGAGAGCGGTGCGCGAGCAAGTGCGCTTCGATCCAGATAGGCTCTTCGCCGTGCAGCAGACGAAAGCGAACCACATCGGAATGCATCTTGCCGGAGGCCAGTTGCAGAATAACTGAAACAAGGGCAGCGCGGTCGTCCGGGTAAACGAAATCGGTCAAGGGTTTCCCGAGATGTCCGCTGGTATGCTCGCTGGGCAAGTCCAGCAATTTGCTCCAGGCGGCGCTGAAATTGAGCAGCAAGCCATCCAGGGAAAGATCGATAATGGCTTCTTCAAGCAGATTGAGCGTTTCCAGCATGGACAGGCGTTGCGCTTCTTCCTGCATCAGTTCGGTGACGTCGCGTATCAGCGCAACCATATTTCTGGCGTGGCCTGTTTCGGAAGGCAGCATTTGCAGTCTACCCAGAAAAAAACGGTCTGTGTCGTCGATATTCAGGGTAAATTCAAAGGTTTCGCGATTGCTGCTGGCCAGTAATTTGGGTGTGGCTAGCTGAATTGCCTGGGCCATGTCGTTGGGCAGAACCTGCTCCAATGCCAGTCCGGTAATGTTGGAATCGAGGCTGATGGAAAATGTCCTATTATCGGTCCAGGCATTGAGGATATGGCCGCTGAGGTCATATTCGATAATCATGTCCTCGGTTGCGCCGACCAGCGCTTTAAGCCGTTGTGTGCTCGCTTCAAGGTTTTGTTCGACACGTTTGCGTGCCAGGGCGAGCGCCAGGCTGTTGGTGATGGCGCACAGCACGTTAACCTCTACCGGTTGCCAGTTGCGGGTTTCATCGCGGCTGAACAGACCGAGAAAGCCTTCCATTTCGCCCTGCATCAGTAAGGGAATGCACAGCGCAGTATGGATTTTTTGCGTGGCAAAAAGCGCGGCTTCCTCGTCTGGCAATTCCGCGATATTTTTGGAAAACACCATGCCCGCATGCAGGGTATCGAAAAGCAGCGGGTATTTTTGGTAATCGATTTCCCGGAACTGCATGAAATCCGATAAACGGCTGACTGCTTCGGAAGAAGACCAGGTGCAGTGCAGGTTGGCACCCTGCGCGGCTTTTTCGGGTTTGTTCAGGAATAGGGCGCAACAACTGATTCCTGTGGTTGCGGCCAACAGCTGCAGCACCTCGGTCAGGTTCTGTTCGCTGGTCTCTTCCAGCAAAAGCTCGGCGACCCTGCCGAGCGCTTTAAGGTAGCGTTTGTATAAATCCAGCTCGTCGGCAATGGGAGCCGGAATTGCCCCTGCCGGAGTGCGTGCCGCATGCATGTTTGTCTCGTTCCAGTTATTTATTATTCAGATCTTGTTACCGTCAAGAAATGCAGGTTACATCCAATCCGGAAAAAATACTAAGCCACCTTTGTGGTGCCCAAATTCTGTTTCGACAGGAAGATTTGCGCATTGGGCGCAAGCACGTTGGCAATTTGACTTGCCAGAAATGCGGACGGTCTTTATAATTCTGCGTTTAGCAAAATCAGACAGGAGTTTCATCCATGGCAAATAGCGCACAGGCCAGAAAGCGCGCCAGACAGAATGACAAACAGCGCGCCCACAATGCCGCTCTGCGTTCCACCTTGCGTACTGCCATCAAGAAAGTGCAAAAAGCCGTTCTGGCAGGTGATAAGGCTGCTGCTCAATCCGTATTCGGCGAGTCGATGAAAGCCATTGACAGCATTGCTGACAAACGCATCATCCACAAGAACAAAGCGTCTCGTCACAAGAGCCGTCTGTCCTCTGCTGTCAAGGCAATGGCCTGATAGCTCCAGCCGCCTGGAAGAGCTGTCTTCCGGGCGCGTTCCTGTATTACACCATTACCTCAAAATTTTTCGTTTGATTTTTTGCTGCGGCAAATGCTGCGCAATACTTACTGCTGGCTGTCGGTCTGTGCTGGATCCAGCACTTTCAGGTCGTTTTCACGTGCAAAACTCATCAGAAAAGAAAATGCCGCCGGCTGCTCGCGCTGCAGTTGTTTGTCTACAACGACGCATTTCACACCATCCAGCGTCATAGGGCGCACGTAGGGTGAATAAGTCATGCGGTGGTCTTCGCCAAAAGTAGACAAGACGCTAGACAGGCGCTCTGCCCAGTCGCTGGGACGGAATGTGCGCCCGGATGTGGTTAAACCCTGGATGATGAGTTCGTTATTGGAAGGCTCGGTCATTATGGTAGTTTTGCTGGATGCCTGATTTGCATTTTACCAGAGTATGGCATATCGGTTAATGTGCTTGTGCTGATAAAGCTTGTGTACATTAATTCGGGTGACCATGATTTGGGTGAATTGAAGGCAAGACTGGAATTTTTCGGTTTAGTTGCGTGCCGTATAGCAGGCCGTCAAATTCGGGAAGTTATTCCAAACAAATCTTAAAACATCACCAACAAACAACTCACCGGTTCAAGCGCTTGTTAATTTAGCCCTTGCTGCCAAGCACGGTTTCAGCTAAATATACGGTTGGTGTGAATTTTTCCTGCTGCAATCAACAAATCTCCTGAGGAAAATAAAGCTGTGAAAAATCCATTGGATTCGCTATGGGGTACGGTCATTTCCGGTCTGATCCTGACGCTGGTGTTGTACGTTTTCATCAAAAACTTTTTGTTATAAAGGGGGTATGATGGAATTCGTTCCGGCGATGGCCAGATGGCTACACTTGATGGCAGGCGTAATGTGGATCGGTTTGCTGTATTACTTCAACTTTGTGCAGGTTGACGCGATGAAAGCGGCAACCGCTGATGGCAGTGCGGGTGGCATCAGCAAGCACGTTGCCCCCCGCGCCCTGCTGTTTTTCCGCTGGGCTGCGCTGGTTACATGGCTGGCTGGGGCTGCATTGTTGGGACCCTACTTCAAGACCGCATTCAGTCTGCAGCCTTCCCATGCGGTGATTGGTGTCGGTGCCTGGCTCGGTACCATCATGTTGTTTAATGTGTGGGCGTTGATCTGGCCCAACCAGAAAAAAATCCTGGGCTTGGCAAAAGCCACTGATACCCAGAAAAATACTGCGCGCAGGGTGGCTTTCCTGGCGTCCCGTACCAATACCATGCTGTCCATCCCCATGCTGTTTTTCATGGCTGCGGGTGCGCATAGCGGCGTATATGGCTTTTAAGTTTGATTACCTGTGATCTGCTAAAGGAGAAAATGATGATTCATGAATTACCTGCCTTACCCTATGCCAAAGATGCCCTGCAACCGCATATTTCTGCCGAAACGCTCGAGTATCACTATGGCAAGCACCATCAGGCTTATGTGACCAATCTGAATAATCTGATCAAGGGCAATGAATTTGAAAGCATGAGCCTGGAAGAAATCATCATGAAATCTTCCGGCGGTGTGTTCAACAATGCTGCTCAGGTATGGAACCATACCTTTTACTGGAACTGTCTCAGTCCCAACGGCGGGGGAGAACCGAGCGGTGCGCTGGCAGATGCCATCAAGGCCAAGTGGGGTTCATTTGACGCGTTCAAGGAGGCTTTCAGCAAAGCTGCCGTGGGTACATTCGGGTCAGGCTGGGCATGGCTGGTGAAAACTGCTAACGGCCAACTCGACATCGTCTCGACCAGCAACGCAGCCACGCCGATGACCAGTGGTCAGAAGGCGCTGATGACCTGCGATGTGTGGGAACATGCTTATTACATTGATTACCGCAACGCTCGTCCCAAGTATGTGGAGGAGTTCTGGAATCTGGTAAACTGGAACTTCGTGTCGCAAAATTACGCGGCCTGAACATAGCAGTTTGTAGTGCATCACGGCGGCGCAAGCCGCCGTGTGCTTTTTAACCCTCTCTTAAGTCAATGGCTATGTCTTATTTGATGAATACTTATGCGCGTCAGCCCGTGGCGTTTGTCCGTGGCGAAGGCGTGTGGCTGTGGGACGAAGCCGGCAACAAATATCTGGATGCGCTGGCTGGCGTGGCCGTCAACGGCCTGGGGCACGCGCACCCCAAACTCGCTGCAGCGCTGTGTGAGCAGGCGCGCACGCTGATCCACACCTCGAATATCTACGAAATCCGGCGTCAGGAACAACTCGCCGAGCGTCTGTGCCAGCTATCCGGCATGGACAAGGCATTTTTCTGCAACTCCGGGTGTGAGGCGAACGAAGCTGCTATCAAGCTCGCACGTCTGTACGGTCATCACCAGGGTATCACCATGCCCACCATTATTGTGATGGAAAAAGCCTTTCACGGGCGCACCATGGCGACGCTGACCGCGACCGGCAGTCGCAAGGTGCAGGCGGGTTTCGAACCCTTGCTGACGGGCTTTGCGCGGGTGCCGTATAACGATGTGGAAGCGGTACGCCAAGTGGCTGAGCACAACCACGATGTTGTCGCCATACTGGTCGAGCCGATACAGGGTGAGGGTGGCATCAAGATTCCTGATGCCGAATATCTGCTCGCCTTGCGCAGAATTTGCGACGACAAGGGCTGGCTGCTGATGCTGGATGAGGTGCAAACCGGCATCGGCCGCACCGGCACCTGGTTTGGCTTTCAACATGCCAACTTATTGCCGGACGTTATGGCGCTGGCCAAGGGGCTGGGCTCAGGGGTGCCGATTGGCGCCTGTCTCGCGCGTGGTGCGGCGGCGGAGGCATTCCAGCCGGGCAACCACGGCTCCACCTTTGGCGGCAATCCGCTGGCCTGTACGGCTGGGCTGGTCACCTTGCAGACGCTGGAAGACGAAGGCTTGCTGGCCAATGCTACCCGCATTGGCGGTGAAATCGTGGCGGGTCTCAAGCGTGAACTTGAGGGTGTGACGGGTATCAAGCAAATACGCGGCCTGGGCATGATGATCGGCATCGAGCTGGATCGCCCGTGTGGCGAACTGGTCAAGCTGGCGCTGGCACAGCACCTGTTGATCAACGTGACTGCCGATAACGTGGTGCGTCTGGTACCGCCGCTGGTGATGAATTCAGCCGAGGCGGCACTGCTGGTGGCAGGGCTCGCGCCACTTATCCGCGGTTTTCTCGGCAGGGCAGCGTGATGCAAGCCATCAAACACTTCCTTCAGTTCCAGGATTTGACGCGCGACGAATTCGAATATATTTTTGCGCGCGCGAAAATCATCAAGGCGCGCTTCAAGGGTTACGAAACCTATCATCCGCTGGTGGATCGCACGCTGGCGATGATTTTCGAGAAGCAATCCACCCGTACACGCTTGTCATTTGAAGCGGGCATGCACCAGCTGGGCGGCTCGGCCATTTACCTCAACACCCGTGACACTCAGCTGGGGCGCGGCGAGCCGGTGGAAGATGCGGCGCAGGTAATCTCGCGCATGGTGGATATCGTGATGATCCGCACCTTCGAACAGGACATCATCGAACGTTTCGCTGCCCATTCGCGCGTGCCTGTGATCAACGGGCTGACCAACGAATACCATCCGTGCCAGATCATGGCCGACATCTTCACCTTTATCGAACATCACGGTTGCATCAAGGGCAAGACGGTGGCCTGGATCGGGGACTCCAACAACATGTGCAATACCTGGCTGCAAGCCGCCGTGGTGCTGGATTTCAACGTGCATGTGTCGACTCCGCAAGGCTATGAAGTCGAGCCGGAACGCGCCGGACTGTACGACACCAGTCACTACGAGAGTTTTGCTGATCCCATGGAAGCCTGTCGCGGTGCCGATCTGGTGACCACCGACGTGTGGACCAGTATGGGTTTCGAAGCGGAAAACGAAGAACGTGTGCGTGATTTTCAGGACTGGCAGGTGGACGCCGACATGATGTGCGTGGCGGCTAGGGATGCTCTGTTCATGCACTGTCTGCCCGCCCACCGCGGCGAGGAAGTGGCGGCCGAGGTGATCGACGGCCCGCAAAGTGTGGTGTGGGATGAAGCCGAAAACCGGTTGCACACGCAGAAGGCCTTGATGGAATATTTATTGTTGGGAAAAGTAAATGAGTGATGTAAAAAAAGTCGTGCTTGCCTACTCGGGCGGGTTGGATACCTCGGTGATTTTGAAGTGGCTGCAGGACAGCTACCAATGCGAGGTGGTGACGTTTACTGCGGATATTGGCCAGGGCGAAGAACTGGAACCGGCACGCGAAAAAGCCAGAAAATTCGGCGTGAAGGAAATCTTCATCGACGATTTGCGCGAAGAATTTGTGCGCGATTTTGTGTTCCCCATGTTCCGCGCCAATACCGTGTACGAGGGCGAGTACCTGCTGGGGACATCGATCGCCCGCCCGCTGATTGCCAAGCGCCTGATCGAGATTGCCAATCTGACCGGTGCCGACGCCATTTCGCACGGCGCCACCGGCAAGGGCAATGACCAGGTGCGCTTCGAACTGGGCGCCTATGCGCTCAAGCCGGACATCAAGATCATCGCCCCCTGGCGCGAGTGGGATTTGCTGTCGCGCGAAAAGCTGCTGGCCTATGCCGAAACACATGGTATTCCGGTGGAAATGAAGCACAAGGCAGGAGGCAGTCCTTACAGTATGGACGCCAATCTGCTGCACATTTCCTATGAAGGGCGCGCGCTGGAAAACCCGGCGGACGAGCCTGAGGAAGACATGTGGCGCTGGACGGTATCGCCGGAAAAGGCACCGGACGCTGCCGAATATGTCGATCTGGAATTCTCGCACGGCGATATCGTGGGCATCAACGGCCAGGCAAAGAGTGCCGCCAAGGTGCTGGCCGAGCTGAATCGTCTCGGCGGCAAGCACGGCATTGGCCGCCAGGATCTGGTGGAAAATCGCTATGTGGGGATGAAGTCGCGCGGCTGTTATGAAACCCCGGGTGGCACCATCATGCTCAAGGCGCATCGTGCCATCGAATCCATTACGCTGGATCGCGAGGTGGCGCATCTCAAGGACGATCTCATGCCGCGTTACGCCAGCCTGATTTACAACGGCTACTGGTGGAGCCCGGAGCGGACCATGCTGCAAACCATGATCGACGCATCGCAGGCCAGCGTAAATGGCTGGGTGCGGGTCAAGCTATACAAGGGCAATGTGATTGTGGTGGGGCGCGATTCCAAGACCGATTCGCTGTTCGATTCCACCATCGCCACTTTTGAAGACGACGCAGGTGCTTATAACCAGGCCGATGCCGGCGGTTTCATCAAGCTCAACGCACTGCGTTTGCGGATTGCCGCCAAACTCAAAGCTCATAACAGCAACTAACTCGGGAATAAGTCATGTCTCAATTCGATAACGTGAGTGTGGCCAAACAAGCCAATGTGTATTTCGATGGCAAGTGTGTATCGCATACCGTGATATTTGCCGATGGTAGTAAAAAAAGCGTGGGTGTGATTTTTCCCAGTCAGTTGGTATTCAACACCGGCGCGCCCGAAATCATGGAAATCAACGGCGGCGTGTGCAGGGTCAGGCTCGCCGGTGAATCCGACTGGAAAACCTACACAGCTGGCGAGAAATTCTCAGTGCCCGGCAATAGCAAGTTTGATATTGAAACCATGGAAACGCTGGATTATGTCTGCCATTTCGGCTGATGTACTCGGCAAATACTGATCTGGAGCCCGACATGCCCTCATTTGATATCGTCTCCGAAGTGGACAAGCAGGAAGTCAAGAACGCCGTCGAGCAGACCAACAAGGAAGTCTCGACGCGCTTCGATTTCAAGGGATCCGATGCGCGCGTGGAGCAGGCGGAATACGTGCTCACGGTTTACGCCGACGATGATTTCAAGCTTGACCAGGTGCAGGAAATCCTCAATGGCAAACTCATCAAGCGCGGTATAGATATCAAGTGCCTGGAGATGGGTAAGCCGGAAAAAGTCACCGGCAACAAGGTCAAGCGCAGCGCTACGGTGAAAACCGGCGTGGAAAGCGAGCTTGCCAAAAAGATTGTAAAAATCATCAAGGACAGCAAGCTCAAGGTGCAAGCGAGCATTCAGGGCGAAGCGGTGCGCGTGACCGGTGCCAAGCGCGACCTGTTGCAGGAAACCATCGCGCTGGTGCGTAAAAGCGTCAGTGATTTTCCTCTGCAATTCCAGAATTTCAGGGATTGACCGGTTTTGAAAGCATACGGGTTGGGCGTCTTGTTAAAGGTGTTTTCAGCTTCCCCACGTGTTAGGCATCTGCTATTCTGTTCGGGTGTTCAAGCAGGCTTGACAGGAGCAACGATCAAATGATTATTCGTGAAATTCTGACTATCAAGGGTGGTGACATATTCGCCATCCAACCTGACCAACTGGTTTCAGAAGCGGTTGAGGTCATGGTGAAACGCGATGTCGGTTCATTAATCGTGCGTCAGGATGGCACCATGGTCGGGCTACTCACCGAACGCGATGTTCTGCGTGGATTGAACGAGCGCGGCTGCGAACTGATTGCCGTCAAAGTCAGCGAGATGATGGTTACTGAACCCATCATCGGTAACCCGGACGACACAGTGGATTATGTGCGCGGCGTGATGACAGAAAACCGCATTAGCCATCTGCCGGTGATGGAGGGGGAAACGCTGCTTGGGGTGATTTCCTTCCACGACGTGGCACGTGCCTGCCTCAATGCGGCAGATTTCGAAAACCGCCTGCTCAAGCGCTATATCAAGCACTGGCCGGAATAATCAAAGTCTCAACGGATTGCTTCGATCAGAAACTTCTTGTCCTGTATATTCGGTGTGATCAACGCGTAGCCCTGCATTTGCCAGTGTGCCAGTTCTGTGATGGCATTGGGTACCAGTTCGATAAAGTCCTGGAAATCCCGCGCGCTGTAGCCGTAATCTTCAGCCGCATAGCTGCATACCTTGAAACTCACCCCAAGATCCGCGTAATAGCGCATCCGGTCCACCGCGTCCTGGTATTTCGCCTCGTTCTTCCTGGCCACCGTGACAATTTCCGTACCATGAATGACTACCTTGATATCCAGCTGTTCGGGTGAATAGCCGTAGGGTTCATCCAGCAGCGGGTTCATCAGGGAGCGAATCCAGTACAAGGCGCTGCCGATTTTTTGCGGGTCATCCAGATAAAAATCGAATACGACCTTGGCCGGTTGGTAGGGGGTTTTGACGATCGTGGCATCGGCCAGGGCTGGCGTTGCCAACGCCAGCAGCGAAACAAGAAACAGGCGTCTTTCCATGACTATTCTCCTGATTTAGGGATGGTCTGTTTATAGACCCTATCCTGTTTTAGGATTCAAGCTGTTTAAAATTTGCCGATAAGCCGTCAGGCGTGCTGGCGTTATATCTCCAGCAGCGGCAGCTTTTGCCACGGCACAGTCGGGTTCGTGCAGATGGCGGCAATTGCTGAACCGGCAATGGCCAATATATGGGCGGAACTCGATAAAGTACCGGTCGAGTTGTTCTGGCTGGATGTGGTTTAGTCCAAACTCCTGCATTCCCGGGGAATCAATCAACCTGCTCGACGCATCCAGTTTGTACATGCGTGCGCTGGTGGTGGTGTGGCGTCCCGAGTCCAGCGCCTCGGATATCTCACCGACAGTAGTGTGTGCTTCAGGTGCCAGCGCATTGATCAGGCTGGATTTACCCATGCCGGATTGCCCTACAAAAACACTGACTTGCCCCGACAGATAAGGGCGTAACGGGCTTATGTCATGGTGGGCAGAGAGTGCCAGTACTGGATAGCCCAGTTTTATATAGGGTTCAAGACGACGCTGTGCAGTATACGCCGGCTCTCCAAGATCGTATTTATTCAGGCAGATCAGCGCCGCGATGTTCGCCGCCTCGGCTGCAACCAGGCAGCGGTTAATCAGCAAATCATAAAAGCTGGGAACCGGGGCTACCACGATGACGATGCGTGTCACATTGGCGGCAATCAGCTTGCTGCGATGCGCGACTGAGCGATACAGCAGATTTTCGCGCGGCAGAATGGATTCGATGACGCCTTGCCCGGCAGATGTGGGCAGGAAAACAACGCGATCTCCACAGGCGATGCCGCTGCGCTTGCCTCGCGACACGCATTCGATCAGTGTGTCACCGGCTTCAACCAGGTAGTGCCTGCCGAAGGTGGCGGTAACCAGTCCCTGCATGGGTGTTGGCGTAATCATATGGGGTGAGAGCGGGCATGGCGGATCATGCACGTATTCTATTTCACTTGGTCGTGCAGTTGCAGGATACGATACTTTAAAACCGCGGAATTTTCGTGCAGGGCGGAATGCTACAGGTGGAACAGGGCATCTATCTTGGCAGCACAGATGAAATCGTTATCAGACAGGCCGGCCAGTGCGTGGGTAGTGTATTCCACACGGCACTGGTTGTAGCCGAGATTGATGTCGGGATGATGGTTTTCGCGGTGAGATATCCAGGCGACTGCATTCACGAATGCCATGGCCTGGTAGTGGTCTTTGAAACGGTAAGTTTTTGCGATCAGGATGCCGTTCTGTTCCCAGCCGTCCAGCTGGGCGAGCAGTGCGGTGATTTCAGCCTGGCTCAGTGCGGCTGTGCCACCTTCGCAGGGCTTGCAGGATTTAGTGGTGAGATCGCATACGCCAGTCATGATGACATTACTTGAACTTGTAATATTGCTGGTTCAGGTAGGCCTCCACATGCATCTCATCCTGAGGAAGCCAGTTGGCACCGGTATTGGCATTGCATGCAGCGACGCGCGCGGCGAGTTGCTGTGCATTCTTGACCTTGCGGTCGGCACGCGTATATATCTTGGAGCCGTCGCCGCCGACCATCGAAGCGTGGCAACTCACGCAGGATTTATCCACCAGCATTTTACCGATTTTCGGGTCGCCCTTGTCGAACGGGGCAGCATAGAGTGGAGCAGCGGCAAGTAATAGTGCAATAGCGGCTAGCAAAGATTTCATTATAGGGGTTCCTTGTGCCAGATTGAGTCTGGTTAATTATGCACCGCTGTCTGCAAACGCGCTATGCGCTGTTGCGCATCCGGGTGCGAATTGTAAAACATGGCATACAGCGGGTCCGGGGTAAGGGTGGAGGCATTGTCCCGATACAGCTTGATCAATGCACTGACCAGGCTTTGTGCGTGCGTTTGCACGGCGGCATACTGATCTGCCTCGAACTCATGCTTGCGTGAATACAGGCTGCTCAGCGGTTGCAACAGAAAGGTGAATACCGGCAACACCAGAAAAAACAGCACCAGCGCCATGCCGGTGTTCTGGCTTGTCACATTCAGTCCGCTAAAAAACCAGGTTTGCGTCATCAGCCAGTTGAGCACCCACAAAAACGCCAGACTGGCTGCGAACACCCATGCCATGCGCTTGACCACGTGGCGGCGCTTGAAATGGCCCAGTTCGTGTGCGAGCACGGCTTCCACCTCATCTGCCTCCAGATGTTTAAGCAGGGTATCAAACAGCACAATGCGCTTGGTTTTGCCAAAGCCGGTGAAATAGGCATTGCCATGGCTGCTGCGTTTGGAGCCATCCATCACGAACAGGCCCTGCGCGGTAAAGCCGCATTTGTGCAGCAGCTGTTCGATGCGTGATTTCAGCGTACCACCCGGCAGCGGTTCGAAACGGTTGAACAGCGGTGCGATGAATGTCGGATAGATGGCGAGCAGCATGAGATTAAAGCCCACCCACACCAGCCACGCATATAGCCACCACAGCGCGCCCGCCGTCTGCATCAGCCACAGCACGGCAAACAGCAGCGGCAGCCCAAGCAGCGCGCCAATCGTGATTTGCATCAACGCATCCAGCAGAAAGCGTTTGGGTGTCATGGTGTTAAAACCGAAGCGGTTTTCGATGACGAACTTGCGGTATAGGTCCAGCGGCAGTTCCACGGCAGCGCCAATCAGTATCACGCTGCCGATGAGCAGAATATTGCGCGCCATATCCGGGACGAATACGCCAGCCAGCGCGTCAGCCAGCCATTGCAGCCCGCCGCCCAGGGTAAATGCCAGCAATAATGCAGCTTCAAGCGCAATTTGCAGGAACGACAGACGGGTCTTGGCGAGCGTATAGTCCGCGGCCTTGTGGTGCTGGGTGAGTGTAATCGTTTCAGAAAACGCAGCAGGTACGGCGTTCCGGTGGCTGGCGACATAACGCAGATGGCGCTGCGCCAGCCAAACACGCACCGATACGCTGATCGTCAAGGCAGCAATGAAGATGAGCGTGAATGTATTCATGGTGTGATTATGACACAATTGCTTTTTTTAACTTTGAATGAACACGATGGCTCAAGATAACAACAACCTGGTCTGGATAGACATGGAAATGTCCGGTTTGCTCCCCGACAGCGACCGCATTATCGAAGTGGCGCTGGTGGTGACCGATGCCCAGCTCAACACCGTGGCCGAAGCGCCGGTGCTGGTAGTGCATCAGTCCGACGCCGTGCTGGACGGCATGGATGCCTGGAACAAGGGCACGCACGGACGCTCCGGACTGATCGACAAGGTCAAGTCATCCGCCCTGGATGAGGCTGCGGTGGAAAACCAGATGCTTGAATTTTTGGCGCAATATGTGGGAAAAGGCATTTCGCCCATGTGCGGGAATTCAATCTGCCAGGATCGCCGATTTCTGGCGCGCTACATGCCCAAGCTGGAAGCCTACTTTCACTACCGCAATCTGGATGTGAGCACCCTCAAAGAACTGGTCAAACGCTGGAAGCCCGCGGTCGCCAAAGGTTTCGTCAAGGAAAGCAAGCACGAAGCGCTGGCCGACATTTACGATTCCATCGTCGAACTCAAGTTTTACCGCGACAACTTCATCAACCTGGCGTGAAGCATGGGCGATAATCCGCATCGCCGCGGCGGAATCATCATGCTGATGATCGCCTGGGCGTTATTGTTTGCGGGGGTTTACTGGTTCTTTGAACTGCGTCTGACGCACAACGCCAACCCCAATCGGGCTGAAGTGCTGGCACTCCAGCACGGTGAAGTGCGTCTGCAGCGCAATCAAGACGGGCATTATCTGGCGCAAGGGGAAATTAACGGCCAGCCGGTCACGTTTCTGGTGGATACCGGTGCAACACGCGTTGCCATGTCTCCCATCCTGGCGCAAAAACTGGCTTTGGCACGTGGTCCGGCGGTCAGCGTACAAACCGCCAATGGCGCCACGCGCGCCTATCAGACGCGGCTGCAAACCGTGCGCCTGGGTGCGATCGAGGTGCATGATGTGGCGGCATTGATTACCGTCGGGCTAAATGACGACACGGTATTGCTGGGGATGAGTTTCCTTAAACAGCTGGAATTCACCCAGCGCGGTTCCGTACTCACGCTCAAGCCACTGAACCAGTCTTGATCCGGTCCGCGATCGTTATTCCGGTCAAGCTCAGAATTTCTCATCCGTAGCAAGATAGCGCCACTGCCCAAGCGGCAAATCCCCCAGCTTTACCCCGCCGATGCGCACGCGCTTCAAGCCCACCACCTTGAGTCCGACCAGCTCGCACATGCGGCGAATCTGGCGTTTTTTGCCCTCGCGCAGAATAAAGCTCAGCTGATCCTGGTTCTGCCACGACACCCGCGCCGGGCGTAGCGCTACATCATCCAGTTTCAAGCCGTGGTTGAGCAATTTGAGCCCTTCTGCACCGAGTTTTCCCTGCACCCGCACCAGATATTCCTTGTCCACACTCGAATCATCGCCGATCAACTGCTTGGCAATCCGTCCATCCTGCGTCAGCACCAGCAAACCCGTGGAATCAATGTCCAGCCGCCCGGCAGGCGCAAGCCCGCGCGCATGCTCGTTGGAAAAACGTATCCCCGAGCGGTCGTCAGCATAATGATTCGCCGCCGTGATCAACGAAGCGGCGGGTTTGTAGCCATCCTCTGCCTGTGCAGACACAAATCCCACCGGCTTGTTCAGCAGGATCGTCACCCGACTGCCTTGCTCATGTTGCGCTTGCCTGGCGAGCTCGATGGTGCAATCGGGCGACACCTTGCTGCCCAGTTGGTTGACCAGTACGCCATCCACCTTTACCCAGCCGCGCTCAATATACACATCCGCCTCGCGCCGGGAGCACAGACCACGTTCAGACATGAGTTTGGAGAGTCGAATTGTTTCCACAAGGCAGGCCAGTTCAAAAGCCGGGATTTTACGCGACACCAGGCGCGAGACGTGGAATTTGTTTGACGGCAAAATCCCCCTGTGGTTAAATGCGCGCCTTGTTGGGCGGTTAGCTCAGCGGTAGAGCACTGCCTTCACACGGCAGGGGTCGCAAGTTCAAACCTTGCACCGCCCACCAATCAATGCCTGTAATCCCAGTGGTTGCGATTCCACCTTCAGCAAACGTTCCTTTCCCCTTGTTGCTTCGGTAACTTAAACATTATTCCCCGTTCGCTTATCCTGTTTTCTTGATGCCGTGAGTCGAAGTTCCGGGTGGTAGTTCAGTGTTGCGCCCCGCGGATCAAACGCCCGCATTCGCTGTTTTTTCCCGGTCCGGTGTCGACTAGCGGAATGATAGCCAGGAAAGGGTTGATGGCGCCCAGGGCAAGCGCACCTGCGCTGCGCAATGCCAGTTTTGTTTTATCGACTGATACTTCCGGCTTGGCAAATTTTCCCCGAATGTAAATCGGGCTGCGTAATGCGAGAGGGCTGATCACTTTGGTATGAGGTGTCAAATCCAGATTGAGGGTTTCTTGAGCCATATTAATGTCGCCGCTGCCGGTGATGGTGGTGATCTGGGTATCCAGGAGCATTGTCCTGGTTCGCATGACACCTTTCTGTACATCGAAATCAGCCACAGCGCAGTTCAGTTTGATGACCTTGTCGCCGGTGATTTTTAACTGCAATATTTCCCACAAATGTAAACCGATGGTCTCCATCATCAGTTTGCTGATTTCGCCGCTGTCTATAAGCAATACGACCTTGCCATCGGCGCTGGCGAGCATTTGGCTGACTGCGCTACCGGTGCCGCGCAGATCGAAGTCGCCGTTTATCTGACCAATGCTGGTTTTGCTCAACTTTATGGTTGGAAATAACTGATTGAGTAAAATTTTTCGCGCATGAATGTTCAATTTGGCTTGAATGGGATTGTGTTGACCATCGAGTGTAATTACACCCGCAAGCGTCCCGCCTGCGACACCGAAATCCAGCGGGTCGAGGGTCAACACCGAATTATTCATTCGCACGCGCGCCACCAGATTTTCGATAGGCAGGGCGCGCGCCCGCTGGATGCGTTTCGCTTTTATTTTTACATCGGCATCTACGCTGTTCCAGCGTTCGGTGCGGAATGGCAATTCAGGCAGTACGTCGCGTTTATTCGAGGCGGCGACGGATGGAGCAGGCGCAGTTCGCCGCGCCGGGTTAACCGGGTTAGGAGCTGGCGCTTTACCCTTGTTCTGATTGCTCATACCTATCGGCGATCCCAGGTCGTTCAGGTCCAGCATCTGAAACGTCAAATTACCCTGTAGAAATGGACGTTTTCCACCGCCATCGATTTGCATATTGCCGGCGACGTCGCTTTTGCCAACACGCCCGGTGAATTTTTCGTAACGCCACCGCTGGGCGTTATGGAGAAGATGGCCCTGGGTCGAATAGGTAGAGGTGCGAGGCAAAGCAATGCCAATCAGGGGATACAACTGATCGAGGCTCGCGCCGCTCAATGTCATGTTCAAGTCAACGGCGCGAAATTTGGCGAGGCTGGTGACCGTACCCACTGCATGCAGACGGGTATGGCCGAGACTGATGTTAACGTTGAGCGGATAGGGCGTGGTTTCATCATTTAAAGCGAGAACTGTTCCGCCACTGCCGCTGGCCGTTAATGGCAAACCCTTGAAGTTGCCTTGCGCAGTAAACACAATATCAGCAGACGCAGCGCCATGCGACGTGGTTTGGCGCGTGGAAAGAGCCGCCTGAATGTGGGTGTTGCGTACTGGATCTGTATAACTGACACGGCCGTTATCCAGCACGATACGATCAATTTTTACTTTGGCGTTTTTATCTTGCTGGTTGCGATCCAGCAGCCAATTCTTGCGACCATCCAGGCTTTGTTCGAGGAATACTTGCGGCTGTTCCAGCCTGACCGTAGGCACCCTGAAATGGCGTTTGAACAGCTGCGGCAAACTGATATCGCCATCCATGCGTTTTACCGTAAACATCAAAGGCTGCTTTGCCCAGGCTGGATTGGCAAAGGTGACATCAGCGGCCTGAATCCGGGTGAGCGGCCAGCCCAGTTTGACGTTGAAGTTGCCGTTGATAACCAGAGCGCGCCCGGTTTTTTCGGTCACTGCGCGTTCGATGGGATGACGCAGCCAATTCCAGTCGAAGAAGGCGACCAATATAACGGTGGCCATGGCAATCGCAGCCATGATGTAGCCCAGCCATTTCAGGGTGCGGCGCAACATTTTCTAAATTTCCGGCGAGTTCATATCTGGTCAGTCTTGCATTGGGGCCACTGAAAATCCGTACGCTAGCGTACATACGGTGCGGTTTTTCAATGTGGTTGCCGGCCGTTCCGGGCTGTGAGAGAATCACGCCACAAAAAGTGAATGCACCGGGCGCGAACGCTGCTGATCGCGTCGCGAGCCACCTTTCTCAGTAAATCATCCTCTCGCCACCATGACTATCCTCACCTGGATCATTGCTGCCAGCTTTCTCGGCGGCGCGCTGAGCGTATTGACTGCGGCAGTGTTCGCTTATGCGGCCAAGCCCAGCTGGGTGGGGATGCTGGTGAGTTACGCCATTGGTGCTTTGCTGGGTGCGGTTTTTCTGGAAATACTGCCGCATGCGTTCGAGGTATCCGGCAATGCCCATGCCACCGCAGCCACAGTGCTGGCCGGCATCATGGGATTTTTCGTGCTGGAAAAACTGGTGTTATGGCGCCACTGCCACCACGAAAGCTGCGAGACTCATGGTCTGGAACAGACCCACAACCATGGCCACGACGGCCACGATCATGGCCGCAGCGGAATGATGATCCTGGTCGGGGATACCTTCCACAATTTCGTCGATGGCATTCTGATTGCCGCAGCGTTTCTCGCGGATGTGCAGTTGGGCATCGTCACTGCACTGGCGATTATCACGCACGAGATTCCGCAGGAGGTCGGCGATTTCCTGATTCTGCTGCATTCCGGTTACAGCAAGGCGCGGGCATTGGCGTATAACCTGCTCTCCAGCGCTGCAACGCTGGTGGGTGGTTTGCTGGCGTATTATGCACTGCAATCCATGCAGAGCCTGATCCCGGTATTCCTTGGGCTGGCGGCGGCGAGCATGATCTACGTTGCGGTTGCAGACCTCATCCCCGGGCTGCACAAACGGGTTGGGCTGGTGGCGACAGTGGAACAAGTGCTGCTGATCGGCGCCGGCATCGCGACCATTGCCGTGACAGAAATGCTGGTGGGCAAATACGCGTAGCGCTTGCCGGTAAATTTCTCGCCGACCAGCGCTTAATCTTCTTCCACCGGTTTGCGGCGTTTGCGTCCTGGTGTGTCGAGGATGTAATAGATCAGCGCGATCAGGCTGCCGCCAATGACGAAAACGGCAATCCCTTTGAACAGCGACGTCGCGGTGACCAGCATCATGATCCAGATATAGGCGAAGGCAAACAATACGATATACATGGCGACTCTGGTTCCCAAACACGGATAAAGTAAACAGATGATTAAAATTCCAAAAGTTGGTTTCGTTTCTCTGGGCTGCCCCAAGGCGACGTCCGACTCCGAACGTATTCTGACCGAGTTGCGTGCCGAAGGGTACATCATTGCGCCGAATTACAGCGACGCCGATCTGGTGGTGGTCAACACTTGCGGCTTTATTGACGCCGCGGTGGAAGAATCGCTCGATGCCATCGGCGAGGCGTTGGCGGAAAACGGCAAAGTCATCGTCACCGGCTGCCTCGGCGCCAAGGGCGATGTGGTGCGCCAGGCGCATCCGCGCGTGCTGGCAGTGACCGGCCCGCACGCCACCGAGGCGGTGATGGAAGCCGTCCACGCGCATCTGCCCAAGCCGCACGATCCTTACCTCGATCTGGTTCCCGCGCAGGGCATACGCCTGACGCCCGACCACTTCGCCTACCTGAAGATTTCCGAAGGCTGCAACCACCGCTGCACCTTTTGCATCATCCCCTCCATGCGTGGCGATCTGGTCAGCCGCCCCATCGGCGACGTGATGCAGGAAGCGGAAAATCTGGTCAACGCCGGCGTGAAAGAGTTGCTGGTCATTTCCCAGGATACCAGCGCCTACGGCGTGGACGTGAAGTACCGGACCGGATTCTGGAATGGCCGCCCGCTCAAGACGCGCATGACCGAATTGGCCGCTGCGTTGTCACAACTGGGGGTGTGGGTACGCCTGCATTATGTTTATCCCTACCCGCACGTGGATGAAGTTATCCCGATGATGGCGGAGGGCAAAATCCTGCCCTATCTGGATATTCCGTTTCAGCATGCCAGCCCGAAAGTGCTCAAGGCCATGAAACGTCCCGCCGCCGCCGAGAATACCCTGGCGCGCATCAAGACCTGGCGCGAAATCTGCCCGGAACTGGTGATCCGCAGCACCTTCATCGCCGGTTTCCCCGGCGAGACCGAGACCGATTTCCGGATGCTGCTGGATTTCATCGAGGAAGCCCAGCTCGATCGCGTGGGTTGTTTCACCTATTCCGCAGTGGAAGGCGCTACTGCCAATGCGCTGGCGGACCATGTCCCCGAACAGGTCAAGGAAGAACGCCGCGCGCGTCTGATGGAATTGCAGGCCGACATCAGCGCCGAGCGCCTTGCCGCGCACGTGGGGCAGACCATGACCGTGCTGGTGGATGAAATTACGGAGGAGGGCGCGGTGGCTCGCTCCTACGCCGATGCGCCAGAGATCGACGGCGTGGTGGTGATCGAAAATCCGGCGGGGCTGGTGCCGGGTGAGTTTGCCAAAGTGCGCATCACCGACAGCGGCGAGCACGACTTGTGGGGCGAGGTCGTTTGAGCGCATGCACACTTTCCTCTGGCACGATTATGAAACCTTCGGCATCGACCCGCGCAGTGATCGTCCTGCCCAGTTCGCCGCCATCCGTACCGATGCGGCATTAAACGAAATCGGCGCGGCGCTGATGTCCTACTGCCAACCCGCGCCGGATTACCTGCCCGATCCGCAATCCTGCCTGATTACCGGCATCACGCCGCAGTTGTGCCTGGAACGTGGCGTGCCCGAATACCAGTTTGCCAGCGAGATCGAGCAGGCATTCAGCCAGCCCGGCACCATCGGCACGGGTTACAACACCATCCGTTTCGACGACGAATTCACGCGTTTTTTGCTGTGGCGAAATCTCGCTGATCCCTACGCGCGCGAGTGGCAAAACAACTGCGGGCGCTGGGACTTGCTCGACGTGGTACGCACTGCCTACGCCCTGCGTCCGGAAGGCATCATCTGGCCGAGCAAAGAGGATGGCCGCCCGAGTTTCAAGCTCGAACATCTCAGTGCCGCCAATGGCCTTGCCCACGCCGCCGCGCACGATGCGCTGTCCGACGTGCGTGCCACCATCGCCCTGGCGCAGCTGATCCGCCAGCGCCAGCCGCGCCTGTTTGATTTTTGCTTCACCCTGCACAAAAAAGACGCGGTGGCCGAACAGATCAGCCTGCACGCGCCGCGTCCGTTCCTGCATGTGTCCGGCATGGTGCCGGCCGAGCGCGGCTGCCTGATGCTGGCGTGGCCGCTGGCGCTGCATCCCACCAACAAAAATGAAGTCATCGTCTGGGATTTGGCGTTCGATCCCGCCGAACTGTTCGAGCTCGACGCCGCCAGCATCCGTACCCGCATGTTCACGGCAGCCGCTGCACTGCCGGAAGGCGTTAGCCGCCTGCCGATCAAAACCATACATCTCAACAAATCGCCCATCGTCATCAACAATCTCAACACGCTGACGCCTGCCATGGCCGAGCGCTGGGGCATGGATATCGCGGCCGGCTTGCAACACGCCAGCCGCTTTGCCAATGCGCCGGATATGCTGGCTATCTGGCGCGAAGTATTCCAGCGCCCGGCAGCAGGCGCAGTGGATGTGGACGCGGATTTGTACGGTGGATTCGTCGGCAACAACGACCGCCGCGTGCTGAACCGGCTGCGCACTCTGCCGCCCGAACAACTGGCACAAGCCCAGCCCGGCTTCGACGCCCCGCGTCTGGAAGAGCTTCTGTTCCGCTACCGCGCCCGCAATTTCCCGGCCACGTTAACCGATAGCGAAGCGCAGCGCTGGCACGAGCATCGCGCCGCGCGCCTGTTTGAGGGCGCAGGCGGCGCACGCACGCTGGAGCAACTGTTCAACGAAATTGATGCGCTGGCTGAAACCGCCGACGAGCGCGGGGAAGAAATTCTGGCGGCGCTGTATGACTACGCAGAAGCGATCGCGCCGGAAACTGCCGATAGACACCGCTAACAATCCAAACCTGGTCGCAAGAAGGCGTTGCTCAAGAAACGCTATCGCTTACTTATCAAACATGAGCCGCGCGCTAAAATTTCTTTCGAGCCTTGTCGCGCTTGGCGTATTGAATTTTGGTATCTGATTTTCGTGATTGATCCCAGATGCTTTTTACGCAGGGCTAAACCTGGTTTGTGGTTGAATGGCTCGTATCAAGCTGTTTAAGGCGGTCATCGCCTTGTAGCCGAACGTCCGTTTATCAATCGAAAGCAGCCAACCACAACCAGTTTCCGGCTTGGCAATCAGTCTATTCAGGGATCGAACCAGACAGTTGCCTCACTCTTGGCATTTCCTGTCGGATTGCTATAGAGTTGCAGATTCATTTCAAGAATCAAACATGGAAACAATCAAGGCATTAATCGCTGACGACGAAGGAGGTACACGCCACTTGTTGAGGAGCCTACTCCGACAGAGCAATATCGAGGTCGTGGGCGAAGCCACAAACGGTGTTGATACGCTGGGGCTTTGCATGAAGCTTCAACCGAACGTTTTAATTCTGGATATCAACATGCCAAAAATGAACGGCTTCGAGGTACTGAAAAACATCCGATCTGCGCACCCAGGTCTTGCCGTGATCATGATCAGTTCCGATGCATCTCTGAGCAACGTGAAAGAGGCTTGTACCTACGGCGTAAATAATTTCCTGGTAAAGCCGTTCAAGGCAGGACAACTCATCGATGCTATAAAACGCAGCCTTAAATTAGCCGGGCATCAATAGACCTGATCTTTCCCCTCGGGAAGGTTTCCATCGTGTTTCAACGCTTGCAGCCGCTCGATCTGCTGCAAGAGTACATCCAGCGCCTTCGCGGCCGAATCCACGCTCCCGGTTTTTGCGAGGCGTTCAACCCGCTTGGCTGCATCGTTCATTGCTGGCGTGCCGCAGTAGCTCGACGCACTGGCCAACTTGTGTGCGGCTTGCCGCAACTCTTCCGGGTCATGTTTGGCGGCGATCAGGTTGGCTGAATAGTCGGGCAGACTGTCGAACAGCATACCAAGTATCGTGTACCAGGTTTCCCGGTCGCCGAACGTTAATTGCACACCCAATTGCGGGTCAAATATGGGGAGCGGTGCTTGAGCGTCTACCTTTGCACCGGTATTCATGCTTGGCAAAATATCCTGTGTGCCTGCCGGGAATGCGGCCAGCTTTCCTGATCCCGTCATGGTATCGTTTACTGAAACGGCCTGTTTCTCCCAGCGCGCAGAAGCGTTATTCAGCCCCTTTCCGAACTTCTGCCAACTTAACAAAATAAAAGCGTACAACGTCATTATTTTCTCTTGGATAAATGACTTATAGGGGATAAAGCGTGATTTCTGAAAATCATGGACCAGTAGCGGTATTTTTTACTTAACACTTTAATCATTTCCCGCAGATGCTGCGTTCAAAATCCCGCTGCATACCAGGATAATCAGTGTTTACCATGTTGGCTATCTGAAAACCGAAGGTTCGTTCATTCGAAGCCTGCGGGATAATGGCAAGACGCGGCTGGGACGGATCACCAAACAGGGTGACAAATACCTGCGCATATTGCTGATCCATGGTGCGCGCCCGGTGTTGGCCGCGCTTCGGGACAAGCCGGATCGCATCAGCTGCTGGCTGTGCGAGTTGATTGCGCGCCGGCGCTACAAGCGTTCAGCGGTGGCGCTGGCGGCGAAGAACGCCCGCATCATCTGGGTGTTGCTGGCCCGAGGGGAAGATTATCAGGTGCAGGCTGCGCAGCAGAGCGCATCCGCTTGAGGCTTACCGCACGGCCGACACAACAGCGTCTGCAGGATAGAGGAGTAAACCCGCCGAATCACTGCAAAGGCAATGGATGACGAACCGGTCAGACCCGGGTGCAACAGTCTGTTTAGCTTAATGGCCGAGAAGGCCGACTAACGAATGAGACCTGCACCCCGCGCATTTTCATCAAGGCCAGGGCGATGCCCGCAAACAGGCCGTATGTAGAGCCGCAGTCTTTCACCGAATCAATGTCCAGCGCTGTTGTGTGATAGGGGGAGTCCATGTAGTAAAGCTAACCGGCACTGCGCAGCTTTATCGCGCAGCGTCCAGCGACCGAAGGGAGCGAGGTTGAGCGCCGGGTTGGGCTGCATTTCTACCCTTTTACGTAACCCATCGCTTCGACGATGCGTCCGCCACAGACCCGCATTAGATTGAGGCCACGGATGGATTGAGTGTCGTCTTCACCCCAGCAATAGCGCCACCTGATAACGACACGCTCACCGACGACAAATACTTCTTCACGCACGAACCAATTTCCCGTCGAGTTCGCAAGACCTTGCCAATTCGCTAGGCACGCTGCCTTTCCGACGAGACGGGCACCGTTTGGAGCAGGGTTAGTATTCTCAATAACGCAATCATCCGCGACGAGTTCTTCCATGGCTTTTGGATCGTGACGGTCGAATGCCTCGTGAAATTTTCGGATGACCTCTTTTGTTGTGATCGCAGCGCTATCCGCTGGACCTAGGATAGTGATCTGATCCGGGGTGGGAGATGAATATCGCATAAATTTTCCTTGATAATTTATAGAGTCTCGCTGAGGTTACCAACCTTCTATTGACACCGTCATGTCAGCAGGATGAGACGCCCAACGTTGCGGCTAACCGGCAGGCCACGGCCGGCGAAGCCGGTTGTGGGCTGTCCGGTTGAGCCGCGTGTTAGACGTCACTGCGCTGCTTCAGAAGCTAAGGCTCGCTGCACCAGCCTTAAGCCGTTCGTGCATCGCGCTGGCACCCTGAATGGTTACGCCATCAATGAAGTCATCCTGGGTATAGCCACGAGCCTTGACGCAAGGCGGGCATGCCCAGATGGTGCCGCCACGGGCGATAAAGTCTTGCATCAACGTCTTCAGCGGGTCCAACGGGGGCACGTGCGTTACGTCGACCGCCTTGCGGCGCACCAGGTCGACGGCTGAGCTGACCAAGAACGCGTAGACCTTCATCCCTGAAGTGATTCCGCCGCAGGCTATGGTGAAGGCCACTGACGACAGTTCGTGGTCGGTTCCGCGAGTCAACATGACTACCAGTTCGCGGGTGGGCTGTGAGTTCTGCTCTGACATAGATGTTCTCCTGTTCGTAAAGAAAAGGGGGCCGGTAGGACCGGTGTGCAGTAGTGTGCTCTGGTCCGAGTCTTACCGCAATTCTGTGTCTTGAGCCTCCGGAGCGTCAGAACAGGCGAGTTTGTGACGCCTAACGTTCGCCATAACCGGCAGCAAAAAGTGGGGCGACGGAGGAGCGCCGCTTTTTGCTGTCCGCGTTGACGGCGTTGTTAGGGCTTTTTGTGGGGCACACGGAATTTCTTCCTGCTGCTTTCAACCTTACCGCGTACCATGCAGCCCTCAACATGGTCATTGATTAACCCCATTGCTTGCATAAAGGCATAGACAGTTGTGGGGCCAACGAATTTCCATCCTTGCTTCTTCAATGCCTTTGAGAGCGCGACGGACTCATCAGATGTCGATGCGGTTTGTGGTACGGCGACCTGTTCAAAATTTGGCTCAAATTGCCAAATGTAAGCCGCGAGCGAACCTTCCTGTTTGACCAGTTCAACGGCGTGTTGCGCGTTGTTTATCACCGCTTCGATCTTTCCTCGATGTCGCACGATCCCTTCATCCCGCAACAAATGATCCACATCTTTTGCCGTAAATTTTGCAATCTTGTTATAGTCGAAGCCATGAAACGCTTTGCGGAAATTTTCTCGCTTTGCAAGTATTGTTCGCCAACTCAACCCCGACTGAAACCCTTCCAAGCTCAGTTTCTCAAACAGCCTGAAATCATCATCAACTGGGAATCCCCACTCCGTGTCGTGGTAGTCGAAAAACTCAGGCGCTGCAGCACACCAGCGACAACGTGGCTTCCCGTCTGGGCCGGAAATGGTAGTACTCATGACTCTCCCTCCACTTACTGTTGCAACAAAAATCCCATCTGAGGAGCCGCTTTGGAAGGCGTGATTTCAATGATCTCTGCGGTTACGACGCCTTCAGAAACGAATGGGTCTTCTTTGACAATTGCCCGGATTTGCTCAAGCGTTGCGTTGTGAGCGAGTATCGCTCCACCCAGCTTTGGCTGGATGGTACCGGCAAGTAGGAACGTGCCTTTGGCAAAGCCATCCTTCAGCCAGGAATTATGACCGTCCATGAATTGACTGGCATTGGCCTTGTTTGTCGAAAACTTGAGAAGAACTATAAACATGTCTGTTGTTCCTTCAGTTCATGGAGAAGTTGCCCATGAGCCCTAACGAAAAATTAAGGGGCGCGCTTTAGCGCGTCCCGCTTGAATGACGGGTTGGGTGGTTATAACATCTTCTCCATTACGATATTGCATCTTGAATAAACCGGATGCTGCCCTTCGCATAGAACTGTAAAACCATGCTTTCTGTATAGCGCAATCGCCGGAGCCAAGATCGTGTTGGACAACAAGTAGACCCGGCTTGCCTTGAGTTCGCGCAGCTTTGCGAAGGCGGCATTAATCAGCGCGTCGCCATAACCCTTGCCTTGGGATTTAGGGCTTACCGCCATTCTTGCCAACTGGAATACATTATCATCTTCCTTGAACAGCGCGCACACGCCGACAACTTGCTCCTGTTCCAGCAGCGTGAAAATATAACCGCCGTCAAGGATGATTCTAGCGGGGTTACGCGCCAGCTCGCGATCCGCTGCTTCAATTCTGAAGTAATGCGTAATCCAATCCTCATTGAGGCAAATGAAGTCCGGTAGATATTGTTTCTGGTTAATCAGGACGGGCATTATTACTCGGCAGTGCCGCCATAATGGGCAACGCCTCGCACTACTTGGCGTTGCGCATTAAAGAATAGCGCTTCGCAAACCATCTTGCGGTGGATGCTACGGTAATAGATCACCATGCTGTCCACGCTCACAAAAACGTCGAGCAGCTCAAACTTTAGCGGAGGCATCGCGACAAGACCTTTTTGCCAATACGGCCAGACTTGTTCCTTGCCCTTCAGTTTTCCGGATGGTTCATGCATACGCTCGATGATGAGGGGTGATGACATTTCAAAATCATCCGTGTAATGCGACAGGATACGTTCGAGGTCGTGGGAGTTCCATGCCGCTATCCATTCTCGTGCGAACTCATGCGCCCATGCGGAATCAATCATCGTATGTGTCTCTCCATGACAGATAGCTTAACTTGCGTCCTGAACTTTTTCCATATCAAGCGCCATGAATTGAGCGCCACTCAGCGGATTGGGATAATAACCGCTGATTTTTTTGAATCCAAGAGACCGGTACAGTGCCTGAGCCGCAGTCATGCTCGATAGCGTATCCAAAACCATGCGGGTATAACCCAATCGCTTCGCGCATTTGATGGCCGCTTCAGCGAGATACCTTCCAGCCCCTTGCCCTTGATATTTTGCTCTGACGTAAAGACGTTTCATTTCACAGGTGGAAGCATCGCATCGCCTGATGGCAACGCAGCCGACAAGTTCATTGGTCATCTGTGCCAGCAGCAAACATCCGTCAGGAGGGGTATACATTTCTCCGAGGCTCGCCAACTCTTCCGTGAAGTTCTGAAAACAGAGGTCAATGCCAAGGCTCGCGGCATATTCTGCTATAAGCTCTTTCCCCGCAAAAAATTCAGAAGCACTTATTGCCTTGCTAATCTCAACTGATCTCACGTCTCAAACCACTCAACGATTAAGGTACGCGTTCGCCGCAGCGAATTGAAGTAGTGAACTGCTCGGCCAATCTCTGATGAGTCTGAACACAGGCAATCCCTTTCTGCGCTCTAACGTGCCAGCTCAGGGGCGCGCCGCTTGCGGCGCGTCCCTCTGGAGCGCCTTGTTGGGCTCTATGTTCTCGAAGAAATGAAAACCAGCCTTTGTCATGCCTTCACGCTCATAGAAGCGATGCGCTTCATTTCTTTGAATTCCAGAATCCAAGTGCAACTGTAAGCAACCATCATCCGCAGCATATTCTTTGAGCCAGGAAATTAATTTGGCGCCATAGCCTTTTGATCGGTGTGATGGATGGGTTACAAGATCGTCCACATACAAGAAGTGCCCCCAAGCCAGGTTTTCACCAACACGGAAACCTGCAACAGCCATCACACTCTCAGGCTGCCCAACAAAGACCAGCCGATAACCTGCACTTTCTTGGCTTCTAACACGGGCAAGGAAGTTGTCTTCCTCTATGTGCGGTCGAAGCTCCCGCATAACGGGATAACAAGCTGAAATTTCTCTATCGGTTGTAGCGATGCAAATGTTCATGGTGTTATGGCGCCCAACGTGCAAGGTAACGGGCTGGCTGGAAGCGGGTGAAGCCCGCTGTAAGCCAGTCCCGCTTGACCGCAATGTTAGGCATCGCCATCTGGGCGCAAAAGCTCAGACAATTCGGGCATGGTTTCATATTGTTTTCCAGGTGATGAGATTACATCCCACGATGCCTTGGAGCCAACGAATAGGTGGGCGCTGACCTTAAGTTGGACATCCCCTTCAAGCAGACCGGCAGGCACCCAATAGTAAGGCGTGCTTCTGAGTGGGTTAGGGACGGGGGAACCGCAGTTAGAGCAAAAATCGGAACGGAACCCCGTGCCTTTAACCCAAGAGGAAATGTGTTCTTGGCCGCCTACCCACCGGAAATGCTCTTTACCAATAATGGCTGCGGTATTCGACGAAGCACCACCTTGCTTTCGACATAGGGAGCAATGGCATTGGTAGAGCTTCGGAACCACACCGACAATCTCAAACTCAATCAATCCGCAGAGACATTTACCACGCATAGAGTGTTCCTTGTATGCCCAACGTTGTGGCTAACCGGCGCGAGAAAGGAGGCGAAGCCGACTAAAGCGCGTCCGGTTGAGCCGCGTGTCAGGCCCGACCGTGTTAGATGTCGGGCCTGAGCTTACTCTTGCCTGACTATATCGACCGAGATCTCCACTGCCGGAATCGTTCCTCTGTTCTCAAGCCAGTGTGTGGTGTTCCTATCCTCGGGCCAGCCCACTCCCGGCCCATAGTCCGTAGCGACTCCATTTCGATGGTCAGTGATCGTTCCTTGCAGTATGTAGACGGTGCCTGGTCTGTCTTTATGGTCGTGAATCGGGCCGAAGACGCCTCCAGGCTCGATGGTCACCATACGCATTCGAAGTTGGCGCCCTGCCATGCCCTCGATCTCAGGGCCAAGGTCAACCGTTGCAAGTAGCTTCACCGTAACACCTTTCGTCTCAGGTGCCGCCTGTTCGTTGCTCATCGTGCTCTCCTCTCTGTACTTCCAGGGCCTAACGTGCAAGCTCAGGAGCGCGAAGCCAGCCTGCTGGCGTAGCGTCCCTTTGGAGCGGCGGGTTAGGCACGTGCGCTCCGCACCATGTATAGGCCAGCAGCCCACGTAAAAAAACCAATACCAATGACTGGGATAGCGTACCAAGTGTAAAGAGTCAACTCATTATTGCTGTAAATTTTTGCCATTACGAACGGCGTAGCGACAGCGGCAAAAATAACAAGAGTGGTAATTCCAAGCAGCCAGTGGCCTAGCTGGTAACGTCCTTCTCTTTCCGGTCTTCGTGACGATGGAGAAAGGTCGTATTTCGTGGCAATTATTACGAGCGACAGGAAGATAAGAATCTGGGGCACGAGATATAGCCAAGTGCCATCAACTTTAATAAAAGATCGAAATGGCATGGCCAATATGGATACGAGCAACATAACTGGCGTGCTTAGGAATGCTTCGGCCAAGACAAGGCTTGGCACAAAGACATTTAAATTGGCAAGGCGCATAGGTTTGTCAAATGCCTAACGTTTGAGGTATCCGGCCTTGCGCGGCTTAATGCGCAAGGTCCGGTTGACCGAGAGGTTATGCCACTGTCTCATTTGGAATAAGAGCAAGCAAATCTGTGACTCCAACATCTACGCCAGCTTGTGACAACAAAGTGGTAGCTTGACCTCGATGGTGCGTTTGATGGTTGAAGAAATGCATGACAAGGCTAAAAAAGTTCTTGTCTGCGAGTACCCCTTTTGTGTTTGCATAGTGCAGAACATGATCTAGGTCGGCGTCCACTATCGAATGCGCCCATTTCGTTATGGCCTGATCGAGCAACCTTCGGTAGCTTGAGAGACTTACAACCTCTGAACAGAGAAGCTGATCGAGGCCTGCCGGGCTTGGGAGATTCCTTACCATTTCAAGCGCTGAGAAGTTGGCTGGATGGGTTGCAAAGCGCTTTAACCAAATTGTGTCTGCAACAGCCAAGTGGTTAAGTGTCCCGAGAATGGAGCCAAAGAATGCCTTTCTATCGGCGACAACTTCTTCGCCGGGTAAACCCTTTGCAGCCTCATACAGCTTAGTATTCATCCATTCGTTGTACTTTGCCATAAGGCAGATGTGGTCGATACGGCTCACCGCGACTCTCCTAAGGGGCATAACGTGGAGCTAACTGGCGCTACGCCGCTTTTTGGCGCAGCGTCCAGCGACCGAAGGGAGCGAGGTTGAGCGCCATGTTATGCGATTGGCTAACAGTTAATAGATGCATAGTAGAGGTCAGTAGAAGTTTCTTGCTTGAACCGAAAAGGCTCTAACGTGATCTCCTGGCCACTAACGGAAAGAGCGCCCTGGTGAAGAGACACCGCAAGCGTATTGATCTCTGGTGCGGTTTGTGGAAAGAATAACGTAACCGATAGCGTATACGGGTGTGTGCGATCAGGGCCGTAGCTGGATGTTTTGGTGTTAATAGGCGAAAGAACGACCCCCTTAGTTGTCTCGCGCACTTCAACTCTATCTGAGTTTAGCAAAATAACTGGAGATGGATGGCGAAGAAAAAGGTTTACAACAAGCTTTCCGTCACTGAAATATTGAGGCGTAACGCTGATACTGAAATCGCCCAATTTCCTTTCGAGGGAATTCTCGTTGTTTTTGAGAAAGCCACAAGAACTTGATCTGACGGGTTTTCCATCATTCGGGTTCGGGACAAAGTACGTGTGTGAAATTGGCGCCACGCAGCCTGCC
>Ga0307376_10000293_pt1 | contig 65156 bp, 46 predicted proteins | sample TR2MG_FD_202536 | JGI IMG/M metagenome (GOLD analysis project Ga0307376, IMG submission 202536) | Soil microbial communities from Risofladan, Vaasa, Finland - TR-2 | ecosystem: Environmental > Terrestrial > Soil > Coastal area > Acid sulfate soil | place: Finland: Risofladan, Vaasa | collected...
AGAGGGGCCGATTATGCAAGTTTCTTGTCAGTAGCCAGCGGCAACTGGACCCACTCGGCCCAGGCGACGGCTTTTACTACGACCGCGATTTCTCCGGCCGGTTCACCGGCGTGAAGGCTGTGTCCGGCTTCCTGCCGCTGCTGCTGGACGACATCCCGCCGTCCCACGTAGACCGGCTGGCTGCGCACCTTGACGATCCAACCACCTTTGCCGCGCCCTTCCCTGTGCCCAGCGTGGCCCTCGATCACCCCACCTGGTCCACCGACATGTGGCGCGGCGCGACCTGGATCAATATGAACTACCTGATCGTCATCGGCCTGCGGAAGCACGGTCGGCTGGCCGAGGCAGATCGGCTGGCGCAAGCGACGGTGAATCACGTGGCCAAGTATTACCAACAGTTTGGCGTCATCTTTGAGTCCTACGATGCCAGGGGTATAATACCGCCCACCCAGTGCCACCGCAAAGGGCCAGTGCCTCAACAGTATGACGTTCGAGCAAAGATGAGTTCCATTCGCGATTACCACTGGACGGCGGCGCTGGTGGCGAGCTTGCTGCTCGAGGATTGATGCTCAACTATGGCGGCCAAGACCCGGAAGCGTTCCGACAAGTGTTGTCCTGGAAACCGGATATGGTGAATGTCAATCACGGGGATATCTTTGCCAGGGTCGCCGCAACGTTCAGGGAGAGTTAGACTACTTTTCCACGACCTGCAACGCGACAGTGTCCAATTGAGCCGAGCTGGAGCCCACCATAATATCGAACAGGCCCGGCTCGACGACGCGTTCCATGTGCGCGTCGAGGAACGACAGCTTGTCCGGCGTGATGGCGAACGTCACCGTCCTGGTCTCGCCCGGTTTCAGCGTGATGCGGCAAAAGCCCTTGAGCTCCTTGACGGGCCGCGTCACCGAGCTAATCCGGTCGCGGATGTACAGTTGCACGACCTCGTCCCCTGCCATCTCGCCGGTGTTGGTGACGTCTACGCTGACCATGGCCTTGCCGCCGACGCCGACCTCTTGCGGCGCTAGCTCCAGGTTGCTGTAGGCAAAGGTGGTGAAACTGAGCCCGTGGCCGAATGGGAACAGGGGCTCTGTGTTGGTCAACAGGTAGCCCCGCTTGGCCGACGGCTTTTGATAATAGTAGGCCGGCAACTGTCCCACCGAGCGGGGGAAGGTGATGGGCAGCTTGCCGCCCGGATTGACGTCGCCGAACAGCACGTCGGCCACCGCCGTGCCGGTCTCCTGGCCCAGGTACCAGCCCTCCAGGATGGCGGGGACGTGCTCGGCTATATAGTTTATCGTCAGCGGGCGCCCGTTGATCAGCACGACGACGGTCGGCGTGCCGGTTTCCACGATGGCCTGCACCAATTCATCCTGGCGCCCCAGCAGGTCCAGGCTGTCTCGGTCGCCCAGGTGCTCCTCGCTCCAGCCTTCCCGGCAGGTGCTCTCGTTGCCGCCCACCACGACGACGGCCACGTCGGCGGCCTGCGCTACGCGGACGGCCTCGGCGATGCGCGGCGTGTCCTCTTCGGGGTCACCCACCTCGACCTCGTCGATGTGCCAGGCTTCCCAGCCCTGCACGCCGGTCGTGATCTTGCACCCTTCCGCATAAGAGACCTGGATGGTGTCGCCGGCCTTGTGCTGGATGCCTTCGAGGACGCTGACGCCGTGCCCGGGGTCCGCGCTGTAGCCGCCCAGGTGGACGTCGGCGGCGTTGGGGCCGATCACGGCGATGGACTTGACCTTGGCGCGGTCCAGCGGCAGCAGACCGTCCTGGTTCTTGAGCAGCACGATGGCCTTGTGCGCCGCCTTCAATGCGAGCTGCTGGTGCTCGACGCAGTTGACGAACCGCTCTGCGTGGTCTGGGTCGGCGTATGGATCTTCAAAGAGGCCCATTTCGAACTTGACGCGCAAGATCCGTGCCACGGCTCTATCCAATGTGGCCTCTGCGACTTTGCCCTCTTTTACTTGCCGGGCCAGGGTCTCGGCGAAGCAAGAGTCGAGCTCGAAATCTATCCCGGCACCTGGCCTGAGCAGTCACAATTCATCTATCTATTACCCACAAGTTGGGCTTGCTCGTTAACAAGATGCCAAGTGGCGGCAATATCCTGTAGGCGTAGCCAACCTCGCCAGAGGGTGGTTGCTCCCGGTTCGCCATCGGATTTGCGTCCGAGGAAGCCACCGAGTTGAGCGATCCAGTGGACAGCTTGGCGAACAGAAGGCACCGTGTCTGGCAATCTGGTTGATTTATGAATGCGCATATAGAGTGCTTCCCACTCGATGGCCGACAAGACGGCAGTGCAAGGCAAATCAGGCTGACAGCGATTGATGTAAGTGATCCAGTGCAAGCGCCAAGCGATGACGCTCATTAAGGCGACGAAGTTGTAAAGGCGGTCCGCCGTTTGCAGGCGACAGTCTTCTACCCGGCAGCCTGACTTGAGGACTTTGTGAAAGACCTCAATTTCTTGACTTCATCGTCCAACAAGGCGCGATCAGATGAGGCTCGGACCAATAACGGCGCTTGCTGTTCCTGAGCGAGAACGAACATCTCGTAGATTTCGGCCTCGCGATCACAGACGGTGATGACTTCCACACCGGGTGGCGCCAAAGCCAGGGTTTGCTTAAATGCCTGCAACCAGCGATAGCTTTCCTTCTCCTCGATCGGTAAGTTGCGACACTCCTCCGGTCGATGACTAGGCTCGTCTTCGGGACGGGTGAAGTAGTCTTGTGTCAGCAGCCCAAGTGGCATGCCTTGAGTTGTCATAGCGAGCGTGGAATGTATCCCATGAAATTCTGATGATGACAAAATCTCAGTCAATGATCTTACACCTCCAACTGGTTTCAGTTGGATACAAGTTTACCACATTGCCCCGACATGGTGGAGATGTGGGTAATAGATAGATCAATTCATACTTGACGGAGTACTAGATTATTCGACCATGATATTGACAGGAGTGAGATTCCATGGTATAATTTGGCTAAATACTCATATATGAATAAATATTCACACAAGTTGAGGTGACACACTACAATGCCCATCGATCCACAGACACTACACAAAAAAGCATACGAAATTCGGCAGCGCAACCTGATCATGATCTATGAAGCAGGAGGCGGCCACACAGGCGGCGACCTCTCTTCAGCCGATATTCTTGCTGCCCTATACCTCAATGGCGTGCTGAACGTCGATCCCAACAACCCCCGCGCCCCTGACCGCGACCGGTTTTTTATGAGCAAGGGGCATGGCTCAGGCCTGCTCTACACCACTCTTGCCTTTGCCGGCTTTTTCCCGGAGGAGGAGCTTGCCACCTTCATGAAGCCCCTTTCTCGACTGAATGGACATCCCAACGTCCACGTCCCGGGGGTCGAGGCAAACACCGGGGCATTGGGGCACGGGCTGCCGATGGCGGTCGGGGCGGCGCTGGCTGCCAAGATGGACGGTGCGCCGTGGCGGACGTTCGTACTCACAGGGGATGGCGAGCTCCAGGAAGGCAGCAACTGGGAGGCTGCCATGGCCGCTGCACAGTATCAACTGGATAACTTGACGCTCATCGTCGATCGTAACCACTTCCAAATGGTCGATCGAACCGAGCGTATCATCGGCCTCGAACCTTTGGCCGACAAGTGGCATGCGTTTGGCTGGTCGGTGCAGGAGATCAATGGGCACGATCACGCCGAGATCATGCGAACCCTCTCTGCTGTTCCCTTCGAGGTCGGAAAGCCCAACTGCGTGATTGCCTGCACACACAAGGGAGAGGGCGTTTCGTTCATCAAGGATCGTGCCAGTTGGCATCACCGGGTACCGACGGACGAGGAATTGAGTGCTGCGCTGGAGGAATTGAGAGGTGCCGTTTGATGAGCGAGCTACACGACTGTCGCAAAGCGTTTGCCAGCGCTCTAGAGGACATTGCGCGAAAGGACCCGCGGGTTGTCGCGCTCTGTAACGACTCTGTCGGCTCGGCCAGCCTCACCCACTTTGCCGAAGAGTTCCCGGATCGACTGTTCAACATAGGGATCGCCGAGCAGAACATGGTGGGCATGGCGTCTGGTATGGCCAACGGGGGCAAGATTCCGTTCGTTGCCGCCGCTGCCTGTTTTTTGACGGCGCGGGCGCTCGAGCAGATCAAGAATGACGTTGCCTACACGGACACCAACGTGAAGCTGTGTGGGGTGAGCACCGGGCTGGCCTACGGTCCACTGGGAGGCACCCATCACTCCATCGAGGATATCGCGTGGCTGCGGGCCATTGCTAATATGACGATTATCGTACCCGCCGATCCGCTGGAGACGGAGCAGGCCGTTCGAGCCGCGGCCGACTTTATCGGTCCGGTGTACCTGCGTCTCAGCCGCATGGGAGTGCCCATCGTTCACGACGAGGACTACCGGTTCGAGATTGGCAAGGCCGTGCGCCTGCGGGACGGGAATGACGTCACACTGGCCGCCTGTGGCACGCTGGTCCCGCGCGCGTTGGAGGCGGCGGCGATGCTGGAGGAGGAGGGCATACAGGCTCGCGTCATCAATATGGCCACGGTCAAGCCTATCGATCGCGAGGCAATCGTCGAGGCGGCCGTCGAGACAGGCGGTATCGTCACGGCGGAAGAGCATACGATCTATGGCGGGTTCGGCAGTGCCGTGGCCGAGGTCGTAGCGACGACCCATCCGGTGCCGATGCGCATCCTCGGCGTTCCCGGCGTCTTTGCGCCTACCGGCTCCCCCGAGTTCTTGTTTGAGCACTTTGGCCTCACGCCGCAGGGGATCCGCGACGCCGCGCTTGAGCTGGTAGGATCGGGAGGGTCCCAATGAGCGGAAATATATTGGCGATCGACCAAGGGACGACGAACACAAAAGCGTTGGTCGTTAGCTCATCGGGGGCCATCCTGGCGCGCGGCTCGCAGCCGACGGCTATCAGCTACCCGCAGCCCGGCTGGGTGGAGCAGGATGCGCTGGAGGTGTGGCGTTGCACCCGCGATGCGATCGCCGAGTGCCTGGGCGCGCTTGGCGAGCCCAACCTGGCAGCGGTCGCGGTCACTAACCAGCGTGAGACGGCCCTGGTGTGGGAGCGGGAGACGGGGCAGCCGGTCGGCCCGTGCGTCGTGTGGCAGTGCAGGCGCAGCGCACCGTTCTGCAACCAGCTCAAGAGCCAAGGTCTCGAACCGCTCTTGCAAGAACGCACCGGCCTGCAGGTCGATCCGATGTTCTCGGCCAGTAAGCTCCGGTGGATCCTCGAGCATACACAGGATGGTTTTCAGCGCGCCGAGCAGGGTGAGCTGTGTGCCGGTAATATCGATTCCTGGGTGCTGTGGAACCTGACGGGTGGGGCAGTCCACGCCACCGACTTGACCAACGCGTCGCGGACCCAATTGCTCAATCTGTATACGCTCGAGTGGGATGATGACGTGCTGGCGGTATTCGACATTCCGGCGGCCGCGCTGCCAGAGATCAAACCGTCGAGCGCTTTCTATGGAGAAACTGTTCCGCTGGACGGTCTGCCGGGCGGCATTCCCATCACCGCTATGATCGGCGACTCACACGCGTCGCTCTATGGACAGGCAGGCTTTATGCCTGGCAGTATCAAGGCAACCTACGGGACCGGTTCCTCGTTGATGACGCCTCTGGGCGAGCTGATCTTGTCTGAGAACGGCCTTTCGACGACGATTGCCTGGGCGCGCGAACGGGCGACCTATGCGCTCGAGGGCAACATCTATGCCACCGGCGCTGCCGTGCAGTGGCTTGGCCAGTTGTTGGGGCTTGATGATCCGGGGCCTGGCGTCGAGAAGCTGGCTCGCACGGTCGGGGATGCGGGCGGCGTGTACTTTGTCCCCGCCCTGGTCGGGCTGGGTGCTCCGCACTGGAAGGAATCGGCGCGGGGCTTGATCACGGGACTGACGCGCGGCGCCGGGGCGGGGCAACTGGCCCGGGCCACGTTGGAGGCCATCGCCTACCAGGTGCGCGACGTGTTTGACGTGATGCAGGCCGAATCCGGCGCGCCGCTCCAGACGCTGTTGGCGGATGGCGGCGCCAGCCGCAACGATCTACTGATGCAGTTCCAGGCCGATATCATCGACTGCCCGGTGCTCCGTAGTAGGTCGACGGATATCTCGCCGCTCGGCGCGGCCTTCCTGGCAGGTCTGGCCGTGGGGCTGTGGGCCGACGAGGCGGAGGTCGAGCGCCTCGTGCCGCCGCGCGATCGCTTCGAGCCGCAGATGTCTCCCGAGCAGCGGGAAGCGCTGTACGCGGGCTGGCGGGAGGCTGTTGCGCGTACAACTCTCGACCCTGGGGTGTGATCTTGGCCTGACTGGAAGGAGGGATGATGGCGCGCATTGACGAATTGCGGTTGATGACAAAAGTGGCCCGGCTGTATTACGAACAGGGCATGCGGCAGTCCGAAATTGCAGAAAACTTGCATCTTTCCCAATCTACGGTTTCTCGGCTGCTCAAGCGCGCGGAGCAGGAGCAGATTGTGCGTGTCACGGTGAGTGTGCCGCATGGGGTGTATACAGATCTTGAAGAGGCGCTCGTCGCTACCTTTGGATTGCACGATGCGGTCGTGGCCGACTGTGTTCGGGATGACAACGATGAAAGCGTCCAGCGCGACGTGGGCAGAGCGGCTGCCTACTATTTGGAAACGACGCTTGATCAGGGGGAATGCATCGGTGTCTCGTCGTGGAGCGGCACGATTCTGGCCATGGTAGACGCCATGCGCCAGATCCCCCGTCCCATCGACGCCCGGGTGATCCAGATCCTGGGGGGCGCTGGCGAACCGCAGGCCAAGGTCCACGCCGCTTACCTGGCCAGCCGATTGGCGGAACTGGTGCGAGGGGAGGCGACGTTCCTGCCTGCACCTGGGCTTGTTGACTCAGCGGACGTGCGACAAGTCCTCTTGAACGACTCGTCGATCCGTGAGGTGCTCAAGTTGTTCGACGAGATAACGTTGGCACTCGTGGGTATTGGCACGGTCGAGCCTTCTCCGCTGCTGGCCAGCAGTGGCAACATCTTTTCGGACGAGGAACTGGATATGCTCCGCGAGCATGGCGCGGTGGGCGATATCCTCTATCGGTTCTTTGACGCCGAGGGAAATCCCGTACAGACGCCGCTCGCCGATCGCGTGACGGGTATGGATCTCGATCACGTACGGCGGGTCAAACGCGTCGTAGGTATTGCCGGTGGGGAGCGCAAGCTCGCCGCGATCCATGGTGCGCTGAACGGCGGGTTGATCAACACGTTGATCACCGATCGCTTCACCGCCGAACGACTTGTTCAGATATAGGAGTGAATGATATGGGACAAGAATCGAAATCAGTGCAGCAGGTTTTGTATCAACCCAAACAAGGATAAATCCATGAAACAAAAAGCATCCTCAATCATCATTGCAGTGGCAACACTTCTGTTACTGATTCTCGCGGGACGCTATGGATTTACCGTGGCCAGTATCGAAGACGCCGAAAATGCAGTTCAAAGCGAAGCGTTCGATCCCGTTGCTTATGTGGATGGGATATGGGAATCCACACTGTTGCCGACTTTCAATGAGAAGGCGGTGGAACTTTGCAAAATTTTATCTGAAATGGAGCCAGATGCCAGCGGAACAGCTCCCAAGGACGAGTTGATTGCCATTGCCAATCAATATGGACTGATCACTGTCGGCGAGGCGCATGTCTACATAGTGAAAGGCAGTGGTACGATCGTAAGCGTCGATGCCGAAACCAGTCTAGGGACGGCGGAAGTGGTGCTCGATGGCTATGAGGGACCCATCAAAGCGCTGCTCTATATCGGCACCCGCATCCCCAGTGATGATACCTCGGTGCGCGACTCGGTTGGTTTCATTACATTTGGCGATTTCAAGGAGCAGACCGAGTACGGGAAGGCGGCAACCGAAATCAACAAACGTGTTCTCGCCACTGTGCTTGGCGGCATCGACAGGGACAACCTGGTCGGCAAGACCATTTCATTCAAGGGCGCTTTCACCATCCGCACGTTCAACCTGATTCAAATCGATGTGAGTGAAATTAGCATTGTGCCGGTTGAAATCGAACTAGGAGAATAACGATGCCCGATCTGACCCCTATTCTCGATGCTGAGAAACCTGTTTCAGAAGATATCATCCTGACCGCCGAAAACATCACCAAGGTTTTTCCCGGGACGGTGGCGCTGGATGACGTTTCGTTCAACGTTCGCAAAGGCAAGGTCAATGTTCTCATTGGCGAAAACGGCGCGGGCAAATCCACGTTGATGAAGATCCTGGCTGGGGTGCAACCACCCACCAGCGGCAAAATCCTTCTCGATGGACGTGAAATCCATCCGCAATCCCCGCTCGAAGCCACCCGCTTGGGAATTGGCATCATTTATCAGGAATTGAATTTGTGCGCCAACCTGAGCGTGGTGGATAACATTTTCCTTGCGCGCGAAACGACCCGGAATGGTCTGATCGTGCATAAATTCCAGAAGCAGCGCGCCCGCGAACTGGTGAGCAAGCTCGAGCAGAAAATCGATCCTGATGAACTTTTAGGTGATCTGCGTCTTGGACAGCAGCAGATTGTGGAGATTGCCAAGGCGCTGGCCCAAGACGTGCGCATCCTGATCATGGATGAGCCGACCTCCGCGCTTAGCGCCGCCGAAGTGGAAGTATTGTTCCGTATCATTCGGGAACTCAAATCACGCGGGGTTGCCGTTATCTACATTTCGCACAAACTGGAGGAACTCTCGCAAATCGGCGACTATGTCACCATCTTGCGGGATGGGCGCAAGGTTGCCGAAGATGAAGTCAAAACCGTGAACGTCCCCTGGATGATCGAGAAAATGGTAGGACGCAACCCAGCCGCCTTGTTCACCCGCAAGGAACGCCAGCTAGGCGATGTGCTTCTCAAGGCGGAAAATCTGACCCTGCCGCGTTCTGGCGGCGGGTATCTGCTTGACCATATTTCATTCGAACTGCGCGAGGGAGAGGTTCTGGGCTTTTACGGGCTGATGGGTGCCGGACGCTCCGATCTGGTGGAGTGCCTGACGGGAGCGCGTCCACAGGCAACCGGGAGTATCTGGTTGGATGGTAAACCGGTGACAGCAACAACCATTTCGGGTCGCATCCAATCCGGATTTGTACTTGTTCCCGAAGACCGCCAACGCGACAGCCTGGTGCCAACGCTTTCAGTGATGGACAACATGCTGCTTGCCAGTCTGAAAAAATATCTCAGGGGAATCTTCATCAACCCCGCAAAGGAAAAATCAGCCACTGATTCGCAAATCAAGGATTTATCCATCCGCGTGGCGAATTCACAGCAGCCGATCACTGCACTCAGCGGGGGCAACCAGCAAAAGGTGGTGGTGGCAAAGGGATTGCTGACCCAGCCCAAAGTCCTGCTGCTCGATGAACCAACGCGCGGGATCGACGTTGGCGCAAAGTCGGAAATTTCCGAAATCATCAATCGACTGGCGGCGCAGAAATACGGGGTGATTTTTGTCTCATCGGAATTGAAGGAAATCCTGGCAATGTCCGACCGTATTCTGGTCATGTCGAAGGGAACAATTACGGGAGAATTTACTCATCAAGAGGCCACTGAAGAAAAACTGGTCGCGGCTTCAGCCATTGGTCACGGCCCATCAAACGGAGGCAATCATCGTGGATCAGGAAACTAGTATGAAATCGGCGCAGGTGAAAAAGAGGCGCAGCATTACCAAAACCGACGTGCAGCAATTTCTATTACGCGGCAGGGCGTTTATTGCCCTGATCCTTGTCACGATTGTTTTTTCATTATTGGCGCCGCAATTCATGACCGCAGGCAACCTGGTGATTATGTCCAAGCACGTGGCAATCAATGCGCTGCTGGCGATTGGCATGACCTTTGTCATCCTGACCGCGGGCATTGACCTGTCGGTTGGTTCGATTGTGGGAATGGTCGCCATGATCGCGGGCGGGATGATCAACGAGGGCATCATTTTGCCGCAACTTGGCATCATCATCTACCCCCATACCTGGATGATTATTTTGCTCTCGCTCATTTTGGGAACCCTGGCGGGTGCCCTCACCGGTTATGTCATCACGCGTTTTAATGTCGCCCCCTTTATTGCCACCCTGGGAATGTATTACGTGGCGCGCGGTATTGCTGGCTTGCGGAATGATGGCTACACCTTTCCCAACCTGATCGGACGTCCCGAGTATGGCAATACCGGATTCGAGATTCTGGGAGCGGGCAATTTTTTGGGAGTCAACTACTCCATCTGGCTTATGGGGATCTTTACGCTTGTGACTTACATCGTGACCACCCGCCTGCCGTTTGGTCGCCATGTGTATGCAATCGGTGGGAATGAACGCGCGGCCGAACTTTCGGGCGTGCGCGTCTCCCGCACCAAGATCATTGTCTACAGCATCAGCGGATTCTGTTCGGCATTGGTTGGCTTGATTATCGCTTCGCAGTTGGTGGCTGCGCATCCACTTATTGGGGATGCCTTTGAGTTGAACGCCATTGCCGCAGTGGTGCTGGGTGGCACTTCCCTGGCCGGCGGACGCGGCGGTATGGGTGGAACCATTATTGGCGCTTTTACCATCGGTGTGATGAACGATGGTATGGTGATGTTGGGCGTTTCCTCGTTCTGGCAGAAGGTGATCAAAGGCTCTGTCATTGTATTGGCTGTAATTATCGACCAGGTTCAGGCGCGCATGCAGGAACGGATCGCGCTTCAGAAACAGCAGGAAATGAAATAACCATGGTCGAAAATGCTCGAGGGCAATGCTCTCGGAAAGGAGGTCTTATCTGATAAAAATCCAAAAAAACCTGTGTAATTTCAGTTTGTTCAAATTTCTACTCACACCTATAAGGAGAAGAACATGTCTACCAAAAAGTTTGTCGTTTTTCTAAGCCTGCTCGCAGTCCTGAGTATGTCACTCGGCGCCTGCAAGCCAGCCGCAGTAGAAGCGCCCGCTGCTGAGGGCGGCGGCCTGATCTGCGTGATCGTGCCTGGGGTGGAGAATCCATTCTTTGGCTCGGAGCAGCAAATTGCAGGCGATAAAGCAGAAGAACTCGGTTACGAGACTCTGAGGCTCGTCCACGATGATGATGCCAACAAGGAACTGGAACTGATCGAGAGCTGTATTGCCCAAGGTGCCGTGGCGATCATCCTGGACAACGCAGGAGCTGACGCCAGTGTGGCGGCTGTACAAAAAGCCAAAGATGCCGGTATCCCTTCCTTCCTCATTGATCGCGAGATCAGCGAAGAAGGCGTCGCAGTTTCCCAGATCGTCTCCAACAACTACCAGGGCGCGACCATCCTGGCCGAAGAATTTGCCCGGCTGATGGGCGAAGAAGGTGCGTACATCGAACTGACCGGTCGTGACACCGACACCAACGCCCACGTCCGCTCGCAGGGCTACCATGATATCCTTGACGCTTTGTCTGGCATGGAAATGGTGGCGCAGCAGACGGCCAACTGGAGCCAGACCGAGGCCTTCGACGTGATGGAAAGCCTGCTCCAGGCCAACCCGGATGTCAAGGGCGTGATCTGCGGTAACGACACGATGGCGCTGGGTGCCCAGGCGGCGTTGGATGCGGCTGGCATGAGCGATGTGATCGTGGCCGGTTTTGACGGCTCCGATGACGTGAATGAATCCATGCTCGCTGGCAAGATCGACGCGGGAGCGTTACAACCTGTCGCCGAAATGGCGATCCAGGCTGCGATCCAGGCCGATGCCTACATCAGGACCGGCAGCACCGGGAAGCCTGAAAAGCAGTCCATCGACATGGTCCTGCTCACCCCCGAAAATGCCTGCCAGTACAAAGGGTATGCTCCCACAGGCTCTACAGAAGCTTGCACATCCGCAGCAGCCGCTGGGGGCGGTGGCCTGATCTGCGTGATCGTGCCTGGGGTGGAGAATCCATTCTTTGGCTCGGAGCAGCAAATTGCAGGCGATAAAGCTGAAGAACTCGGTTACGAGACTCTGAGGCTCGTCCACGATGATGATGCCAACAAGGAACTGGAACTGATCGAGAGCTGTATTGCCCAAGGTGCCGTGGCGATCATCCTGGACAACGCAGGCGCTGACGCCAGTGTGGCGGCTGTACAAAAAGCCAAAGATGCCGGTATTCCTTCCTTCCTCATTGATCGCGAGATCAGCGAAGAAGGCGTCGCAGTTTCCCAGATCGTCTCCAACAACTACCAGGGCGCGACCATCCTGGCCGAAGAATTTGCCCGGCTGATGGGCGAAGAAGGCACCTACATCGAACTGACCGGTCGTGACACCGACACCAACGCCCACGTCCGCTCGCAGGGCTACCATGATGTGCTTGACGCTTTGTCTGGCATGGAAATGGTGGCGCAGCAGACGGCCAACTGGAGCCAGACCGAGGCCTTCGACGTGATGGAAAGCCTGCTCCAGGCCAACCCTGATGTCAAGGGCGTGATCTGTGGCAACGACACGATGGCGCTGGGTGCCCAGGCGGCGTTGGATGCTGCTGGCAAGGGCGATGTGATCGTGGCCGGTTTTGACGGCTCCGATGATGTCAATGATTCCATGCTCGCTGGCAAGATCGACGCAGGTGCATTGCAGCCTGTCGCCGAAATGGCAATCCAGGCCGCGATCCAGGCCGATGCCTACCTTCGGACCGGCAGCACCGGGAAGCCTGAAAAGCAGTCCATCGATATGGTCCTGCTCACCCCCGAAAATGCCTGCCAGTACGAAGGGTATGCCCCCACTGGCTCTACAGAAGCTTGCACAGTCGCAGCGGCAGCCGAAGAGGCTGAGCCCGTTACGCTGACCTGGCTCGTTGCTGATACCGAGACTGACCAGTTAGTAGCCCATGCGCTTGCCGATGCGTATATGGAATTGCATTCCAATGTGACCATTGAAATTGAGAACAGACCAGGCGGCGGCGATGGCGACAATGTCGTTAAAACACGCCTGGCCACCGAAGAGATGACTGACCTCTTCTCGTACAACGCTGGCTCACTGCTCCAGGCTTTGAATCCGGCCAATACGCTGGTTGATCTCACCAACGAAACGTTCATGGAAAATGTTGACGACGCGTTCAAGCAGACCGTAGCACAGAATGGGATGGTCTTTGGCGTGCCGAATCAGACGGCAATGGGCGGTGGTATTCTCTACAACAAGGCTATCTACGCAGACCTTGGGCTAAGCGTGCCCATGAGCTGGGACGAGTTTGCGGCAAACAACGAGATCATCAAGGCAGCCGGTATCGCGCCGGTCATCGCCACCTTCGGCGACACCTGGACTTCCCAGTTGTTCGTACTCGCCGATTTCTACAACGTTCAAGCCGCTAACCCGAACTTTGCCGAAGAATACACCGCCAACGAAGCCAAGTACGCCACCACTCCAGCGGCGATGGCCGGCTTTGCGTACCTGCAAGAGGGTTTTGAGAAAGGCTGGTATCAGGATGACTTTGCTACAGCAAAATTCGATCAAGGCTTAGAGATGCTTGCTAACGGCGAGGGCGCTCATTATCCGATGCTCTCCTTCGCGCTCCCAGCCATCGCCACGAACTGGCCTGACAAGATCGATGACATCGGCTTCTTCGCTCAGCCTGGCCCGTCTGCCGACAAGAACGGAGCAACCATCTGGATGCTCTTAGCTAACTATATTCCGCAGACCACCACCGGCGAAAAACTGGACGTAGCCAAAGACTTCCTGGCGTTCACGGTCTCACCCGAAGCCGTCGCCGTGCTGAACGAGACGGTCCCGCCGTCAGGTCCGTACCTGATCAAGGGTGCCGAGTTGCCTGATGACGCGCTGTCCGCCGTATTAGATATTGCGGCCTACATCGATGCCGGTAACTCCGCGCCCGCGCTCGAATTTCTCTCTCCGGTCAAAGGTCCCAACCTTGAACATCTCTGCGTTGCCGTTGGTACCGGTCAGATGACCGCTGAAGAAGCCGCCGCGGCTTACGACGAGGATGTTGAGAAGCAAGCACAGCAACTCGGTTTGCCGGGCTGGTGATCAACCCATCTAAACTTTCATAACGTTACTTTTCTGAGGGTTGGCAGTAGCCTGCCAGCCCTCAGAATCCAAGAAGTTTGAAAATCACCTAGTATACACGAGGTATTATGCAAAGAAATTTACAGTCGTGGGCAGTCTTACGAACATATTCCTACTGGTTTTATCTCCCGGCAGCGCTTGTTTTCGGTGTGTTCTTCTTAGTGCCGACGGCGCTTGCATTCTACTTCAGCATGACCCGCTGGACCTTGTTCGACGCAACATTCATCGGTTTCGAAAACTACATCACTTTCATATCTGATCGAATGCTCATGTCCGGGCTTCGCAACACGATCATTTATGCGGTGCTTACCAGCGGTCTCAAAGTTATCATTGCACTGCCACTGGCTACGTTGCTCACCTCGAAAATCCGGCTCAAAGGGCTTTTACGGGGCATGATCTTCTTCCCGGTGCTTGTTAGTACCGTTGCCGTCGGCATTACCTTTTCTACGTTGATGCAGCCATCTGTGGGATTAATCAATACCACTCTGGGGTTCTTTGGGCTACCACAGCCGGATTGGCTGGGGAACCCTAGCCTGGCACTCTACTCGGTGGCGTTCGTTGATGTCTGGAAGGGTGTCGGCATCGCGACGGTGATCTTCATGGCGGGCATCGTATCAATCCCGCAGGAGTATTTTGAAGCCGCGAGTCTTGAGGGCGACGCCTGGGTAAAATTCCGACACGTCATTATTCCGCTGGCCCGCAACGCCACATTTACCGTCATCCTGTTGTCGTTTATCGGCGGGTTGCGCTCATTTGACCTGATTTGGGCCATGACGCGCGGCGGTCCCGGCTTTGCGTCCGACGTACTCACCTCAGTGATCTACAAGGAGTATCAGGCGGGGTTCTATGGTTTGTCAACCGCCGGCAATGTTGTGCTCTTTATTCTTGTCACCCTCATCGTGTATCCGCTGATGAGGTACTTTAATCGGATGGAGCTCGAACTATGAAAGTTCGGAAGTTTGTGGCCGGCATCTGGATAGATATTGTCGCTCTCATTGTCTTCGGTATCGTCTTTGTCGTGCCCTTCATATTTGTCCTTTTAACGGCAGCCAAGACGCGCCAGGAGGCAGCCCTATTTAGGTTCAGTTGGCCGAGCCAGTTTCAGTTATTCGAAAATATCCGCGAGGTGATGGTTTTTGGTGACAACCGGATGCGCCTGGCACTTTGGAACAGTGCGCTCCTGACCCTAGGCTCAGTAACGCTTATCGTCTTGTTCTCTGCCCTGGTCGCCTTTGTGCTGCAACGCCGAGCCGATCGAATGGCCTCGGTGGTTAGTTCGTTCATGCTCGCGGGGCTTATCATCCCCCCGGCTGTGGTGCCAACGATCTTCCTGCTACAGTGGCTTGGTCTTTATAAGACACTACTTGGTATGATCATGGTCGATGTAGCTTACAACATGCCCTTCGCCATTCTGGTCTTCCGGGCGTTTATGGGATCAATTCCCAGAGAGCTTGATGAAGCCGCTATCATAGATGGCGCGTCTCCATCTCGCGTATTCTTCTCCATCATTCTGCCGCTGTTGCGACCGGCCATTGTGACGGTGGTGGTTACCTCGTCTGTGACCATCTTCAACGATTTTGTCGGACCGCTATACTTCCTGCCCGGTAAGGCGAATGTCACGGCACCGCTGACGTTATTCAGCTTCACCAGCCAGTTCATCTCGCAGTGGAACTTGCTTTTTGCGGATGTAGTTGTCATCACGATTATCCCCCTCATCGTGTTTATATTCTTCCAGAGACAGCTCGTTTCGGGGATGACGAGTGGTGCGATTAAGGGCTGAGGTCGTTAATACCGGCCCTACGCAAATACTCAGTAAACAAACCGCAAAACACACTAAAGGAAGTGCTGTTCATGCCAGCAACGACCATTTCAAACCTAACATGCGAATATCAAATCAATCCGCTGGGAATTGATATACTTCAGCCTCGCCTGAGCTGGCAGATGCATAGCGAGCACCGCGGCGCTTACCAAACAGGCTATCAAATTTCGGTGGCTAACTCGAAAACAGCATTGGCTGGCGGCCGGGAGTTGCTGTGGGACAGCGGCAAAATTGAAACCGATCAATCCACCCAGGTATTTTATCGTGGCCCGGCCCTTGTCGCCGGACAGCGTGTGTATTGGAAAGTTAAAGTCTGGAATGAACTGGGTGAAGTCGTTGAAAGTAGCCCGGCCTGGTGGGAAATGAGTTTGCTTGATTGCGACTGGCAGGCGGATTGGATCACCCCGGACTGGGACGAAGACACCGGCCGCTCACAGCCCGCGCCGTTACTGCGCCGCAAATTCAACGCGAAAAGTGACCTTGTTGCCGCCCGCATTTACGCCACAAGCCTGGGCCTCTACGAGTTGCGGCTGAACGGGCAGCGCGTAGGCGACGCCGTGCTGACCCCCGGCTGGACAAGCTACGACCATCGCCTGCAATACCAAACCTACGATGTGACTGGCCTGGTTCGCCAGGGTAAAAATGTGGTGGGCGCGCTGCTCGGCGATGGCTGGTATCGCGGCTATATGGGCTTTACCGGAGAGCGCAACCTATACGGTAACCGGCTGGCGCTCCTGCTGCAACTTCACCTGACCTACGCCGATGGTCAGGTTGAGATCGTTGGCAGCGATGGGCAGTGGCGGGCCGCGCGCGGCCCCATCCAGATGTCAGACATCTACATGGGCGAAATTTATGATGCCCGGCAAGAAAAGCCTGGTTGGGATGATTCCGGCTATGACGATCGCGACTGGCGCGGCGTGCGCCAGCTCGACCATCCCAAAGAAATTGTTGTGGCCCAAGACGGCCCCTTCATCCGACGCCATGAACGGCTTCGACCGGTCCAAATTTTGCACTCGCCGAAAGGCGAAACCATCCTCGATTTTGGTCAGAATATGGTCGGGTGGGTGCAACTGCGCGTCCGTGGCCCGCAGGGCACCACCATCACTCTGCGTCACGCCGAGGTACTGGATCAGCAAGGTAACCTCTACACCGAAAACCTGCGCCGGGCCAAGCAGACAACGCGCTATATCTTGAAAGGATTGACGGATGCCGACGAAATATACGAACCGTACTTCACCTTTCAGGGCTTTCGGTACGTAGCCGTGGATGGTTTCCCTGGCGAGCCGACCCCCGACAATTTCACGGGTATCGTAGTCCATTCAGACACACTGCCCACTGGCATGTTTGAATGTTCCAACCCCCTCATCAATCAGTTGCAGCACAATATTGTTTGGGGACAAAAAGGCAACTTTGTCGACGTTCCCACCGATTGCCCACAGCGCGACGAACGCCTCGGCTGGACCGGCGATACACAGGTTTACATCCGAACCGCCTGCTTCAACATGAACGTGCCCACCTTCTATACCAAGTGGTTGCGTGACTTGAGCGTCGACCAAAAGAACGGCAGCGTGCCGCACGTGGTACCGAATGTAATCGCCAAAACCGGCCTCAGTGCGTTGGGAGACGAAACTGGCTCCGGCGCGGCGGCTTGGGGCGATGCCGCTGTCATCTGCCCATGGACTATCTATTTGTGCTACGGCGACACCCGCCTGCTGGATGAGCAATATGAGAGTATGGCTGGCTGGGTGAGCTTCATCCAAAGCCGCGCCGGTGAAGATTTCATCTGGCGTCAGGATTTTCAATTTGGCGACTGGCTGGATTATCGCGGCACGGATGATCGATTACCTACTCCCGTGACCAACTATGAGTTAATCGGCACCGCCTTTTTTGCGTACAGCACCCAATTGCTGGCGAATACGGCTCGAGTGTTGGGCAAAACCAGCGAGGCTGAACACTACACTGATTTAGCCAACAAAGTGAAAGACGCCTTTAATCGTGAGTTTGTGACCCCTGCTGGGCGCGTTGGCCCCAATACCCAAACAGCCTATTTGCTGGCCCTTCATTTCGACCTGCTGCCAGAGCCTGTGCGTCCGCTGGCTGTCAAACGCCTGGTATCAGAGATAAGCCAAGCGGACTATCATCTGACCACCGGTTTTGTTGGCACGCCATATCTGTGCCACGTGCTGAGCCGCTTTGGTTACACGGGTGTTGCTTATAGATTACTCAACCAGGAGAGTTATCCCTCGTGGCTGTACCCGGTCAAACAGGGTGCTACCACCATTTGGGAACGTTGGGATGGCATCAAGTCCGATGGCTCTTTTCAGGATGCCGGGATGAATTCGTTCAATCACTACGCCTACGGAGCCATCGGCGACTGGCTGTATCGGGTAGTGGCCGGGATTGAAGTTGATCCTGACACCCCCGGTTACAAGCGCATCCTCATTCAACCCCAACCGGGCGGAGGGCTTACCTACGCCAAAGCCAGTCTTGACTCGATGTACGGCAAGATCGAGTCAAAGTGGACGCTTGAAGATGATTGTCTTCAACTGATTGTGACCATCCCGGCTAACACGGAGGGGGTGGTCCATCTACCAGGGCAATCGATTGAGGACATCACCGAACAAGGTCAAAATTTGAGCCAGGTGAAAGGTATTCGTGAAATCCAGCAAAAAGACGAAACTGTGATCCTTACCGTGGTTTCTGGCAATTACCATTTTAGAGCCAAAGCTCGCGACTTTGGAAGCGTGTTGGTCGCCGCGCCACGTCGCCAGCGGGGCAATCCCGCCCCCCCTGTGCTGCCCGCGGTTGCTGCTGGGCCGTGAGCTGTGGCTGTGTGGGCGCTCAGACGCCCACAGCATCCAGGTAACTGACTTGTCCGGGAGGCACTCCTGCCACTTGGAGGGCACACTGCCCGGGATGACGATCGAATATTCCAGCCTGCCCGGTGCCGGCTGTGGATACCACTGCCGCGGGGGATTGTTTTGTCGGCGCTCTGGCGGTAGGACTCTGTGAAGGAAAATCAATTGTGGCTTCCGCCGAATTTGCCAGTGCGGCGGCGGCTATTTCAGTCACCTCACCACGGTTGACGAGGATCATACGCGGGGAGTAACACGCGTCACATATGAGCGAGAGACTAAGTCGGGGGAGGAGTGGCTCTTGTCACTTTTCGCCCTGCAATTCTGAATTTGCTATTATTCATTCATCTGTCGGCAACATGGTGAGGGTATATGACTGCTCGCATAACCGTCGTCGGTAGTCTGAATATGGACCTCGTCGTCCATGCGCCGCGCATCCCCCAGCCTGGCGAGACGATCATCGGTGGCGAGTTTCGCACCGTTCCTGGCGGCAAAGGGGCCAATCAGGCGGTGGCTGCGGCCCGGCTGGGGGGCGGGTGTCGATGCCGGCGCTCTCGCCACGACCAAGTTGGGCGCGCAGCCCTCGCTGCCTGCCCGACGAGCGGTAGAGGCGCTGATAGCTCAGGGAAGCACAGGAACTTTGGCAGGAGGTAGCGCGTGAAAAAGATCGGCATACTCAATCAGCCTATCTCGTCGGTCATCGCGGGTCTGGGGCACACGGACACACTCGTCGTCGCTGACGCCGGCCTGCCCATCCCGCAAGAGACGCAGCGCATCGACCTGGCGCTGGTGGAGGGGATTCCCGGTTTTCTCGATACGCTGCGCGTCGTATTGACGGAGATGCAGGTGGAGCGTGCGGTCGTGGCCGAGGAGATGCTGGAGACAAGCCCAGGCGTCTACGAGGCGATCAAGAGGCTGCTGTGTGATGTACCCATAGAAACCGTGCCACATTCTGCGTTCAAGGAGCGAGCTCGTTCAGCCCGTGCCGTCATCCGCACGGGAGAGTTTACGCCCTATGCCAACATCATCTTGGTGGCAGGCGTGGTGTTCTAATCCCAAAGTAGATGACCTGCCGGCAAGAAGCCGCAAGCACGCCCATAAGGCGTTGCACGCAAGATCGAATAGTTGTGAACTGAGTGAATTGTCGAGATGTTGGGCTAGACAAGAACGGGTGGACGCGACAGGGTGAGATCTTGTCGATCAATCAGGTGAAGAATGATCAAGGAGGATGCAATGAAAGGAACAAAACTGGCAGTTATCGTTGGCAACCGCGACTTTTTTCCCGACGAGCTGGTGACCGAGGCACGGCGGGATATCCTGGCGGTTTTCGACGAAATGGGTATCGAGTCTGTCATGCTGGCTGAGGAAGACACCAACCTGGGAGGAGTTGAGACGTGGGAGGATGCTAAAAAGTGTGCGGCCTTGTTCAAGGCCAACGCCGACGAGATAGGTGGCATTCTGGTAGCGTTGCCCAACTTTGGCGATGAAAAGGGTGTGGCGGATACGGTCAAGCTTTCGGGTTTGCAGGTGCCCATTCTGGTTCAGGCCTACCCTGACGATCTTGATCAGTTCAACATCGAGAGGCGGCGCGATTCCTTCTGCGGCAAGGTCTCTGTCTGCAACAACCTGCGCCAGTATGGCTATCCCTTCTCACTGACTGAGCTGCATACGGTCTCCCCCACCGCCGACAGTTTCAAGGCCGACTTGAAAAAGTTCGTCGGCGTCTGCCGTGTGGTGAACGGGCTGCAGAACGCGCGGCTGGGAGCGATCGGCACGCGTCCCAATGCCTTTATCACCGTCCGCTACAGCGAAAAGCTGCTGCAGGCGTACGGCATCCACGTGTGCACGGTGGATCTTTCCCAGATCTTTGGTGCGGCGGACAAGCTGGCCGACGACGATCCCAAGGTCAAAGCCAAGCTGGACGAAATCAACGCTTACGTCCCGACCGGCGACGTGCCGGCACCGGCGGTGGTAAAGATGGCCAAGCTTGGCGTCGTCCTAGACGACTGGATGGCGGCCAACGAGATAGATGCGACGGCATTCCAATGTTGGAGCTCGATCCAGCAGAACTATGGGGTCAATGCCTGTGGGTTGATGAGCATGCTGGGCGACAAGCTGATGCCCAGTGCCTGCGAGGTCGATATCGCCGGCGCTGCGGCGATGTACGCCCTGCAACTGGCCTCGGGCACGCCCAGCGCGTTAGTGGACTGGAACAACAACTATGCCGACGACCCGGACAAGTGTGTGCTGTTCCACTGCGGCAACTGGCCCAAGAGCTTTTATCCCGACGATGTCAAGATGGCTTACGCGGACGTCCTGGCGACGACGTTGGGGAAGGACAACACGTATGGGGCGCTGGCCGGGCGCGCGTCGGCTGGCCCGGTGAGCTTTGCCCGCATCTCGACCGACGACGTCAACGGCAGGATTCGCACCTACGTCGCCGATGGCATGATGACGGACGACCCGTTGAACACCTTCGGCAGCCGGGCGGTGGTGGAGGTGCCAGGACTGCAAGCGCTGCTGCGACACGTCTGCAAGAACGGCTTCGAGCATCACGTGGCCATGAATGCCTCCCACTCGGCGGCAGTTCTCGCAGAGGCATTCGAGACCTACCTGGGGTGGGATGTGTATTGGCATCAAGGATAAGAGAGGCATCTGGTCGAGTTCCGCTGCGCCAGGGAGCGCACACCATCGTCACCGGCATCTCGGAGGTTGTGGCTATAACGATTGTGGACCTGGGTATCGACTGGAGCGAAATCGAGCCCTTGCGCGATTTGCGGGTCGGGCTGCGGGTGGCGTTGCAAGCATCGCCGCAGGCGATGGCTGAGACGGGAAGCTAGACAATCCTGGTGTAGGCCAATTGAGGCAACTGTATAAAAAAAGAAGAGACGAACCCAATGCATCCTTAGGCACGAAGCCCGTTCGACAATCGCTTGTCTGACTGCCGATCCGGGTAATAGCGAAGAATTCTCGCGGTGAGACAGCGTGTTCTATGGAAATGCAGAAATGGCCAAGAACCGAAAACCAGATAACAAGAAGCCCACCAGATCGCCAAACGGGCGCCCCACGATCGGCTTCCTAAACGCGTCAGGTCTTCAGTTCTTTCACCTGGCGTGGCGCGGCATCGCCGACGTGGCCAGGGAACAAAACATCAATGCCATCAGCTTTGTTGGCCAGTATGTGCGAGACACAAGGGGTTTCAAAGCCCAGGCCAACATCCTCTACGACCTGATAGATGCAGAGCAGTTGGATGGACTAGTCATCCAGGATCTTATGTGCAATTTGCTTGACCCTGACGAGACCCGGCAGTTTTATGAGCGCTATCGGCCCCTGCCGATCGTCAGCTTAGGGCGGCAGTCAATGGAAGGAATCTCCTATGTTCAGAGTAGTGGTTACGAAGGTATGCGCAAAGCGATTGTGCACCTGATCGAGGTTCACGGCCGCCGCCGGATTGCTTTCGTTAAGGGACTGCCCAACTATGGGCCTCACGATGAACGGTATCAGGCTTATGTTGATGTGCTGGCCGAGTATGGTCTGCCAATTGACCCGGCGCGGGTGGCGATGCCCCACGATGCGGCGGAAGTGGAGCAACCCGATTGGGGTCTGGTGGCTTTGCGCCGACTGCTCGACGAACAGAATGCAGATTTTGACGCTCTGGTGACCAATGATGATCGCTTTGCCCACAACTTGTTACCGGACTTGCGGGTGCGGGGTATCCGGGTGCCGGACGATGTCGCTTTGGTCAGCTTCGACGATGAGGAGGGGAGCCATTGTCTGACCCCGCCGCTGACCACCGTGCCGATCCCGATCTATGAGATGGGCCGGCAGGCGGCTGAGACGCTGTTGGCTGAACTAGAAGGCCAAAAAGTGCTCGATCAGGTAGTAGACGTACCTTCCGACCGGTTGATCGTGCGCCAGTCGTGTGGGTGTCTGGATCCCAAAGTGACGCAAGTGGTCGCTGGACCAGTGACCAGGACAGGAGCAACGGAGCCATTGGAAGTCAGCCTGGTCGGGCAGCGGGAAAGAATCGTGGCCGAGATGATCCGGGCGGCGGAGAATGCTGTGGCCGGGGTAACTCCCGGCTGGGCTGAACAACTGCTCGATGGGTTTGTCGCTGCGCTTACAACCGTCGAAGCCCGAAAGTCGCCGGCCCGCTTTCTGTCAACGCTGGATGAGATCTTGCGCCAGGTGATGGCAGCCGAGGGCAACATCGAGGTGTGGCAGCAAGTGCTGTCTACCCTACGCCGGCAGCTCCTACCTTATCTGAGTATTGACGAAGCCGGGGCTTTGTCTCGAGATCGGGCTGAGGATCTCTGGCTACAGGCTCAGGCGATGATTGGGGAAGTAGCACAGCGGGCGCAGGCATATCGAGATCTGCAGGCTGAACGACGAAGGCGCATCTTGAGCGAGATCGGCACAGCCCTGACCACCAACTTTGACGTAGACAACTTGGCGGATATTTTGGCCCGGGAGTTGCCCCGTCTGGGCATTTCGCGGGGGTATCTGTCTCTATACGAGAATCCGCAGCCCTATCGGTATCCCCAGCCGGTCCCCCGGTGGTCTCGGCTGGTGCTGGCCTACGACGAGGGGGCACCGGCAGGTTCGCAGCGGGTTGAGTTGGAAGCGGGCAGGCGGCGTTTCCTTTCCCGGCAACTGGTGCCGCCGGAAATCCTACCGCAGCAAGGGCCATACAACCTGATGGTTCAGGCGCTCTATTTTCAAAATGAACAGATAGGCTTTGCCGTCTTTGAGGCGGGGCCGGACGACGGAGCGATCTATGAACTCCTGCGCGCCCAGATCAGCAGTGCGCTCAAAGGCGCTTTGTTGTTTCAGGAAGCGCAACAAGCCCGGCAGGCGGCAGAAAAAGCCGATCGGATCAAGACGCGCCTGCTGGCCAACGTCAGTCACGAATTGCGCACGCCGTTGAACGTCATTTTGGGTTATTCCCGCGACGCGCTGGGGACGCCCAATCCGTATGGCATTACGCCGCCTCAAGCGCTATTGGATGACCTTGAACATATTCACAGTAGCGCCGAGCACCAACTGCGGGTTGTCAACGATCTACTTGACCTCTCGCGCGCCGAGATAGACGAATTGGATCTTTACCTGGAACTGCTTGACCCGCGCCCGTTGTTGCAGGATGCTTTTGACAGCATTGCCCATTCAGTGACCGAGCCAGCCGTGACCTGGCAGTTGCAATTGCCCGATCGCTTGCCGTTGGTCCAGGCTGACCCGGTGCGGCTACGCCAAATTCTGCTCAACCTACTGAGCAACGCACGCAAGTTCACGGCTCAAGGAGAGGTTGTCCTTGGCGCTCAAGTCGAACCGCCGCACCTGCACCTGTGGGTTCAGGATACGGGCGAAGGCATGTCGCCCGACATGCAAGAGCGCATCTTTGAACCGTTTGTGACGGCGGAACATGCTGGTCGAAGGCCGCAGGGGATTGGCCTTGGCTTGTCCATTACGCGCCGTCTGGTTGCATTGCACCGTGGTTCGATGAAGCTGGAGAGCCAGCCGGGGCGCGGTAGCACTTTTCACGTCTATTTACCCTTGCCCAACCTGGCCGACAAAACAGCGCCTGTCACCGAACCGACCCAACCCGTGTTGCTGTTGATCACAGCTACAGATCAGCCCACTGCCGAGATCGTCGAATTGGGCCGGCGACAGGGGCTTGTCATTCAAAGGCTGCAAGCCGACGATGACCTGGATGCCGTGCTATGCAATGTTCAGCCGGCTACGCTGGCGTGGGATTTGGCAGGAGCCAGTCCAAATGATTGGGCGATGGTGCGCCGGATACGCAATCATCCCCGCTTGAGCCAGTTGCCGTTCATTCTGTACGGACAAGGCGAGTCAGCCAGGCGTTCAATAGGGCTGACCGGCGTGGTTATCAAGCCAATCAACGCTCCCACTTTGTTGGACGCGATCAATGCCTTATGCCCCCAAGAGATGACTGGCCCAATCCTGATTGTGGATGACGATCCCGTTGCGCGGCAGGCGCACCGGAATGTGATCGAGCAAGGGCTGCCGGGCTATCCCGTTTGCGCGGCGAATGACGGTGCGGCGGCGCTGGCGGCTATGGCCGGCCAGACCCCCAGCCTGGTGTTGCTGGACTTGATGATGCCGGAGATGGATGGCTTTGACGTGCTTGATCGAATGCGGGCCGATCCGCGCACCCTTGCTGTGCCGGTCGTTATTCTCACCAGCAAAGTGCTCAATCTTGATGACATCAAACGTATCGAGCGGCACACGCGCGTTGTCGTGCAGAGCAAAGGCGTCCTGGTCGATGCCGAGATCGTTGCCACGTTACATCGTTCCGTGTTTGGCGCCGAATCGTTGCCGCCGCAAACCAGCGCGCTGGTCAAACGCGCCGTCGCCTATATGCACCAGAACTATACTCGCCCTCTGGCACGGTGGGAGATCGCTGAGGCGATTGGTGTGAGCGAAAACTATTTCAGCCGCCTGTTCAAGCAGGAACTGGGTCTTTCCCCATGGGATTTCCTGAACCGCTTTCGCGTCAGTCAAGCGAAAGAACTGCTCCGCCGCACGGACGGTAGCGTCAAGTGTATTGCCGGCCAGGTCGGATTCAAAGACCCAAAGTACTTTGGCCGTGTTTTCCACAAGCTGACCAGTCTTTCCCCGAGCGAGTTTAGAGAACGGCCCAATCCCTGAATATCTTTGCTGGTTTTGTCCACCCTTTGTGTTCCCCAGTCCACCCCCAATACGATATACTAAACTTGTGTCAGTAGCCGGTCGGCCCGATACCCATTTGTGGCCAGCAGTGAGGCCATATCCAAACTGGAGAGAAACAAGACAGATGAGTGTCACAATATCCGTTTCTGTAGAGGGAACGACTGATTCTGGCCGGTTGAGCAATCAGAAAGAGCAGGAGCCGGGCATTGATTCATGGTCAGTTCGCATGGCAGATTCTTGCATGAAAAGGCGACCCATCTTGGCGGACGGCTGGAGCTATGAGTCAGGAGTGGTACTCAAAGGGATTGAGCAAGTCTGGCTTGACACGGGCAACGAAAAGTACCTGGAGTACATCCGGCGCAACATTGAGCAGTTTGTGGAGCCAGACGGCAACATTCGCACGTACCACTTGCAGGACTATAACCTCGACCAAATCAATACCGGCAAACTCTGTTTCCGTTTGTATCAGGAGACGGGCGACGAGCGATACCAACAAGCCCTACACCTGCTGATGAGACAACTCAAGTCACAACCCCGAACGAGTGAGGGAGGCTTTTGGCACAAAAAGATCTATCCTTACCAGATGTGGCTTGACGGCATCTATATGGCCTCCCCGTTCTACGCCCAGTACGCCGATCGTTTTGATGGACCCAGCGGATTTGATGATGCGGCTCATCAAATCCTGCTGATCGAACGGCATACCCGCGATCCCAAGACCGGTTTGTACTATCACGCCTGGGACGAGAGCAAAATGCAAAAATGGGCCAATCCCCAGACAGGTTGTTCACCGCATTTCTGGGGGAGAGCCATGGGCTGGTACGCCATGGCGATTGTAGACGTGTTGGATTTCCTGCCAGCATCACACCAAGCCAGGGACAGGATCGTGACGATTTTCGAAAGAATGATCCATTCGTTGGTGCCGGTTCAGGACACAGACACAGGCCTGTGGTATCAGGTATTGGATCGAGGCGGTTGCGAGGGGAACTATACCGAAGCTTCGGCCTCTTGCATGTTTGTTTATGCCATGGCAAAAGGGATCAGAAAGGGCTACCTCGATCCCAAGTACTTGGAGGCGGCCCAAAGAGGATACGCTGGCATCATTGAGCACCTGGTTGAGGTAGATGAACACGGGCAGGTGAACCTGACGAGGATTTGCGCTGTCGCAGGTTTGGGCGGAGAGCAACAGCGCGATGGCTCGTATGAATACTATATCGGTGAACCCGTGGAGGCCAACGATCACAAGGGGGTGGGAGCTTTTCTCCTGACCGGCGCGGAGATGGAGAGACTGAGCAAGCCAGCGTGAGCCCAATCGGCCTACTGCAATCCGAGACAGAGGTGATGCAACTGCACGCACAACCATAGAAGATCGGATGACTGTGAACATGAGGTGTCGTCTCAAAGAACTCCTAGTTCAATAAGGAGGAGAAAAACGTATACTTGACTGCAATCTCTATTGGCAAATGAAACTATGGCTAACGTAGCAATGGAGGTGATTATGATCTGATTTCGTCGACAAGAATTTCTGGTAGAGAATCTGGCAGGTTATGATATAGTGTGGCTGTACCAATGACACGTACACATAAGGAGAAGAACAATGATTAAGCAAAAACCATTTCTGCTGGTGTTGTTGATCGTAATGGTAATCTCTACTGCTTGTGGTGGTGCAGAGCCTACAGTCGATACTGCTGCGCTTGATGCTGCTCAGGCCGCAGCTGAAGAAGCCCAGGCCAAACTCGAAGAAGCGGAGGCCGCCCTGGAAGCAGCCAAGGCAGATGCAGCTGCCAGCGCAGAAGAAATCGCTGCGGCTGAGGCTGCTGCGGAAGAAGCCAAAGCCGAGGCCGAAGCAGCCAAAGCCGAAGCTGAAGCGGCTATGGCCGAGGACGTAGTGATGACGGATGTCGGCACGCCGCGACACGAAACCTTGATATTCCAAACATTCGACCGGCAAACTGCAGACCCAGGTAATATGAATCCAATGTTGGCCTATGCGCGCTGGCGTGGATTTAGAGAGCTTGGTTGGGGATGGCTCTGGGAGACGGATACCGGTACCGGCGAGTCCTACGGGGAACTGGCTGCCGGGCCGGCTGAAGTGCTCAACGACGAACACACCAAGTTTAGAGTTACCCTCAAAGAGGGCATTTACTGGAGCGACGGTGTCGAGTTTACGGCCGATGATGTGATCTATACATTGGAGACCAATTTTGCATGTAAAGACATTGCTACCCGCGTGGGTGGGGTTGTCACTTACGTAAAAGAGGACGGCTGGGAGAAAATTGACGACTACACGTTCGAAGTCGAGACTCAGAAACCGGCTTACGACGTCCAGCAAAACCTGGGTGTTCGCACCTGGGGAGCAAATTTGGTGCCGCTGCCCAAGCACGTGTTTGAGAATGAGAACGCCTGTGAATTCCGCAACACCTATCCGGTTACGCTGGGACCATACACCGTCAAGGAATTTGATGAAAACGGATTCTGGCATTTGTGGGAACTGCGTGAAGACTGGGAGCGTTCGGCCTGGGCTGACTTGGATAAAGACGGCTTTATGCCGAAATACGTGCTCTACAAGGACTATGGTCCGGAGGAAGTACGCTCCCTGTCCTTCGTCCAGAACGCCTATGACGTTGACACCTTCATGAGCCCCGACACCATCAAAGCTGTTCAGGCTCTTAACGATAAAGTTACGACGTTCGCGCCCTCGATGCCGTATCACAACATGGATGATGCCTGTGTGTATGGTATGTTGATCAACATGCAGCAGTCCCCCTATGATCTGAAGAACGTACGCTGGGCGTTGGCCCTGGCGATTGATCTGGAGACAGTCGGCATTAACGCCGTAAGCGGTGAAATGATCGTCGCGCCGTGGCCAATGGCCGATACCCAGATTCTGCGACCCATCTACTTCGACCCCCTGCAATCGTGGTTGGAAGAATTTACCCTCGACGACGGTTACCAACCGTTTAACCCCGACTTTGGGGCTGAACTGGCTGAAACACTCAAGGCAAGCGGTGCGAAGGACATCCCCGCGGACACCACGGACTTTGGCGTTGGCTGGTGGAAGTACGATGTCGAGGAAGCTGCTAGTCTGCTGGAAGCGGAAGGCTTTACCAAGAATGCCGATGGCAACTGGCTGCTGCCCAATGGTCAAGAGTGGGTCTTGCAGTTGATCATCCCCGGTGACTGGAACAAGGTCATGCAGCGGATCGGCTTCGCGGTTGCCGATAGTTGGCGAACCGCGGGTATCCAGGTGAACGTACGGCAGGTCGATAGCGCCGAGAATAGTACGATTCAACGGATCAATAACCTGCGCGAAGTTCAGTTAATGTGGACCAACTGTGTCTTCACGCCAGACTGGCTGGGTGCCTGGCGGGAGCTTGAACCCGGCCATATCAAACCGGGCGATTCCGAAGAAACGAATGATGGCAACCGCCAACAGTGGGACAACGAAACCGTATACGCGTTGGTTGAGGAATCCAAATCAGTGGAACAGGATTCAGAGGAGTTCTATGAAAATGGTCGTTTGATCATGAAAGAATTCGTGACGGATATGTCCTGGCTCAATCTGATGAACATTCCGACCACTATCCCGACCAACGAATACTACTGGACGGGCTTCCCCAAGGCAGATAACTACTACGCAGTACCCTATTCCTGGTGGAGTTCGGCCAAAGAGATGGTCGCTGGTATTGAACCAACAGGACATTAGTTAGCATCGCATCACAAGGGAGCAGCCCAATTCGGGCTGCTCCCTTCAATCCTTGCAACTGGAGTAAGATATGGGATTAGTACGGTATATTGCCAGCAGAGTTGGGTCGTATCTTGTGGTGCTGTTTGTCGGTCTAACAGTCACCTTTTTCTTGCCCAGGCTTTTGCCCAGCGATCCAGTTGAGCAATACATTTATGAACTCCAGTCCCAGGCTGGACAGACCCTCTCGCCTGATGAGATGGCGTCCCTGCGCGAGACACTGAGCCAGATTTATGGCCTTGAGGGCAGTCTTTTCTCTCAGTATCTGGGTTACCTCGAGCGCGTCGTACTGCATTTCGATTTTGGACCTTCACTCTCATCGTTTCCCACGCCTGTACTCGAATTCATTCGCCGCGCGCTTCCATGGACAGTGGGCTTACTGGCGACATCAGTCCTGATTTCCTGGGTGATCGGCAATCTGGTGGGCTTACTGGCGGGCTTTTTTCATGATAGCCGTGGCGCAACCGTGCTGGAGGTTCTCGGAGTCATGCTGTACCCGATACCACCTTATATTGTGGCACTCGTTCTGATTATGCTTTTTGCTTACATATGGCCCATCTTTCCACTAACGACGACCATTCGTCCGGGGCCGTTGACGTTCGAAAAGATACGTACCATTCTCTACATGTCGTTTCTACCCGCACTGGCCATTGTCATGACCCGACTTGGCTGGAACATCCTCAGTATGAAAGCTGTTTCCTTCGCAAATAAGGAAGAACCCTATGTGACCTATGCCAGGCTGAAAGGGACTCGTCCACGAACGATCATGACTGGATACGTGGGCAGAAACTCGATTCTGCCTCAAATTACCAGGCTTTCGCTGTCTCTTGGTGCGATTTTCAGCGGTGTCGTACTCATTGAAATTCTCTTCTCCTATCCGGGCCTGGGCTTGCTCATGCGAGTTGCCGCTGGTACCGGTGATTACAACATGATGTATGGCACGATCGTAATAACGATCTTTGCAGTTGCCACGGCTGCGCTAGCGATTGATTTATTATATCCGCTGTTTGATCCAAGAATTCGCTACAGGTAAATACTATGAAAATGAACATCCGCTTAAAGATCGGTATCATCATCCTCGCCATCTTCACCTTAGGAAGTCTAATTCTACCGTTCTTTATGGAGGTTGACCCCAGCAGGCAAGGCACATATCCCAAGAATATGCCTTTCAGCCTTGAGCACCCGTTGGGAACCAACAGTCTGGGCCAGGATATTTTCTGGTTCCTGGTTATCGCTGTCCGTAATTCGCTTATGCTTGGGGTCTCGGTGAGTTGTGTCACAACCTTTGTTGCTGGTTCATTGGGGCTAATTGCAGGATATGTTGGCGGCTGGCTTGATAGGGTTATTACGGCTCTGATGGATACAGCTATCGCCATACCCGCGTTCCCGATCCTGATCGTATTGAGCACACTCGTGCGAGGAAATACATCCTTCTGGCTAGTAGGAGTTATCCTTGTGTTCTTTGGCTGGCCCTGGAGTGCCCGGTCGGTTCGATCCATGGCACTGTCCATTCGAGAACGGGAATTCATCAGCATGGCCAAGTTTTCAGGTTCCACAACGCTGGAAATAGTTCGCAGGGAGGTGTTTCCGTATGTATATGCCTTACTGGTCGTTGCTTTTATCGATGCCATCCTCTGGGTGACTACTACAGAAGCAGCACTGGCGGTCATTGGCTTATCGAAGGTTGAAATTCCCACGCTCGGTTCAATCATTTTCTGGGCGTTGAGCTATAATGCCTTATTTATTGGCGAATACATCTGGGTCGTGGCTCCTGTTGTGACGACGGTAATTCTATTCCTGGGGATATTCCTGACATCGACGGGCTACAATCAGATGTATGCAACCAGGAGGGGCCACGACGTATGATACGGCTAAACAACATTGTCGCTACCTATACCACTGTTCGCGGGCAGGTTGACGCGGTTGACGGCGTCGATCTTACCATCCCACGTGGGAAAATCGTTGGCGTGGCGGGAGAATCCGGCTGTGGCAAAACGACCTTGCTGAAAGTCATCTATGGCGATCTGATTTATCCCCTTGCGCTTCGGCAGGGTGGTGTGGAATACGAAATCGACAATGTGGGATACAGAGTCGAAACCAAGAACGGAAGACAGGTCACGACCAGCAACATCAAGGATTTCTGGTTCAAGCACATATCATATATTCCACAAAGCTCGATGAGTTCCCTGAACCCGGTCGTCCGAATCCGCAAGCAGTTTGTCGACTTTATGGACGCAGAACAACGCAAGGCCAATGTCCTGGAAGAAATCCGAGAATATGTCACGAGTCTTGACCTGCCGCCGGAGGCTATCGATGCCTATCCACACCAGCTATCGGGTGGTATGAGACAGCGAATCATGGTGGCAATGGCGACCTTTTTCAAGCCCGACATCATTCTGGCGGATGAACCCACAACCGCGCTGGATGTGGTCGTTCAAAAGGGCATTCTGCTGCTGTTAATGGACATTCAAGCGGAGATGAACAATACGATCATCATTGTTTCTCACGATATGGGGGTGCATTACCAGATCGCCCACAAGATGCTCATCATGTATGCTGCAAAGGCGGTCGAGTTTGGAGATTCAGAAGATGTTTTCAAGGCTCCACTGCATCCCTATACAAAGATGCTGATCGAATCCCTGCCCACGATTGGCGACGACCAGATGCGCAAAGGGATCGCCGGTAGGCCCCCCAGCCTGTGGGAGGACCTGCACGGCTGTCGCTTTGCACCACGCTGTCCCCTGGCGACTGAACTGTGCCAGACACAGGAACCCGAATTGATCGAACACAAGCCGGGACACTTTGCAGCCTGCCATTCATTACGCTGAAAATACACATCAATAGATGGGATAGCGAAACACCATGAATACCATCCTGAAAACCAGTCATCTGAATAAAGAATATAAACTAGGCGGTTTCATAAACAGAGTCAGAATTAACGCGCTGGACGACGTCAATCTGACAATTGAGAGCTGCGAACCGGTGATTATTAGTATCGTGGGCGAATCGGGTAGTGGAAAAACCACCCTGGTCAAGGTGCTTCTTCGCCTTGTTAAACCAACGTCCGGTAGTGCCCTCGTGTGTGATCGGCTGATTGCAGGAAAAGGCGATAAACCATCGAACCGTGAATTCTTTAGCACAGTACAGCCAATCTTCCAAAACCCGTTTGAGGCGTTTAGCGCTTACCGTACGGTGGACAGCTACCTTTCTGACACGGCTGTCAATGTCGCTGGGTTGAACGGAAAGGAAGCTATCGATGCTATGACGGAATCGTTGAGATTAGTAGGGCTTGAATATCGAGACGTTCGTGGCAAGTACCCAAATCAGTTCTCCGGCGGTGAGTTGCAAAGGGTTTCCATTGCTCGCGCCTTGATCCCTCATCCCGAAATTATTATTGCCGATGAACCAGTCAGTATGATTGACGCTTCTCTGCGAATGAACATCATCAATCTTTTCCTCTCGTTAAAAGAGGAATTTCAAAGGAGTTTCCTGTACATTACTCACGACCTGGCTACGGCCTATTACATCAGTGATTATATTGGGGTTATGTATCGGGGCTGCATCGTTGAATTTGGTGATGCCAGGACAATTCTGGCTGACCCCCAACACCCTTACACGCAATTGCTACTCGACTCCATCCCTGACATTGGCCGAAAGTGGCATAGGGAGAAAATCGCCCTGTCAGACATCGAGGCCAAAGAATTCCAATTTACAGGCTGTAGATTCTGCAATCGCTGTCCCATTGCCGAAGATAAGTGTATCGTCGAGAGACCGCTTGCCATAAAAAAGACTGATGGGAGAGATGTCTACTGCCATTTTGCTTGAACCTCTCATACTATCTAAGGGATTGTTCAAAAATAACTTTTGATTTTGACTTACACTTTCCAGGTAAAATCGCTTGGGAAGTGCGACGTTGTTTCTGAACAACGCTAAGCATATTATACGAACCAGGAGCTAAAAAAATGAATCCCAAAACAAATGCCAATGATATCGAACGCTGGGGAATTTTTGAACTTGTCCTAAAAGGCCCTACAAGCGGCAATCCCTTTATCGATGTAACCTTAAGCGCCCAATTCACCTATCAAAATCGAGTATTAGAGCCGGATGGCTTTTACGATGGTGACGGCGTTTATCGCATTCGCTTTATGCCGGATACGCCAGGGGAATGGCGTTATGTCACCAAAAGCAACGTCTCAGAACTGGATGGGCAACAGGGCCAATTCACCTGCGTGGAGGCATCCGAGGGAAATCACGGGCCTGTTCACGTCAATAATACCTTTCACTTTGCCTACGATGATGGCACCCCGTTTTACTCCTTTGGAACTACCTGTTACGCCTGGGCACACCAGGGGGATGCCTTGGAGGAACAAACGCTGGAGACATTGAAGAAGGCTCCCTTTAACAAAATGCGCATGTGCGTTTTTCCCAAAGATTACATCTACAACGAAAACGAGCCGGTCTACTACCCCTTTGAACGGGACGAAAAGGGCCAAAGCGATCCGGCACGCTTCAATCCTGAATTTTTCCGTCACTTTGAACAACGCGTGGGTCAGCTATGTGAAATGGGCATAGAGGCGGACATCATCATTTTCCACCCCTACGACCGTTGGGGTTACTGTGATATGGATGCCGAAGCGGATTATCGCTATTTACGCTATCTAGTGGCCCGTTTAGCCGCCTACCGCAATGTCTGGTGGTCAATGGCCAATGAGTACGATTTCTTGCTGGATGTGAAACCGATGAGCCAGTGGGATCGTTATTTCCATATTCTGGAAGAAAAAGACCCCTATCAACATTTGCGTTCTATTCACAATGGTAATGTGACCATGAATTACGACCATACCAAACCCTGGATCACCCACGTTTGTATCCAGAATTGGGATGTTAAACGTGTGAAAGAATGGCGCAACGCTTACCGTAAACCAGTTATCAATGATGAATGTCAATATGAAGGCAATATTCCGCGTACCTGGGGTAATATCAGTGCTCAAGAACTGGTTCACCGTTTTTGGATTATGGTGGTCAACGGTGGTTATGCCGGACACGGCGAAACTTACATGCATCCAGATGATATTCTATGGTGGTCCAAGGGGGGCGTACTCCACGGCGAAAGTTGGCAGCGGATTGCATTTCTGCGCGAGATTATTGAAGACATGCCGGCCGGCGGATTATCACCAATGGATAATGCTCGCGTGTCGTCCGGAATTAATGGTGATTATCGGCTCCTTTATTTTGGGGAACATCAGCCGTTGCAATGGGCGGTCGGGTTACCAATGGAGGATGGCGACTACGAGATTGATCTTATTGATACCTGGAATATGACCATTACGCCAATTGAGAAAGGCCCCCTGCCGGTATCCCCCCCCACACGCAAGAAAAAAACAGTAATTGCCAGAAAAGAGGCGGCGTTCGGTGTGGCGCTTCCGGGCAAGCCTTATATGGCGCTGCGGGTTCGGCCCAAGAAATAGTCAAACCAGATGCCAAAAAGATGATACCAAGCCAGGACCTCTGCCTATCTATATAGATAGGCAGAGGTCCTGGCTTCCCTTTCTTTATTACGGAGTGTTTCCTTAGGACACTAAGAATGGGATAGCCAAGCTTATGAAATTCAAACGTAGTACGCTAGAAACTTGCTCAGAAGCGACTGGCACAGTTGATGTTATCGACGTTCTGAGTGCCTTCACCTGCGCTACTTTTGCGTTTAATGCTGGCGCTAAAGGAATTTTCCATCTACCACCTACTATTTTCGAAGGAGTTAATTTATGCAGTTAACCAAATTCAAAAACAAGCTGGGCAAGCTGCGGGTAGCAGTCAATCACCGTTACCTGGAATATGATGACGGCACACCGTTCTTCTATCTGGGTGATACCGCCTGGGAATTGTTTCATCGCTTGAACCGCGAGGAAGCGCAGCATTACCTGAGCAATCGCGCCGCGAAGGGATTTACGGTAATCCAGGCTGTCGCCCTGGCTGAATTAGGCGGGACGGATGTTCCCAACGCGTATGGCGAACTCCCGCTGATTAACCGCGACCCAACCACGCCCAATGAAGGCTATTTTCGTCACGTGGATGAAATCGTGCAATACGCCGAGAAATTAGGGCTGTTCATGGGGATGTTGCCCACCTGGGGATCGTGCTGGAAACTGGTTGGCGGAAATGATAACGCCATCTTCACCATCGAGAATGCCCGCGTCTATGGCCGATTTATTGGCGAACGTTATCGGGACAAGGCCATCATCTGGATTTTGGGCGGTGATCAATTCATCGAAAGCGAGGAAGAACGCGCCATTATCGAGGCGATGGCGCTGGGGCTGAAAGAAGGCGATGGGGGCGCGCATCTGATTACCTATCATCCGCGCGGGCCGGGGCGTTCGGCCGAGTTTCTCCATCAGGCGGAATGGCTGGATTTCAACATGTGCCAGTCCTCGCACGGGGCGCACGACCATGATAACGGATTGTTCATTGACCACGACTACGCCCTTGAGCCGCCCAAGCCAACCGTGGATGGCGAGCCGCACTACGAAACCATGCCGGTCGGCTTCTATTACAGGGACGTCTCGCGCTACGACCGTTTCGACGATTATGACGCGCGCCAGGTTGCCTATTGGGCGCTGATGTCCGGCGCGTGCGGCCATACCTATGGCCATAACTGTATCTGGCAAATGTGGACGCCCGAGCGCAAGCCATACCTTTGGGCAAACATCCCCTGGTATGAGTCGCTGGACCACCCCGGGGCGTTTCAGATGGGCTTTGTGCGGCGCTTGTTCCAATCGCGGCCGTTTCAGGAGTTAGTGCCTGACCAGGGCATGATCCTGGACGGACCAGCCAGCGGCGGAGCTAAAATCAGGGCGGCGCGGTCGATAAATGGAACGTTTGCCTTCATTTATTCGCCCAGGGGCGAGTCATTCACCCTCGACAAACGCGTGTTCAAGGCCAGGCGAGTCAAGGAATTCTGGTACGATCCGCGCTATGGCTGCACCTATTATTTTCATACGACCGCCAACGCATCCTTTCAAACCTATACACCGCCGACATCGGGCCGGGGCAATGACTGGATTCTGATTTTGGAAGATGAACAGGCCGGCTTTCCGCTGCCCTGATCGCACAAGCAACTGAACAAGGAGTGTTCACGAGCGTATCGCGCCACTGACGATGAAAAAGCCCTCACCCCGTCGCTGGCGCGACTCCCCTCTCCCAGTGGGAGAGGGGTTGGGGATGAGGGCTGTTTTCAAAGGAGGCTGACCATGGCCGGTGGCCCAAGCGCCAAAAACTTGTTGTGCGAGTACGCAGAAAACCCCGTTGCCATTGACGTTCTCTCCCCCAGGCTCTCGTGGGCCATGGAACACAGGGAGAGAGACCAGGCGCAATCGGCCTATCAGATACTGGTGGCCGGCGACCCGACCCAGCTCGATGCCGATCGAGGTGATGCATGGGATAGCGGCAAAGTGCAGTCGGCGCAATCGGTCAATGTCGTTTATGCCGGCGCGCGCCTGGAAAGCGGCCAAACTTACTAGAGGAAGCAAAAGAGCGGCTTTCGGGTCGAGCGAACGCGCTGTTTGAAGAAGCGTTGGCGCACTATACGATCGTGTCAGAGAACCTGGGCAAGGTGGCAGAGGCCTATCCGTGGACATTTGAAGCATCCGATGAAGATGCGCTCCCAGTCGACGACAAGAGCTGCACCGCCGTTAAAGCCCTTCAGACAGCAAAGGAAGCAGAGGCCGCCGGGCTGCAGACCCTGCAAAAGATCGTCCAGACGCTGTGAGATAGTGGTAGAGACGGAATTGGCCTGGACGTCAACTCCACAAGACTTTAGGCAGGAGGTGTGTGATGAACGAAAAGATGATAGCTGTCTGTGGTCTTGATTGCGGTGGGTGCCCTATTCACAAGGCATCACTTGGCGACGTCGAGGCGGCCCAGTTGCTCGTTGGGTGGTGGAAGGGCGAGGGCTGGCTGAAGGAAGACGAGGGGGTGGACGAGGTGTTGGCGCGGGGCCCGCACTGTCTGGGATGTCGGGGTGAAAAGATGGGTTCCATTCACGGAGATGTCTTTGCCAGGGTTGCCGCAACGTTCAGGGAGAGTTAGGCTACTTTTCCACGACCCGCAACGCGACGGTGTCCAATTGAGCCGAGCTGGAACCCACCATAATGTCGAACAGGCCCGGCTCGACGACGCGTTCCATGTGCGCGTCGAGGAACGACAGCTTGTCCGGCGTGATGGCGAACGTCACCGTCCTGGTCTCGCCCGCTTTCAGCGTGATGCGGCAAAAGCCCTTGAGCTCCTTGACGGGCCGCGTCACCGAGCTGATCCGGTCGCGGATGTACAGTTGCACGACCTCGTCCCCTGCCATCTGGCCGGTGTTGGTGACGTCGACGCTGACCATGGCCTTGCCGCCGGCGCCGATCTCTTGCGGCGTTAGCTCCAGGTTGCTGTAGGCAAAGGTGGTGAAACTGAGCCCGTGGCCGAATGGGAACAGCGGCTCTGTGCTGGCGAACAGGTAGCCCCGCTTGGCCGACGGCTTTTGATAGTAGTAGGCCGGCAACTGCCCCACCGAGCGGGGGAAGGTGATGGGTAGCTTGCCGCCCGGATTGACGTCGCCGAACAGCACGTCGGCCACCGCCGTGCCGGTCTCCTGGCCCAGGTACCAGCCCTCCAGGATGGCGGGGACGTGCTCGGCTATATAGTTTATCGTCAGCGGGCGCCCGTTGATCAGCACGACGACGGTCGGCGTGCCGGTTTCCACGATCGCCTGCACCAATTCATCCTGGCGCCCCAGCAGGTCCAGACTGTCCCGGTCGCCCAGGTGCTCCTCGCTCCAGCCTTCCCGGCAGGTGCTCTCGTTGCCGCCCACGACGACGACGGCCAAATCGGCGGCCTGCGCTGCGCGGACGGCCTCGGCGATGCGCGGCGTGTCCTCTTCGCGGTCACCCAACTCGACCTCATCGACGTGCCAGGATTCCCAGCCCTGCACGCCGGTCGTGATCTTGCACCCTTCCACATAAGACACCTGGATGGTGTCGCCGGCCTTGTGCTGGATGCCTGCGAGGACGCTGACGCCGCGCCCGGGGTCCGCGCTGTAGCCGCCCAGGTGGACGTCGGCGGCGTTGGGGCCGATCACGGCGATGGCTTTGATCTTTGCGCGGTCCAGCGGCAGCAGGCCGTCCTGGTTCTTGAGCAGCACGATGGCCTCGTGCGCCGCCTTCAATGCGAGCTGCTGGTGCGCGACGCAGTTGACGAACCGCTCTGCGTGGTCTGGGTCGGCGTATGGATCTTCAAAGAGGCCCATTTCGAACTTGACGCGCAAGACCCGTGCCACGGCTCTATCCAGTGTGGCCTCTGCGACCTTGCCCTCTTTTACTTGCCGGGCCAGGGTCTCGGCGAAGCAAGAGTCGAGCTCGAAATCTATCCCAGCCTCAAGCGCTATCTTGGCTGCCTCGGCCCGATCGGCGGCCACGTGGTGGAGTGAGGCGAGCTGCCCGATGCCTCCGCCGTCAGAAGCGACAAAGCCGCCAAAGCCCCATTCCTGGCACAGGACCTGGTTCAGGAGCCACTTGTTGGCGTGGGCGGGGATGCCGTCGATCTCGTTGTAGGAGGCCATGACGGACCGCGCGCCGGCCTCGGTGATGGCTGCTTTGAAGGGCACCAGAAAAGTTTCCCGGATGGCGCGCTCGGAATAGTTGCCGGGGGCGGAGTTGGTCCCGCCCTCGGGTTGGCTGTGGACGGCAAAGTGCTTGGGTGTGGCGATGACGTGCTGCTCGTCGATAGTCGGACCTCTGCCCTGGAGGCCGCCCACACCGGCGACGCCCATTCTCGATACCAGGTAGGGGTCCTCGCCGTAGGTCTCCTCCGTCCGGCCCCAGCGAGGTTCGCGCGCCAGCCCCAGGACGGGCGTGAGCGCGTGTACCACGCCCCGCGCGCGCATCTCGGCCGCCGCGACGGTGTAGACCTGTTCCACGAGGTCCACGTCCCAGGTGCTGGCAAGCGCGATGGCCTGCGGGAACATCGTGCCGCCGGCGGCCATGTGGCCGTGCAGCGCCTCGCCCAGCGTCATCAAGGGAACGCCCAGGCGTGTCTCTTCGAGGGAGTATTTCTGGATGGCGTTGTGGAATTCGGCCATCTCCCTTGGGCCTCGTCTTCTCCTGGGTGGGGCTCCGAGGCTTTCTTTTTCTCTCTCCTCGGCTTTTTCCGGGCAAAAGTTTCCCTCTTCATCCAGGAGGTGCGCGATTACCCGTTGCGCGACCTGCAACTCGGCGACCTTTTCCTCTATCGTCATTCGGCTGAGCAGGTCGGTGACTCGGTGTTCCACGGGTAGCCGTGGATTTCGATAGGCGGGCTGTTGTTCTTCGTGAGCAGTGGGCATTTTGCCGGTCTCCTTTTCGGATGGTTCACAGGTAGGTTGACACTTTAACAATCGAATAGACTTGCCGGGGATCGCCTGATGGGGGAAGATAAGGGTATCACCAAAACGCCCTGAGGCCCACAAACAGAAGGTCCCCATGGCATATTATCGCTTATCTGAACTGGATTTGTCAACTCGCATCATGCCTGCACGAGAGATGCTTCGGCCGATTCCCGGATGGAAGTGGGGACGGGCGACAGAGTTAGCGTGGTCTCAGGAAAGAGAAAAGGCACCCAATTCGGGTGCCTTCCAGGTAGCGGGGCCAGGATTCGAACCTGGGACCTCCGGGTTATGAGCTACAACCCTGGTGCATATACTCTGGATTGCCAAACCTGGTGTTTTAGGTGACCTTTCGGTCTCTGATTCGTAGGAGCCTGGTGTACGACGGTTCAACGCAGGGATTATATAGGAGAAGGCTTCGCTTGTCAAATGCACATTTCTGAGTGTGCGCTGAAACCCAGCGCTGTTTTGGGGGATGAGTCCTCCGGATAGCGGGTTTCTAGAACGCACTAGCGGCCACGGCAGGCCGAGTGCCGTGACCTAGCAGTCTATGGTTTCACGTATATGGTGCCCAGGGCGGGTTGGGGACCTGTGACCTTCTGGTCCGCAACCCCAACCCTGAGCGGGTACCTACAGCGTGTACGTTGAGACTGTTAAGGCTATGTAACTTGAGCACTTGGCCTGCACAAACAACGGATTCGCTGAGCTTCTACAACTTGCCTTTCTGGCGCTACCACCTGCTGTGCTAGTAGAAAACCCGTACGCACTGCAATGCAGGTCTCCAGAACTCGCATCACATGCTGAACGCCGTTCTCACCCAGTATATGATTGTGTTGTTCCTCGTCCAGGTGGACAGTTGCGGTATGAACTCAGCTCCTAAGATATTGGTGGATGGCTTCTCAAGTCCAAACTGCTCACCTCGGGCACCAATGATACACACCTACTACGCCCAACGAAGTGCGCCAAGCTGAACTCAGCCAGTGTCATTTTGGGAATGGACCACCCTCGCCCAACGGACATTCTCACCAGAGTGACTGAGCTTCTGATCAACGTAGCTATCGAAAGGAACTCTGGTTCAACGTTCCCGGCCGCCGGGGGTTCATCAATATCACGCCCCAGGTTGATACCTGCTTGCGCGAAAGCGGCATCCGCGAGGGACTGTGCCTTGCAAACAGCATGCATATCACAAGTAGCGTGTTCATCAACGACGACGAGCGGGGCCTGCACGCCGATTACGAGGATTGGCTGGAGGAACTGCCCCCCCACGAGCCGATCAGCCGCTACCGTCACAACCGCACCGGCGAGGATAACGGCGACGCCCACCTGAAACGACAGGTGATGGGCCGCGAGGTGGTCGTGGCAGTCACAGATGGGCGGCTAGACTTTGGCCCGTGGGAGCAGATCTTTTACGGCGAGTTCGACGGCCGACGCAGGAAGCGGGTCTTGGTCAAGATCATCGGAGAATAGCAGAGTCCGGACCCCGAACTTGGCTAAGCTGTCTTCTGGGAAGTGGTCCCATCGGTCTCCTCCGGCAGGATTTGACCTTTCCTGGTACTTGCCATACAATCTTGCACAAGATCACACTCTCCAGGAAAGAGCCTGGATGGGGATATTGTTCGGAAGAATTCCACTGCCAGCGCCTGTGACGAACCAGACTTTGCTCATGATTGGCTTCCTTGTATTCGGCCCTTAATCAGCCCTGGTGTTGTTCGTCGCTAACCTTTTCCATCCAGTCGGCGGTCTTGCCGTCGAGCTGTTCCACAATGGCGATGTGCGTCATGGCCGTGGTTGCCGTAGCGCCGTGCCAGTGCTTCTCACCCGGCGGGAACCAGATCACGTCCCCCGGCCGAATTTGCCAGACCGGGCCTCCTCAGCGCTGGGCCAGGCCGCAGCCAGCCGTAACGATCAGGGTCTGGCCCAGCGGGTGGGTGTGCCATGCTGTCCGAGCACCGGGCTCAAACGTCACGCTGGCGCCGAGCGCGCGTGTCTGAATTCCTTGCACGCCTTACCTTGCTCAGCGACCAGTCAGTTTCAGCACGGCTTCGGGGAGCCGAGCTCCTTGTATCTGGATCTTTGCAGCAGCCTCTTCGAGCTCGTGCAGATCATCGGGCGTCAGTTCAACATTCACTGCCCCGATATTTTCATCCAGGCGATGCAGCTTTGTCGTGCCCGGAATGGGAATAATCCATGGTTTCTGGGCGAGCAGCCAGGCGAGTGCGATCTGAGCCGGCGTGGCCTTCTTTTGTGCCGCAACCTGGTTCAGCAAATCTACCAGGGCCAGGTTTGCTTTCCGAGCTTCCGGCATGAAGCGAGGAGAAATGTTGCGGAAATCAGTGCTGTGAAATGTCGTGTTCGTATCGATTTTCCCGGTGAGGAAACCAGCACCCAGAGGGCTAAATGGAACGAAGCCGATCCCGAGTTCCTCGCAGGTCGGCAGCACTTCCGCTTCAGGATCTCTCGTCCACAGCGAGTATTCGCTCTGGACCGCGGTGACCGGCTGAACGGCGTGGGCGCGACGGATCGTTTTAGCCGCCGCCTCAGAAAGACCGAAGTGCTTCACCTTGCCTTCTTGAATCAAGTCCTTCACCGCTCCTGCTACATCCTCAATGGGCACATTCAGGTCAACTCGGTGTTGATAAAACAAATCAATCACATCCGTTCTGAGCCGCTTCAGCGATGCCTCAGCCACCTGCTTGATATGCTCTGGGCGGCTATTCAGTCCGCCCGAACGTGATCCCGTATTGGGATCAAGATCGAATCCGAACTTGGTGGCGATCACGACCTGATCGCGGACGGGAGCAAGCGCTTCGCCAACAAGCTCCTCGTTCGCAAACGGACCATAGACCTCTGCCGTATCAAAGAACGTGACACCGCGTTCCACAGCTGCCCGAATAAGGGCTATCATCTCTTGCTTGTCGGCAGCCGGGCCGTAAGCAGAACTCATTCCCATGCAACCGAGCCCGAGAGCCGAAACTTCCAAGTTGCTGTTTCCAAGTTTACGTTTCTGCATTTCTGAACTCCTTTTGGTTATCCGATTATTCCTTTACCTTCACATCTGCCTTGCACGCGATGCTTTGTTCAGCGACCGGACATTTTCGCCACCTCCTTGGGATACCGATCCCCTTGTATCGTGATCTGCGAGAGGGCGCTCTCAATCTCCTGAAGGTCGTCCGCTGCAAGTTTGACGGCAACTGCGCCGATGTTCTCGTCCAGGCGCTCAAGTTTCCGGCTGCCCGGGCGGGCACAGACCCCCTGTAGTGGGCGATACGGGAAGCGGGGCCGACCTGCCTTCTTCTCCTCCTCAGCCGGGTCAACTCTGGGCAAGCTCCCGGATTTCGGCCATCTCTTTCTCACTGAGTTGTTCAAAGGCGCTGGCGACACGGACATTCTCCTCCAGATGCGAAACATCCGAAATGCCCACAACCGCAGTCGATACGGGGTAGCTCAAGACGTAGGGCAGCAGTTGCCGGATGCCAAGACCCCGTTCGATGAGAGCACCGCGGGCGACCACTTTCATGGCGATCACACCGACCTCTTTTTCTTGGGCCAGGCGGAAGAACCGATCCAGGTCTTCGGGGTCGTCCATGACTTCCCGGGCGGCATTGAGGGTGATCAGTGCACAGTCGTACGGATAGTCGTTCAGGGCATCGGCAAGCACTCGGGAGGAGTGTCCCGTCACGCCGATATGGCGGATCACACCTTCCTCGCGGAGCCGTTCGAAGGCCTGACGGGCGCTTTTCTCTTGCTGAAGTTGTTCGAGTTGTCCCAACCCGCCGAGTAAATGGTGCTGATACAGGTCGAGGTAGTCGGTCTGCAGACGCCGCAAACTCTGTTCGACCAGCGCCATGGTGCCGTCGTACGTGTAGTCGTGACTCTTTGAGGCCAAAAAGACTTCGTCTCGACGCTCCCGCATCACGGTGCCGATGTTCAGTTCACTGGCACCGTTGCCGTACAAGGCAGAGGTGTCGATGTAGTTGACGCCCAGATCGATCGCCCGGTTGACGATTTCGACCGCCTCGTCGTGGCGGTCGTGCCTCGAGGTGGTGAACAATCCGCCCAGGCCGTAAATGGTTACCTGGTACCCGGTCTTGCCGAGAGGTCTTTTGGGAATGGGTTTGGTCGGCGGTTCGGTAGTCGAGGCCACCGTCTTGGCGAAGATACCGCCCGAGGCCGTCGTACCCAATCCTGTCGAGGCTGCCAGGTTGCTCGTCAGAAAGGTTCTGCGATCACATTCTTTGCTCATGGGACACCTCCATTCGGTTCCGCTATAGCTAAGCCAGCATAGGGGAAAGATTTCATTCCCTCATTCAGTGGCAGCATTCGTCTGCCTCGCGTTTGTAGACTGCTGCGGAGACCGAAATGCAACCGGAGAACACTTTTTTCGCTCAGCGACCGGACATTTTCGCCATGTCTTTGGGGTACCGATCCCCTTGCACCGTGATCTTTGAGAGGGCGCTCTCAATCTCCCGAAGATCGTCTGACGTAAGTTCGACTCCAACTGCTGCGATGTTCTCGTCCAAGCGCTCCAGTTTCCGGCTGCCCGGGATGGGAACAATCCACGGCTTCTGCGCAAGCAGCCAGGCGAGCGCGAGCTGCGCTGGTGTCGCCCCCTTCTGTTCTCCGATCCTGGCAAGCAGATCAATTAAGACCCGGTTTGCTTTGCGTGCCTCCGGCGTGAAGCGAGGGGTGCGGCTGCGGATATCAGAGCTGTCAAAGGTTGTGTTTTCGTCGATCTTTCCCGTGAGGAAGCCCTTGCCCAGAGGGCTGTATGGCACAAAGCCGATTCCGAGTTCCTCGCATGTAGGCAGCACTTGCTCTTCAGGCTCTCTCCACCACAGCGAGTATTCGCTCTGGACTGCGGTGACCGGCTGGGCGGCATGAGCGCGGCGGATCGTCTGTGCACTGGCCTCAGACAGGCCGAAGTGCTTGACCTTACCTTCCTGAATCAGGTCCTTCACCGCTCCCGCCACGTCTTCGATGGGCACGTCCGGGTCAACCCGGTGTTGATAGAACAGGTCGATGGCCTCAACTCTGAGCCGCTTGAGCGATTCCTCGGCGACCTGCTTGATCTGCTCTGGCCGACTATCCAGGCCAACCATGGGACTCGGACCCTTGTTGGGATCGTGTTTGAACCCGAACTTGGTGGCGACCACCACCTGTCCGCGAAAAGGCTCCAGCGCTTCGCCCACCAGTTCTTCGTTGGTGAATGGACCGTAGACTTCAGCCGTATCGAAGAAGGTGATGCCACGGTCAACCGCCGAGTGAAGAAAAGAGATCATCTCCTGCTTGTCTCCAACCGGTTTGTCGCCAAAGCTCATTCTCATGCAACCGAGCCCGAGAGCCGAAACTTCCAAGTTGCTGTTCCCAAGTTTGCGCTTCTGCATTTTCTGAACTCCTGTCTTTGAGTTAAAGGTCGGAGCGATTTTACTCCGCGTTTGCGCCGCTGTCTAAATACACTATACACCCATAGCTGGCGGTGCGTAATCGAGTCGCGTAGGTGATCAGTGGTCAGGGAATAGTGATCAGTGAACAGTGATCAGTGAACAGTGATCAGGGGGTAGTGATCTGGGCCTCCTCTCGCCGCTCAATCCCTGATCACTAGTCCCTACCATACAGCCTTTTGAACACCCGGCATATTGCCAGGCTCACCCACAGGCTCATCTCTCGTGCCTTGTATGTTTCGCTGACCTTGATCACACCGTACCCCGTACAGACATCTGGTGCGTGTTATTGCGACTGGCCAGGATGATAGACTTGGACGGCATTTTCGAGAACAGCCTTCTCATCCAGCGTCATCTGTTTCGTGTGCTGGCTGACACTCAACTCCATTTGATCCGTGTAATGAGGGCTTTCAGGATTCTGAGAAGTGCCATAGGCATTGGCTGTTTCGATTGCGACCCCTTGAGTAGAAAATCGAGCAAACATGATAAAACCGTCGCCTACAACCGCTCTGAACTTCCCGTCTTTGTCCGGGATGGCTTGAGTCATTCCAAGCACGTCCGGATGTCCACCCGTTGGCAAGTCTTTGCTGCCGCGTCTATGCCTCAACAACTGACCAAGTTGAACGTGAACGGTGCCAAACCTTCGTTCCAGGTAGTCTTTGGCGTATGCTAGAGCCTCCACATAATAGGCTTGGTCAAACGTTACCGGCTCCATGCTCCTGAGCATTGCTGAATTCCCACCTTTTTCAGTGAGAATATGATAGGTCAGAAGGTGAAAGATGCTTGCTCCAAAACTCTCAGGTCCTGTGCAAAGGTTCCAGGCCCGCAAGGTCGCAACTGTTTCTGCCAAATCAGGGTACTCACCTGTATCCAGCCGTTGGATCTCCCGAAGAAAGGCCAACGATGGGCTGTTGTCCGGAAGACAGCGATCATACTTGAGCGCCTTGAATGCTTCATAGGTAATTGGCTCCTGGCTTTGAGACATCCAGGCTTCAACACGCCTCCCTCTGTTGTTCTGCCCTACCCAGAATCCATAATACGATGGAAACGCAGTTGGGCTTTGGTTCTCTTCAGGGCATGTGGCGAAAAACGGGGAGTTGTTGGTGTTGTAGAGATAGCCGCAATCTGGGTTCAAGTATTGCACGAGGTCCTCGACCGGGTGAAATTCCGTCCACAATGTCTCCGATGTGTTCCCTGGAACTACCTTTTCCCAGTCATACTTTGGATTCCTCTTGGGGACTAAACCATTATTGAGCAGCATGATGTTGTCGTCACGATCCGCGTAAATGAAATTCTCGTGGGGGATGCCCTGCAAGTCGAATGCCGCCAGGAACTCTTCGAGGCTCGTGGCTTTGGCCATTCTGTAGTATTGTTCCGCTGCCGTAATACGCATATTGGTAGCCATGCGGATTGCATAAACACCGTTTCCCGTCTTGAAGGTCGCCCCATATCTACTCCAATAGGCGTCTCTCCTGACGGTCCAGTTTATAAACCAGAAGATCTTGACTGATATCTTGACCTCCCACTTTTCAAGCTCAATCCAGGTGTCGTCAAAGCGGTAAAGATTCTCCTGTTCAGGATGCATTTCCAGCCGAAACACATCAATCGTGTCCAGGCCGTTTGTAGTAGACATCCAGCCGAGGTGCTCGTTGACGCCGGTTTGCACACCAACGGAGCCGTGCCACAGCCCGCCATGGATATTCAGGCCTTCCTCGCTGACCATGTGGGCCTCGTGGATGGAACCAATACCTTCAAGGGGTTGGTGCGGGTTGATCAGCAGCAGGGTCTCGCCTTCAGCCGATCGGTGTGCGCGAATGGCAATACCATTCGATCCCCCACCTGGTGCTTCGGCGGTCTGCGTCTCTTCGATCGTTCCATCGAGAATGCGCATGACCATCTCTTCTGCTCCTGTTTGCGCCGCCAGGAAAAAGCAGTATCCCTGGATGATGTTTTTTCCTGTTAGAGGGAAAAGCTCCTGGACAAGTACTTGCTCTGGATGCCTACGCGCGTAGTCGTTAATGCCTTGGACGTATCCTTCAAGATAGTCTCTGAACGCCGGGGACAGGTCGCTCTCATAGCGTTGCTCGACGAGTTCCGGTATGCGGAAAGCCTGTATCGCAAAGTCATAGGGTGCGCCATCAGAACCCTTGTAGCGCGCATACATTCCTTTCGCGCTCAGCATTAGCTCTTGCATTAACGGGAAGCTATCCTCAGCATTGGCCCAGGCTAGGCCATAAGCAACATCTGCGTCGGTCTTGCCAGAAATATGCGGTACTCCCCATTGATCACGTACAATAGTTACGTTTTCAGGGTCCACTAACCATACTCCTGTCGGTTGGATGCCTCGGGGGATACGAATGAAAACTACTACGCCAACGCCGAACAGAATTATGCTTACTAAAAGCAGTCTCTTGGCGACATCCGGCTTTGCCGTTTTACTTTAGCCAACGTGGGATGCTCGTTTGGTAGTTATTCTTGGCCTGGCAGATAGTGTACAGCAGGATCGCTGCAAGTCAAGCGTTTGAGTATCACTGATACCTGATCCCTGATCCCTGATACCACCGCGTTGCGTTGTGCCCATTGCCAATTCGTGTATAATTGGGCGGCAATGGCAGCACTGCGCATTCTGTTGGTAGACGATCATCTGTTGTTTCGCAAGGGACTGGTCCGCATGCTGGACGCCCAGCCGGATTTCCAGGTGGTGGGAGAGGCGGCCGATGGGTTCGAGGCGGTCGAGCAGGCCCAGGTGTTGCATCCAGACCTGATCCTGATGGACATTCGCATGCCCAACTGCGACGGATTGGAGGCCACCCGCCAGATCAAGAGCCGCACGCCAGACGTGCGGGTGGTGATGTTGACCGTCTCGGACGACGAGCAGGACCTGGCGGCGGCGGTGCGTTGCGGGGCCGACGGGTATCTCCTGAAGGACATTCTGCCGGAGACGCTGTTTCAACAGTTGCGCGGGCTGATGTCGGGGGAGGCGCCGATATCGCGGGGCATGACGGGCAAACTGTTCCACCAACTGGCGCGGCGAAGCCAGGCCGCCGTGCAACCCGCGGCGGCGGCAGTGCTTTCAGCGCGGGAGTGTGAGGTCCTGGCGCTGGTGGTGGAAGGGTACTCTAACCAGGACATCGCACGCACGCTGGGGATCGCGCACAACACGGTCAAAAACCATCTGCGCAGCATTCTGACCAAACTGGGAGTCAAGAACCGGGCGCAGGCGGCCGCCTACGCGGTCAGCCACGGGTTGGTGTGCCTGCCGTCTGGGGACGGCGCGACCAGCAGGGACAGAAAGAACTAGTTCTAGTGGGCTATTGGAATGGGATATATAGTCCGTTGGGGCTATAGACGAACCGGCGCGCTGGGGGTATAATCAGCGCAGTTTGCTGACCGGTAGTCAGTTAATGAGTCCCACGCGTGTATTCATTCTCGCCAGCCAACCGCTCTTTGCTCAGAGCGTTCAGAGCCTCCTTTCTGGCCAGCAGGGCATCCAGGTGGTCGGGGTCGAGACGGTCGGCCCTGACGTGATGATGCGGGTGCAGGCTGCCGCCCCTGAAGTGGTGATCGTCGAGGCCCGGGGCGAGGAGCAGGGGCGCCTGGTAGCCCAGGTGTTGGAGTCTATCGCCGGCGCCAGGGTGATCGGGCTGAGCCCGGAAGACAATCGCATCCACATCTATTATCAGCAGATGAGGCAGGGCCGCCGGGTGGAGGACCTGTTGGAGGCCATCGCGAAGCCGGGGGAGCCGTTGGATTGGCGTGGCCGCAGCCCGGAGGCGTTGCGGCTGTTTGTGTTGGTTCAAGGGCACTATGGCCAGCGTATCCTGGAAAACGTCCGCCAATTTGCTCCCGCAGGCTGGGTGGTCGAGGTCTGGCGCGCTCCCTCGGCGCTGCCGCCGGTGGTGGGTGACCCGCTAAAGTTCTTGCCGATGCACATCCCTGCTGCCGATCTGGTGCTCTACCTGGGAGAGAGCGCCAACGGTGCCCAGTTCCTGCCCAGCGTGGTCGAGCGCGCTGGCGCGCGGGCCGTCATTGCGCCGGTAGACAATGCGGCGTGGCTGCCGGATGCGCTGGTGCGCCAACTGCGCGTGTGGCTGCGCGAGTTGGGCGTGACGGCTGTCTTCCCCAAGCCGTTCTGTTCCCTCACCGAGCGAAGTTACAACGTGCGTCAGCGGGAGGTCGCGTTTGAGGATCCCTGGATCGGGGTGTTCGCTCGCCATTTCGGCCAACCCGTGTTGCAGATCGAGTGTGAGGGCCAGCAAATCACGCGAGGGGACGTGCAGCGGGATGCGGCCTGCGGGTGTGCGCGAGCGGTCGCCCGTCAATTGGTCGGAGTGGATCTGCGGGAGGCGGTCGCTCAGGCCGGCCTGTTTCATCACTACTACCCTTGCCTGGCTACCATGGGCGCGGATCCCGGCTTGGGACGGTCGCTGGTCCAGGCGGCGGGCGACTTGATGCGGCAGGCGGTGGAGGTAGCAATCGAGCAACGGACGTACTCGTCCGCCCTGTCCGAGACCGCCCACCCTGGGGTGGGTGGACGGGATGGAACGTTTTGATTGGACACTAGAAACATCATATTCCTTTGAGGAGGCAAACCATGCCAGTTAAGCGAGTCTATCCGGTGCCGAGCGACATTGAGATCGCGCAGGCAGCAGAACTGATCCCTGCCGTTGAGGTCGCCAGGAGCCTGGGACTGTCCGAGGATGACCTGGACCTGCAAGGGAAGTGGAAGGCCAAGGTTCACCTGGACGTGTTGGAGCGCCTTGCTGAGCGGCCCAACGCCAAGTACGTGGACGTGACCGCCATCACCCCGACGCCGTTAGGTGAAGGGAAGACCGTCACGACGATCGGCGTCAGCCAGGGGCTGCACCATATCGGAAAAAAGGTCTTTACCTGCATCCGCCAGCCCTCCCAGGGGCCGACCTTCGGCATCAAGGGTGGGGCGGCCGGCGGCGGGTATGCGCAGATCGTGCCGATGGAGGACTTTAACCTGCACCTGACCGGCGACATCCACGCGGTGGGTGCGGCGCACAACCTGCTGGCAGCGGCGGTAGACAACCGGCTGGCGAAGGAGTCGCGCTGGAGCACGAATTTTCTCGCCAGGTCGCTGTGCCCCAAGGACACCTACACCTCCTCTCAGCGCAAGCGGTTGGAGAAACTGGGCATCCAGTCCGAGCGGGCCTCCGACTTGAGCGACGCGGACAAGGAACGCTTCTTCCGGCTGGACATTGACCCCTACGCCATCCAGTGGCGGCGGGTGGTGGACGTGAGTGACGCGGCACTGCGCAACATCATCATCGGCCTGGGCACGGTCAACGACGGTGTGCCGCGCCAGTCGGGCTACGACATCACGGTGGCGTCGGAGATCATGGCGGCGCTGGCGCTGTGCAGCAATCTAACCGACCTGCGGGAGCGCATGGGCCGCATCATCATCGGCACCAACAAGAAGGGGGAACCCATCACGGCCGAGGACCTGAACGTGGCCGGGGCCATGACCGTGTTGCTCAAGGACGCCATCATGCCCAACCTGATGCAGACGCTGGCCGGCAGCCCCGCCTTCGTGCACTGCGGCCCCTTCGCCAACATCGCCCAGGGCAACTCGTCCATCATTGCCGACCGCATCGCGCTGAAACTGATGGGGCCGGATGGCTACGTGGTCACCGAGTCGGGCTTTGGGGCCGACTGCGGGATGGAAAAGTTCTTCGATATCAAGTGCCGCGTGTCGGGGCTGGTCCCCAACTGCGTGATTATCGTGGCCTCCGTCCGCGCCTTAAAAATGCACGGCGGCGGGCCGACGGTGGTGGCCGGCAAGCCACTGGACAAGGCCTATACGGAGGAGAACCTGGAACTGCTGGAGAAGGGCTTGCCCAACCTGGTGCAGCACGTGGAAAACGCCCGCAAGTTCGGCATCCCGGTCGTCGTGGCCGTCAACCGCTTCACCAGCGATACCGACGCCGAGGTCGAACTGGTCCGCCAGCGTGCCTTAGGTGCCGGTGCTGAGGACGCGGTCCCCAGCGAGGTGTGGGCCAAAGGTGGTGAGGGTGGCGCGGCGCTGGCCGAAGCGGTGGTCAAGGCGTGCGAGAAGCCCAGCCAGTTCAAGTTCCTCTACCCCGACAACCTGTCCATCAAGGAGAAGATCGAGACGGTGGCGCGGGAGATCTATCGGGCGGGGCAAGTGTCGTACACGGCTGAGGCGGAGGCCAAGATCAAGCTGTTCACCAAGTTGGGACTCTCTCACCTGCCGCTGTGCATGGCCAAGACCCACCTGTCGTTCACGCACGACCCGGCCATCAAGGGAGCGCCGCGCGAGTGGACGCTGCCGATCACCGACGTACGCGCGAGCGCCGGCGCTGGCTTCCTCTTCCCGCTGTGCGGCACCATGCGCACGATGCCCGGTCTGCCCACCCGCCCGGTCTACATGGACATTGACGTTGATCTGGAGACCGGCAAGGTAACGGGGCTGTCCTAGCGAATGCGGAATGCGGATTTCGGATTGCGGAATTCCGCAATCCGAAATCCCAAATCCGCAATCAAATGGAGGTGACAGTGTGGAGAAAGTGACGTTAGATGTACCTGCCCTGTGGGCCGACCATCACGTCCTGAAGGTGCGGGCGGCCTTGACCAGCCTACAGGGGGTGGAGGACGTTTTCGCCAGTTCGGCCTGGAAGCAAATCCTGGTTAGATACGACGAGACCAAGACGAACCGTACAGCGATCGAGCAGACGTTGGCGCACGCTGGCTACCCGGTGGGGGAAGGGGAGACGCCGATGTTGGTCGAGCCCACCGACCTGCGCCGGGATCCGCGCTGGGGGGTACTGGGTGCGCGGGTGACTGAGACTAACGAGTCCGACCTCAAGTTGTCGGGCGAGTTCCGACGGTACTAGCGGAATGCGGAATGCCACCTTCCCGAAAGCTGGGAGCTTTCGGGAAGGTTCTTGCGGAATGCGTGATTGCGTTCGTGAGTACACCGCCCGTGAGTACACCGCCCGTGAGTACACGGGGAGGCGGAATAGGGTACAGCGAATCTAGAAGCGAGGAATCTAATGGCAAAGAAGACACGAACACCGGCGGAAGCCAGCCGGGACGCGGCGGCAGTCGTCCTCCTGGAGCGCGCCTGTGAGCTCGAGGCGGAGACGGCCTTCGCGCGGGCCGATGCAATGGCTGCATGTAACATCGGCGGCGCGGGGCTATGCTGCAAGAACTGCGCCATGGGCCCGTGCCGCCTGGTCGGGAACACGGTGCGTGGGGTGTGCGGAGCGACGGTGGACACCATCGCCGCCCGCAACTTTGCCCGCGCGGTGGCGGCGGGCGCCTCGGCCCACTCCGACCACGGGCGGGGATTGGCCTATACTCTGCTGGAAGCAGCAGAAGGGCACGCGCCTGACTACAAGATCCGTGATCCCTTCAAGTTGAAGGAGGTGGCTGGCTACCTGGGCGTCAAAGCGGACGGGCGGGCGCTGGAAGAAGTGGCAAAGGACGTCGCCCTGGCCGCCCTGGCCGAGTTTGGCAAGGCGCAGGGGGAACTGATCTACCTGAAACGGGCTCCGGCCAAGCGCCAGAAGATCTGGCACGACGCCGGGATTGCGCCGCGGGCGATTGACCGGGAGGTGGTCGAACTCCTGCACCGCACGCACGTGGGCAACGACCAGGAAGCCGAGCACATCCTGGACCAGACGATGCGGTGTGCGCTGGGCGACGGGTGGGGCGGCTCGATGCTGGCCACCGACCTGAGCGACATCCTGTTCGGTACGCCGGCCCCGGTGATCTCGGAGGCGAACCTGGGCGTGTTGCGCGAGGACAAGGTCAACATTATCGTCCACGGTCACGAGCCGACGCTGTCCGAGATGATCGTGGCGGCGGTGTTGGACCCCGAGCTGATCGAGTATGCCAGGAGCAAGGGCGCGCAGGGCATCCAGTTGGCTGGCATCTGCTGCACGGCCAACGAGACGCTGCTGCGCGAGGGGGTCCCGTTGGCCGGGAACTTGCTCATGCAAGAGTTGGCCGTGCTCACCGGCGCGGTCGAGGCGATGGTGGTGGACATTCAGTGCATCTTCCAGGGGCTGGTGCCGCTGGCGGAACGTTACCACACGGAGATCATCACGACCTCGCCTAAAGCCAAGATCGAGGGAGCCACGCACATCGAGTTCGAGGAGCGGCGGGCGCTGGAGATCGCCAAGCAGATCGTGCGCCGGGCGATTGACCGCTTCCCGCAGCGTGGGGAGACGCTGATCCCCGACATCCGCAGCCCGCTGGTGCCGGGGTTCTCGCACGAGTACATCGGCTATGCGCTGGGTGGCGTGTCGCGCGGCTCGTTCCGCCCGCTCAACGACGCAATCATCGCCGGACGCATCCGCGGCGTGGTGGCGAACATCGGCTGCAACAATGCGCGCGTCTGCCACGACCAACTCCACCACTACGTGGTGACCGAGTTCCTCAAGCACGACGTCCTCGTGGTGGAGACTGGCTGCGGCGCCATTGCCAGCGCCATGCATGGATATATGACGCCTGAGGCGGCGCTGGAGGTGGCCGGACCCGGTCTGCGCGAGGTGTGTGAGACCGTCGGCATGCCCCCCGTGCTGCACATGGGCTCCTGTGTAGACAACTCGCGCATCTTGACGGTCCTATCTCAGATGGCGAGCGAGACCGGCCTGGGCGAGGACATCGCCGACATTCCGGCCGTGGGCATGGCGCCGGAGTGGATGAGCGAGAAGGCGCTCTCCATTGCCACCTACTGCGTGGCCTCTGGGGCCTACGTGATCCTGGGTGGCAGCGATGGCCCCGTCTCCGGCAGTGAGAACGTGGTGCGTTTGATGAGCGAGGGGTGGGAGAAGAAGGTCGGCGGCAGGCTGGAGTTCGTCGAGGATGGCGAGGAGATCGTGCGGCGGGCGCTGGCCCACATTGACAAGAAACGGGCGGCGCTGGGCCTGGCCGAGTACGACGCCACCAAGTGGGGCAAGAGCGGCGACGCGCGCATGCCGGACCTGCTCTCGCTACCGCTCGAGGAGCGCATCGAAGCAGTATATGGAGATTCCGCGGGTGGGTACACCCGTATGCGCTCGGAATGACAAAGGGGTGAAGAAACCATGTCTCGATACATCGCAACAAGAGCCATTCGTGGCGCCAATGGGCTCGTAGCGGAGGCGGAGGCACTCTTGGAGAAGGCCATCGCCGAGAAAGGGCCCGACGCAGCGGTAGCCTTCCCCAACACGGCCTACTACCTGCCGGTGATGCTAGGTATGCTGGGGCGGGAGGTGAGCAAGTTGGGCGAGTTAAAGCCGGTGTTGGAGCACGCCAAGACGCTACTGCACCCGGCACCGGACGACAGGCTGTGGACTCCTTACCTGGGAGAGACGCTGGACTGCGGCATGGCCACGCTCCTGGCCGCCGAGGCCATCGAGGCCGTCCGTTTCGTGCTGGGGCAGCAACCGGAACCCTACCCGGGCTTTCAACTGGCCGGTGGCACGTCGTTTACCAGCCCAGACGCCCCCGGGACGGGGGCTGCGAGCGGGGGGGAGGGCGCCCCCGGGACGGGGGCTGAGAGCACAACCGGGCACCTGAATGGTCCGATTGACGACATCCAGTTGCGCTCGTGGGGCATCCAGTTGGTGGACGGCCGCATGCCCGGCTTCGCCGCCATCGTCGGCGCGGCGCGCTCCAACGAGGCGGCGGTCAGCATCGTGCGGGAACTGCAGCGGCGCAACATCCTGGTGTTCCTCTCCGGCAACGTCAACGGCCGCTCGATCATTGACCAGTTGTTCGAGGAAGGGGTGGAGATGGGGTACGATACGTACATCGTGCCCTTTGGGCGAGATACCATCTCCGCCATCTATGCGCTGGGCTTTGCGACCCGCTCGGCGTTGACCTTCGGTGGCATGAAGGGCGGCCAGTGGCGCGACATCCTGCTGTACAACAAGTTCCGTGTGTTCGCCTTCGTGCTGGCGCTGGGGGAAGTGGACGACCTGAAGTATGCGGCGGCGGCAGGTGCGATCTCGTACGGCTTCCCCACCATCGCCGACACGGTCATCCCCCAGATTCTGCCGACCGGTGTGACCCGTTACGAGCACGTCATCTCCATGCCGTGGAACGAGATCGAGGCAGAGAGCGACGCGGAGCGGGCGGCCAAACTGGTGCAGCGCTGCATCGAAGTGCGTGGCGTCAAGGTCAAGATCACCGAGGTGCCCGTCCCCGTTCCCTACGGCTCCGCCTTCGAGGGCGAGGTCGTGCGCAAGGCCGACATGCGGATCGAGTTCGGCGGCAAGAACAGCCGTGCCTTCGAGTACCTGCATGGGTGTCCGATGGACCAGGTGGAGGACGGCAAGATCGAAGTGATCGGCCCCGGCCTCGAGGAGGTAGAGGCCGGCGGGGCCATGGATATGGGCATCCTGGTCGAGGTGGCCGGACGCAAGATGCAGGAGGATTTCGAGCCGGTGCTGGAGCGACAGATTCACTATTTCGTCAACGGCGCTTCCGGCATCCAGCACATCGGCCAGCGCGACATCGCCTGGATCCGCATCTCCAAGGCTGCGGCCGACAAGGGGTTCAACCTCAGGCACTTTGGCGACATCCTGTACGCCCGCCTCCACGCCGACTTTGGCGCCATCGTGGACAAGGTGCAGATCAAGATCATCACCGATCCGCAGTTGCACGCCGAGTGGCTGGCGAAGGCACGCGTGGCCTACGACTTCCGCAACCGGCGGCTGGCCGACCTGACGGACGAGGCGGTGGACACCTTCTACTCCTGCATCCTGTGCCAGTCCTTCGCTCCCAACCACGTGTGCGTGGTGAGCCCGCAGCGGCTGGGGCTGTGCGGGGCGTACAACTGGTTGGACTGCAAGGCCTCCAAGGAGATCAATCCCACCGGCCCCAACCAGCCGATCACCAAGGGGCAGTGCACGGACACGCTGAAGGGGTACTTTACCGGGATCAACGAGTACGCGCAGATGGCGTCCCACGGCACCGTGACCGAGGTGACCATGTACTCGATCATGGAGAACCCCATGACCGCCTGCGGCTGCTTCGAGTGCATCGTCATGGTGGTCCCGGAGGCCAACGGAGTGATGGTCGTCAGCCGCGAGGATCCGAGCATGACACCGGCCGGCATGACCTTCTCGACGCTGGCCGGGGTGGCCGGCGGTGGGCTGCAGTCGCCGGGCATCATGGGGGTGGGCAAGTATTACATGACCAGCCCCAAGTTCATCTCTGCGGACGGCGGGTTCAAGCGCATCGTCTGGATGTCATCCTTCCTCAAGCAGAGCATGGCCGAAGAATTCCAGAAGGCGTGCGAGCGGGAGGGAGACCCGGACCTCCTGAGCAAGATCGCCGACGAGACGGTGTGCACGGACGTGGAAGGGCTGCTGCCGTTCCTGGAGGAGAAGGGGCATCCGGCTTTGACGATGCCGCCGATGTTCTAGGGATCAGGGACTAGGGATCAATGTGGAATGCGGAATGCCACCTTCCCGAAAGCTGGGAGCTTTCGGGAAGGTTCGGTCACTGATCCCTGTTCCACCGGCGTACTTACGAGATTCTTGGAAGGAGAGAATTCATGGTGGTTGAAATTCCTGTTGAAAAGTGGACGGGGAGAGTGCGGGAGGTGACGTTGGGGGCGACCGCCGCGGAAGGTGGCACGCGCAGCCACACCGTCACCGTGGGTGGTGAGACCACGTTGCCCTTCCTCCACTTTGAAGGGGCAATCCCTAACCCGCCCCGCGTGGCCATCGAGATTGTAGACCGGCGGCCCGCGGATTGGTCGCCGCTACTGCTGGAGGCGTGGGGCGGGGCGGTGGACGATCCGGCGACCTGGGCCAAGGCGGCCGAGGAGGCCGGCGCGGACCTCATACTTCTGCAGTTGAGTCTGACCCGGGATGGCGACGCGCCCACGACCGCCGCCGATGCACGGGCGATCACCCGCGCCGTGTTGGGCGCGACGGGCCTGCCACTGCTGGTGTTTGGGCCGGGACAGGTGGATGCCGACAACGAGTTGCTCGTGGCGGTGGCCGAAGAGGCGGCCGGGGAGCGGATTGTGTTGGGCCTGTGCGAGGAGAAGAACTATCGCACGATCGTGGCAGCGGCGCTGGCCCACGGCCAGTTGGTGGATTCGCGCACACCGATGGACGTCAACCTCTCCAAGCAGTTGGCCATCCTGATCTCCGACATGGGGCTGCCGTTGGAGCGCATCCTGATGGACCCGACGACCGCCGGCCTGGGGTACGGGCTGGAGTACGGCTACTCGGTGATGGAACGGCTGCGCATTGCGGCGCTGCAGGGGGACGTGATGACCCAGGCACCCATGTTGGTCACCCCTGGCTACGAGGCCTGGCGGCAGAAGGAGGCCAAGGTGGGTGGGGGGGTGCCGGTGATGTGGGGGGATTGGCACGAGCGAGCGATCCTGTGGGAGGCGCTGACGGCGATCACTCTAATCGAATCGGGCGCCGACGTCCTGACCCTGCGGCATCCAGAGACGGTGAAGCAGGTGAAGGGGTTCATCGCCAGGCTGATGGAGAAGTAGGGGACAGGAGGAACAAGATGGCTTTAACAGGACTCCAGATTTATAAGCTTTTGCCTCGGACGAACTGTAAAGAGTGCGGCTTCCCCACCTGCCTGGCCTTCGCCATGAAGTTGGCAGCCAAGCAGGCAGAACTGGCTGCCTGCCCCTACGTCTCGGAAGAGGCGAAGGCACAACTGGCAGCGGCAGCGGCCCCACCCATCCGCCTGATTACCGTGGAAGGGCCAGGGCACAAGGTCGAGGTGGGTAACGAGACGGTGCTGTTCCGCCACGACAAGACGTTCTTCCACCGGCCCGGCATCTTTGTGCGGGTGAAGGACACGGCCCCCGCCGAGGAGATCAAAGCGGCGGTGAAGGCGGCGATGGGCTTTGCGGTGGAGTACGTGGGGATAAGTTTGTTCCTGGACGGTATCGCGGTGGAGGCAGCCTCCGGCGCAGCGCAGACGTTCCAGGCTGCTGTGCAGGCTGTGCGCGAGAGCACCGACCGTCCGCTGATCTTGATCGCCGACGATCCGGCGGTGATGGAGGCCGGCTTGAAGGCAGCGGCAGGCACCCGCCCGCTCCTGTACGCGGCGAACGCGAGCAATTGGGAGCACATGGCCGCGCTGGCGAAGGGGGCGCAGGCGCCGTTGGCTGTACGTGCCTCAGAGGCTGTCCCCCCCTGCCCCCCCGCAGGCGGGGGGGACCTGAGCGGTCTGGCCGAACTGACGGGCAAGATCCAGGCGGCTGGAGTGCTTGATATGGTGCTCGACCCGGGCGTGCGCGATCCGGCCGGCACGCTGCTCGCGCTGACCCAGCTGCGTCGCCTGGCGCTCAAGAAGAACTTCCGTCCATTGGGTTATCCGGTCATCACCTTCCCCGGTGAGGGTGCTGGCAGCCCGATGGAGGAAGCGGTGCTGGCGGGGCAGCAAATCGCCAAGTACGGCGGGTTCGTGGTGCTGGATGCCTTTACACCGGCGTCCGCCTATGCTCTGTTGGCGCTGCGGACCAACATCTTCACCGACCCACAGAAGCCAATCCAGGTACAGCCGGGTATCTATGAGATCAACTCGCCCAAGGCTGATTCGCCGCTCATGGTTACGACGAACTTTTCGATCACCTATTTCGCCGTGGCCAACGAGGTGGATGGGAGCGGGATGCCGGGCTGGCTGCTGGTGGCCGATGCAGAGGGCATGAGCGTACTCACGGCCTGGGCTGCCGGCAAGTTTGACGCTGAGCGTATCGCCAAGGCGGTGAAGGGGAGCGGTCTCGAAGAAAAGATCAACCACCGCAGCCTGATCATCCCGGGGCACGTGTCGGTGCTGCTGGGTGAACTGGAAGAAGAACTGCCGGGCTGGAAGATTCTGGTCGGGCCGCGTGAGGCGGTGGACCTGCCTGGGTACCTGAAGGTCTGGAACACGCTGTAGGGCAGAACACAGATTCGCAGGATTGGCGGATCTGCAGGAGGGAAGTGATTTCCATCCTCTTGCTACGGCGAGGTTTGTCACTGGCGTAAACGCAGGGTTTGTGATACAAAGGGTATCTGGAAGAAGCCCGCAGGAGGGGTGCGATCAAACCTGTCACCGTCCACTTAAAACCTGCTGATGCGAATGGGAGTACACTCGCGGCCATCGCCGGCCTGGCTGGCCTGGCGGAAGCTCAGCAGGTAGAGGTGGCCGCCGGCACGCTGCTGAGCGAGGCGGCCCGGCAGGCTGGGATAGACATTCTGATGCCGTGTGGCGGCCAGGGACGGTGTGGCCGGTGTGCGGTGATCGTCGAGCAGGGGGCGGTCCGTCGCCGCTCTACCCAGCGCCTCTCTCCCGAAGACGTGGCGGCGGGCTATGCACTGGCCTGCCAGACGACCGTCGAGGGAGACGTGGTGATTGTAATCCCGCCGCAGGAGAAGATCGAGCGGCGGCTGAAGGAGGGCAAGCGAGCGGCCAAGGTCGCCCTTCCGTTCCCCTACGACCTGCACGACCAACCCTTGCGCAAGTATGCCGTGACGCTGGAGCCACCCTCTTTGCAGGATCAGACCGACGATTGGTCCCGCCTGCAGAGGGAGCTGGCCCGCCTTTACCCCCCCCTGCCCCCCCGCAGGCGGGGGGGAGAGGGGGGGGGGGTGCAGGCCTCGCTGCCGGTGCTGCGCAAGCTGGGCCGGGCACTGCGAGAAGGGGAGTGGACGGTCACGGTGGTGGTCGAACTGGATGGGTCTCCCGGCGGGGCTCCACGCCTGATAGACGTTTTGCCCGGAGAACACCTGGAAAGCCTGTGGGCGGCGGCGATTGACATCGGCACGACCAGTAACCACGTCTGGCTGGTGGACCTGATCAGTGGTGAGGTGATGGCCCAAAAGGCGGACTATAACGGGCAGATCGCCAGGGGCGAGGACGTCATCTCCCGCATCGTCTACGCCTCCAAGGGGAGTGGCCTGGAGGAACTCCAGCGGCTGGTGATGGAGACGCTCAACCGGCTGCTGAGGGAGGCGGCACGGGAGCGCTCCATCCGCACGGATCAAATCTACAAGGTGGTGGTGGCTGGCAACAGCACGATGACGCACCTGTTCGCCGGCATTTCTCCCGAGTCTATCCGCTTGATGCCCTTCATTACCGCAGCCAACCAATTGCCACCTTTTCCAGCCCGAGAGATTGGGCTAGAAGTCAACCCCGAAGCGACGGTGGATTGTCTGCCTGGCGTCGCTTCTTACGTGGGGTCCGACATCACCGCCGGCGTAGTTAGTTCCGGGATGTGCGACGTAGGAGAACTGACGCTGTTCGTGGACGTGGGGACCAACGGGGAGATGGCGTTGGGGGACTGTACCTGGCTGATCTCGGCGGCCTGTTCGGCTGGCCCGGCGTTCGAGGGGGCGGGGGTGGTGCACGGGATGCGGGCTACCGCCGGAGCGATCGAGGAAGTGTGGGTGAACCCGGATACCTACGAGGCCACTTACCGGACCATCGCCGGCGAGGGGCCGGGCGGCGAGGCGTCGAGTACGACGAAGCCTCGAGGGATGTGTGGCTCCGGGTTGATCTCGCTGATGGCGGAGATGTTCCTGGCCGGGGTGATAGACAAGAGTGGCAACATCAACCTGGACCTCTCCGAGCGAGAAACCCCCCCTGCCCCCCCGTGGGGGGGGGGGAGAGGGGGGGGGGTGAGGGCCGGGCCGGTTTCCAGGCGGGTGCGGGAGGGGAAGCACGGAGCGGAGTACGTGGTGGCGTGGGCCGACGAAACGGCGATTGGCGAGGACATCGTCATCACGGCGGTGGACATTGACAACCTGATGCGGGCCAAGGCCGCGATCTACGCCGGCTTCTCCGTCATGGCCCGCAGTGTGGGCCTGAGCCTGGCTGACGTCAAACAGGTGCTCATCGGCGGAGCCTTTGGCCAGTACATCAACGTGGAGAAGGCGATCCAGATCGGCATGTTACCCGATATGCCCGTCGGTGGGTACACCGATGAGTACGACAGTTTTCGCTTTCTGGGCAATACCTCGGTGCGAGGGGCGTACATGGCGCTCTTGTCGCAGGAAGTGCGCCAGCGAGTGAGCGAGGTGGGGCAGATGATGACTTATCTGGAGTTGTCCGGGGACAACACGTTCTTCGACGAGTTCAGTGCGGCGTTGTTCCTGCCGCACACGGACCTGAGCCGCTTCCCGTCCGTGGCGGCCCTGATCTCTGGTCACTGATCCCTGGTCACCTACCTTCCTGAAAGTGCGGGTGAGTACACCCGGGAACTTTCGGGAAGGTCAAGCCCAGCGATCCCTGATCCCTGATACCGGAGAGTCTTTTAATGACGACGACGATTGCGCTGGCTGGCAAGGGTGGCACTGGCAAGACGACCATCGCGGCGTTGATCATCCGCTACCTAATCGAGGAGCGGCAAGGCTCCGTCCTGGCGATAGATGCCGATCCCGCCAGCAATCTCAACATGGTGTTGGGGATGGAGGTTCGTGAGACGATCGGCGGCATCCGCGAAGAGATGCTCGACATGGTGCAGTCCAGCGGTGCGTTGGCGGGTTCGCTGCCCGGCGGGATGAGCAAGCAGGAGTACCTGGACTATCAGGTGCAGATGGCGCTGGTGGAAGGGGAGCGGGTGGACCTGATAGCGATGGGGCGGCCCGAGGGGCTTGGTTGCTACTGTGCGGCGAACCAGATGCTGCGTCTGATCGTGGACCGGCTGGCCAAACAGTACGACTATGTGGTGATTGACAACGAGGCCGGGATGGAACATCTCAGTCGCCGCACTACCCGCGACGTGGACGTGCTGCTGCTGGTGACCGATCCCACGCAGCGAGGGCTGGTGACCGCCGGGCGGATGCGCGACATGGTGCCCGGCCTGGACATCGGCGTGGGGCGTATGGCTCTCGTCGTCAACCGGGTACGGGGGATTGAGGGCGGGGGAGCGGGGGAGCAGGGGAGTGGAGGAGCAGAGGGGTTGCCTGCTCCCCTGGCCGAGGCGGTGGCACAGAGTGGCCTGGAGTTGATTGGGACAGTGCCGGAAGATGCGGCAATGGCCGAGTTCGAGTTCACCGGCCGGCCGCTGGTGGAGTTGCCGGCGGAGACGGCGGTGTACCAGGCGGTGCGGGAGATCGCGGGATGGATTATGGCAAAGGCTTGATGTAGTAAATAACCTACACATGTAGCATATTTACTACACATTGGCCAGTAACATAAGGAGGCATCTAGAATGTACATTATTGGTGAAAACATTCACATCATCTCGCCCAAGGTCAAGGAGGCGATCGCGGCCCGGGATGCCAGGTTCTTTCAGGACACGGCGGTGCGTATGGTGGAGGCCGGGGCCAGCGCTGTTGACCTGAACATCGGCCCGCAGAAGAAACAGGGCCACGAGATTCTGCCCTGGCTGGTGGAGACGGTCGAAAAGGTGGTGGATGTGCCACTGGTCTTCGATACTACCAACCTGGCGGCCATCGAAGCGGCCTGCGAGACGGTGAGCAAGGCCCAGCCCATCATCAACTCGACCGACGCGCGGGCGGAGCGGTTGGAGTCGGTGCCGCTGGTGGCCAAAAAGTTCAACACGCGCCTGGTGGCGTTGACGATGGCCGAGGGCATGATCCCGGTCGCCGCCGACGATCGCGTGAGTATCGCGCTGGAAAAGTTGATCCCGCGCATGCTGGAGCTTGATTTCCCGATCAATGACCTGATCATTGACCCATTGGTGCTGACCGTTTCCGGCTGCCAGCAGTATTGCCCGGAGTGCATCAGCGCCGTGCGCACGCTCAAGTTTGCCTGGGATCCGCCCCCACTGACCAATGGGGGCCTCTCGAACGTCTCTAACGCGGTCCCCAACGAGATGCGCCCGCTGCTCAACCGCACCTACATGGTGATGCTGATGGGCGCGGGCATTGATATGGTGATCGCCGACCCGTTTGACCGCAAGCTAATGGAGTGGATCCGCGTGGTCGAGGAGCGGGACGAAAGTACGACGCTCAACGGGTTGCTCTTGAGGCTGCACGACCGCGTGGCGGCGATGGAGGAACTGCAGTCCGAGGACGTGGACATGTCCGACCCAGAACAGGCGGGCATCTGGAAGACGGTGCAGGCGTTGCTGAACAAGGTGATTTACACCGATTCGTACCTGCGGTTATAGTAATCAGGGAGTAGTGACCAGGGAGCAGGAGATTCCTCGCTTCGCTCGGAATGACGAGCCCCTGGTTCCTGATCACTGATCACCGATCACCGATCACCGATCAACTGATCACTGACCACTGATGTAAGGAGGGAAGACGTGACGGCACAACTGATTGACGGCAAGGCGATCGCGGGGCAGATTTACGAGGAAATTCGGGCGGCGGTGACTGAACTGAAGACCGAGCACGGCATCACGCCAGGCCTGGCGACCGTGTTGGTGGGTGAGAATTCTGCCTCCAAGGCTTACGTGAGGTCGAAGCAGAAAACGTGTACGGAGGTGGGTTTTTATTCGATCGGCGAGCACCTGGCGGAAGATGCGTCGCAGGAGGAGGTCGAGGGGCTGGTGAAGCGGCTGAACGCCGACCCGTCCATCCACGGCATCCTGGTCCAACTCCCGTTGCCGCGGCAATTGAACGAGGAAAAGATTCTGAGCGCGGTCAGCATCGAGAAGGACGTGGATGGTTTCCACCCGCTCAACATCGGACGGCTGGCGATGAAGGGGCGCAAGCCGTTGTTCGTGCCCTGCACCCCGGCCGGGTGCATCGAGTTACTGGTGCGCTCGGGCATCCAGATTGAGGGTGCGGAGGCGGTGGTACTGGGGCGCAGCAACATTGTGGGGTTGCCCGTCTCGATGCTATTGTTGCATCGGAATGCCACTCTCACCATCTGCCACTCACGCTCCCACGATCTGCCGGGTATCTGCCGCCGGGCCGACATCCTGGTGGCTGCCGTGGGGCAGGCCGGGATGGTCAAGGCGGACTGGGTCAAGCCGGGGGCAGCGGTGATTGACGTGGGCATCAACCGGGTGGAGGATGCTGGGTCGAAGCGCGGCTACCGGCTGGTGGGGGACGTGGATTTCGAGCAGGTGAAAGAGGTGGCCGGAGCCCTGACGCCGGTGCCGGGGGGCGTGGGGCCGATGACCATCGCGATGTTGATGTGGAACACGCTGGCCGGAGCCAAGCGAGCCGCCGGGCTAATCGAATGAACTATTGTCATTCCGAGCGAAGCGACTGTCATTCCGAGATTCCTCACTGCGTTCGGAATGACGGGAAGCGGCTGTCATTCCGAGCGAAGCGGCTGTCATTCCGAGCGAAGCAACTGTCATTCCGAGCGAAGCGAGGAATCTAACCATGCGAGTCCAGATCTCGGTTGATAAAGTGCGCGGCCCGTTCGTGCGCCAGGTGGAGGAGGTGAGCGGGCAGAAGTTGTTGGCCTGCAACCAGTGCGGCAAATGCAGTGCTGGCTGCCCGGTGGTGGCGGCGATGGACCTGCTGCCCAGCCAGGTCATCCGCCTGGCGCAACTGGGGATGGAGGAGGTGTTGGAGTCGGACACGATCTGGATTTGCGCTTCCTGCCTCACGTGTGTGACGCGCTGTCCCAAGGGAGTGGACCTGCCGCGGCTGATGGAGGCGCTGCGCCAGGTGGCACTGCGCCAGGGGGTGGCAAAACTCGATCTGAGCGCGCTCCCGCCGGATTTGGTGAGGGCGGTGCCGCAACTGGCCATCGTCGGCGGGTTCAGGAAGTACATGAGGTAGGTGGGCTGTCATTGCGGGTGCGGATAGGGGTACATCCGCGTACACCCGGAGCGATGGGTTGTCATTCCGAGCGAAGCGAGGAATCTAATGGGTATACCGTACTTTCCGGGCTGCACGCTATCAACGAAGGCCAAGAACTATGACCGCTCCGGGCGGGCGGTGGCCGCTGCTCTGGGGCTAGAGTTGGTCGAGCTTGCTGAGTGGCAGTGTTGTGGGGCGACGTTCCCCCTGATGGTGGACGACTCCATGGCGCTGATCGCCCCGACGCGCATCCTGTATCAGGCCCAGGCTACGGGCGAGGCGAGCGGGCACGCTGGGGCCGATGCCAGGGTGGCGACCTTGTGCGCGATCTGCTTCAACGTCCTGCGCCGCTCCCAGGCCCTGCTGAAGCGGGACCCCCAGATGCTGGAGCGCATCAACTGGTTCACGGAGCAGGAATATCGGGGCGAGGTGCAGGTCTCGCACTTGCTGGAGATACTGCGGGACGATGTGGGCTGGGAGGCGCTGGCCGAACGGGTGGTGCACCCCCCCCTGCCCCCCCGCAGGCGGGGGGGAGAGGGGGGGGGGCTGCGGGGGGGAGA